>Ga0190284_1000145_pt1 | contig 54387 bp, 44 predicted proteins | sample 48691812_MG_FD_161668 | JGI IMG/M metagenome (GOLD analysis project Ga0190284, IMG submission 161668) | Hydrothermal vent microbial mat bacterial communities from Southern Trench, Guaymas Basin, Mexico - 4869-18-1-2_MG | ecosystem: Environmental > Aquatic > Marine > Hydrothermal vents >...
ATCGCTTCCAGGGCCACTTTCGCTTTCAGTGTTGCATCGATCTTGCGTCTCATGGATCTCATTTTACCTTCCTTTTGACTAGGAGATCCACCTTATACTGTGGTCCAGTTTTTGGGGAGTATTTCAGATGTCATCCTTCGGTTTCATGGAGGCGGGAATAGTTGGGAATCAAAGTGTGAATCTAAATGCATCATGCTTCATGGTGGCAGATTCCTGCTCGAGCAAATTACGGGTGAAATCTATGCACCTGACGAAAAAGGAAAGATGCGTTTAGAACCTTATACTGCTACACGATTTCTAGGTTATGACAATTATAAAAAGGCCTATGTCGGGGCGTTCGCAGAAAATCAAAACACCTATTTCTTGACATTCCAGGGCCCCCCGAAGCCTGGTGGATCAGTCGATCAAATTCCATTGTTCGGCCTTTCCGACGAGCCTATGTTGGAGATTCAGGATGCAACAATGAAGTATCTGTTGCGTCTAGAGGATAAGGACAGCTATGTATGGGAGGTTTATGCATTGGCGATTGGTGATGACGCAAAAGCCTTTGACTTCATTTATAATCGTCGGAATGCTAAACACTAAATGAAAAGAAACTTCGAACAAGTGGTTCCAGGATACGGCTCGAATTTCAGCGATCCTGATCCGCGTCGTTATTGAGCAACAAAAGAAAGAATGAGATATGAAGAAATCCGATCCGTTCGCGACCGATTTGTAAATTAAGGCGCTATTTCTATTTTGAGATCAAGTGTGATGGCATTGGGAGGACTTACGTAGTAAGCATACCGTTCGCACATTGAATTGGAGACGCGGGATGGTTCAGATGTGCTCTGTGTTCTTGTTGGCCGGCGTGATTCTGCTGGCAGGATTATCTGACGCAACGGCAGGTGAAGCCACGCCAATCTACGACGTGGTTGTGTATGGTCAGACCAGCGCTGGAGTGATCGCGGCGGTGCAGGCCGATAACATGGGCAAGACGGTGATTCTTGTCGGGCCGGACAAGCATCTAGGCGGCCTATCGAGCGGTGGATTGGAAAAGACCGACGCAGGCTCGAAACAGATGATCGGCGGTTTGTCGCACCAGTTCTACGAGCGTTTGGGTAGACATTACGGCAAAGACGGTGCGGTGTGGACGTTCGAGCCGCATGTCGCCGAGATGACGTTCGAGAAGTTCATCGCCGAACGCGGGATTACCGTACATCGCAATGAGTGGCTCGATCGCGCCCCGGGCAAAGGCGTAGCGAAGAGGGATGGCCGCATCGTATCGATCAGCATGCTCAGTGGCAAGACCTACCGCGGGCGCATGTTCATCGACGCGACATACGAAGGCGACCTGATGGCGGCAGCGGGCGTGTCGTATACGATCGGCCGTGAAGCCAATAGCCAGTATCAGGAAACACTCAACGGTGTGGCGACCAGGATGGCACGTTATCACCAGTTCGATAAGCCGGTCGATCCTTACGTGAATCCGGGTGATCCGTCGAGCGGCTTGCTGCCGGGCATCAATGGCGGAGATCCGGGCAAAGAGGGATCGGCTGACAAGCGCATCCAGGCGTACTGTTTTCGTATGTGCCTGACCGACGTGCCGGAGAATCAGGTTCCTTTCCCAAAACCCGACGGCTATGACCCTAAGCGGTACGAATTGCTCTTGCGTATCATCTTGGCCGGGGCGAATCGGCATGCAGCGGGCTACTTCTTCAAATCGCGAATGCCCAATGAGAAGACGGACTCGAACAACGCCGGGCCGTTTTCGACCGACAACATCGGCATGAACTACGGCTATCCCGAAGGCGATTACGCAACGCGCAAACGCATCATCGAGGAACACGAAACCTACCAGAAAGGTTTCATGTGGTTCCTGGCGAATGATCCGCACGTCCCCGAAGATCTGCGGATAAAAGTCCGCCTATGGGGCCTGGCGAAGGACGAGTTCGAGGACAACGGGCACTGGCCACATCAGTTATACGTGCGTGAATCGCGACGGATGGTCGGCGCGTTTGTTGTGACGGAGAACCACCTGCGATACAAGCTGCCCACGCCACACTCGGTCGGCATGGGTTCCTACGGGATGGATTCGCATCACGTGCAGCGGTACGTTGATGCCAACGGGCACGTGCGGAATGAAGGCGATGTGGAGGTCGGCATTGCCAGGCCATACCCGATCGATTACGGCGCGATCGTACCGAAGCAGAGTGAATGCGAAAATCTCTTGGTGCCGGTCTGCGTGAGCAGCACGCACATCGCGTATGGCTCGATCCGCATGGAACCGGTGTTCATGATTCTCGGCCAAAGCGCGGCAACGGCGGGGGTGATGGCGATCGATGACAACGTCGCCGTACAGAAAGTCGATTACACCAAGCTACGTAAGCAACTGGAGAAAGACGGGCAGGTACTGGAACTTAGCCGTTGAACTGATTGATGGCAAGACGACATAAGAAGGCCTTGGGAAAAGCAGAAGAGGTCAGGTTGTAAAATGCAAAGGATATCGCAATTGAAAATATAAATGCTAACACGCGCAGGCATCAAACGAAGGACAGATTGGTCTGACCTGATCGGAGCTGCCCCGCACGAGCGGCCTACTGTCACTCATCGTGGTGCCACGCAGCCCTTCGCCGGTGAAGCACGAACCGTTCGGTCCAAAATACAGGAAATGAGATGAATGTTCCGTTCTTTGTGATGCGAAACGCTCATGTATCGAGTTGCGGAGAGCAACCTCTTGTCAGCAATTCGAAACCCGATGAATATCACGAGTACTTCGAGAACGCTCATGGCGAACAGTGGGTCTTCATATATAACCGCAGCAAAAAGAGTGGAGAACTTCGCAGTGGAGATACCGATTGGGGACGAGTGTATCTCGTCATCGACTGCCAACCAGGTCCCTTCGCCGTAGCCAGTTGGCAACCAACTACCGCATAAAAGCAGCCTTTTTCTCACTCGATGACGTCGTGGCGTGTATTGAATATTTATCAGCTTGTAGGCGAAACATCTCTTCATACAGATTCTTTGAATTTATTAGTTCGATATGTGTGCCCGATTCGACAATTTTGCCGTTGTCCAATACGATGATTTGGTCGGCCATTTTAACTGTGGAAAACCTATGTGAAATAATCAAAGCCAATTTATTCATCAACATATCCTTCAGTGTCAAAAATAAGTCATGTTCCGCAAAAGAATCGAGAGAAGCCGACGGCTCATCAAGTATGAGAGCGGGAGAATCCTTTCGCATGAAGGCTCTTGCTATTGATACTTTCTGCCACTGCCCTATAGAAAGGTCTTCTCCCGAACCCATGAACATTTTTCCCAAATAGGTTTCATATTTCTTGGGAAGTTTGTCGATGTCCATGTCTATTTTGGCTCTTCGGGCTGCTTCTTCTATTTTTACTAAATTGTCGATGTTTGCCGAATCTCCAAATCCAATGTTTTCTCTGATGGTAAGGGGGAATCGAATATAATCTTGAAAAACGATGCCAAAGCATTTGTAGACTGCTTCGATATCGTATTCTCTTATATCTCGGCCTTCCAACAGAATCCTTCCGCAGACGGGATCATATAATCTCATCATGAGTTTTACGAGAGTCGTTTTTCCAGCTCCATTTCTACCAACGATCGCTGTAATTTGGTTCGGCTCCAAGCGGAAAGTTAGATTCTTCAGCACAAGATCACTGCATCCGGGATAATGAAAACTGACATCTTGAAACTCTATGCCACGGGAGAAATTTTTAGCGTGATTTAAGGTGTGCACTATTTGACGACGATTTTTTTCAATAGATCCTTCGATGTTTGTCCTGTCCATATCCATCAGATGATAGTAGTTATGCAAGAACAATAGAGTCTGAAAAAGTTGTGTTCCGCTGATGAAAAAACTGTTGAGTCTCGATTGAAATGTTTTGACTGCTCCTGTGTAATAAATCAAGCCGCCAATCGTTACTGCCTGTATCAAAACATCGTTGATAATGATGATCCAGGCTAAGCCGCCGCCGAGGATCGGGAGGAAAGCGATTAAAATCTGAGCGAGACATTTCTTTTTTAAATAGCGTGATTCGATTTTCAGCAATTCGCTATTGAAAAAAGCATATCTTTTTATAATCGACGTAAAGAGACTGTAAATTTTAATTTCTTTTACGAAATCTCTGGATGAAACCATTGAACCCAGGAAAGCTCGCATTCTTCGCGGCTCAGCCATGGAGTTTTCGATTGTCCACTTCTTTTTTATAAAGTAGTTTTTGACGAATATCGACGGTATCGAAGTTGCGACGATAATGATAAAGAGGAAAGAGTTATAGTTTATCAGAATAATTAAAAATCCCAAGAGCATTATCAAAGACTCTATGATGGAAAACAATTGATTGGTTGTAGAATATATATAGCCGGTGCCTCCCATTGAAGCATTGTTGAGAACATTCAAGTTGGATGGATTGTCATAGAATGCTAGATCGAAACCGGCGCATTTGCGTATAATAGAAGTTTGAACATTTTGTTCGACTCTAATTTGCAGGATGCTTGACAAGGACGAATATATAATAGTGATGATGTGACCTATGATCATGATTCCCAACAGCATCGCAAGTAGTGGAAGTACAGCAGCGACCGTGCTTTCAAGAATGCTGGCTTGATTTAAAATGGAATCAATCAAATGTTTGCTCAGGTAGAGAGCCGCTATCGGATTGACCGAATTTAAAACGGTAAACGATAGCATTAGAAGCACAAGCTTGGGAGAGGATTTCCAGACGAGCATGACAGCTCTAGTCAATAAATTAATTTTTAATCTTGATTTTTTATCTCTAATCAAGAAGAAGTTTTTATCACTCATGTAATTGACCTCTACAAGCTCTTGTCTCTCATTAGATTATCTTTCGACGACTTTCGCCGTCAAAACGTTTTGTCGTCTGCTGTGTGTCGTGGAATTGTTGTTCCATTTTCCTGTCACGGGATTGTAATCACATAGATATTCATGGAGATCGGGATTCGTGTTTTTTTCGATGTCTATTGCAGGGCATCCTCGGCAAATATATCGATATTCGCATTTATTGCAGACGCCGATATTGTCTTTGGTTAGATTCCAGAGTAGGTGGTTGTCTTTTTTGTCCATGGAGTTTGCACGTTCGATGAGGGAGCGCAGCGAGTCAAACGGAAATCTACCGATTTCTCGACGCCAAAATGGACAAGGAAGAATTCTTCCGTCAAGAGAAAAAGCAACAATGCCATCGAGGCACGGGCTTTTTTCCATGTTGGAGAAGTAGTCGATAGTAGAAAATTCGTCTAACGAAGAACGCCTTATCCTCCCCTCGTTGAGATATTGGGGATGAAGAGCTGATATAATTTCAGCGCCATTCGTTTGAGCACAGCCAAATTTTCTACTCAAATCCAGCATTTCCTTTTTTTCACATATATTTTCTTCGGTAAAAACAAGAGTTGTAGCGAAATCCAATGAATTAATTTGGCACATTGAAACGCTATTTTTCAATTCTTCGAGTAGTTTGCCGTTGCCTGTAATCTGATGGTATGTTTTTGTTGACGATCCAAAGATTGTAAAAGTAAAGTTGATTTTGTATTTTTGGGCTGATTTTACGATATCTTCTGATAGCATTGAGCCATTCGTAATTATATTTATCTTTATATCTTTATTGTCGACTCTTATGTTTTTGGCTATTTTTTCGACTAAATCCCATTCGAGCAGTGGATTGCCGCCTGAAATGACTAAATTCCGGACTTCCAGATCATTGATGTCATCAATGATGGTTTTTAAGTGCCGTGAAATATTTGGAGTATCAGGATTTCTTAGAGTATCAGGGTTTCCTGGCCAACGAACACAAGCGCTGGAGCCATGATAGACATAATAATCAGGATTTTTCTTTTTTGTGCAGAAAAAGCAGTTGGCGCTGCATTTAGCCGTAATTTCTAAATATGCGGCTTTTATAACAGGTGCCTCGACATCGAGTACTCTCGACCAGTTGAGCGGACTATTTAGCTGGAATTTTTCTACATAAACAGGTTGATCGTATAGAGTACCCAAACCACTGCGGACTAAATGATCTGTCAGGCTTTGAGCGTACGGCCCAAATTTTTCTATCGTGTCTTCAGCCGTATTTGACTGGAGATGTTGAAGTATTGTGTTATCGCGTTTTGAGAGGTGCTTCGTCTCTTGAGTGGAGAGAATGAGTAGCAGGCCGCCGCCTTCTCCAACAATGTAGTGACAGTCAGGGAAAAGTCTGAAATAGCGCATTGAAATATCTCCTGTACTCAACTGTAGTACATGTCTTTTATTCTTTTTCTATTAACCGCCGTTGCGAGCAGCTCGTCGGTAGCAAAGAGCGATCTAAAGGCTGACTCGTTGACCTCTAAAATCGAATACATATCCGATAACAGTCTGGTGTTGTGGTGTTTTATATTGTTACACTCATTGTCGTCTATTACATAATTAGAGTCTGTGTTACAGGTGGCAAAACACATTCCACACAAGTTGATGTTGTTGCACGTCGAACACTTGTTGTCCGTTGCAGAATTGAATTTTTTGATGATATCTCGAACCTTTTCCATATCTATACCGGTATCGACATGGCCAATCGGCAGCGTTTCGTTGACCCTTTCGCATATGTCAATGGTGCCATCCGTTCTTATGCACAGTTTTCTAGAACCAGGAATACATCCCGAAATGTTTGGCATTATTTCAGGCTTAGATTCGCTGATGCGTGATCTGAAATAGATTGGAACATATGCCATGGACACAAAATTCTTCATATAGGGATTGAGCTCTTCGCCATTTTTGAGTTTGTTGATGCTTTCTTGCCACTTTCTATCCAAGTTGATTGTAAACCGTTTTTTCTCTTCCGCCGTAAACCTATTATAATAAGTACTGCCGGTATTGCTGACACCGTTTGCAAAGCCTATCTTGATCGGGCAGTCATTATTGAAAAACAGATCGTTTGCGGTAAAGTCAGTTAAGTAATCCCAGACAGATATGGCGAAAGAAATGTGCTTGTAGTGGGGATATCGATTGAAAAATCGAGTGATGTTTTGCATTACAAGATCGTAGGACCCACTTCCGTCGGGAAAAACCCTATTTCTGTCGTGGTTTATCTTTGGACCGTCGATGCTTACCGCTAAACAAATATTGTTCTTCACGATGAAGTCAGCGGCCTCATCATTCAATAGAGTTGCATTTGTTGTCATGAGGTAGTAAACGTCCAAGGGTGCTTTTCTGTTCGCATAGTGGATTATACTTTCGATGAGATCTCTGTTGAGAAGAGGTTCTCCCCCATAAAAGCCGATAGCCACTTTACGACCGGGAATCCTCTTGGCCATAGGTTTCAAGAGTTTGAAATAATAATCTATAGCTTTTCGAGCGGTCTCAAAACTCATCGTTTTAGCGGTTCTGGAACGCATATGTTCATAAGAGTCTGTATAACTACAATACTTGCAACGCAAATTGCAGTCTTCGGTAACAATGAGCAGGAGTTGATCACGTCTGATAGTATATACATACTGAGAAAGGACGTCTGAAGAGAGGTCGACACGTTGAGTCTCATCCTGTGAAGATGAATTCGTGTCTTGATATAAACCGTTGAAAGATTTGTACCAACGGTTGATAAAACGGACGGCACCTTCGATTTCGTGGGAGGGATACTTATGCGAAAGAGAAGTCGTAATGATTTCTGCAGAATTCGAAGGATAGAGCTCGAGGACTTCGGCTAAAGGTTCGTTCAATGGTATCACGGATCCAGTTGCGCTGTCGTGTATATATTTGTTGCCGCTCTTTGTAGAAAAGCGCAGATATTTATTGGACATGCTAGATCTCCTCGAAGTTGGGAAGGTTAAAAACCTTCCCAACTAAAAAGTGGTTCACCTACTGGTTGAGTAATACTCGATTCAAAGATCAACGCTGTGATAGTAGTTCGATTTTATAACTCTAAGCGTGCACAACGTGATCTTTATGTATGTGGAGAGGGGTATTGTGAGGGAGACAGTTCCTCAGTAGCTCCATTCTTACTGGTGCTGTTCGCAGCGCCAAATCCTCCCATCCATGATCCAGCCGCTACAACAGCAGGACCGAGTAAACATGTCAAACATACCGCACCACAAACTCCCAGACATCTACCAGTAGTACAAAAAGAATCGCAAATATCTCCACAAGACGTGTTTTGTGCTTCGTCAGTTGGATACAACATTAGAACCTCCTATAATCTGCCGAAATTAGCAAAAAGAGTTAGTAAAAACCTTGCTCGCTATTTTACGACGAATTTCGATATACACCGTAGAATATGAAGAGCAATAACAATAGCTGTAAATGAAACTGTCTTCAAAATAGGATGATCTATAAAGAGAAATTAATCGTAATCGGCAATCAGATTATTGATATCAGTCGATTCGCCGTCCGAGGATCTAAAGATGAAATCTCAATCATCTTGAATCATTTTCTACCAGTAATCGCGTCATACGACAAAAAAAGAGACAATAAAAATATATTGAGCTGAAAAAAATCGATAATACGGTTTGGAATAAACAGATAATGATTGAAGAGGGAGGAGGTCGGTGGGCAGATCGATCGCTTATGGCCTCGATCGTTCCTGACGTTCCAGGATGATCACGATACCACGATACCCTCTGGTTCCGTCGATCTCGATCTCTTCGGTGTCGGCGGGCGAAAAACCGGTTTTCTCTGCGTGAAACGTCACGCGCGCGCTCTCCTCGAGGTAGAGCCGGAAGACGCCGTGCTTGTCGGTCTTCACCGTTCGAGAACGGGAGCGATGGGGGAAGACGCGGAATGCATCGTGAATCCCCGTAGGCCGGAACATGTCCGTCTGAATACAGGATACTGTAGCCTTTGCGATTGGGGTGCCGGACGTTTCGATAACTCGGCCCTGCACGGGTGGGTGCGGGTGGAGCTCGATCGCGATCGGATCGGGAATTCGGTCGGGTTCAAAGGGACCCTCGATGGCTCTCTGAAAGGCCTGCGCGAAAACACCCACATAAAACCGCTCGTAGGGGATGATCATGGAAACCGTACCGCCGGCGTCGAGGTTCCGAGGGCTGAAGTACGCGATACCCGCTTCCGTCTCCGGCGTGGGCGAGAAGACAAAGATCTCGAAGCCGGGCAGGGGGCTCTCGTCCTTTGTGGTGACCTTTACGCGGATCTTGCGCAGCGGATTTAGCACGAGGTCCAGATCTTTCGTACCCGGGAGAACGCCGATAGCCCGCACGGGGCTATACTGCTCTTGCTCGTCCTCGGCCCTGAGATCGTGGGGTAGCTTTCGATCCACCACGCAGACGAATCGGCCATCAGCATCCACGGGGAGGATGTCTCCACCTTCACCTTCGTCGAAGCGGTAGTGGGTCAGGACCCTGGCCGTGGGCACCGGAGCGCCCTCCGGGGAAAGGACCCTGCCGGAGATGATCCGGTCCCATTCCATGGGCTTCAGTACGATTTCGATTTCCGGAAGCGCTGCGTGTGCCTGCACCTCGAGAATGGAGGTATTGTTCGAATAAAAACCCGTGGCCTCGGCCCACAGCCGGAGCGGACCCGGCCGAACTCCCGGGAACCGGAAGGATCCGTCTCGTGCCGTCGCGACCTGGCCGTCATGCACTTCGAGGCCGTAATACCGGATCTGCTGGACATAGAATTCACTGAGCGGGCCGGGATCCAGATCGAGAAAGACGGAAGCGCCGGGAAGTGGGGTGCCCGAATGATCCACCACAAAACCGGATACAGGTGACCCGGGTACGAGCACGATTTCCCCCAGATCCGTGTTTCTGCCGGGAGCGACGGTGTTCGCGCCGCGCTCGAGCATGAATCCTTCACCCAGGGCCTGCCAGTCGAAATGGGTGTACACGCGGTTAGCGGGTTTGAAAACAACCCGTGCTTCGAACCAGCCCTCTGATGCGCTCACCGCGGAAGCCTCGAGAATGCTCTGGCCGGAAAGCTCGATTCGGACGCCTGGCAGCGGAAAACCCCGGGAGTCCACGAAACGTCCGGTCACGGTGCCGTCCAGGATCTTGACCGCCGTCTCCGTGGCCTGATCCCGGCCGGGAGCGTCCGGTTTCTCCTCTCGAGCGAGCTTCTCTCTTGCCCGCGTCCGATTGTGCGACAGAGTGTCCGCAATCCCGGCCGGTTGATCTTCGGTCTCCTCCGTGAATTCCAGCACCTTCGCCGGATCATCTCTGGAGACGAGAACGAGGAACATTCCCCCGGCGAGTAGAAGGGCCAGCAGAATCACAATCGCAGAAAGCCGAAAACCTGGTTGTCCCATAAGTCTCTCAGAAAAGCCGTGACGCCATGACCGAAAATATTGTTTTTGTCTTGGACCACGAACCTGGGCTGTACTCCGTCTCATGTTGAATATTTAAGACTATAGTATGGGAAAAAATGATGCAAATAGACACAATGTCAAGGATGCACGCTGGCTTCGCTGGTCACCTCGAAAAGTCCACCGTTGAATAAAAGGGATGCAGCAACGAAGCCAAAGGCTGGCAATACGGCGATCTCCATGAGGGGATCGATATGCAGAAAACGAATGTATCGCTGGACTGGATGACTCGAGCGGCTGTGCTGACCTGCAACCGGAGGGCATCGACGTTCGGCTTTGACAACGGGCACGCGAAGATGTCGGAGACGAGGCGACCTGGCTGCGTCCTGATGGGGTGCCTGGCACTCGACTCCGGCTTACGCGACACGGCCCGGGGACCCCGGAGTATCAGAATGAAGATCCACATTCCCCGATTCGCAACTCTTACCGTGGCCATCATCCTCCTCACCATGGCGGGCGCACAGGCGCTCGCGCAGTCCTCGGGAGCTTCGCTCACCGGCACACAGCAGGAGACAATGGCCCAGTCGACCGAGTGGACGGACATTTCGCCGTCCTGGCTGCAGAGCACCAGCCCCTGTCAGATCACCTTTCAGCCGGGGACTCCCGGGCGCATTCTGCTGGGGACCTGCACGGAAGGGCTCTGCTTCAGCAGCGATCATGGCGCCACATGGAGCCGCGAATACTCGGACTTCTTCATCGACGTCGGCATCCCGAGCTGGTGGATCCGCGACGTGATCTTCAATCCCGGCAACCCGCAGGAGGCGCTGGCCGTCACCATGTCCGGATCGTACTGGAGCGACAATGGCGGCCACTCCTGGCTGCGCCACCAGGGTTCCATGATGCCCACCTCGGCGCACATGCTGACCAACTCGCCCGACGGCACGTACGCCTTCGCCTCGGAGTACTTTGGCAGCCTTTTCCGCTATGACTGGAACGCCATGGCCTGGGACAACGAGCTGGTGGTCCACTACGGGATGGGGCTCTACGGCATCTCCTTCGATCGAAGCAGCCCCGCCAGGCTCTACATGGGCTCCGAGTTCTACGATGCCGCAGTGAGCATCGACATGGGGCAGAGCTTCTTCTCCTTCAGCGAAGGGCTGCCCGGTCCGGCCATTCCGATGGTCGCCGATCCCGAGGTCCCGGATCGTGTCCTCGCAGCCTCCGGCTCCAACATCTACGTGAAACCCGAGCTCAAGAGCCGCAGGCCGGTCTGGTTCCTGCACTCCAGCGGCCTGCCGGGTACCACGGTTCTCTCCCTGATCCACGATCCGCGCGATCCAAACCGCATGTTTGCCGGAACCGTCGACGAGGGCGTGCACTATTCCCTGGATCGTGGCGCGACCTGGCAACCCCTGACACGCAAAGGGCTCGATCATCTCTCGGTCGTCGATCTGGCCATCAATCCCGAGAAGCCCGGCTGGCTGCTGGCTGCAGGGCACAGCGGCGGTCCCGCCTCGGGCGGGCTCTTCAAGATCCGTCTGCTCCGTCCTTAAGTCGGGAAACGATGCGGTTCCGCGGGCAGCGTGGGGTTTCGAACCGGCGGCTGTTCCTGCATCGAATCCGGGTGGAGTCAGGAGTCCACATGGAGATCGCTCCAGCCCGGATCATTCATCTACTCCTGCGACGATCTTGCTTCGCGATTCGTGAATAATCCGGGGTCACTTCGAGGCCGGCTCGCTCGCGATCGTCGTGGGGTGCTGAACAGGAAGGGGAACGATTTTCGGTGCCGGTGGAGTGCAAAGCGCTTCTTCGGCGAAGACGCGCTCCGCCTTTGTGGCGTTGGGATCGTCGCGGACCGCCGCGAGGATGTCGTGCGCTCGCTCGCCTCCGATGTACCCCAGAGCTCGAACGGCAAGCAGCCGCAAGCTGTCATCGTCCGCCGACCGCTCGCCGGTGCTCTCCAGAACGCCGGCGAGCAGGGGTACGGCGGAGGCGCTGCCGCTGAGACCGAGAGCGACGACGATCTCCTGCCGAACACGTTGCCGAGTGTCCTCGATCAACGCCACCAGCTTGGGATCCTCGGCCACTGCCCCCATCCGGCCTAGAGCGCGGATCGCATTGCCGGCGACGAGCGGATCCTCCGCGCGTAGCGCCATGTCGCGCAGCGTCGGCAGGTCGTCGCCGGTCGCCTCGCGGGTGAACCGCAGAACCTCGCGCACCTCCTCCGGAGTAGTGGCTTCCAGCGGCGGCAGGCCGAATTTCGCGGCCGCACTATCAGCCGCACTATCAGGTAGCAGAGCGTGTTCCGCCCGCAACGGGGATGGATTGCTGGAAACAATCAGAGTTTGATCCTGCTCCTGTTCAGAGCGCTGGCAGGTCTGCACCAATAAGGTAACAGAGACCGCCAGCGCTCCCAGGACCAGCAGAATCATCAGTACTGTATTGATTCTCGCTGACACAGAACGATTCCTTTCACGAGCTTCCGGTTCAAGTCCGGAACGGATCGCGGATCTTGAAAGTGACCGTGCCGATCACGAACCCGTCGGCCACCAGATCGATCTTGATCGTGACCGGATTCCAGCGCGTCGGCGTAGGGATCACTCCCGACTGGATCCCGGCACGGATCGAATTGGCAAAGGCCCGCCGGTCGAATAGAATTTTAAGCCGGCTCGGTGTGTCGCAGGCGCCGATCGCCGGAACCGGACTGCCGCCCGGCACCTGGAGCACGATGTCATGTTCCTCGATAGGCAGCAGGAGATCGGTGTTGACACCTGTCACCTTGGCCCAGATCGGGATGCGCGGAAACCTCAAGAGGCGGCCCTTGAAGAGCACGATCCCGCGCGGACAGAGACGCATCGACATGTTGCCCACGTTGTCGTATGCAGCGGCAGCGAAGGTATGCAAGCTGTCGTTCAGGGTGGTCGTGTCGAGATCGATCGAGTAGGGCGGCGCATCGAGCGTGGCCACCACGTTGCCGTCGACGATAAGCTCCACGTGTGAGATGCCGGTTCCCGGCGGGTCGTCGGACGCATCGGCCGTGAACTCGACCAGGCCGCCGAGATTGTCACCATCTTCAGGCGAGACGATCGACAGGACGGGAGATGTGGTATCGAGGGTCACACCGATCGCGGCCGAGCCCTCGCACAGCGTTGCGTCGGTAGCGGTGATGGTGATCTGGTTGGATCCCTCGGTGAGCGCCACGACTCCCGTAATGATGCCACCCCCTGCTGGGACCGTCCCGGAGACACCGGTCGGCTGGGAGGTGACCTCGGCATCCAGCACGACGTCCATCGTGCCTGCTACTGCGCCGTCCGCGGGCGAGGTGATCGACACGACGGGGGGCTCACCGCCTCCTGCCAGTCCCCAAATATAGGCCGCACCACGGTTGGCATTTTTGCTGTCGGCGAGGTATGCGCCGACGACCGCGGTGTCCCCGTCGATCGCGACGCCAGTGCCGAATCTGTCCCAGTTATTGGCGTTGGAGGCGAGCAGCTTGGCCTCCGCCTCAGGTACCACTTGCGCTGCCGCTGTCTGGTAGAAGACGGCTACCAATAGGAAGCACCACTAATACAAGAGCGTGTCTGATTCGAATCTCCATCGATCTTCCTCCTTCCGATTTCCTTCTTGGCTCAAATCCGCGGTTGTTTTCAATGGTCCATGCCGAGGCGCCTCTCGCTGACATCGATCGGACCGCGGATCGGGGTGTCGACACTCTCACCCTTCCGCACGGCGGCAGCGACAGTGCCTCCAGAATCATCCTGCCGGAAGCCAAGCGGAGCGCGTCCGCCTGGCTCTGCATTCAGATCCGTAGACTCGTTGAAACTCAGGAGGTGATTGGATAACCGCTCGGTTTATGCTCATCAGAGATTAGAGAATCACTGTGGACATGACATCTTCAATCTCAGATTCGGTGATAATAGGGAATCGATCTAAAATACCACCGGCCAGGCTATCACAAATATGATAGATAGAAGCAAAAAATATAAAAATTTTGTTCCTTGTCGTTCCATCGGGAATCACAACGCGTTGACTCATGAAAAAACCGTCAAAGGGATCGAAAATCCTGCTCCTCGTTTTACCGGTTGGGATACAAAGGATCAGTCCACGAAGGGTTTTTCGGGTGGTTCGGTGAATCGAGGCGCGCCTTCCAGCTCTCGTCGGTCAGTCGCTGTGCGGAGGTGAATTCGAAGTAGGGAACGATCGCGCCGCGGCAGAGTATCGAGCAGCCGCCCCACGGGTAGAGCACGTACAGCGCCCGTGGCCGACCCACACCGGCTTCCAGATACGACCAGCCATCTGTGTGCCAGGGATTGGCGCAGATATCCGCGATGCGCGGGGCATCGTCGAGCGGTGCGACCCACGAGTTGTACTGATAGAGCATGAGCTCAGCTAACGCCTGACCGTATTTCGTGATGAATTCTTTATCATCCTCATTGAAGCCCTGCCCTTCGAGCTGCCTGCGGGCCAGGGATTCGAGGTGTTCACAGAGGCTCTCGAGCTTCTGCCACAGGCTCTCCAGGTTGACCTGCCAATCGATCACCGCCTGATGCAATTCGGCCTCTTGCGGTAGCTGTCCCTCGTCCAGGTCGTCCGCCAGAGTCGCAAGCCGCTCCATGACCATTTCGTACCACTGAGGGCTCCTGTATCGGTACTGTTGGTCGCCCCAATCTACGCAGAACATCAGGAACTCAACGGGCCGGAACGACTCCTGCTCTGCGGGCGAGAGCTCGTCGAGTGCGCTCCCGCGCTTGCGGTGCGCCTGCTTCTCCTCGAGGAGCTGGAGATAGGTGCGGATCTGCCTGGCGAGCTCTTGATTGTGCGCGCGGAACAGGTCAGCCTCGTCCAGAACGGTTCGTGTTCGCAGGGCGAGGGCTGCCAGGCGCCGGAAGAAGCGCGGAGCTGGCTCGACGAATCCGAGGGGCAGATCATCGCCGCGACAGCCCAGGACTACCGACTGCTTCGCTTGCAGGATCCAGGTGTGGCGCATCTGTGCCCAACTCGCCAAGGCGGTCTGACAGCTTTTGGCCTGCCAAGCCGGGCTTTTCATGAAGGGCGGGGTGCCAGGATCGGGCGCGTCCAGGAGCACTGCCAGACAGTGCAGGTAGTCGAAGTAGAGGCTGTCGCCCTCGAACAGGGCGAGCGATGCATCGATGGTTCTCAGCACCCGCTCCTGGACCGGATCCTCGAACCGGCTGCGGGCATAGCCGGATCCCAGGGCGATGAGGATCTCCAGCCCCGTGGGAAAGGAGGTTTCAATCGGCCGAACCGCAGTGGTGCGCTGAAAGAGCACGGAATCGGGAATACGATAGGCGGAAAGGATACGGAAGGAGGGCTCCGCCGGCTCCTGTCGCCCCGTGGCGCGCGTGCGAACCTGGTCATTGACTCGAGGGTTTGAATCGAAGTGTGGGGTGTCTAGGATCCACTCCCTTTTTCGGGCCAGAAAACCTTCGATCACACGGGGATCCAGTTCGAGCCCTCCCTCGGCCGCGCAGGCAGCCTCGACCAGGTTCCAGTCATCGGCAAGGCCCAGGAAGGCCTGGTAGAGGGAGAAGAATTTCTCCACGTCCTTCCATAAACCGCTCTCCTGGATTCGTAAGGCATTGAGGCAGTCCCCCAGGATCAAGGCGGACAGGAGCTCCCCATCCTCGTGCAGGCGGAACGGGATGGACTGCAGCCAGGATAGGGCGCGGAAGTAGCGCATGAGCGCTTGCGAGTCTGTATAAAACCCGCGCGGCACATATCGCGAGTAGTCGAGGAACATGAAACCGGGATCACGCTCCCCAAGCCAGGTTGGCTTGTCCCTGTCCACTCCCTTTTCGACCTTTTTGACTTCGCTCTCGACGAGCAGGGAGATCTCTTCTTCAATCCCTTCCAGCCGCCGCGCTCCCAGCAGGCGCAGCGCAACACCCACGGTGACTTGTGCGCGCACCAGGGCTGCCTGTACCGCGGGAGCTCGATAAGCCGCTGCCCGGCTGCGTTGCACCAGTTCTTTCCAGAGAAACCGCAACATCTCGGGAAGCCGGCTGGCTGCGGATCGCTCCATGCTGTAGATCGACCTCGCGAAAAGGATGTGAAAGGCGGTCAAAACCGAGTCCGAAGTGATGAAGACCGGTAGATCGCTGTCGATGTAGGGCGTGAAAATCTGCCGGTACTCCTCGTCTCCAGCCACGATGCCTAGGGCCTCGAGCTGTCTCAGCTCCGGTTGCGTCAAGCCCGCGGAAGCAGCATCTTGCATCCACTCCGTATCGGCCGCAGTCCCTGCGATCCCAGGCTCTTCGCCTGCCGTGGAGCCAAAGACGGTGAACAAATGGAAAAAGACCAGCGGTAAGACGATGGTGCTTCTTGCCCTCATGAGGCGGTCTCCAAGCGGCCGATGGCCAGGTCATGGGTATGAGATCTCCTCCTCATCAACGCACGGTCGGGAGGGAGGTTCATCGATCCCGATCGGGAATGACGTTCGAACGATATCGTATCCACGGCTTTCAACAAAGCTCCTCTTTAATGATGTCGCCTTTGTCGAACGACGGCACAGCGCCTGCGCAGCTCGTTGTTATGCGGTAGCAAGTGCCGGTGCTTTCGGGGTAGACTTCTCGATACGGCGGAGGGGCGGCGCTTTCTTTTGAGGTCATTGAAAGTCAATGGAGGTCGAGGTCATGAAACGAGTCTACACCGTGCTGATCGTGTTTTCCCTGATCGCTCTGGGAATGGGCACTCTACCGCTGTCCACCCGGGCTGCCGGAGTGGACGATCCCTCCCTTGCATCCTGCTGCGCTTCGAAGGAGCTCCTTCCACCGGTCCGGCTCGAGGCCGGCGGCGAGTACATCGATGTAGGCGCGTGCATCGGTCACAGCGGCCCACATTTCGCCGACCTCGACCGCGATGGAAAGCTGGATCTGCTCGTCGGGGACTTTTCCGGCCACATCCACTATTACCGCAACACTACCACAGAAGAGGACGCCGCGCCCGTCTATGCGGCGGGAGAGATGCTCCAGGCCAACGGCAAGGCTATCAAGGTCTCGAACTGGTGATGCATCGGCATCCGTCCACACGGTGTGGACATGAACGCCGACGGTACGATGGACTTTTTGACAGGTAGCTTCGACGGAGGACCGTACTTCATCGAAGGCCTTGGAGAGGGCCGGTTTGCCGCGCCTCGGCCGATCCTGGACGAGGAGGGCAAGCGGATCCTGATCTGCGCTTACTGGAGCTATGACGAGAAGAAATGGACGCAGCTCGAGGCGGCGCGCTACCCCAAGGAGCACGCCATCTCGGTCACGGCCGTGGACTGGGACGACGACGGCGACTTCGACCTGCTCCTCGGCGCCCGCAGCGGTAATCTGTTCCTGCGGCTCAACCAGGGCAGCGCAGAAAAGGCCGTTTTTACGTCGCAGGAAGAGAGGGTTTCCGCCGGTAAGAGCCGAGTCGCAATCCCCGGTGGCGGGGCCATGGTGGTGACCGCCGACTGGGATGTCGACGGCAAGTGGGACATCGTCGCCGGTAGCAACACGGGTGCTGTCTACTGGCTGCGCAACGTCGGCCGGAAGGGCGATCCGCGGTTCTCCGAGGCGAGCAAGCTGGTGAACGAGGCCCCACAAAGCGCCGCCGACGACGGTGAGACGGTCCGCCCTGGCACGCGCGTGCAGGTCTCGGTCGGCGATTACAACGCCGACGGCCTGCCCGACCTCCTAATGGGCGACAATCACAGTCAGATCGTCAAAGGCACCGAGTTCACGCCCGAGAAGCGCACGCGCTACGACGAGCTTCGCACGGAGCTCCGCTCGGTCAGCGCGCAATTGACAGCCCTCTCGGAGAAGTCCGGCGAGGGGGGCGCTGCGGCTTCGAGCCCCGAGCGTGACAAAATCGAAAAACGGCGCAAGGAGATCTTGGAAGAGCTCACATCTCTGCGACCGAAGATGGCACGTCACGGCTGGGTGTGGCTTTTCGAGCGCAGGTCAACCTCGCGCGACCGGTAAGCGGAAAGCCACTGACAGGTCGCGCGAAAAGGAAGCGGCTCATGAGAGCGAGCCAGCGTCAATCCTCGCTCTTTTCGTTCATGCGGTCGCGGTACTGCTTCAGGGCGTACACGAGCGTTCCGTTGGAGGAGGGATCTTCCAGGGCCTCGACCGCCTTTTTCAGCGCCTTCTCGATTTGCGCGTTCTTCGGGGCGAACCGTCCCAGATAGTAAGCCGCCCTGTTGCGGACCTGCTGCGGTTTCTCCCGGTTGCGCAGGACCTTCAGGAAGCAGGCCGGATTGGCTTTGATTTGCTCGGGATAGTAGTACAGGGAGTAGATGGCAGACGTGGCAACCGCTTCCGACGGGTCGTCTAGGCAGGCGGCGAGCGCCGGAAAGACGCGTGGCCCCTGGCCTTCGAAATAGGCGAGGTCGCGGACCGCGGTGCTCCGTACGACCGGGTTCTCGGATTCGAGCTCGGCGAGCCGCCGGTCGAGGATGTCGGCCGGAGGCTGGGTGATCACGATGGAGTGCTTTTCTTCGATTTTTCCGTAGAGGGGTGAGAGGTCGACCGCACAGAGCAGGTCGTATCCGCCCGATGGCTCTGCCACCGGCACGTCGCAGGTGCCGCTTCAGCCGTACTGGGCTTCGAGGCTCGACCCCTCCTTACCGCCGGAGAGAAAGGTCAGCGTGATGTTGGACGTTTCTCCTCTTTTCCCGTCAGGTCCGCGCGGGGAGGCGATGCGCAGGGTGCAGCCGTTGGCGTCCTTCAGGCCCACGTTGATAAGGGCTTTGTCCCCTCGGGTAGAGGATCTCACCTCGTAGCGGAAGGGCGGGCCGATGTGGATGACCTTCCCCTTCGCAGCCTCCTCCGCCGAGGGGTGAAGGCTGGCCGTACCGTTGATGAAGAAGAGGTAGGCATCTACCGTGTTGAGGGTGTAGTACAAGTAGACCGTTCCGTGGAAGGGATCGTTCCTCGAGCCTTGGACCTCGAAGTTCAGGTTCAGTCCGCCGACGGTCATTTCGAACGAGAAACCGAAGCGCCCCTCCGATATGCCGAAACGCCCCTGCTCGAGATCGATCGTCCGGTCGGCCTCGCCGTCGCCGTCCATGTCGAGAAGGGCCTGGGTGTAGCCGCCGCCCGACTCTGAGCCCTCGAAGCATCCCGCCACTGTGTAGACCTCGTCCGCCACGACCACCATTCGGAAGTGGAGCGTCTCGAGGTCCGAGGAGGCTTTCGGATCGCCGTCCCCCGCGGCCAGCGAGGCTAGCGCGGCCAGGCAGAGCAGAAGATATAGAGGCGTGATTCCGTTCATGGTTTCATCTCCAACGTGCGAACCATTCGTCGTGGATCGAATCCTACCGGCACAAGAGTAAATCGAATCCCGCAACCGGTCCACATCAAAAACGATCGGACTGGTGACTGCTGCGTTTTGCAAACAGAGGGAGAAGCTATTCTTTTGTGTTCGGAAATAATTCGGGAGGCGGGGTCTATTGCTTTGGCTCTTACGCCACGATCGAGGGTAATATCATGACCGGCGACACCGCCGATGATGGCGGCGGGATCTACTGCGAATCGGGCGGTCCGACCATCCAAAACATACTCATCACCAATAACATCTACAGTGTAATCCGCTGTCTACAATCTAACACCATCTCGAATAGGCAAAGGGTTGGTTCGAGGTGACGTGATCCTGTGGTATCGATCAGAGCTACCGTGCTGTAGAGATAAATCTTGACGATAAGACGATATGAACAAGGTGATCCGCAAGGTCGTCGATACGTGTCGTTTCCCGCGAATGGGCTCCCCTTGGGAAAAGCTGACCAAGCCCGTCACCCGGCGCGTACCGGTCGGGGAATCAAAGCTGTCTTTTCAGTTGCGGCCTAGCTACAATCGTTCCATGTGGTGGATTCTGCTGGCAACAACGTTGATGATCCCCGGCGGTGACTGGGAGCTCTGCCGCGACGCATTCATCTCCGATCGACCAGAGGTGGTGGAGGGATGCATCGATCTCACCATCGGTCCCGCGCCGGAGTTCTTCCCGCGGTTCTTCAACGAGCTCGGAGTCAAACGCATCCGGCTGCGCTTCCAGGCACCCGGGGGCCTGCGGCGGAAGCTGTCGATCGTCTGGACCGGCGGGAGCATGGGACCCGACAAGTTCGGTGTGCGAGTCGACGGCATTCCGGTGGGGGTGAGCCGGACACTGGAGACCGAGCAGCGTCCCTGTTCCTGGTACCGTGAGGAGTTCGTCTTCCGGCTGGGGCCCGGGGCCGATCATGTTGTGGAGATCCTCTCCCTTACAGACTATTCAAGTGAGATCAACTTTTCGGGATTCAGGATGTCTTCGCCCGATGATCCGGTCTACCAGCCGATATGCTACGACTCGGTCGGATCGCTGAAACGCTATGAAAAGGCTCTGGGAGACAAAGGAGTCGTTGTCGAGTCCGACCATCTCGTGGTTTTTGCCCCCAAGAGGGACGCAGCCAGAGCGAGGGCGCTGGCGTCTTTCCTGGAGGAAGCCTACGACGAGATGGTGAACATCTATGGGCTGCACCCGATCTTCAAGTTTTGCGTTGAACACTTTCCACCTGGACACGAGCGGGGTTGGGGCGGCATCAGCGGCGCTGGGACGATCGGGTACACCACGGAAGCGCTGGATCGCTTTGCCCGGATGAAGCGCCGGGACGTGAGGGGGTTCGCGGGATACACCGAGGAAATGTGCCACGGTTTCAAGGACTACTACCGTTGCGGCGGAACGTACGAAGCCCTGGGCGTGGCTGTTCAGGAGGAGCTCCTCCGCCGCCTGGTCCCCGCCCGGGTTGCGGATGCCTTCTGGGGCTGGAGGCACAAGCTCTGCGCGAAGACCACGAGGGCCTACCTGGAAGCGGGGCGCACGAATCCGGATCCGGAGAAGTACCCCTGGAACGTGCTGTTCACCCGGATCCTGAACCATCTCTTCGAGGACCTCCGTCAAGAGTACGGTCCCGAGCTCTGGACCGATTTCTTCCGCGTCATCCGCCAGATGGACTACCCCCTGCACCGCGCCGGCAAGCAGGAGAGGATGAAAATCTACGTCGAGATCTTTTCAACGCTCTTCGGGAGGAACATGCAGGAGGAGTTCGAAGAGTACGGCATCGACATCGATGCGGACCCTCCTTGGGGTTGGGAGACGTATGGCAACGAGTAGATTGAGGTTTGTCAACTACGGTGCCAATAACCGCACCCAGCGGAATGAATATCACGGGGGGGGCGCATCCGGGGCTTCCCACCCCGCGGATCCGGGAGGTTCCCGCGAGTCTCATTGACCATGCAGCCAGGCATTGTTTTCCAATCTCGATTTGTTTAGACTCACCTGGTAGGCAACGATCGTACAACTTTCGGATATGGAAATGGAACACGAAAAAATCCTCATTGTAGACGACGAGCCCGACTTCGTGGAAGCCCTGGCCAAGCGTATGAAGAATCACGGTCTGGACGTGGAGACCGCTGGCGGAGGCGAGGAAGCGCTCGGGAAGGTCAAGTCCCAGGACTTCACAGCTATCGTTCTCGATCTGAAGATGCCCGGCATGGACGGAATCGAGACGTTAGAGGGCTTGAAGAAAATCAATCCCAACCTCCAGATCATCCTTCTCACCGGCCACGGCTCGATCCGCGATGGCGTGGACGCCATGAAGCACGGCGCTCTCGACTTTCTCGAGAAACCCGCCGACTTCGAGGAACTGCTCAAGAAGATCGAGGCGGCAAAGGCTCAGCGGATGCTGCTCGTGAAGAAGAGCGTGGAAGAGAAGATGACCGACATCATGAAGAAGAAGGGGTGGTGACAGATCCTCTTCCCTGACCCGGACTCTTCATAAAGGCCTGCGCGATCTCGCTGCGCTGTTCATGATACTACGCCGTTCATGACAAGAGGTCGGTTGTTGCTGCTCGAATTCCCTCCAGATCACTGCATCCACTCTAACAGACAGCGTGGATTACGCCGGGCACGATCTCAGACCACTCGATCTTGCGCTGCCCGGCGCGATGGGCTGTGGGCGGGAAGGATCACCATGAAGGTGGCTCCCTCTCCCGGCTCGGAGAGCACGCGGATCTCGCCGTCGTGGCGTTTCACGATGCCGTAGCAGATTGACAGCCCCAACCCCGTACCTAATCCTGTGGGTTTGGTGGTCACAAAGGGATCGAAGAGCCTATCGCGCACCGAGTCGTCCACGCCGGGCCCGTCATCGCGCACGGATGCCACCACCTTGCCCTCCACCTCGCGCGTGGTGAGCCACACGTTGCCTTCGTCCCGGTCGGCCAGAGCGTGGAACGCGTTCGTGATGAGATTGATGAAGATCTCCTGGAGCTGCATCTCCTCGATGGCTACCCTGGGCAGATCAGGCTGGTAGTCGCTGTGAATCTTCACGCTCGCCAGACGCGCCTCCTTCTCCAGGAACGGCAGGATCTCCTCGAGGCAGGCGTTTACGTCGGCCACCTTGACGCGCGCCTCCGACTTGCGCGCGAAGGAGAGCAGGCGGCGTGTGATCACCCGCCCGCGTTTGACATGCTTGATGATTTTGGGTAGGCCGTCAAGCAACTCTGCGAGGAGATCTGCGCTGCAGGTGTCAGGCCCCGCTTCCACGAGCTCGTTCAGATACCCGGCGATCTCGGAGATGATGGCCAGGGGATTGTTGATTTCGTGAGCCACACCCGACGCGAGTCGTCCCACCGCGGCCAGTCGCTCTGCCTGCATGATCTGGCCCATCAGCGCTTTGCGGTGGGAGATGTCCTTGCACATGCCCACAGTGCCGATCATCCGGCCTGACGAGTCCTCGAGCTGGGACATGCTCAGGGATACCGGCAGGGGAGAGCCGTCGTGACGTTTCAGCTCTGTGGTGTAGTCACGGATCGTATCACCCCGGGTGATGCGTGCGATCAAACCCTCGCGCACGGTGGGATCCACGTAGAACGACTCGGCCGGCATACCGATCACCTCGTCAGCCTCGTAGCCCAGGGACTCTTCCGCGGCGCGGTTGAAGGACGCGATCTTGCCCTCCAGGTTGGCGGTGATGATCAGCACCGGCGAGTTGTCGATGATGTTCTGCAGGTACTCGCGTGTCACGCGTAGCTGGATCTCCGCCTCCTTTTGGGCGGTGATGTCCTTGGCGATGCCGCACACCGCGCTGGGATTGCCCCCCTTGTCCATGATGGGGAACTTCACCGTGGAGAGGTAGACCTTCCGTCCGCCGATCTCGAGCTCCATGTCAAATGACACCGCATCGCGTTTGCGCCATGCCTCGCGGTCGCCTTTCATGAGTTTTTCCGCGACTTTCGGGGAGAAGAGCTCACGATCGGTGCGGCCCAGGATCTCGCTCTCAGGCTTGCCGAAGAGGGCGCGCGCCGAGCGGTTCACGTCGATGTACCGGCCGTTGAGGTCCTTTACCGACGTGACCTGGGGTGCCATGTCCATGAATCGCTGCAGCCGGATCTCCGTGTCCTGCAGCACCTCCTCGAGACGCACGCGGTGGGTGATGTCGCGGGTGATCTCGAGCATGCCGACCACCTTGCCGAATTTGTCACGCCAGGGCGCGCCCACGATGGAGGTGTAGTGCGCTTGTCCCTGCGCGTCGAAGTTTTTTCGAACCAGCGAGTTCGGGCGGCCTTGCTTCATCACCATGAAGAAGGGGCAGTCTTCCACAGCCACGCGGCACTCGCCGCGTACACCCGAATCCACGTCGTAACACTGTTTGCCGCGGACCTCGTCGATCTGAAGAGCGTTGTTGTTCAGGAAGGATGAGTTTGCGTCCTGGATCTTCATGTCCGTGTCGACCACCAGGATCTCGTCGGGAATGGAGTCCAGGATTCGGGCAATCCGCTCGCGTTCGATCTCGACGCGCTCACGGAGCTCGGTGCGCTTCTCGATCACCGCCTCCTCGGCCTGGTGCAGCTCCCAGAAGAGCCGGGCACCCAAATGGTCGATGAGGTGGACGCTCTTGGGCCGCGTCTGCTGGATTTCGTCGACCACCTCGGTGCGGCCCGTGAGCTCGATGATCAGCTCGAGATCGGGGATCGCGTAGAGGTCCTCGTAGCGCTGGGTCACCAAGGGAACGCCGATCTCGCGGGCGTAGATGAGCCCGGGCGCGTGTGGATCGAGGTCGGAGACACCCAGAACGCGCATGCGGAAGTCTCGGAGAGTGTCTTTCTCCACCATGTTGAGGATCGAAACGCATCCCTTGCCACCGCCCACGATGGCGGCTTTCAGGGGGCGCATGTCGTTTGGGCCCTTCGAGGGGATCGAGCCCGCATTGGTGTCGGTCATTCCTTGGCCTCCAAAACTCGGGCCATTATACTAAATGGATCAAGCAGTCGAGGTGAACAACGAGATAAAGGTTCGTAGCACCGATGAGGCACAAAACGACATGAAATATCCAAAAGTCATTTTTATAGGTGGTGCCCCGATGGTGGGCAAAACGACCGTCGCGCGTATCATCGCCTGCCGGCTGCGAAGAGACTGCATCTCGACCGATGACATAGGGAATGCGATCGCATCGGTGACCGACCCGGTTTCTCATCCAGCGTTTCACTACATGGGGGATCGCGATTATCGTGAGTACTACATTGCCAGTACTCAAAACGAGTTGATTCGCGACATCAACAATCAGCATCAAGCCCTGTGGCCGGCTCTATCGACGCTTTTTCGGAATCACTCGACCTGGAGCACTGCCGCGGTTATCGAAGGTTGGGCCCTGAGACCGGATTATGTTTCTCAGCTCTCCGGCGCCATTGATGGGCTGTTTCTCCTGTCCGATGAGGCTTTGATCGAAAAGAGGATACGTGCCAGCAGCTTCAGCGCCGGCGCCTCTGACGAAGAGACGATGATCCAGCGATATCTCGAACGGAGCCTTCGGTACAATGCGCAGCTTCGAGATCAGGTGGTGCACCAAGGATTAAAAGGGATTTCGGTTTCCTCAGAGATGCAGCCCGATGAGATTGTTGACGAGTGTCTGCGAGTGCTCGTCGCCAGGGAAAATCAATAGTTCTGGAGAGGTCGGTATAAACATATGCGCGAAAAAAGGCTGTGGAATGCTGAGTTTCTCGGAGCTTTCCTGATTGTTCCCTCGCTGATCGACGTGTTCGACGAGGTGCGATGGTCTTTTCTGTTCGGAGAGCAGCTTCGATGAAGATAGCGCTGTTGTTGTTCATCCTGATCTCGAGCGCTGCGTTCGAGGATCAGGCGGGGGACGAGCCGGTCACGTCGTTCCAGAGCCTCGTTGCCGCGGAGCGGGCTTTTTCGAGGACCTCGGAAAAGGAAGGCATCAGCAAGGCCTTCGTCCGGTATCTGGCGGAAGATGCCATCATCTTTCGTCCCGCGCCCGTGAAGGGCAGGCCGCTCTACGTCCAGAATCCTCATATTCCAGGGAGATTGACGTGGAAACCGGAATTTGGCGAGGTCGCTCGAACAGGGGATCTGGGATACACCACCGGCCCTTATGAGTTTACGATCGAGACCCCGGAAGGGAAGGCTGCCCAATTCGGTCACTACATCTCCCTGTGGAGCAGAGAGCCCGGTGGAAGCTGGCGGGTTGTGCTGGACATTGGATGCGCCTACGAGCAACCCTATGCGCTGAAACCAGGGATCGCGACTCCCTCCGAGGCCGGCTCGGGGCTGGAAAAAGCAGCAAGGGATTTGGGAGTAGGGGATGCAAAAGAGCTGCACAGCGCCCTGCTCGCCAGCGAAAATCTCTTTTCGACGGCTGCCGTATCCGAGGGTGTGCTTGAGGCGCTCGAGACTTTTGCGGCGGATCGGATTCGCTTCTTCCGTCAAGGAGCCCATCCCGTATGCGGAATCAAAGCGGCCATCGCTGCGCTCGACGATGCTCCCGTGGTGACCGGCTTTGCCGCCGCGCAGGCAGTGGTCTCGAAGTCTGGTGACCTCGGGTACACTTATGGAACTTACACTTCGGAGGTGCCGGGGATGCAGGAGAGCAAAGAGGCGCGTTACAGCTATCTTCGGATCTGGAACAAGCAGTCTGAGGCGGATTGGAAGATCGTGCTCGACGCGACCGTACCCCACGACAAAAACCGTTGAACATCTCCGGCGGGCAATTCACACCTACCCCCAATCGGGCCAACCGATGCCTTCCGCCTGCGTGGACACCACTTCCCGCTTCCCTCTGGAACCTCATTGAGATCTGACGTAACTGTCTGTTCAGCCTGATGAATAGGGTGATTGGATTCATTCGGGTGGACCGGTTTTCACGAGCCTTTCTCCTGATCCGTGCTATGAATACCTGGGATTTGGTACCACGATCTCTACCTGAATGGAGGAAACAAGATCATGAATAAACTGTATCTTTGCTCGGCACTGGTGTTCATGCTGCTGGCGTCCGCGGCGTTGGCCGCCGAGAAGCCGGAGTACGTCGTCGGTGTCAAGGGTATGACCTGAGGAGTCTCATGCGCCAAGGCAGTCCGTGCGACTCTGAGCAAGTTGGAAAACGTCGACCAGGTCAAGGTTGATTTTGCCGGCAAGAAAGCCTTCATAACGATGAAGAAAGGGGCCTTGACGAAAGACGTCGTCGCGGCCGCGTTCAAGGGAAGCAGATACAACCTGTCGAGCTTCGAGGCAGTCGTAGTCCCCCAGAAAAGTTACACCGTCAATGTGAGCGGCATGACATGAGGTGCTGGGTGTGCAAAGAGGGTCCGTGAGACTCTCTCCAAACTCGACGGTGTTGACAGGGTCACGGTCGATTTCGGCAAAAAAACCGCCGCCGTCGTCATGAAACCCGGATCGACCTTGAAGAAAAATGTCGTCATCGCCACTCTGAAAAAGAACGGAAATTATGGAGTCACCGGTTTCAAAGAAATGCAACCGGTTATCGAGAAGCCGAAGCCCAGCGTGTTCACCATCGGCATCTCGGGCATGACCTGAGGCAGTTGTGCTTCCAGCGTCCGTGCGACGCTATCCAAGCTAAAGGGGATTGAAGGTGTCAACGTGGACCGTAAAACGAATACCGCCACGGTGACCCTCAAAAACCAGGCAACCCTCACGAAAGAAGCCGTCTCCAAGGCTTTTAGCAACTCCAAATTCAAAGTGACCAGCTTCAAAAAGAAGGTCGTAAAGAACGACAAAAAGACTCCCGAAAAGAAGTAATCCACCGATCCAGCGAGTTGTGCAACCTTGCAAACCTCGCTGAGCTCGGCACTAAAGCCTGCATTGATGACTCCGGAGGCGCGGCTTCCGGAGTCTTTTTTTTGGGCGGATCCGGCAAAACTTTTCGTTTCAGGGTTTAGCCGCCCTCCCTAAACCGGTCGCATCTACGGAGGGCCATGACGGCTGAGATGGGTAGACTAGGAAAGGGTTCGGGGTTCAGGAAAGAAAAGACGAACTCCTCCTGCCCACCGCTTTGCGTGGGACACTGGCTTGCAGCGGTGTCCACCTTTAGTTATACAAGGGGACGGTCTGGAGATAAGCCCGATTGCATAGAAACAACAGATCTATTGTGATCGATATCGTTCGAAGTTGATCGATGTCCTGAAGTGGGGTGGATAATGCCGTCGTTCCCCGATTGCAGGCAGTTCGATAGCTCGGATTGCGGCGCCGCTTGTTTGCGCATGATCGCCAGACACTATGGGAAAAACTACACGCTCGAGACGCTGCGCGAGCGGTCCCGTGTCTCCCGGGAGGGGGTTTCGTTGGCCGGGATCGCCGATGCCGCCGAGACCTTGGGCTTCAGAGTCAAGGGTGTGATGACCACCTTCGCAAATCTTGCCGGCGAGGTGGGGCTGCCGTGCATCGTGCACTGGGAGCAGAACCACTTCGTGGTGGTCTACAAGATCAAGGGACGCAAGGTTTTCGTCGCCGATCCCGCTTCCGGCCTCAGGGTCTATGCGGCGGAGGAGTTTTTATCGAGCTGGATCAGCACGGCCGAGGAGCGCGACGCCAGGGGGATATGCCTGATCCTGGAGACCACCCCGGAGTTCTACTCCGCCGAGGGCGAACGACCGGATAGGCGCGCCATGGGGTTCCTCTTCGCCTACCTGCGTCCCTACCGCAGGCTGATCGTTCAGGTCATCCTGGGGCTCTTCGTGGGCAGCCTGCTCCAACTGATCTTCCCGTTCCTGACCCAGGCGATCGTCGACGTGGGCATCCGGCACCAGGATGTGGGATTCATCTACCTGGTGCTGATCGCCCAGCTCGTGCTTTTCGCCAGCCGTGTGTCGGTGGGGGTGATCCGCAGTTGGATCCTGCTGCACGTAAGCGCACGGATCAACATCTTTCTGATCTCCGACTTTCTCGTCAAGCTCATGAAGCTGCCGATCTCGTTCTTCGAGACACGCCTCACGGGCGATGTGATGCAGCGGATCGACGATCATCACCGGGTCGAAACCTTTCTGACCACCTCGACGCTCGAGATCGCGCTGTCGTTCCTCAACCTGGTCATCTTCGGCTTCGTGCTGGCGCTCTACGATCTGGTCATCTTCGGCGTGTTTGTACTTGGAAGCGGACTGTATGCCACCTGGATCTGTCTCTTTCTGAAACGACGGCGGGTGCTCGATTTTCGCAAGTTCACGAAGCTCGCCGAGAATCAGAGCCAACTGATCCAGCTCATCTCGGGGATGCATGAGATCAAGCTCAACACCTGCGAGCGGCAGAAGCGCTGGTCCTGGGAGGCGATCCAGGCGCGCCTGTTCGAGCTGAAGGTGAAGAGTTTGCGGCTGGAGCAAACCCAGCTCATCGGCTCGGTATCGATCAACGAAACCAAGAACATTCTGATCACGATCCTGGCCGCCGAGGCGGTGATCGATGGGCATATGACCCTGGGTATGATGCTGGCCGTTCAGTACATCCTCGGTCAGCTCAACGCGCCGGTGGAGCAGATGGTCCGGTTCGTGCATGCCTACCAGGATGCCAAGTTCAGCCTCGAGAGGCTGGGAGAGGTGCATGCCCGGGAGGATGAAGAGCGCGGCGGAGACGCGGATGCAATGCTCCTTGAGCCGCCGCAGCGCGCGAGCATCAGTGTGAAGGGGCTGCGGTTCCGGTACGACGGGCCCGCACCGGAGTACACTCTGGATGGCCTGGACCTGGAGATCCCCGAGGGCCGGGTGACGGCCCTGGTTGGACCCAGCGGCAGCGGTAAGACCACGCTGCTCAAGCTCCTGCTCGGATTCTATTTACCCACGGACGGCGGCGTCATTACGATCGGCGGGACGCCGCTGTCCGCCTATCGTCGCGGCCTGTGGCGCCGGCACTGCGGAGTGGTCCTGCAAGACGGCTATCTGTTTGCCGATTCGATCGCCAACAACATCGCCCTCGGCGCCGATTCGATCGATCAGGAGCGGCTTACTGTAGCCGTCGACACCGCTCATCTGACCGACCTGATCGCCGAGTTACCGGCAGGCGTCGACACGCAGATCGGCGCCGAGGGACACGGTCTCAGCCAGGGACAGAAGCAGAGGATTCTGATCGCCCGTGCCGTCTACAAGGATCCTGCGTATCTCTTTCTCGACGAGGCCACCAATGCGCTGGACGCCCGCAGCGAGAGGATGGTCGTCGAGCGGTTGAGAACGTTTTTACGGGATCGGACGGTCTTGATCGTGGCCCACCGGCTCAGTACGGTTAAGGATGCCGATCAGATCGCGTTCCTGGACAGGGGGCGGGTCGTCGAGCGCGGAACCCACGAGGAGCTGGTACGGAAGCAGGGAGCCTACTTCGCGCTCATCAAGGATCAGCTCGATCTGGGTGCGTAACCTGGTTTGGTGATGGGGGCGCCGATGGAAGCCGAGACAAACGAGAACGGAAACGAGAACAGGCCGGAGACCGGCGAGGAGACCCGGGACGACACCCGGATTGACTCTCGAGAGAGGAACCGAACCGAGATCCGCAGCGCCGAGGTGCGCGACATCGTGGGACGCGTTCCGCGCTGGACCCTGCGATGGGGGGCGACGGCGGTGCTGCTCGCCCTCGTGATCCTGTTCGCCGGGAGCTGGTTCTTCCAGTATCCCGATGTGATCCCCGCCGGCATCGAGGTAATCACAGTGGAGCCTCCCATCCTGCTCCGCTCGAAAACCGGCGGCCTCATCGAGGAGCTCCTCATCAGCGATGGGCAGGCCGTGTCCCGCGGGGATCACCTGATCGTGATCGCAAGCGCAGGGGATTACGGGGCGGTTGTGCGTCTCAGAGCCGAGCTCGAGGCGATCGATCCCCGCCTGCGGGAACGCGATGCACAATCCGGACAGGAGCTGGATCTGAGCCTTGACTTCCCACCGGGCTCGCTGGGTGAGCTGCAAAGCGCAGCCGCGCGGTTCAACCGGGTGCTGGCCGACTTCAACGATCCCTCCGATCGCGAGGAGCTCGAACAGCGCCTCGATGAACTCTTCGAGAAAAAGGATTTGGTCTCCCAGTTGTTTCCGGTCATGGAGACGGAGAAAGATCTGCTCGAAGAGATCCAGGAGATCTTCGAAAAAGCACAACAAAAGTTCTTCGATCTGGTCGAGTCCGAATTCGGTGCGGCGCTCGAGCTCGACCAGATGAAGCGGGAAGCTTATCGGAATCGGATCGAGCTGGTAGAGATCAAAACCCGCGTCGTCGAGCTACAGATCAGGATCTGCGAGCTGGAACGATCGATCAACGAATTGCGGCGGGGTTATCACACCAAAAGGATCGCTTTGCAGCGCGAGTTGCAGGAGTCTTACGAGCTGCTGTGGGGGGCGCTGGTGGTGTGGGAGGATCGGCACGTTCTCGAGGCACCGGTCGATGGAACCGTGGCGCTGCTGCGCTTTTTCTGCAAGAACCAGCAGATCGAGGTCGGTGAGTCGGCCGTTGCGGTGGTGCCGGCCGGTGCGGAGGGCCTGATCGGGCGCATGGAGCTGCCGATCCCCGGCTCGGGCAAGGTGGCGCGTGGTCAGAGGGTCAAGATCTTTCTTTCCAACTACCCGGAAGCGGAGTTCGGCCTGGTCGAAGGGGTCGTTTCGGCGATCTCCAGGCTTCCCGATCGCGAATGCTATATCGTCGAGGTGGCCCTGCCGCAGGGGCTCACGACCAGCTTCGGCGAGGAGTTGCCCTCCGCCCTGCAATTGCACGGCACGGCCGAGATCGTCACCGGTGACGTGCGCCTTCTCGAGAGAATGATCGGCCCCCTGCGAGTTTGGATTACCAGGTAGGCCGCACCCCTCATTGCCGCTTCAGGTGTTCATCGAAGTAGGAGATGATCAGCTTGGCCACGTAAGGCCCGTTGTGATCGCGAAGGTAGTGGTCACCCTGGGGCAGCACGGCCAGGTCGTGCAGCTTGCCCGCGCGGATCGGGGCTTCTGACATGCGCATGGTCGTCGAGAAGGGTGCGTTCCGATCGGCCGTGCCGTGGAATATGAGCAGCTTGCCGCGCAGATTCCTGGCCAGGGCGGGATTGGAGCCGGCGGCGTAGCCTTCCGGGTTGTCCTGGGGCAACCCCATGTAGGGTTCGTTGATCGGCTGCGCCTCGGTCAGGTCGCCCGGCGCGCCGGCGATGCCTACGTGAAAAACGTCCGGCGCCGTGAGCATGGCGCGCAGCGCAAAGTACCCTCCCCATGAAGCACCGAAGATCCCCACGCGGTCCAGGTTCATGTAGGGCCTGTTTTCCGCGAGCTGGCGCAAGGTGACCACATGGTCGGGAATCTCGATCTGACCGATGCGACCGAACGAGGCGTCCTGGAAGGCTTTGCCCCGCTGCGTGGTGCCGCGGCAATCGACGATGAAGGTGATGAAGCCGAGCTGGGCCATGGCCTGAGCGCGGACGCTCATCGATGAAGACGGTGCGTAAGTGTTGGGCACGATCGTGGTGAACGGTCCCGCATAGATGAAGTCGATCACGGGATAGCGCCTGCCGGGATCGAAGTCCGCCGGCTTGTAGAGCACACCGTAGAGGTCGGTTTCGCCGTCGTCGGCCTTGACCACGAACTCCTTCGACGGGGTCCACCCTCATCCTTCTCGACGTCAACGGCCTCGATTTCCAGCACAGGGAACTCGCCCGCCGTGAGGCGGCGTATCAGCTCGCCGTCGAGGTTGTAGAGGTAGATGTCCTCGTAAGCGCCGATCTCGGCCACCACCTTCTCTCCGCTGGCCGTGTGGAACAGAACGGCCTCGATACGCATGAATCCGCCGCCCGATTTGGAGTAGACCACCTCGCTCACCTTCTCCTCGGCTTCCGAATAGTCGATGATGGGGAGGTGGTGGATTCTGCTCACATCCATGCGACTGACTGCAAGCCATGTTCCATCGGGCGACCAGCTCCCGGCGTCGAGGCGCCACGAAACGTCCACCGCGTTTCCTTCGGCCAGCTTGATCTCCCGGCCGGAGCCGTCCTCGAAGAGCGACAGGCTGGCGCCCTCGGCGACGACGTACCGCGCGAAATCAGGCGAATAGAGACGCCTGCCTCGGAAGTGCTCCTTTTGCGGCTCCCAATCCGGTGGAGGCGTGCGGGAGAGCTTTTCTATCTCCACCCGTTCCGTATCGACCCGGAATCCGCCGTCGCTTGCTTCGAACCAGAAGGATCTTCCATGATCGAGCCAGTGCGCCTCGACACGTCGGTCCTGAACCAGGGCCGGGGCCCGACAGTAATTGCTGAAGAGCTTCAGCTCCTCGGGATTCGGCTCCCGCTACAGCAGCTTCAGCCCAGCTTTGATCGCTCCAGGGGCGCAATATCCTCGGCATAGTACCACCATGCCAGCGGTTTGGCCGGGTCGGAGCGGTTATACCTGAACCGAATGCTCATGAAGCGTGATCATTGGCCCTTGGACAGCGCTCGGTGGAGCCATGCGCGGGCTAAGCGCAGGTCGCGCTCGACAGTGCCTTCCGACAAAGAGAGGAGATTCGCGATTTCGGCGTTCTGAAGGCCGCCGAATATGCGAAGCTCCATGACACGCGCCTTGCGGGAGTCGATCTGGGCCAGGCGATCCATGACTTCGTTGAGACTGAGCAGCTCCTGCGGGGATTCCTGAACCGCCGTTCGTACCGCGTCCAGCGGGATCCGCGTCAGTTCCGCTGACCGTTTCGCGGCGTGTTCTCGGCGGGCGTGGTCCACCAGGATACGCCGGATGCAGGTGGACGCTACGGCATAGAAATGGAGACGGTCTGCCCAGTCCACCTGTTTCTGGTCGATGAGTCGCAAGTAAGCCTCGTGAACGAGCGCGGTCGGTTGAAGGGTGTGATTCGAGCGCTCATGACGCATGTAGGCTGCAGCCCGTGACCGAAGCTCGTCATAAACGAACGGCATGAGAAGATCCCATGCCTTCCGGTCCCCCTGGGAGGCTTGCCGCAATAAACCGGTTATCTCATGAGGTGAGTCCGTGTCCATCTCAGGCAACCTTTCGTTTTCTTTCGAGAAGGCAAATAGCGAAGCAATCTCATCAAACGCGCGGCTTTCATCCGGTGCCAGCGCCGGTGTCAGAGTCCATGGGCTTCGAGACGAATCATCAATTCCCCATCGCATTCAAAGGGATCTTTGTAAAGATCGCCATCGAGGAACCACGAGCTGTGGTCATTGTCTTCGTTACGGTCGATGCCGATGCGCAAATCACCGTCGTTGTCCGATCCCTCGCAAGGGCAGAGGTAGATGAGAAACTTGTTCTCGCCGCGCACCAGCCATTCGTTCGGAATATTGCCGCTGACCCACCTGAATGAGGGCGGTGCTCCGCCGAACACCTCGCTTGCGGTGAAATACAACTGCTGTGATTTATAGTTGTTGACCATCACACGATAGCCGGGCTGGGCAAGAAGGTTTCCGCTGACGTTGCCGGCGGAACAGCCGTAGATGCACAGGCGAAACTGATCCATGTCGCGAGGTTCGACATCGATGTAGATCTTCTTGAACAACGTGTCGTCTGTGCCGTCGATGTCGACCGAATGCTCGGCGGTCCCATCATCGTCCCTGAAGATTCGACCCTGTCCGGGTTGGTGGTTGTCCCCGTGCTCGGCGACGAAGCGTTTCGTCGCCTCCCGGTTCTCTATTCGAAATCCCCGCGCCAACGACTCTAAGAGTGACGCGGCGGACGATTTTCGCGAGCTGGCTTCGGGGTGGTCGGGAGGTGTTTCTGCAAGAACCAGATAGAGCCTGTCGAAGTAGGGTTTGACCTTTTCGATCTGATTGAGCGTAAAGTATGCATAGGCCACGTTTTTGAGATAGGCGATCGTTTCACCATGTTTATCTCCCAACCTCTGCTGGGCGATCGCGTAGGCTTGCTCCAGGAAGGGTGCGGCTTCAGCCCATCGTCTGTGTGTCAAGAGCAACACCACGATGGAGTCGAGACATGCGAGCGTTGCCGAATGGTCTGCTCCGAGCCGTTCAGTCGCCTCCGCCAAGGCTCTCTGCAAGAGTGGCTCGGCTTTGTCGAAGAGCTTTTGATTGTACCGGACCATTCCCAGATTTCTCAAGCACTCGACGCGACGGTGGTGCTGGTCGGTGAGTTCGTTTTCGTAGACCGCCAGCTCCGCTTCCCGAAGCGCAACAGCCTCGTCGTAGTTACCACTCAGGTTGCACATGTTGCTGAAATCACGGTAGGTGTCGAGAGTCCTCGGATGCGCGGGGCCCAGCTTCCTGCGAATCCCCTCGAGTGCCTCCTCGAAGAGCTGATGGGATTCCTCGTATTGCCCCATTTCGCTCAAGAGGGTTGCAAGATTCTTGATCGATTCCAGTGTCGAGGGGTGATCGTCCCCGAGACGGCTGCGCCGGATCGCGAGGAGGCGGCGCATAAACGGCTCGGCATCGCTGTGCTGCGCTTGACGGAAATAGACGGCGCACATTCCGTTGAGGTAGCCCTCGTCGTCCGACCCGTGGTGCTTACCAAGCAGCTCGAAAAGTTCCCGTGCCTCTCGGAAACGCTTCTTATCAAGGTAAAGGGCTGCCAGATGACCGGCGCCATTGAGTGTGAGGTGATGATCCTCACCCAAGATCCGCAGGCGTGACTCAAATGACTCGCTCAACAGTGGCTCGGCCTCAGAGATGCGACCCTGCATTCTGTAGAGCAGACCGAGCGGTATCATGGCGCACAGGGTGTCCGGATGGTCCGAGCCCAGAGAGGCGCGGCGTATCGCCAGCACCTCTTCGAGCAACGGCGCGGCTTCCGAGTACCTGGCCTGCTCGGTCAGAAGTTGGGCCAGGTCGGCGAGCAAACCGAGGGTTTCGTTGTCACGCTCTCCACGAGTGCTCTTGAAACCCTCGTAAGCGCACTCGAAGTAGGTTTGAGCGTTTTCGAGGTGTCCGAGGTTGTACTCCACATGGCCGAGATGATTGAGACACCGATAGTAGAGCGGGTGGCTTTCTCCAACGAGCATGCGGCTCGTGTCGACCGCCTTTTCGATCAGACCAAGCGCCGTGTCATATCGGCCCTCAGTCCCGTGGATCGATGCCAGATTGAGGTGGGTTTGAATCGTTTCCCGCGCGTGGATCGAGTCTTCCTGAAGGTTCACGTGCGCGAGTCGTAGCGCCATCGTCGTCTCGTAGAGCTCTCCCGCTTCGGATAGGAGTCCCAGCGCCTGGAAAGCGCCACCGATCGATTCCATCATGCAGGCACGAACGAGGGGATCTTCCTTCAGGGAGGAGCCGATGAGCTCGGCGCCGCGTTCGAGGATCTCCCTGGCAGTGACAACCTCACCGCGAGCACGGATCGGATCGGGGGACTTGAAGATTTCCACCAGGAAATCGGCAACCCTCTTGTGAGAGGCCGCCTCGATCCGTGCTCTCTCGGCTTCTTGGTCTGCTCTCGTTCGCGCTTTCTTTTCGCGCTGGAGGGTTGCTTTCTCTCTGGCCAGTGCTTGGTTGGCTTCGAGAAGGCCGTATCCTGCGAAGACGAGCCCGACAACGAGGGCCAGCAGGATCGCCGCGGCGGCAGTCACTCCGGTTCGGTTCCGGTTGATGAATTTGGCTGTACGGTAGCTGAGGGTATCCTTACGAGCCAGCACCGCGTGGCCTTTGAGATGTCGCTCGATATCTCTGGAGAGCTGCTCCGCCGACTGGTAGCGCCGCTTTGGATCCTTGCGCAGGGCCATGAGCACGATGTTGTCGAGGTCGCCGGAGAGTTGTCGCACCAGCTTGGCCGGACTGCTGCGGCGCCTCGCGGCGATCTCATCGGCGTCCGGCCCATGGGGCGACGTCGGAGAAGAAAGAACCGCTGCGCTGGGGCGCGCCGGATCGTCTTCGCAGATCATGCGGACCACCTCGTGGATCGGCATCGTTCCGCCTTCGAAGGGTTTGCTGCCCGCGATGAGTTGATAAAGGAGCACACCCAGCGAATAGACGTCGCTCGATGTGGTAATCCTTCCACCCGTGAGCTGCTCAGGGCTGGCGGACTCCGGGGTCAGGAGCCTCTCCTGCGTGGCCGTCGTGTCTGTTTCGGGATCGAGGATCTTGGCGATGCCGAAGTCGAGGAGCTTGGGGACTCCCTCCTCGGTGACGAGGAGGTTTGCCGGCTTGATGTCACGATGAACAATGAGGTTGCGGTGAACCTGATGGACCGCGGCGCAAACCTCGACGAAGAGCGCCAGCCGTTCGCGGATCGATAGCCGTCGAGTGTCGCAAAACCGGTCGATGGCCTGCCCCTCGATATGCTCCATGACGAGATAGGGCTGGCCGTCAGACGTGGTGCCGCCGTCGATCAAGCGCGCGATGTTGGGGTGCTCGAGGTCGGCCAGAACCTGCCTCTCGCGTACAAACCGCTCGAGTGCCGATCCGGTGATGACCCCTCCCTTGATCAGCTTGACTGCGACGCGTTTCCGGTAGACGTCGTCGGCGCGCTCCGCGGCGTAGACCGAGCCCATGCCCCCGGACTCGATCAGCTCGCAAAGCCGGTAGGCGCCGATCGTCTGATCCGTCATAGACCGATCGAGCTGTTCGTTAGATGGTCCAGTGTCGATTGCTGCAAGACCCGCCTCACGCACGACCTTCTCGAGATGGTCGCCGGCATTCTCGTGAGATCGGAGCAGGGAGACAACCTCTGCATACAGTCTCCTGTCGGCGCCACACGCCTGCTCCAAGAATTGCTCGCGCTCCGGTAGTGGGAGTGCTAAGGCCTGATCGAACAAACTTTCGATCTCCTTCCACGTCTCGCGGTCCATGGTTCTACCTCGGCAATGGCTGAAAACGGACGACTCATCCCCCCTGGTGCGCATCCCCGTTCTACCGTGCAGGATGGGTCATGGATGGTAAGAACGTATCAGAATCAGTGACGAAGCGTTTCAAGAAAATTTATGTTCTCGTGTCGATGACTCACTACATGAGTGCATATTTAATTCATTGTAGCTGCTCCCCGGAGGAGGGTCTTTTCTACAGTGAAATAAAGAATGCCTCTATGATTTTTTTTGTTACGCAGCCCCCGAGTTGGAGAAAGTTTTGATGTTGCGTTTCGATTCGGCCGTAAGCATTGACGGCTGTTAGAAATAAAACATATCGAAAAGGTGTGCTTCATGGTAAACTTCGGGCTGTCCAATGCTGCCGCAACCTCAAAGAAAGAACTCCGGTCGGATCGCCAGATCTCGATGATCGGCGCACCGCACGACCGCGAGCCTTGTGAGATCGCGAAAGAACAGAGGCCGACCGACGCCGAATGATGCGAAATCGGATCGTTTGGGGAGTGAAGAAAGCCGTTGCGGTTAAACGAATGAACAGTCAGTGAAAGTCCCAGTGAGAGTGGTTGAGCAGATCGACCTGAAGACGGAGAGAGAGTTATGGAGCATCGTTTTTCATCGAGATTCTGGAGGTTTGGGCTGTATCTCCTGCCAGCAGCGATGCTGAGTCTCTTTCCGCTCCTCCTGGCAGCGGAGGAGTTCGCGGGCGGTCGTAAGCTCCAGAGGGTGTTTCCGCGAGGCGGTCCCGTCCCGGGCGCCGAGCTCGTGCACGTGCCGCAAGAGACCGTTGCCACCGACGGGGAGAGCGTTCGGAGCGAGCAGGTTGATCATCTGGTCACTCCCGGGGGGGTGATCTTCCACGTTACTCCTGGTAGCGTGAAGAACCTGCGCACGGTTTTTGTTCCGGAGAGCACGATCCAGCTCTTCCTCTGGGAGGAGCAGGCGTCGGCGGCGGGAGACGCACAGGCGTTCTATACCGTCAGCTACGACGGCCACCAGATCCAGGGGCGCGTGCGGGCGACGACCTACCGGGTTCGGCTGCGCACCATCGCCTTCGATCCCCTCGAGCGGGTGCCGGCGGTCGTTCCCCTCCTGGCGGCGCGATTGCACAACAGGCTTCATTTCGTGCAGTTCGTCACGACGCCGCTCCCTGAGCTCCGCCAGGCCGTCACGCGCCTGGGCGGCAGGATACACCGTTTTCTGACCGACCATACCTTCATCGTCGAGATGTCGCCGGAAGTCCGTGCCCAGGTCGCAGAGCTGCCCTTTGTTCGCTGGGTCGGGCCTTACCATCCCGCCTACCGGGTGGAAGCGTACCTCAGGACGAGATTGATCGATCCGAGCCTGCCTCTCGAGCCCCAGCGCTACTCGATTTTGGTGTGCGAGCGCGGGCCGGAGCGCCAGGAAGCGCTGGCCTCCGCCATCCTGGGGCTTGGCGGCGTCGTCCATCTCATCACCCCCAAGGGGTACCGCATGGAAGCTACGCTCACCCGGGAGCAGCTCCTCGAGGTCATCCAGGCTAACGAGGTCCAGTTCATCGATCGCTGGGGCGGGCCAGGCGAGAAGGATATGGACGTCGTACGCCAGGTGGGCGGCGCCGACTACATCGAGAGCCTTCGCGGCTGGACCGGCCAGGGTGTTCGCGGCGAGGTCTTCGATACCGGCCTGCTCACCACCCATCAGGAATGGCGCTTATCCCCGATCATCCACAGCTCGGGCGCAAGCGGCTCCTCCCACGGTACGAGCTGCTACAGCATCAACTTCGCGCAAGGCATCAATCCCAAAGCGCGCGCTATGCTGCCCGACGGACAGGGGATTTTTTTCCTGTACTCCGAATCGAGCCAGTTCGGTGGTACGAAATCGCGCTACGACATCAACAAGGAGCTCATCGATCCCCAAGGACCTTACTGGGCTGTTTTCCAGACAGCGAGCGTCGGATCGTCGCGTACTACGCAGTACACCACGATCTCGGCGGAGACCGATGATTATCTCTTTCTCTATCCGATTCTCAGCACGCAGTCGCAGGGCGACTCCGGCGATCCCACCTCGCGCCCCCAGGCCTGGGCCAAGAACATCGTGTCCTGCGGCGGTTTCAATCACTACGGCACCATCGACCGTTTAGATGATCGCTGGAAATACGGCGCTAGCATCGGCCCGGCCACGGACGGCCGCGTCAAGCCGGACCTCGCCTATTTCTACGATGGCATCACCGCAGCAACCGGCGTCGGTGATGCGAGCTACACCGAATTCGGAGGCGCGAGCGCCGCCACGCCGCAGACGTCGGGACATTTCGGCATGTTCTTCCAGATGTGGCACGAGCAGGTCTGGAAAGGGCACGGCGGTGGCGATACGGTCTTCGAGTACCGCCCCCAGATGGCCACCGCCAAGGCGCTCGTGTGCAACGCTGCATACCGCTACGACTGGTCGCCAGGCGATCCCGACGCCGACATCGACCGCGACGTCCAGGGCTGGGGAACGGCCGATCTCGCCAAGCTCTATGATCGCGCTCCGCTGACCGTGGTCATCGATGAGAGCGATATCATCAAACCGCTGCAGACCATCGCCTACAAGGCCAACGTGGCCGCCGGGGAATCAGAGCTCAACGTGACCTTGGTCTATACCGATCCCATGGGAACGGTGGGCGCCGCCCAGCATCGTATCAACGATCTCTCGTTGCGGGTCACCTCGCCGGCGGGCACGGCCTATTGGGGGAACAATGGCCTGAGGAGCAGCAATGTCTCCACTCCAGGCGGCAGCTCCAACACGATAGACACGGTGGAAAACGTGTTCATTCGCGACCCGGAGGCCGGTGTCTGGAAGGTCGAGGTCATCGCCGACGAGCTGGTTCAGGACAGCCACATCGAGACGGCGGAGCTCGATGCAGACTTCGCGCTGGTGATCAATGGTGTGACTCAACCGTAAGCGGCTCTGAAAAAAACCGTCCCGCATGAGACGGCGGGGCGGACATCGCGATACCGCAGTCTTTTATGCGTAACTGTTTAGCCATGTGAAAATCGACACCATTGAATCGCGGTGAAACCGCAATGGATCCGGCGATGAGCTGCAGGCAGCCACGGAGTGGCTGATTGTCAGCTTCATCGGCTCTCATACGCCCTACGCGCTTATTTCACTTCACTCGACACCACTCTGGCTCTTGCGTTCACGCGGTCCTCCAATCTCAAAGACAGGATCGACGAGAATCTCATCGATCCAGCATGTGAGCTTGTTCGAGTTCGGGGTCTCTTTTCACCAGATACCTGACCGACCATCGAGAGGGAGTGATAGCGATCATCATGTTGCCGAAAACCTTGAAATATGCGTCCGGCCAGAACTCCCGGCCCTCGACGTTGCGAATGCACAATCGACCGGAATAGACGTCGTAACCGAAGGCCCTTCGTTTTCCATCCTCGATGCGATAGACGACGTCACCCTCCCTGAATCTGATGAGCGATGGATTCGCTGTCTTGATCGTGCCTCGCGCTGAGCCTGTCGGTCGTCGCTTTTTGAAGTGGAGATCGGTCTTTCCCGTAACCATCCCGTGAAAAAGGATCGCAAAAAGAAAAAAGAATCTCTATCATCGGCATTCGTCACGAGACGCTTTGAGGAAAATACGGGACCGATTCATTCGGACACAGTATCCATGGAAATCGAATACCTGAAACGCCAAGAACTGTATCCGGATCCGGAGCAGAGCGAGAGGTCCGAGAGTATCCTGATCAACGAGGTGCAGCTTCTCCTGGCGGAGAAAAGGACCTCCCTTTCGGTCCTGCGCACGGGCATAACTGTCTTCGCCCTGCCACTTTCCGTACTCGGTGTGCTTGTCGCCACCTCCGAGTTCTATAATCCGATGAATGCCCTGCCGATGATCATCCCACTGCTGGTGCTCTGTACCGGCCTCATCATTCTGGGAATCTACCTGACTCACCGCGCCGTCGGGAAGATCCGCAAGTATGATCGCACTATTCTGGAGCTCAAAAAGAGGCACAGCGCTCTGGCCGAGTTCGTGGATTGAACCTGGTTTCGACAACAGCGCGAGACATCAGACCGAGATCACGCCATCAGGTTTGGGTGGAGTTGCGTGTGGCAAAGGCCCACCAGTCGTGAGCCACTCCGGTCAAACCACCTGGATCGAGGGAAATCCTGATATCGACGGTTGTGCCACACAGGCAAGTTGCCGCTGCTGCCACCGTGCGCGAAAGACGTCGACCAGGAATAGACCTTGATCACCATTTCCGTGGCGCTGAGCCCCGAGTCGATCCGCACCTGGTGCCCGTTGTCCAACGCAAAATCGGTGTCCATCAGAAAACCGTGGTCCTCGCGGTAGAGCCGCAGGTTCAGATCGCTGAGCGTGTAGTAGGTCGACGGATAGGCATGCGGGTTGTAAGTGGCGTGACGGTTCCACACCAGCGTGGCGCGATCGTGCCCTTCACCGCTCGAGCCCTCGTCGCGCATCGATCCCTTGTACAGGTGGTAGTATCCCGAGTTGGGCCGTGCTGTCACGCTGTCGGAGATCACGTCGGATCGGTGGTAGTAGGCCGCCCAGGCGTTCATATATTCCCAACCGTAAGCCTCGTCCCAGCCGTCGGCATCGCTCTCGAAATCGATCAGGCCCTCGTTCTTCTGGGCCGTGTTGAGCCAGCCGGCCTCGAGGGTCACCATCTTGTCCACGCCGTAGGACTTGCCCAGATGGTCGGGGTAGATGCTCGTGCTGCCGTAGCTGGCCACGATGCCGGCGACATGCGTGCCATGGCCTCAAAGGTCGTCTTCGCTGTTGACGTCGGCGAAGTTGGGATCACCATTGGCCGCCACGCAGGTCCTCGCTGGCGCGGTCAAGACGAAGGCGTGACGAAAAAGTCACACACAGAAACAGCTTTTTATTTTCCCGTTGAATTGCGTACCAAGACAGATCGACTGACACATTTGAAGCCGAGACAAAGACCCATTTTGAGCCGATAGGATCTCTTTTGTTCCGGCTTCAAATGGCTCAACACTTAGTCCTCGAAATCGAACGCGACGTTGTCAATTGTCGCGTTTTTGTGTTATACGAGGTTGAGAGACGGTTGGTAGGGTGGCTCAGCCCTCGGAATTGCGTCGCGCAGGTCAAATAAAAAGGTTGGGAGAATCATCATGCTCAAGGCTGTACTCGTGGCTGTTTTGCTGTCTGTGGCTGGCGTTGCCGGTGTCGATGCACAGCCCAACAAGGAGATCATCGGCTACTATCCGGGTTGGCAGTGGTACGATCGGGCACAGCTCGTCAATCCCAAAACGATCGACTACGCCAAGTATACGATCATCAATTATGCGTTTTTCCGGCCGCTGCCCGATGGGCAGGTGACCGGATGGGATGCCTGGGCCGATGAGAACCTGCTGCTTGGAGAGATCAACTGGTCAACCGTGCCGCCCTCTTATTACCCGAATACATCGCTCGTCGACATGGCCCACAACAACGGGGTCAAGGTCTTGATTTCGATCGGTGGTTGGACGCTGTCCGACAACTTCCCGGCGATCGCCGCAGATCCTGCCAAGCGCGCTCTCTTCGCTCAGTCCTGCGTCGATCTGATCGCTTTCTACAACCTGGACGGCATCGATATCGACTGGGAATACCCAGGTTATGAACCTCACGGTGGCTCCCCGGCGGACAAAGCCAATTTCACCCTTCTCCTGCAGGAGGTGCGCGACGCGATCGATGCTTACGGTACTGGCGTGGGGCGGCGGTTTCTGCTCACAGCCTGCGTAGGGGCCGCGCCGAGCCACATGGCGCATGTGGAATGGGACCGCGTCAGCGACATCCTGGATTTTATCAACCTCATGAGCTACGACTTCTTCGGGGCCTGGGATCCCACGACCAACCACAACGCTCCGCTCTATGCACCGGCCCAGGGCGACCCCCAATTCAACATGCATCAGGCCGTGACCAGTTTGATACAAAATCATCACGTGCCACCGGAGAAACTGACCGCCGGCGTTGCTTTCTATGGCCGATCAGTCAAGACCGTCGGTGCACCGGGATTGCATGTGCCATCTACGGGTCAGCCCGATACGGCCACTTTTTTCGAGGACGAAGGCTCTCCGCTCTACTACAACACGCTCCTGAAGATGTCTCTCTTCACATCCCATTTCGACGATCTTGCCAAGGTGCCCTACTTGACGGGCAACGCCGGCCTCGACACGTTCGTCTCCTACGATGACGAGGATTCGGTGGCGCTGAAGGCGGAGTACGTCGTGGACCATGATCTTGCCGGTGTCATTGTCTGGGAGATTACCGGTGATGTGATCGAGACTTACCCTGGTTCGGGTCAGATTGCCGGCACCCCGCTCGCCGACACCCTCAATGACGTTTTCTGCAACGCCATTCTCGCCACCGATACCTACGTCTTCCCGGCAAGCGGAGGGACGATTTGGTTCGACTTCGATGCCGGGGTGGACAACGCCTACCGGCCATACGTTCTGTTGGGAACACTCCACGGCACCGAACCGGGCACTCCACTACCGAGCGGAACGGGTCTGCTCCCGCTCAACTGGGATTACCTGACCGATATCATCTTTCACAACCTCAACGGTCCCGCTTTCCAGGGGTTTCAGGGCACATTGGACAGCGAGGGCATCGCCAGCGCTCACCTGACCTGCGGCGCAGTCCCCGGCGCCGCGGGATCGACAGTCCATTTCGCTTACGTCCTGGGATCCCCACTGAATGGCGCCTCCAATCCGGTAGAGATTGAAATTGAACCCTGATTTCAAAGCAAGGGCCGCAGAAAGAAAGGAGCCGGCAATGGAACCATTTCGTACCGTTCTCGTGGTGTGCCTTGGGTTGGTGCTTTTCGCCGGAAGTGCGTCAACTCAGCCTTCGATCCCGGTCGATACCTCTCTGGAGGATGTTGCCCGAATGCAAGCATCCGTGGCGCGCGGCACGGTCTACACCTCGTTCGAGGTGGATGACAACTGGGGGACCGCCTTCCAGGGACACATCAGCATCACCAATTACGCCAACTGGATCATATGGGACTGGGTGCTGGAGTTCGATTTTCCGCACTCCATCGATGTCATCTGGGACGCGGAAATCATCGAGCACGTGGGGGATCATTATAAAATCGCCGCCGTGCAGCAGCCCTGGGAGGATGGTGACATCGCACCGGGTGAGCGGGTGGAATTCGGATTCATCGCGTCACCGGGTGGCACGGTTCGGGATCCGGCCAACGGTACGCTCAACGGCGCTTATGTCTCGTTCCACGGCTCTACACCCGCTCCACCGCCGCTCGAGCTCCCCGATCCGCCCCTCTGGCCGATGCGTTGCTTCGCACCCTACGTCGACGTGTGCAACTGGCCGCCCTTCGATCTCGTCGGGGCCGCTCGGGACGAAGGGATCCTCTTCCAGAATCTGGCGTTCATCGTGGCCGCCTCGCCGAGCAACGGGACACCGAGCTGGGGCGGTTATTACACGGTCGGTTCGGGATATATGCTTCCCGAGATCTACGCCATCCGCAGCCTGGGCGGCGATGTAATGATCTCCCTGGGAGGTGCCGCCGGAACAGTGCTGGCCGCTGCTCATGATACCGTGGCGAGCCTTCAAGATGCCTATCAGACGATCATCGACACCTACAAACTCTCGCACATCGACTTCGATATCGAAGGTGCCTGGGTCGCGGATCCTGTGACGGTCGAACGACGCTCCCGCGCCATCGCTGCGCTGCAGGTCGACATGGCTGCCGCCGGCCGTGATCTGTATGTCTGGTATACATTGCCGGTGCTGCCTGACGGCCTCACCCTGGATGGCCTCAACGTTGTGCAGTCGGCGCTCAATCACGGTGTGGAGCTAGCAGGCGTCAACATCATGGCCATGGATTACGGTGACCAAGCGGCACCGAATCCGCAGGGCCGCATGGGTGACTATGCCATTCAAGCAGCCACGAATCTTTTCCACCAATTGAAGATCCTTTATTTTAACGCCGGAATTCCCAAAACCGACGAGGAGCTGTGGCAGATGACCGGCATCACACCGATGATCGGTCTCAACGACGTCATCACCGAGATCTTCGATCAACCCGAGGCGGTCGAAGTGTTCGACTTTGCTTGCCAGCAAAACATTGGCTTGCTCTCCTTCTGGTCCCTCAATCGCGACCGGGAATGTCCCGGCGGCCCGTGCCCCAATGTTTGTCCCAACTGCAGCAGCGTGCCGCAGACGCCGTTCGAGTTTTCGCAGATCTTTCTACCTTTTGTTCGTTGAGTGAGGAGTACATCGGAGATCATCGCCAGGCCAACTCTTTATCTTAAGGTATGATATCGATGAGTACGGGATTCGAAGCAAAATCACAGGGATTGCCCAGGCCAAAGGCACAGACTAGAGTACGCCCCACGGCCCAGACCGGCAAGGGACCCAGGGTGTCGAATCGTGCGAAGCCCACTCCCATGGTGTTCAGCTTCCCTGCGAAACCAACAAAACGAGGGGTATTGAGCAGGCCGATAGCGGTGTAGGTGAATGGATCGGCATTCAACGGCAGCACGGCCAGTCCACCGGGCAGAGGGGTACCTGGTTGAGTCCCGCTGTTACCGCAGAAGGCCACATAAAAACGATCCGCGTTGCTTTGACCGGCATGCAGCACCAGTTCGGCTGCACCTCCGGTCGTGACGGATATCTCGTTCACCTCGGCCTCGAGGTCATGCCACCCTGCCAGGCAGTATGTGAGCCCTCCATGCCCCCAGTCCAGTGCATGCACGGCTTTACCACCCGTAACGGCAAATTTTCCGTCCTTCGAGATTTCGCACGCAAAATGAGATCCTGCATAATCTGTCGCATCCATCGCATAGAGGGGATCAGGCGAATCGGTTCGGAACAGAGCCGTGCGCCATCCGTTTCCGGTTCCCGGGTAGGGCCCCCACGACGCGGCCACCCCGGTCTTACCGGAGGCATCGAGAGAGACCTCCTCGACCATGTCCCCAAAATCATCACTGATCCAGAGAGGTGTTGGCGCTGCCACGTCGAAGAGACGCACCCGTCCACCATCGCCGCCGAAGCCGTCCGATTCATTGGTGCCCACCATAATCCTGCCGCCGGCGATATCGAGTCCCACGATCCAGGGATAGTAGGACGAAGGTGGAATCGTATATTGCCATTGCTTTACGTAGGTGTTCCCCGACCACTTGCAGAGCACCAGATCCCCGTAAAAATTCCCGTAAACCACCAGGCTGCCATCGGGTGAAAGAGCCGGTGCGAACTGCCAGGTCTTCGAATTATCCAGCACGGAAAGCAGCGCTCCCGAGCCATCCAAGATATAGATGTTTCTGTACATGGAGATGGCAATCCTGCCGGCGTCGTCGCTGATGTCGATCCCCGTGGGTGGATTGAAAAAATCGAACGGCAGGTCGACGACCGCCAGCGGTACACTCGAGGCGCTATCGAAGACGTAGAGTTGCGACGGACGCGAGGCGGCATCGCCCTGGACGAGACAGACGATCTTCAGACCATCGGATGAGACGCGAACATCTAATGGTTGTGACATCGGATAGGGGAAGACATACTTCCATTCCGGCTTCCCCGAGAGGGGATCGAGCTTGAAAAGAATCGACTTGGCCTCGCCGGGAGGCGATGTGTCCTGCCCCCAGACGCAGACCGCAATGACGGAACCGTCATCCGAAATATCCGCCTCCAGGTCGTTCCAGCCCGGATAGAGTCCATGGTCAATGGGATCCATGGTCCAGAGCAGGGTTCCCGTCCTCGTCTCGAAAAACTCCCATCTGCACAAGTTCAAGCTCCACGAGAGGAGAGCGAAATCGCCGTTTCCGGTCAGATCGAAATCCTCGCAGATCGCGAACGTATCGGGACGCTCCCAGAGGAGCCTGTTCTGTCCGGATGAGCTCAGTCTTCCTCCGGAATGGGCAGGCGGCGCTGCTGGCGCGGGTAAGGCGGGGAAAAGAGTGCGGGCGCGGGGAAGGCTGGATGTGTAAGTCCTCCCGAAGGAACGAGAACGTGAGACACCGGGATAGGTTGAAGGTACCAGCGATCCATCCGAGACTTTCTTCCTATAGATGACGAGGCCCTCTTCCGTATTCTCGATCCCCTGCCCCGTGATGCCGGTCTCGTTGGTGGATGCAGGTTTTTCTTCAGCGAGTGAAAGGGTCCAAGGGGCGCCACAGGTTAACACCAGAACCGGAATGAGTTTTCTTATCAGCGATGCCATATTGACTCTCTTCTCCATTCGTTGCCTTACTCGAACAGTATCCTCTCGTCGAATGATGGACAGAAGCCACCTTTCGGCACAGAGACCAGATTTCGCGGTAACTAACATCCAGCTTCTGTACCGATTTCGGTATCGGAATCGGTCTCGGCTCCACGAGCCACGAACGACAAGTTCCTAATCACGGCCACGTCGGCGCTGCAGCTGTTCTACCCGCTGCCGCTGCTTACACGAGATAAGGACACTGCCGCCGTACAGGGGCGAAGGGCAGTACCGCTGCTAATGGGTGCTGCGGCAAGGCAGTGTCCCGTGCTAAGCGATGGGCTGTCTTAGCAGGCCTTTTATTCTCTGCTACCTGACTCAAAGGTTACGGCCGCCTCACAAAACCGGTCGGGCTACGGATCACCCGTGACGGGTGAGATGAGAAGTAGTGTGGCAAGGACACTCCTCACTCCTCACTCCTCTCCCCTCTCTCCTTTCCGTGAGAGTAGATCTCTTAGATCCAGACGTCCGTCTGTGATGTAGGAGCTTGTCGGCTTTCTCGAATAGTATAGGTAAACCAGGAGCCGAGGTTGCAGGCTTTCTGCCGGCAAGAATGCGATTATGGTTTTGATCCTCGCCAATCTGCAGCGGATCACCCGCTCAGAAAAGATTGATCCTGATCCCGCTGAATCCCGCTGACGATACCTTTTTCGATCAAGATTGTGCCAGCTCGTTGAGGACTTTGGTCACCTGTTGGTGGGTCTCCACGTAGATCGATCCGAACTCGTCGTGGAGGCTCGCCATGCGTGTGCGAAGGTCGCTCTTGAACTCCTCGGAATCAACTCCAGGCAGTTTGATTTTTACATTGAGCATGGCTCCCCCGAAACCGGCACGCGCCATGAACGCGGCTAAACCGGCATCGGAGATCGATGCGGGACTTCCCTTGTACGCGGCTTCAAAGGCCGACTTCAGTGCTTCGAAGCAGGCTTCGGCGGTATGAAAGGGTTCCATTGTGGCGTACTGATTGGGCTCTTCCATGGCCGCAGCCCATGGAGGATAGGAATCTCAATCCCCGTCGTCGATCGCGCGGCGTGCCAAGCCCTCTCTTCTTGCCCAAACTGGGAACTGAAACCGGCCGGAATAGCCGGACTGTACAGAAAATCTCAGACTCAACGGTGGGCGCCATACAGAACCGCATCAACGATCTCTCGTTGTTCGTCACCTCGCCGGCGGACACGTCCTACTGGGGGAACAACGGCCTGAGGAGCAGCAATGTCTTCACTACGGGCGGCAGCTCCAACCCCATCGACACGGTGGAAAACGTGTTCATCCGCAACCCGGAGGCCGGTGTCTGGAAGGTGGAGGTCATCCCGAAGACTCCCTCTTCGAGCCACAGCTTAAGGCCGTGCTGCGCCGCCATGTTGTCGAGCGCTGCATTTACGCCGTGGACATCGATCCCCTGGCCGTGGTGCTCTGCCGGCTGGCGCTCTGGATCGAGACTATGGACCGCGAGCTACCCTTCTCGTTTCTCGATCACAAAGTCAAGTGCGGCAATGCGCTGGTGGGCGCCTGGTTCGATCAATTCCAGAACTACCCGACGATGGCCCCGAAAAACCGCGAGGGTGGCGATAAGAACCACAAGAATGGGATTCACTTCAAAAAAAGTGTTCACTCGAAGGCGATCAAGGACTTCGCCAAGGACGATCTGACGCCCGACCTTGCCGATGCCATCAGGGGGCAGGCCAAACTCTACGTCCTGCTTTCTGTGACCCTCGAGGAGGTCCACAGCCATGCCATGCAGACGTTCATCTTATATTGAGCCCGGTTTCGCATGTGGAACTCTGGGCCGTTCGGGACAGGTTCGGCAGTGAATAGCGATCAAGCGCCGCAAGGAATCTGGCGCAACGGCGACGAATCCGAGACTCGTTTCATGTGCATAGACGATTCGTCATCTCCGTGGCCGTGGCTTATTGTCCTCCTCTTCGTCACGAGAAGTACGGTTTGGACGGTTTGGCGTTACAGAAATCTTCGAACGAAATGCTACGGCACAGTATTTCGAAGGATTACCGACTCAAAAGTCGATATCGGCGCAGATGAATTTCATCCACATGTCTACAGAGACCGGCAGGCTATCGTTCCGGGTGGCGAGATAAGAATCATGGTAATCGGCTATCCCGGGACGGAACCGGTGACACTCGGAATAGGTTCTGGATATCTAGAAAAGCCGCAAACGACCCCTTATGGCTTATTATATCCAATACCTCCAATTTCAACATACAATATCGGTACGATTCCATCTAACGGCTTTCTTATTTATAATACTTCCACGCCAGGCTCTTGGTCTCCTGGAGACGAGTTTCCGATTCAGGTATTGTGGGGGCCTATCGGCGGACCTGATTCTATGGTATCCAACTTGTTACTGCTAACTGTCGGTGGAAGTACACTGTATGTTCCTGATAACTATGGTACGATACAAGGTGCAATTGACGCAGCCCTAGCAGGTGATACAATCGTAGTCCGTCCCGGTACCTACAATGAGAATATCAATTTACTAGGAAAATCTATTCGATTGAAGAGCGAGTTCGGTCCAAAAAGAACCGTTATCAAGGCTGCAGGGGAACCAAGCGTTGTCACCTTCAAAAACAGTGAAGGCCGTGATACGGTACTTCAGGGATTTACCATAACTGGCGGTGATTTTGAGGAGGGAGGAGGTATCTTATGTTACACATCATCTCCTACGATAACAAATAATATAATAATTGAAAACTCTACGTCACTCCATTACAAAGCAAGTAAAGGAGGTGGAATATTCTGCATCTGTCATTCTGAACCATTGATCTCCAACAATGTGATCAAATACAATAAGTGCCAAGGAAGCCATTATGCTCAAGTGCGCGGGTACGGAGCCGGTATTTACTTAGACGCCCAATCAGACGCGGTCATAGTCAACAATATCATCGTTAAAAACAAAGCTGGAATGGGTGGGAGTCCGTACGTGTGGGGACATGGAGGTGGAATTTGTTGTTTTAACAGTGAACCAATTGTGACGAATAATACGATAGCGGACAACTACTCGCGTGACGGCGCAAGTTCAGGAATACATTCGGAAGGATCTGGCGGACCGATTGTGACGAACTGCATCGTGAGAAACAAGTTGTATGGTCCGATGACAGTTAATTTCTGCAATCTCGAACAAAGCTTTCCAGGAGGTCTGGGTAACCAGTACGATACACCGAATTTTGTGTCGAGACAAGAGCTAGATAGTCACTTGAAGTGTGGTTCACCATGTCGAAACGCGGGGGACGTCTATGCACCTGGTCTACCCGATACTGATTTCGAGGGTGATGCACGGCTTTCTGACGGAATGGTCGACATAGGGGCCGATGAAATCGCGCCCCGCCTTTATGTATGGACAATAAAAAATTTATCTCTCAAAGTGATAGGGCAGCCTGACATGTCGCCTGTAACCTTGATTCAAGGTTCCGGAGTCAGGGAAGAGCCTTTGCCGACACTTTACGGTGATTTGTACTTGCTGCCTCCAGCTGTTCACACAATCGACTTAGGTGTAGTTCCGAGTGATGGTGTGCTCATAACTCCTATCAGTGGTTTTAGTCATTTGCAGCCTGGAGAGATGTATCCCTTTCAGGTTCTCATTGGTGACAGAAACAATCCAGATGCCGTGTTGACGAATTTGCTTGAAGTCTGGTATGAGGGACAGTAAAGACGGCAGTCGCACTGTTCGTGATCAGCCAGGAGGATATCCGCCGCTCCGGGACTACCTCGATCGTTGAGGTTCTGCGGATGGTTCCAGGGCTGCATGTAGCCCGGATCGATGCCCACACATCAGCCATCACGGCGCGTGGATTCAGAGGATAGGAATCTCAGTCCCCGTCGTCGATCTCGAAGCGTGCCAAGTCCTTTCGTTTGGCACAAACTGAGCGGTGAAACCGGCCGGAATGTGCTGAACTCTCAGACCAAATCGCTTCCAACCGCAAAAGGAAGCACTCCCTTGTTGCCGCCGGCGGATTCACGCGCTTTTTCGTCGGCGTTGACACTCCATATCGGTTCGACCTATCTTTCGAGGCAAAAGTGGGGCAAATTTCCGAATCCGGAGCGTATTTCTTCCTCAATGCGCGTGACGGTCTCGTCGTTGACTTGGCGTTGCTCTTCGGATCTGGCTATCAGTCAGCGGGATGTCCTTCCGGCGGCGCGAGTTCCTTTTTCGCGATGTGCTTGAGTATTTTGATCCGGTCGATCCCCAGCATGGCGTTGAAGCCCGCTCTGTAGATGACCTTCTCGTTTTCAGAATCGAAGGACATTTTTGAGAGTGCTACCGCAGGCCTTGCCATGGAGCGCAACATGTGAAAGAAGGCAGGATCGTTCGGACCGGCCGGTGCGCCCTTTGGAGTGTACCGAAAAGCCGGAATGCCGCCAATTCGCCATCGACGCGACGAGGCCTGGCGAGATGCACTTCTTTTTCAAGAGCTCGGCCAAGAATTTCTCGCAGAAGAGATTTTCTTTGCGTCACTCAGGACATCGAAGGCGCACGAAGCTGCATTAATAAAGACCGCAATCGATGGACTGCAACGTTTTCAAACAGAACATGGCTTGCTGGTGCGGAGGTGCCATCTGCTGCGAGAACCATTCTTTTCCCACGATGATCGCTAATATCATCGTGCAGAACGAGATGAGCGACAACCGCCAATATCGGCGGCGGTATCTTCTGCGCCGATGCCGGAGCCGAAGACTTTCACCTGCTTCTGGCCTCTGCCTGCATAGACAGCGGGCACAACGCGGCACCAGGCCTGCGTGTCGCGGACTTCGAGAGCGATCCACGCATCTCCGGCAATCCGGCGTCCTTCCACACTAATCTCGAGGAGCTGACCGTTGTGGCGCCCTGACAGGGCAGGAGTTTCAATCCGAGCCGAAAACCGAGGGACAACGAGCCGGGGTGCCAACGACAGTTCCGAAAAAACGGCAGTTGCATGACCATTCGACGTTCGATACAAACCCTTATCAGACATATCGATAAACAGTTAGATCTCCAATCCGGTAACGGCATCAATTTTTTCTAAAAACCGGCTTGAATTCTGCCGTCGCAATGGGTATTAGTACTTAGTTGCAACGAGGAGTCGACATCTGGGACGCACCTGCTCCATTCTTTCCGAATCGATCATTGAACAGACAGGTTGTATTTATTGATATTGTTGGGTCGAGGGATTTGCCATGAAAAGAGTCGTATTGCTCGGCATCGTGTGCCTTTTCTGCATTTCCACGATCTTTGCCTTCGAAACGATAACACTGACGTTCTCCAAACCGACCAAAGACAAGGGAACCATAACATTCACGTTCCGTTGGAAAAACCCAGAAGGTGTCACTGATCAATTCACCGTTTCCGTACCGGTCGATACCGATTTCGATGAAGATGAAAAAGCCGCTGAAGTAGAGGGACAGATCGAAGAGGAACTCAAAAAACAGATCAAGCGTCCCTTCAAAGCCTCGGTGAAAGACAATACCATCACACTGGAACCCAATGAGGGTTTCACTCTCAAAAAACCGGCCAACGCCGACAACACCGGTGAAGAACAGGGCGATCTAGAGGGCCCCAAATCCGCCGAGTATTCGCTCGAGCTCTTTGAGCTCCGGGGGAATCCTTGCGGAGGTCAGCAGAACGGCGATCCTGCGATCGTCAGGTTTGGTCCCAAGGACAGGGTCATCGAAGTGGACACCGCAGGCAAGACCCGACAACAGATCATCGACACCTTGGCGGCCGGTTTTTCATTCCTGAACATCCCGGTCGTTTTCAAAAACGACGCCAGGATCATCATTTTCGTCCGGTGGCAAAATACTCAGCACATGAGTTACGGTTGCTCCGATTTCACCATGAGCCGATACTCGGACGGCGTTGATCTTTCCGATTGGCCGGATTCTGAAGTCCAGGCGCGGATCCGTGAGCTTGTCTTCAATTGACAATGCCGATTCTTCTTGCCTCTCTGTTGCACCTCACTACCGAATGGGTGCGGACCTCCATTCGCCCATATCTTTCGCATTGGAGAGATCCACCACCAGAGGATAGGAATCTCAATCCCCTTGATCGATCGCGCGGCGTGCCAAGCCCTCGCTTCTTGCCCAAACTGGGCACTGATACCGGCCGGAATAGCCGGGCTGTACTCCTACCTGACTCAATCGTCACGGCCAACCGTAGGTCCCCATTAACAATCATCGCACAATCGTCGTAGCGGATCATCACAAATTCAGCTTTGTCAGTCAGGTTCTTGACCGCGTCACTGGAGAGATATCTTTTAGGACACTCAAGAGTCAGCGTAGTGAGCTGGAGCCATTTCTGAGTGGTCTAGCGCAGCCGGTCCTCGTTTTTGTGGAAGCCTGTCGCGCTTGGGAGTGGGTCAGCGATCTCTGTGAGGATCTCGAGATCGACATACAGCTGGTCAATGCGGCGCAGATGCCAGAGATTACCCGGTCGAGCAAGAAAACCGACAAGCACGACGTGGAAGTAATGGTGGATCGTTTGCTGATCACAGGCGATCTTCCGAGAGCCTACTGGGCCACGCGCGACGAGCGCGAGCTCCGCGGTTTGACACGGCGTCTGTCGTCTCTACGCAAGGACCGTCGTAGGCTGCTGCACCGGATTCACGCTTTTATCGATGCGCGCGGTCTGTCGGCGAAGAAAGCCCTCTTCGTCAAGGCCGATTGGCGCAAGAAGATGGAGAGCTGTCTCGCGTTGAACGCCTGGCTGGTGCTGTGTTCCCTGCTCAGCCAGTACGATGTGGTCTGCGACTTCATGGCACGGATCGAGGCACGGCTCAAAGAGCTTTTGAGTGAGCGCGAAGACTACAAGCGCCTTCAGACCATTGTGGGTGTGGGCCCTGTGATTTCCGCGACTATTCTCGCCGAGAGCGCGGGCATCGATCGCTTCTCGAGCGTGCGCAAGTACGCGGCCTACACGGGACTGGTCC
>Ga0190284_1000146_pt1 | contig 54310 bp, 42 predicted proteins | sample 48691812_MG_FD_161668 | JGI IMG/M metagenome (GOLD analysis project Ga0190284, IMG submission 161668) | Hydrothermal vent microbial mat bacterial communities from Southern Trench, Guaymas Basin, Mexico - 4869-18-1-2_MG | ecosystem: Environmental > Aquatic > Marine > Hydrothermal vents >...
CAAGGTTTTCGCGAAGAACTCCTAAAACCTTGCAATATTTTTCACACTTTTCATAAGCTAATGTCCCATGAATACTACAAAAAAGCAGTTTTTAAGGGTCGACAAATTAATAGTATCCCCATTCAATAGCGCCCAGATCAACCCCATAATCAAGATTTTTGTTTCCGCGTTTTGATTTAAAAGGGTTCCATGTTCTGTCTGATTCAATTTTCAGCACAGCTCTGATTCCTTTCTCGGAAATTTCATTTGTCGAAAATTTGCTTGTCCAAATATTAAGATCCAAATTTGGAAGCTCCCACATTCTGTTAGAGAGAACAACATCGCCAACAGCGGTATTATCTAAGAAAACTTTAACATGAACAGGTTTTTCGATTGCGTCGGGATGGTCTGCGCGCAAATAAATTCTCATGAATCTGTCTTTAACAAGAATAGGTTTATAAGCTTTTTTAGCAGTCCTCGCGAATTTGTTATTATTGTTATCTTTTTCGTAATGGTGGATGCCGTACTCAAGAATATTGTCAATAAGAGTATATTGCTTTGCATTAATGAAAAAGTTTTGCCCTTTGTACGCGGACTTCCCAATCAGGAACACGGAAGATAAAATAATTAAAAGAAGAACAGCGAAGCACGCAATCTTCCTTGGTTTTGTGCTAAATAGAAAAGACAAAGAACTTTTCCAGTAAAGGGTTAACGAAGCCGAAGCAGTCTTGTTTGAAATTTGAAAGCTTCGGACAATCAGAACCAGAATCAGAACGAACCAAAGCTGAATTTCCAGTACATAATACAAGTCACTTGTGAAAAAGTTCGCAAGGAACAATGATGCGACAACAATAACAAAACCCAGATAAACAATTCTCCAACGCCAGGAGATGTTACGTGAGATGAAAAGTTTCCAGCTTAAAATAATTGACAAAAAAAACAGAAACAACATAAGAACCAGGGAAAAGATTCCGAGTTCAGCAAGAACATCAAGGTACAGAGAGTGAGTGTAAGAAACTTTATAAGTATCTTCCTTTAATTTATTGTAACGGTAGAGCTTATCGAAAGTACCTAGCCCGGAACCAAGAAAAAAATGATCAAGGATAATATTTTTAGCGGCTGTCCAATGGAAAAACCTGTAAGAGATAAATCGGTTAACAAAATTTTTATTGAATTGGAAATTCGAGAAGCCTTCCGCAAAACGTTTATATTGGCTTGTTTTTTGAAGCGCTGACAACGGGCTATTTTCGTGCATAGTGAGAGTGAGTCCCGGACCGAGAAGCAAAATAGTGGTTATAACAATTAAAGAGACCCGCCTGACGTTTTTAATTTTAACAAAAGCAACTGCCCAAAAACCAATTGCAAAAACAAAAAGAACTATCATATAAGAAAACACAGCAGTCTTTGTGCCTGTGTACCAGGCGGCATATCCGTTAATCCCCGCTGCTAAGAGAATAAGAATTTTTCTCCACATTTTCTTTGTCGCGATAAAAAGTGCAAAAGAAATTACAAAAACAGTTGTAAAATACATCCCAGCTGCGTGGGGGCCGTTTAATGTAGCGTTTATTCTTTTGAAGAACCAGTTAATTCCAACCCAGTGGAAATTAGCGTGATATTGAAAAATACCGTAAGAACTAACAATTGCGCTTGAGAAAGTAATAATCCAAAGAATATTTCTAATCTGCCTTTTTGTTCTAATAGAAGATGCAAGAAGGTAAAAAGTCAGCCCTACCTGCATGAATTGCCAGAAACGTGTAAAGGAAAGATAATTATCAAGCAGAGAATAAAACGGGATGTTTTTCAGGTTATGAGGAGCATCAAAGTAAAAACCCGCGCAAAATATATTGTTGAACCTTACCCATCCAAGAGGCAAAGCAATAATAAGAATTACAACAAAGAGAATGGCAATTATATCAAGAGGGGTCTTAACCGCGTAAACTTTCGGATTTTTTTCCGCAATAGGTTTCTTCCATATATAATGAAAAATCCAGGAAGTAATTAGGGTTCCCGTAAATATAGCGTTAACATTAAAGTATGGCCACGGCAACCCTAAAATACCAGGAAGAGTATTAAACAGAGGTATGGAAAATATAAAAAAGTAAATTGCATACATCCATTTGTACCAGGACAAGCAGAATATAAATATGCTTAGCCCGAATACAATAGCCTGGAGGTATGGATTTTGCTGCCATAGAAAACTAAATTGATAAGTTGCGGTAAACGGCAGAATCAATATAGCAAATAGAATTTTTAATAAATTATTATCAGAGTTACTTTTAGTCATTTTTTTTATAAGAAATGCAAGTTGGAAACTTGCGTTACATTTCAACGAAATTAAGTATATCAGGAGCAATAACAGACCAGTCAAGGTTTTCTTCAACCCATTTTCTGCCCCGTTTAGAATAATAATGGATTTGCTCATCATTTTTGAGTAAATTAAGCAATTCGTCAGGGAAATCTGAAACACTTTCAGTTACTACTGCTGTATTATCTTGTTTAAGCAACCTTGGATAGTCTCCCACATTTGTAGTAATAACAGCTCTTCCGCAAGCGAGATAATCCCCAATTTTATGGGGGAATCTTGCTTCGTTCGCTATAGAATTTTCCATAGGAAGAGCGAAGGCGTCCGCTGCAGAAAGAAAAACAGGCAATTCTTCGTCTGTGCACCGCCCTGTTGCGAAGAAAACATCATCCAACCCATGTTCTGAAATCAGTTTTTTCTGGGAATCCGAAGGAGCGCCCACAAAAAGCAGTCTTGCTTCCGGCAAATTATTTCTTACGAATTTAAAAGCTTTGACTAAATACGGGAAAGAATGTCCGTCAGTAAGCGTTCCTACAACTTTAACATCTTCAGGAATACTTAACCGCACTCTTGCTTTAAGCCTGTCGTAAGGTTTCATATAATTAGTATCTACCCCTTCACGAATAAGAAAGACATTATTATCTTTCACACCAACGTCCAGCGCTCTTTTTTCCAAAGTTGAGCTGATAACACTGACCCGGTCAGCTTTTAGCCTTATTTTTTCTTCCCGGGATTTGTCCCATTTGTGGGCTAATTTATTTCCTCTGAACATATTAGCAGCTCCGGAGTACCAGTCGCACCAGTCTGATAAAAACAATTGATGTTTTTTAATGCCAAGTCTTACCGGCCACGAAACGTTCGGGTGGTATTCAAAAGAATAAATGACGTCAATACCTCCTTGCCTGATTTGGTTCCAACGCCAAGCAATATCGAGCCAGTTCGAGCCATAACCGGGAATAAATTTATACCCCCAATTGGGGCCTTCGGAAATTTCTATTCCCTCTGAAGGATAGGATTTTCTGTTCCACTTGGAATTTCTTGAAACAGTGCAAAGCTTAACGTCGTGCCCACCGTGCTTGGCGAGAAGTCTCCCAAACCACAGAGCTCTATAGTAGGTGCCGCAGCCGGCAACATTCGCGTTAAGCATCAAAATTTTTAAGTTATCAGTTTTCAAGCTTCCAGTTTCAGGTTTTCGGTTTCTAATTTTATTTTTTCTTCTTTTTCCAGCAATATATACAGTGTAATGACTCCGGGAATAGCCCATACGAAAGGGCTTCTGACCATCGTGGTAAAAGCCTGAGTAAACATGGCTGTAACACAATGGAAGAGAAAACACATAAGGAACCCAAGCACTTCATAATAACTTTTCGTATCTGGATTTCTTTTCATATATTGAAATCCGGACAGGAAAATCCTAACAATAAATATTAGAAATACTCCTAGCCCAAGCAGCCCGGTATATCTTGCAATTTTTAAGTATTCATTATGGGGAGCATGCTCTTCAAAGTAGCCCATGTAAAAAACATAAAAAGTAGAAGGTGTGCCGAAAGGGCAGCCTATAACAGGATGCTGCTTAATGTCCTGAACCATTTGCCACCATGCATTGAGCCGCCAAGTTGCCGTGCCTTGTTTGGAGTCGACAATACTTTTGAATCTGTTCCAAATATTGGTATCATAACGCTCTACATACATATGCCTGCTGAAAACGAACACAAAAAGAGCAAGGAGAACGACTAATAATGAAACAACAACTTTTCGTTTTAAATCCAAAAGGGTAATAATAACGCTGGTACAAGCAATTAATCCGAGCCAAACGCCTCTCGAAGCAGACCAGACAGCTGTTCCGAAACAAAATATCGATCCCCCAAAAGTAAGGATTGGAGTCCGCCTTACATACTTTATAGTGCTGAAAATAAATAAGAAAGGCATAGCAAGAATAGCCCCCTGGGTAGCGCTCAGGAAAGAGGTAAACCGATGGTCCGGCCGCATAAAGCGCGCGAGAGAAATAACACGGGTGGCGGTTAATAACTCAATAAATCCCATGGCAACAGAGGCAATGAAGAAAAATTTAAGAACTTTAAAAAGTTCTTTTCTGTCTTCGAACATAAGTGGAACGGCTATGTACATTCCCATGGCATAGAGAGTCCTGAAATAATTAAAAGCAGATTCTCCAAAGCCGGCTATCAAGCCTCTAATGAGAGAAAGCAAAGCAAACGCCATAAAGACGACAAGAGTTTTGTCGAAGCATTCTCTAAGTTTTCGTTTCCTGCCCCAAAGAGCGCTTAAATAAATTAAAGTTAATATAATTTCATAAAATTTAATATTAACACTTCCCAGGATAACATAATTGCCCAGACTGAATGTCCGCGTAGGCTCAAGCAGGCTGAAAATCAAGAAATAAAACAACCATTTAGGCCTAAGAAACAATATAATTATTGTAGGCAAAAAGATCAGTTTAATAAACATAATATGATAATTTTCAGATGTTATTTCCATATCGATATCATATATACCTAATAACAACTGCGGGGTTTCCTCCGGCAACAGCATTTTCAGGGATAGATTTAGCAACTACGCTGCCGGCAGCTATTACACTGTTGCGGCCTATAGTTACGCCTTTTAAAACTAAAACATTCATTCCAAGCCAAACATTATCTTCAATTACTACCGGTTTACATTGTATATCTACCGGATTTGTGTTATATCTTCTGTTATCCGGAGAAACAGCGTGAAAGTCTGTGTCTGCAATAGTAACATTTGCGCCAATCAAACAGTTGTTGCCGATTTTAACTGATTTAGCCGCGCAAATTGAAGCGCCGCTCAAACCTGTATTATTACCAATAATAATCTTGCTTTCCTGTGTCAGTGTCTTTAAAATAACCGGATGATTTATTCCAACGGGATTCCCCGAACTAGAAGAGCACAAAGCCACACTGTCTCCAATTTCAATTATACTATTTGAAGCAGGCGCAATAATTGGGCTGCCATAAAAAATAATATTTTTTCCTAACTTAACGTTTTTAGAAAAAAGCTTTAATCTTTGTAACGAAGAATATATTTTTCTTTTAATCATTAATCCGCCCAATCATTAAATCAATAAATCATTAGATTATTTTATGGCAATGGTGAAAATCCATGCCTCAACGTAATATTTGTCCAAGAATTCCACCAGTGAGAATTTGATTTTATTTTATCTATTATTTCCGGTTTGGCTTTCATCCAGCCCTTGGCAGATTTTATTGCGTTTGTAAGCTCCGGGCTGGAATGAAGATTATTGAGATACTTGGAATATTTTATTATCGCGTTATAATCGTTTGGACCGCACCTGTAGAAATACTCTTTAACCATTGTCGCGTATTCTTTATAATTCTTTTGCGATTCATATATGTTTAAGGCATCATCAAAAGATGATGAAATCGAACGTGAATTTAAAGCTATGTCCATTTTATACTGAATCAGAGCCTGGTCGAACTTTTCCATCCTGACAAAAAGGTTGGCAAGATACCGATGGGTTTGAGATTCCCAATAAGGGTCAGGATATTCAGAAAGCGTGTGTAATATACTATTGAACTGGAGTTGAGCTTTCGTTAGCTCGCCCAAAGAAATATATGCTAAAGCAATGTTGAATATTGCGGGGTACATAGGCTTCTTGTTTATTTTTTTATAATAAAGATTTGCAAGTTTGTTTTCTTCAATAGATTCTTCATAACGGGGCGGAGACAATTTCCAGTAATAACTTTCAGCAAGGCTTCTGTGAAGCATGGGATCTTCAGGAAACAACTTAATTCCCTTTTGGTATGTTTGCACTGCTTTGTCAGGCAGTCCCAATCGGTTGTATATTTCACCAAGTTTCAAGAAAATCTTCGAGTTGGCATGCTTCGAACTCAAATCAAGAACTTTATTTAATATTCCGGTTTGCTGAAGCCAAACATTTGTGGAACCGCCTTTCAACGATTTATCATGGAGATATAAAGGCATTGAAAGCTCTATCCGTAAATAGTCACGGTTCATTTTTGAAGCAAACTTTGCAGGAGGAGTTGCCTTCTGTCCGAGTTTAGGGTTTACCAGTATTATCCAAACCCGGCCATAACTATCTTCTATTTCGGAAAGTTTTTCGACCATTATCTTCCTGGGTACAGGTATGGCGAAAATATTATTTGGACTTATATATCTAAAGAAAACATAATCGCCGTCCCAAGTCATAATAAGCAGAGCATCTTCGCTTTTCAACAATCCATTTCCATTCCGCTTTTTGCCAAGCAAAATATTCATAATATCTTCGTATCCGATATCCTCTTTTGCCTGATAAGAATAAGTGATAGGCAAAGGTTTGAAGCTTTGGGAGATTTTTTTAATATAGTCATAAACATTAAGTTCTCCAAGAGAAATATTTGCCGTGATAAATATAATAAACAAAAATATTTTTTTCATATTAAATTTTAGTGTGTAACACTTATATAATTCAGTTCAATAAAACGCCAGTCATTATCTAATTTTCTTTTAATATCGCCATCGATTTTAAGTTTTAAAATTCTGTCCAATAGTGCATTTGCATTTTCCGAATCATTCTTTATACACAGTTGGTAGCCTAGATCAAGATAGTTATCAAGGTATAATTCATCGGCATTAATTCCTTTGTGAAACTCATTAGTAGCTGAGTCATAGTCATTATAAGACGCGTAAATATTGCCTCGGAAATTGCAATATTTTGCCTGATTCTCGAACAGGTCTTTATTATTATTCGTCCATTCAATAAGCGAGCTTTTGAACGGGGGTTCTCCTTCGTCAGAAAATGACTTAAGCAATCTATATCGCCAATCTGTAGTTATAAATTCAAAGGTGTTTGAAGCGAGTATATCTTGTTCAAGACGCTCAAATATTTCTTGCGCTTTCTTAAACCTAAGAAGCTTGTACTGAAGCATAGCCCCGTCGAGGTAGTTTTCAACATAATCAAATTCTTTTTTCATTCCTTTGTCAAAACTGCTTTCCGCGTTGGCATACTGTTGTTTGCACCTGTAAAGCTGACCAAGCTGTTGTGAATACCAGCCGGAATTTGTCTGTGCAGCTTTTTTGGATAGTTCTATCATTACAGGTTCTCTTATGTCCAACTGCATCCTGCTTTGCAAATGGTTTACGATTCTCTGGTATTTTTTATTTCTTAGCCATCTTGATTTTACTTCTGAAGGGAGTTTAAAAATAATTTCTTTTATTTCAAGCCATTTATCATAAACCGTAATCGAGTCTCCCACATTAACATAAAGCTGTGCGCCGTCTATTAAAAAACCTATCTTTTCATTAACTGAAGTTGAATTGTTTGCAAGAAGGCTGAACTGCGCATATGCTTCTTTCAACCTTCTGTTATTTTCATAAATTTCTGCAATTTTTCTTCTTGCAATAAGATTTCTTTCTCTACTGAATTTCCCGCTTGTGTTTTTGGTATACCATTCAATGGCTTTGTCATTATCGCCTTTGGCAGAAAGGACTTCAGCTATAAAAGAATTAAATTGTCCTTCACGTTCAATTCTTTTCTGCTCCCAAATGTTCTGCTGTATGATTCCTTCTTCAGTATTGTTAGTTTTAACGCTCAAAGGAATAAAATCACCGCTTTTAACAAATTCCAGCAAGTTGGTAACTTCACTAAATGCATCATCGTATTCTGCCTGCTTTTTCTTTAAGATGGCGTTAGCATATTTTGCGTCGAGGAAAGTTTTTGAGAACTTCTCTTCGTGAAGTTCCATTGCCTTTATATTTAATTCTTCTACTTTCTCCAAATCTTCGGGATTCAATTTCTGATGAATTTGGGCAGTAATCCTCTCGATAAAAGAATTTTCCTTTTCCAGTTTTTTTGAGTCTTCAGCAATTTTGGCGGAAAATTCAGGCATACCGCTTTCAAGCATCTTGGTAGCGTAAAGCCTGTAAATATAAACAGCCCGCTCAATGTCAAGGCCGGCTTCTCGCGTGGCAGTTATAAAATTATTATATGCCGGGTAATTTGTAATATTGTATCCTTTAAAGCCTATTTCACTCCAAGCGTATAAAGCATTAATTACAGCGTGATGCCATTCACTGTAAAGCTTTTTGTGGATAAAATTTGCTGCTAAATCTCTTTGGGCATATCCAGCGCTTAGGCAATGGGCAAGCAGGGAAGTAGGAGAATTAATATACCACCGAAACATTTCGCGGTTTATTCTGATATTGTCAGGGGCTGAAGCTACAGCTTTTTTGAGCAGGTTGCGATATTCTATTTGGCTCCAGGATGAAGTTTGTTCGATTAAAGCGATGGGCATTGCAAATTGAAACTCTTTATATTTCCATTTAGAGACTTTTGAAAAATTAGGTTTTTTAAAAATTGCTCCTGTTACCCAGATTCTATTGTTAGTAAGAGTAATTAAAACATTATGGTAATTGTTCCATTTTCCGGGCGCAATTTCCAAAACAGATGTTTCAGGAAGGGTCTTAAGTAAATCTGGCAAATAATATTTTAACCTTGAATTTTCCTTTACGGGATTTTCAGAAACAATCAGAAGTTTATCGGAGCTTTTTATAACTGAATTCAGGAAGTTGACGCCGGAAAACAAGTTGTTTTCAGTCCGATGGATATATTTATTATAGTATTCTTTGTATTGAAAGGAAGACCACCAAACAATGAAAAAAGCTATAATTAAAAAGTTGATTAATAATAAAGCTGACTTAATATTCTTGGATTTGAATTTATTTATAAAATTAGCAACGCTTTCCAGCAAATAAGAAATAATTGCAGCTTCAAGAATTACTGTTATGGGACACAGCAGAAGAAGAGATTTTAAAGAAAGATTCCCGGGAATATTTTTGTTTTGCGCAATCCAAAAAGGAATAAACGCGACAAAAATGATTAACAACTGAATTTGCTGAGAAAAAGTTATCCTTGATTTTGAGATTAATTTAATTATCAGGAGACCGACATGTATTGCAATTAAAAAATCAGCTGCCCGGGAAAGTAAAACACTTGCCACGCAAATTAAACAATAGACAAAAATTCCCGGCCAATTTGTTTTTGGATAAATAAAAGCAAAAGCCCATTGAACTATCAAAACGCTGAAAATAGAAATAGCTATTACAGAAATGTTTTGAAAAGAAGAAACCCATGCAATAGATGTGCAAGAAAGTAAAATTACCCATGACGCCATATTTCGCAGGTCGAACCTGGATGCGATTCCGAACAGGAGCACAACAGACATCAATCCGATCCCCAGGAAAATAAATCTCGTGGTTTCCAGTTGAACTTGAGTGGAATCATGGCAGCAGCAGAATAATTTTGGAGAAAAAATTGAATGCAGGTTTATAGAATCTGCTTCCAAAGTAGTAATTCCCAATTGGTAGATTCCAGTCCAGGCCAAGCCTGTCATCACAGCCAAGCCTGCCAAAAGAATTAAAATGCCAGGTTTTCTTTTCATGCAGTTTCTTTAATCTTAAACATTTTCAATGATAATTTAATAATGCTGCTTGCGAGTCCAGCCACACACAAAACATAAAAGGGAGTAGATAAAACAGCGTACCTTTGCTGAAATACATAAACACAGCTTAGTAAGAAAATAATTGAGACGCCTATTAATCTGCCTCTTGAAATAATTCGGAGTAAATAACCTGCTAAATTGACTATGATAAAAACAACAGGCAAAAATAAAAACAACCAATTATAAATATTTCCGGTTTCTGAAATATAAGAAATAAGATTGCCTACTTCCCAGTTGTCAATAAAAACATTGATTTCTCTATGGCAGAAATAAAGAAAAGGAAGAAAGGAAAGTATAGCGCCTGAATAAGCAAAGCACAAGTTTAGCAGTCGATTGCTTCCATTTAACGGTATAAAAGTTTCTGCCGGAGAGAATAACAGTTTTAAGCTTTTCCTTTTTCTGTACCACTTAATAAGAATTTGTCTTTCGCGGGTAAAATTTGGAAGCATAAAAATTATTGTGCATACAGAACCTATTGAAATAATAAGCATTAACGGGTTCATAAAAAGAGGAACAAAAGAACCGGCAATGACCGAGAATACAAGAATAGTTACGATTAGAACGCCCATCAAAACAACAAATCTTGAAAGCCCCGAGTCTTCTGAAATCTTTTTCCATATGCTTCTGCGGCCATGGGAGTTGTGGTGAGTCTGATCTTCAGAAGTTGTAACAGGCAGATACTTTGCAAAAATGATCCAAAGGATTATTCCTGCCAATAAAGTAATAAACCAAGATTGCAAAAGAATAGGCTCCGCGTATATCCCTGTTCCGAACAATAACACCGAAACAATTGCCCAGGCAACCCAGAGCAAAACATTATTTTTTTTGAAAGCAAAAACCAATAATTCAAAGTGTAGCAGAACGATAAGAATTTGCAGAGAATAATTGTTCCATATTGAAGGAGGCATTAGAGCAAAAACGAAAGCGGAAAGAACGCCTGTCAGTCTGCATACGCACATGCTTCCAACTCTGAAAATCAGAAAGACAACTAAAACAGCCACAAGAGCGTTCCAAACCCTGTTTTTAGTTATGTTATAGACATTTGTGTCCCTATACTGCTTGTATAGAAGTAATTGATCGATATAACTAACATTGTGAGCTGCGGCTTTTTTTATTGCCAATTTAAAATCATTATTTGCGGCGCAGGGAGCTACAATGCTTGTGCTTATAAGTTCTTCCATGGAAACGGGTTCTTCAGAATACCTTATATGATACGCAAAAGCCAGAATCGCGGCGCTCACGATAGAAATAGTAATGATTTTTTTGCTTAAATTTCTCTTTTTCATTGTTTATTATTTATTGTTTTATGCTTTTAAACTCAATTAATGATACAGAAAGATTTCTGTCCCAATTTTTGGTTTTATCATATATGTCATTTGTAAACTCAATAATAAAATCTACAGGAACTTGATTTATTGTTACTTCAAAAGAATGCTCTTTGAATTTTCTGTCCTCGGAAAGGACTTTAAAGTCAGCGGAAACATTTCCCACCCATACTCTCATTTTACACGCGGGGTTAAAACCCGTTTTGCGAGCGGATTCTATTGTAGTTCCATCGTCTCTTGCAAAAACTGAAACTTTGTATTTGCCTTTGGGCAGCCATAATTTTCCTTCAATGTGCTGGTTGTAAACAATTGTTAAATAATCTTTATTTTCGGCAACCGTTTTTTCTTCTGATTTTGGCTTTAACCAACCGCTTGCAGGCATTTTTAATAATCCGGCATCTATTTTTGCCTTTCTTATTTTGTTAATAAAAAAGACCGCGTTTGCATGTGATGGATAATATCGCAAGAATTCTGCCAAATATTCCTCTGGCTTTTGAGGCAAACTGCAATGAATAGAAAGCAAACCTCCGAGATACTGCAGCTTGGGAATTCTGAGTTTCGCTTTGTCTTCGGAAAAAGCTTTTACAAATAATTGTGAAATAACATTTCCGTTTTTAAATTTATAACTTTCAGGTAATCTTTCCAGCAGTTTTATCGCGGAATCAAAATCACTGTCCGCAATAGCTGTGTTTATTTTTGCTTCCTGAACAGTAAAGCGCTCATAAGAATCGGTTGCGTCAAGCAGTTCCCGTGATTCTTTCCAATTTTTCATTCCGGCTTTGTATCCAGCTTCATACAAAAGAAAAGCTTCCCGGGAATTAAGCGAGAAAACTCTAAGGAGTTTTTCCCTGTAATTATTTTTATCTAAAGAGTTTGTAAAATCTGGTGTTGCCCTGACAAATGAATAAGCCTTGAAAGCTTTAGCAGCTCCTGTAAGAGTTATTACAACGATGGAAACCAAAAACGAAAATACCAGAAACTTTACACGAGATTGTTCTGAAAAACTTTCCAGGCAAACGGGTTTAACAATCAGCAAATAAAGAAGCGCGTAATCAAAATATTTCAGGCAAAGGAAAGAACCTTTGAGCAAGGGCAAACCCTCGCGAAAATTAAAAGCTATTTGTATACTTAAAAATATAAGGATTAGGCTTAAAATAATTATAAAAAAGTAACCATCAATTTTATTGAAATATCGAAAAAAGGATTTAAATGTCGTTTTTTTCAATAATAAAGGGATAAGCCATGCTGCTAAAGCCAATGTAAGAACCGCCGATATTAGTAATCGAACAAAATTAAGCTCCGGCTTTTCAAAAAACGAAACTAAAAACGCATAGGCGGCAGCTATAAAAAACATCCGAAAATAATTTTGCTCGAAGTTTGAGATGTACAAAGCATACAATATTGCCATGATTATTCCGAGTATCATGAGCTGGACAAAATCAGCCAATAAAAGCTTTGAACTAAAAACAGCGCAAGTCAATAAAACTGCACTGAGAAGAACAAGAGTTATTATTTGTGAATACTTTTGTATCATTTGCCAAATTTAATTACAAATCCACGGCGTCGGCATCATGGCTGGATTTTTTTCTGGATTTTTTGGTTTTTAATTCGGACTTTCCGGTTTTTTTCGAGCCTGATTTGTCAGTATAGCCATATGCATACTGGTAGTAATTATAGTAATAATAATCGTAGTAACTTGCTTTAAATATATCAACGTTGCTTAAAATAACTCCTGAAATATGCGCGCCGATCTTGTTCAGGTTTTCTGCCCCGCGTTTCACTATGTCGCGATGAGCTTTTCCGCCGTGAACAACGAAAATTACAGCGTCTGACAAGCGCGCCAGAATAGCAGCATCTGTAACAGCCACAACAGGCGGCGTGTCAATAATTATCCTGTCGAACTTTGAGCTTACAACACTCAACAATTCACCTAAGCGGGGATTGTTAAGTAGTTCCACGGGGTTAGGCGGTATGGGCCCGGAAGGTATTATGCTCATTGATTCGATAACAGCCGGTTTAATAATATCTTCTATATTGGCGTTTCCGGTAAGATAATTACTTAATCCAACGTTATCAGCTATGTCGTAAATTTTATGTATTCGCGGCCGTCTCATATCGGCGTCAATAAGAAGTACCCTGTCACCCGCGTTTGCCATTACCTCGCAAATGTTAATAGCGGTAGAAGTTTTCCCTTCGCCCGGCCCGGCGCTGGTTACTACAAGCTGTTTAGAAGATTTATCTGAAGAAAATAAAATATTTGTGCGGATAGTCCTGTACGCTTCAGCTATTGTTCCTTTAGGATGATTAACGACAATTCTTTCAATTGCGCTGTCACCATGAAGACGGCTTACCGCGGGAATCAATCCCAGGAAAGGAAGCTTAAGAAATGTTTCTACGTCGGAGGGGGACTTAATAGCGTCATCAAAGAATTCAATTACGAAAGCGATGCAGACACCAAGAAAAAGCCCGAAAATAAACCCGAAAATTATATTAATTGTTTTCCTTGGCTTAGTTGGCTTTTCAGATACCTCGGCGCGGTCAACAATAGTTATGTTCTGAGGGTTAAATTCTTCGTCTAATAAACTTCCTTCTTCAGCAAGCGCAAGCAGTGTTTTATATTGCGTCTGGGCTGCCTGAAGCCTTTGCTCGAGAATTTTGTATTCAATGCTTAAATCATCGAGCATAAATATTTTGGCTTTAAGATTTTCAATTTCTTTTTCTTGCTCAGATATTTTTTCGTTGCGCTGAAATTGCTCGGCATCTGAAAGAACATTTGTCGGCGGAATTTTCATAACAGCGAGTTCCTGCTTCAGTTCCTTAAGCTTATCTTTTGCTTCCTCGAACTCGATTTCAAGCAAATTAACGTTATGTTTTTTCTTGAATTCTTTAAATTCTCTTGTTCGCTGCTGAATATTTGTTCTTTGTTCCTGTAGGCTGCTTTCGAACCATTTCCCATAATATTTCGCTGTATTCATCTTGTCTTTTATTGCTTTTTTTATGTACAATTCAGCGAGTGTGTTGGCGTAAATGGCGGCAAGGTGCTTATCTTTATCTTCGATGATTACATTCACAAGTTGGCTTCTGGGTTCAGGCCGTATAGTTATCTTTTTCAAGAAATCCGTTATTCGCTTTCCCTCGCTTGGTTCTTCGGGCATAAACGGCTTTTTAATCTGCTTAAGCCTGTCCAAAGTCATTTTGATTAGAGTTCTTGTAGTGAACAGTTTTATCTGAGTCTGAAAAAAATCAAAACTTCTGCTGTTTTCAGAATACAGGTTGTCCAGAGTGGGAAGCATGTTGACGTTTTCCTGCTCTATTCTCAACATTACCCTTGACTCATAAATTTCAGTGGCTGTCATGGAATATATTATCGCTATTGCTGTTGTAACGATGGTAATTCCAATAATCAGCGGGGTATACTTAAGCAATATACGGAGATAAGTCCTGAAATCATTTATTGTTGAAGGTTTATTTTCACTTTGCTCGAAAATGTTTTTTGTTTCCATATTGTTCCTTAATTTATTTGTAAAATTTGCGAAGGTGTTTCACTTATTACTTTTTGTACATACTCATTGCCAAAGCTTGATGCTAACTGCTGGCATGCGTCTTCAAGATAATTAAAATGCTTTGCCGAATGGGCGTCCGAACTTACTATGTCGACCAACTCTTTTCGCAGAAGTGTCCACGCAGTACGCTTGGTAATTTTTCCATGAGCGCCTGTAATACTGGGGGCGTCTAATTGGATAAGAAATTCACGGTCGCGGAGCTCCCTGATGAGATCCGGCTCTCTTTCTACCAAAGAATTACGTTCCGGATGAGCAATTATCGGGTGTATTCCCGCTATCATAAGTTCAAACAAGCCTTCTATGATAGAAGCCTTGTTCAGGCCTTCGGGCAGCTCGATTAGCGCGTAATTTTTCTCCCCTTTTAATAACAACTTTTCATTTTTCTTCAATTCCTCAATTTGAATCATAGAAAAGTTTACTTCACGCCATAAAATTATTTTTACATTGCTTCCGCGCTCTCTTAATGCTTCGGTTAATTTTATAAAACTTGAGTCAATATCTTCTTCGGACGGGCAGAACAAATTGCTGTAATGAGGGGTGGCGATAATATGCGTAATTCCTATCTTTTCGGCTTCAGAAATCATTTCTATAGATTCTTCAATTACTTTTGGCCCGTCATCAAGTCCGAAAAGGATATGGGTATGCAGGTCTACCCACGTATTAGGTGGAGTAAACTCTTCATTTTTTTCTCTTTTAAGAAATTTCCACATAATTTTATTGGAGTACTGGAGTATTGGATTCCATCATTCCATCACTCCATTATTCAATCCCCACCGCGTGCATAATCATTGCTTTTTGCGCGTGCCGCCTGTTTTCCGCCTGGTCGAAAATAACCGATTGAGGGCTATTAATGACTTCATCAGTAATTTCTTCTCCTCTGTGAGCGGGGAGGCAATGCATGACAATAGCCTCGTTTGTGGCCGCAAGCCTGTTTGCGTTAAGCTGGTAATTTGAGAAAATTTGTTTTCTATCTTCTTTTTCAGATTCCTGCCCCATGCTTGTCCAGACATCGGTATAAAGAACATCGGCGCCAAGAACTGATTCGTCAGGATTATTTGTAATGATAATTTCCGCGCCGCTTGCTTCTCCTAAACTTTCCGCTTTTTTAATATATTCGCTTAAAGGTTCATAGCCTTCAGGGCAGCCAACTGTAACCGACATTCCGGTCATTGCTGCAGCAAGCATCAAACTATGGCAGACATTATTTCCGTCTCCAAGGTAAGTGAGTTTCAGGCCTGAAAGGTTTTCTTTGTGTTCGAGAACAGTTAAAATGTCGGCGATTGCCTGGCATGGATGCTCCAAATCACTCAAAGCATTAATAACCGGAATGGAAGCACATCTCGCGAATTCTTCCAATGTTGAATGTTTAAAAACTCTAAGCGCGGCTATCGTTACATTTCGTGAAAGATATGCAGCAATATCTTTGGTTGGCTCGCGGCTGCCCATTTGTATTTCGTCCGGCCTGAGCACTATGCAATGTCCTGCCTGCTCAAGAATTGCGAGCTCAAAACTCACGCGGGTTCTTAAACTTGGTTTTTCGAAAATCTGGGCGAGGACTTGTCCGTATAATTTCTTTCCGAAAGGTTCCTTTTTCAGCTCCATGCTTTTTTTAAGTATTGAGCGGACATCTTCCGGGCTCAAGTCGCTAATCGAAAGAATATTTTTATAATTCAATCCCATGCAATATTAAATATTATTAGATTAATATGTTATAAAAAAGGATTAATATTATATCTTAAAGTTGAAAAAAATGCAAAAAACAGGGAAATTGAGTGGTAATCTGACTATTATAGTTATTTATTTCCAGTGCGATTCGATAGCAGAAAATAAATATATAATATAAGAAAAGACAAAAATGCGCCTTCGGGAATTGGTTGGAAAACCTGAAATACTAAAGCGCGGTGAGGGGGAAGGTTGCTTACTGAAAGGAACCAGGTTTCGCCGGAAATTTCCGGAGCCACATTAGTTTGGCTTAAATGCTCAAAGATAGGATTTGCGTCTGTTATTCCTGTTTCCTGATTTAAAACTACAGTTCCGTTGACTGTATTTGTCTGGCTGTTATGTACAACAAAAAAGAAAAAGTCGCTAGTTAATTTTCCGTAGCGTTCTATAAAAAGATTGCTGCAAGTGGATTCCGCCAGAGTAATTGGCTCCCATCCGGCAGAATTTAATTTTTTTGAAATGACAGAAAATTCGCGTGAAATTTCCATACAATTTGTATAAGATATATCGACAGAATAATCTGCCTGAATTTTGAAATGTCCGCCCATGCCGTAAAGCAGGCATGTATGAAATGTGTCAATAACATCATTACTGATTACGCTGCCGGTGTTGAATGCCATTGATTTTGGTTTGTGGTATGCAAGTGCAAGTTTGTACCGTAAAATTACAGGATCAAAATTTGACCTGTAACCTTTGCCGAATTTGCCGTCAACAATCGCGTTATCAACTTCCGCGCCGCAAATGTCTATCCAGGGGAGACACGCATTCGCGTTTGCAAGGCCCCACCAGTTAATAAGAATGGCGCGGTATGGCGGGGGAACTTCAGCGTCAATCCAATTGCGAAGCCAGCTTAAATAATCTGAAAGCCCTGCAGCGGGAGGAAGCCCGACTGTATAATCATTCGGTGTATAAGTTAAGGAATGAGAAGAGCGGACAATTTGCGAAGTAGAACAGTTTATACTGGTTTTTGAGAAAAAATTATCTAACTGCACGGCGTCAAGGACTGAAGAAATGGATAAAGTGTCCTGAAATGCCGGGCCGACTATATAATTGGTTATATATGAGTGGTAACCGTGTTCGAGTTTTCCGGGAGCCGGGTTAATTTTAAGGCAACCCTGAACTTTAGGACCCGTCCAGTCTTTTTTCGCAAGGTATTTTAAAACAGGGTCGCCATTAGAGTCCCGCATAATCTGGGGCGATACATGCGTAAAATAATATTGACTCATTTCCGTCCCGGTAGTTTTGTTGTTTTCAACAATTGACCACAATCCCGATAGAGTTGGTGGCGTTTCGTTGGTATAGCAAACGTTGTTAATTACCAAATCAGGAACTGTGTATTGAACACTCATAATACTTTGAGTGTCGTGCCCCGCGCACAATTCTGCTTTGTTGCCGGAAAAATTTCCATTTTCGCCCGATAAATATGGCGACATGTCAAATTGTGTTTCAAACCATTCGTTTGATTCGACATACATATCATGATACCATTTTATAATGCCACGGAATTTTTGGTTGCTATCAGGACAAGCCATTCTAACGGCAAAAGTTGCTGAAGTGTGACTTAATAATTCTGAAACGCCAAGATGAAAACACGCTTCTATTCTTTTGTTTTTTCCATTATATCGCAGTTCGGAAAGCGTTGGCGGAACTAACGGTGTTGCTATTGCTACGGAAAATTCTCCGCTGGAAATTCCGCCATAAGGATATAGAGAAACCGGCTGATAAGACTGATAATCAGCGCTTGTATTATGAGAATATATTTGTGCGTTTGTGATAGAAAAACTTATTTCGGAGTCATATAACCATTGCCAGTTTTCCGCTTTGACAGGAAGCGATACTATTAAATCAAAAGGATGAGTTAAGCCATCCGAAGCATAAACCGTTCCGGCAGTTTCTATTGCGTTGGAAACACTCCGCCAGACTGCGTCTATTTCTAAATTGTCCACGCTGCCTGTAACGCAAATCCCTTCAGCGGTTTCCCAAGCCGAACCGGCCAACATTTTTTGTGAAACAGGACTTTCAAAAATTTCAATATCATCTACGAAAAAACCTTCATTGTCATAATAAGGGTTGAGTTGCGCGTTAACTGTTATTCGTAAATATGAACCCCCGGCTATAACGTCAATTTCCCGTCCTACTGACTTCCAGGAATCTGCCTGCGCGACAAAAGGCGCGATAACTAAATGTCCGGATATTGGTGTTCCATTGGAATCGCACCATAAAAATCCCAAGCTGTTTCCAGATGCCTGATTTTCTTTCTGGTACATATTTCGGCACGAGTGATTTGAAAATTCACTCGAAAGGTAGCCGCGGGTTGCTTTATATTTACATTGAATTCTAAAACGCGTTCCTGTCGAAAGATGTATCAACGGCGAAATAAATCGCGCCTGCTGTGTTTCTAAATCATTTGTTACTATGCACAGCAAACTGTTGTTTCCCGAAAATGCTGCAATGTTTGTTATTGTAAAAGAAATTTCCCCGTTTGATTCGTAAGGAATCCAGTTGGAAATAGAACCCTCAAAACTGTTTGTGTAAGCTATTTGCCCGGTTGGAATATTTGCGTCCATATAATCACAAATAGAAATTCCGCCGACAGTTTCTGAAGCGGGAAGCAAAATACTTTCATTCCAAATCTGAGTAACAGCGCCGTTACTGTCTATTTCTATTTTAAGCCCTCCGCCTGAAACGGAGAAAGCAACTACATGAGAATTAAAAAAGAAAAATGCTGTTGAAATTAAAACTATTATTGTTAAATTTTTGACCATGATTTGGTTTGCGGACTAAAGGAGTAAATTCATTCCGAATATCGGGATGAATTTACTCCGGTTATAGACATGTGGAAATTCTTACCACTCTATAGCTTCTTTGCCCTCAGTAATGCCTTTAAAAGCCATTTCAACCATTGACTCTTTATTTTTCTGTCTTGCATCCAAAGACTCTTTCATCTTTTTTATCCTGTTTTCAAGTTTGAGGAGCTCTTTTGTTTTGAGTTTTTGCTTAAAGTCAAACTGCTTTCCTAAAGCTTCTTTTAGTTTTGCTTCTAACTCCACTTTTTCTTCCGTTGTTTCAGCTTCTTTTAATTTGTCCGCAAGATTTTTTATATTCTGTCGGTTTTTCTTGTTTTGTTCATGCATTTTAAACATTTCCGGGTTCTTCTCTTTCATGAACTCTTTCATTACACCTCGCATTTCCTTGAAAAAATCTCTTCCTCCTGACTGGCGAAGTTCTACGAGCTTCTCGAATTTTTCAGGGTCTTTTTCTTTGAGCCATTCCATAGCTTCGGTGCCTCGCCTACGCATTTCACCGGCGTGCTTTCTGCGCCATCTCGTTTCTTCCATGCGTTTATGGGCTTCCGGTCTGCCTCTGAACCGTCCTCTTTCCCTAACTTCTTCCGGGCAGGGCACGTGTTCAAAACCCGGGACTTCATGTGGCGGGGGCGGCAGAACTTCTCCAAAAGCAATTCCTGAAGCTGTTAAAATTAATGTTAGAATCGCTATTTTTGTTATTGTGTAAGTTTTCATAACTGTCCTTTTGTGTTTAAAGTTAAATCGCACCATCTCTCGTTTTCGAGTGAAGATAGTTCTTCATCCACAAGAAATAGTTCGACTGCAAATATATTTTCATCTATGTCAACTCCGGACTGCTCGGTAAGCAGAGAAATTTTTGACTCTTCGGCTACGGTTGCCGCTGCTGCAACCATTTCATTCCAACTGTTATTTGTGTTTCTTGTGCGGCGGAATAGATCGCGGCCGGCAATTCCGAGCCACACGAAAATCAGCAGCGCTGCAACACATGTCCCGAATTTTGCGTATGAAAGCCGGCCGCGATATTGGAACAATAATTTTTTTAATAAACCTTTCTCGGAATTTAATTCGGCATTTTTCCGCGCGAACTTATATATTTTCTCGCGCGTTTTTTCAGAAGGGCGAGGGAACCGGTTGATGAAATCTTCCGGCAATGGCTCGCCTTTCCAAATTTTGTCTGATAAACTGTTTTTTTCTTTTTTCATTTTTGAAAGTCTTTCGTAAGTTCAGGAACTTTATTTTTGGAAAATGAAGTTAGTATTTAAACACTGAATACCGATTACCGATCACAAAGTTCTTCCCTGACCTTTTTCACCGCGTAATGCATTCTTCCCAAAACAGTATTTAAAGATACTTTTGTTAACTTTGCAATTTCCTTGAATTTCATTCCCGCGTCGCATCTCAGCAAAAAAACTTCACGCTGCAATTCGGGCAGCCTTTCGACAATTACTTTAAGTTTGTCTTCTAATTCTTTCGCGGAAAGCATACTGATTATATCTGGAGAATTATCTTCCAGAATATCTTCATAAGTCAGTCCGTCATTATTAAGTTCTTGTGAAAGAGAAACAAGTTTTTCTTTTCCCGACTTTCTTATAAAATCAATAGTTTTATGATGAGCTATTGTATAAAGCCAGTTTCTAAAAGCGCCTTTGAAAGAAAATTTCGGAAGCTTTTTTATTACCTGCATCCAAACTTCCTGAAAAATATCTTCTGCGGTTTCCCGTGAATAAACCATTGACTTTATATAAAAGAACAGTTGGCGTTCGTAACGTGAATAAAGCTTATGAAACCCATTCATGTTCCCCGCAAGGAATTCTTTTATGCTTTCGGCATCGTTGTTCATCTTTCAAATATAATGACGGAAACCAATAATATTTATTGTATGATTAAATTTCTTTGTTAACTTATTTTAGCATAATTAATTATAAAATGCCTATATTTTTTGTTTGAAAGGTTTAAACAAACGGACTTTATTTGTAAATCTTAAATTTCAGACTTACAATAAAACATTATAAATAACGTCATTAATTCAAATGGAAACAATAATTTTCAAATTATATTTCAGAAGATATTTGTATGCCGTTGTTTGTGTGATTCTTACTGTGGGAAGAATCATTGGCGCAGACCGTGATTCAGCTTTAAATAATCTGTTTGAGACACCTGGTAGATATAAACCGCGGAACAAAATAGATAAATTTGTAATTTCAAAACTGAAAAGCAAGGGAATTAAGCCGGCGAAATTATCTTCTGACGAAGTTTTTCTTCGGCGGGTTTTTCTTGACACAACAGGAACACTACCAACACCGCAGGCGATAACACGTTTTCTATCCGGCAAAGAGCGGAATAAACGCTCTAAAGTAATAAATTCACTTTTAAAGCGGGAAGAGTTTGCCGATTACCAGGCACTAAGATGGGGAGACAATTTAAGAATTAAAGCCGAGTTTCCAATTAACTTATGGCCAAATGGAGTGCAAGCCTATCATCAATGGATTCATGACACCATTCAGAAAAACATGCCTTACGATCAATTCGCTCGGGAATTGCTAACTACGTGCGGCAGCAACTTCCGCTCTCCGCAAGTAAACTTTTACAGGGCAATTCAGGAGCAGACTCCTGCCTCAATTGCAAATGCGGTGGCGCTAACTTTTATGGGTATTCGTTTTGAAAAGCTGCCAAAAGAACAGCAAGCCGGGCTTGAAACTTTTTTCTCTCGAGTTGGCTTCAAGAAAACTGAAGAATGGAAAGAAGAAATAGTATATTTGAAACCGGATACTACTAATGATCTGCATTCGGTTTTTCCCGACGGCACAAAAGTGAAAATTCCGCAGGATGCTGACCCGAGAATAATATTTACCGAATGGCTTGTTGCTCCGGAAAATCCTTATTTTGCGCGAAATATTGTTAATCGAATTTGGGAATGGCTTATGGGGCACGGCATTATTAATCCTGTAGATGATATTTCGCCGGATAACCCTCCGTCAAACTCGGAACTTTTGGCATTCCTGGAAAAAGAATTAGTAAAATCAAATTACAATCTTCGCCATATCTACCGTTTGATCCTCAATTCCAGGACATATCAGCAATCTTCAATTCCGCGCAGTAATAAACCTGAAGCAGAAACTTTATTTGCTTATTATCCTGTTCGCCAGTTAGATGCAGAAGTCTTGATCGATGCGATCTGCACAATTACCGGAACCCGGGAAGATTATGTTAGTGTCATTCCTGAACCGTTTACTTTTGTGCCAAATACAAGCAAGTCAATCAACTTGTCTGACGGAAGTATTTCTTCGCAATTTCTTGAGTTGTTCGGGCGGCCGGCACGGGACACCGGTTTTGTTGCAGAGCGCAATAACAAACCCACAACCGCACAACGGCTTCACATGTTGAACTCAACCCACATTCAAAATAAACTATCAAGAAGCGGGAAGTTGAGACAGCTTTTCAGGCGTTCAAGAGGGGGATTGGACAATAAAATCGAAGAAATATATTTAAATATTCTATCGCGCTTTCCGACAAAAGAAGAGCATGTTACAGTAAGGCAATATTTGAATTCACAGGGAATTCCTCCAAGAAAGGCGGTTATGGATATAATCTGGGCTTTGATTAACACTAAAGAATTCCTTTTTCAGCATTAGAAAAAATAATATTATGAGTAAAAAATTTACACGCCGGCTATTTTTGAAAAGTGCAATTGCGGGACTTTGTGCCTGCGCATTTCCACAGCTTGTCTGGGCAAAAACATCAAAAGCAAAAGCGGTTATTCAGATTTGGCTGTGGGGAGGGCCTTCTCATCTTGATACTTTTGACCCTAAACCTGAAGCGGGCCGTGACTATTGCGGCGAATTGGACAAAACTATAGAGACTAACGTTAAAGGATTAAAAATTAATTCCGCATTGCCGCTGCTGGCGAAACAGGCAGATAAATACTCAATTATCCGAAGCATGACACACGGCATTAATGCTCATGAAACCGCATCTTACATTATGCAGACCGGACACAAAGCCGGCCGCCTGGTACACCCATGTGTTGGTTCGGTTGTTTCACTGCTTAAAGGATACGACCGCGGATACAAAAGCGCTGTTCCGCCTTATGTAGTTTTAACAAAATCCCAGGGCAGGTTTTCTGAAGCAGGGTTCCTAGGGCAGCGCTACAAACCTTTCGTTACCGGCGGCGACCCCAATAAAAACCCCTTTGAAGTCGAAGGAATTGTTGCAAAAGGAATTACAGACGAGCATCAGTTTAGCCGACGCGAGTTGCTTCATAAACTGGACACACTGGGAAAAGCGATGCCTGATAATCCGCTTTTTAATCAGCTTGATTTGTGCGAAACAAAAGCTTATGAAGCTATGTTTGGCGACGCGAAAAAAACATTTGATTTGTCTGCGGAAGAACCATCTTTAAGAAACCGTTACGGACGCAATAAGTTTGGACAGGCCTGCTTGGCGGCACGCAGGCTGGTTGAATCCGGTGTGCTTTATGTAACTATCAATTATCAAGGTTGGGACACACACAAGAATCATTTTCAAACTATGAAACAAAAACTTCCGGAACTGGATAAGGGCCTTTCGACACTTTTACAGGACTTGGCAGACAGAAATTTGCTTGATTCGACTATTGTGTGGTGCGGCGGAGAATTCGGCCGCGGGCCAAAAGTTCAATGGGAACAACCTTGGAACGGCGGACGATCTCACCATGGAAATTGTTTTTCTGTTCTGCTTGCAGGCGGGGGATTCAAAGGCGGAAAAGTTGTCGGCGCTACAAATGCTAATGGAACTGAAGTTGCCAGCCGACCGGTTTATCCGGTTGATCTGATAGGCTCCATTTACGAAATGCTGGGAATAGATCCTGACGGAAAATTGCCAAACTCCCGCGGGCTTGATGTTAAAATTCTTTCTGATACCGGCAAAGGCCCGCTCCGAGAAATAATGTAAATTCTCAACTCCATGCCGCTATAAACCGGAAGACTGAATTATATCTTAACCCTCTTTTGGTTAATTGTGCGTAAAACAGGACGTCCCGAACTGTTTTCGGGAGGCTTTATTTGCAATCATTAGACTAACCGATTTATGTGGAATAAGCCCTGGAAGTCCTGCTTTACTTTAACTATGAATTTTAGTATCAAGTTAAATTCCTGGAGTTAAAGAGTTATGAAATCAAGGGTTTTAATAATGTCACGAAAAATATTTTCATGTCTGATTATTGTTTTCAGCGCCTTCTTTGTTTGCGCGCGGGAGCCTAAAATCGGATATCTTTATCCCGCGGGCGGCCAAAAAGGCACTGTGGTTCGTGTTATTGCCGGCGGACAATTCCTGAAAAATGTCTCAAGTGTCCGCCTTTCAGGTGATGGCGTTACCGCAAAAGTAATAAAGCACTATAAGTTGCGTAATAATTTAAACCGCGAACAGAATATTTTACTGCGGCAAAGCCTGGGAAAAGCTTTGGACAAACGAATTGGTGAGTTGCCTGAAGAAGTTGGCGAGCGGATCAATATAAGAAGAGCCAACATGCAAAAATGGAGAAATAAAAAGAAAAAAGAAATGTATAAAAATGAAACAGTCAATGCGGAAAAGTTGGAAGAACGACTGGCAAACGCGAAAATGCCTGAGCACCCGCTCCTTCATGACATGGATAACAAAAGCTTTCTCGAGCTTGCACATATCGGCGGTTCTTTTTTTAACAGAAAGTGGAGAAAACAGCGTAACCCGCAATTGTCAGAATTGGTGGAATTAGAGATTACTATCTCCACAAATGCTGCACAAGGGAACCGTGAATTGCGCTTGGTAACTCCCCGGGGAATGACTGCTCCAATTGTATTTCAGATAAATAATCTGCCGGAGATAAAGGAGCTTGAACCAAATAACGAAAAAGCAAATGAAAAGCCAAAGCAATTAGAACAATTGCCGGATAAATATATTGACAGAACAGTAAAACTGCCTGTAATACTCAATGGCCAGATAATGCCCGGTGATGTTGACCGGTTTCGTTTTAAAGCCGTCAAGGGCCAAAACTTAATAATTTCCACAAGCGCCCGGCAACTGATTCCGTATTTGGCTGATGCCGTGCCTGGATGGTTTCAGGCGACTCTGACCCTCTTTAATTCAAAGGGAAAAAAACTTGCGTTTTCGGACGATTATCAATTCAAACCTGATCCGGCGCTTTACTTTGATGTTCCAAAAACCGGCATTTACGAAATTGAAATTCGTGACGCTATCTACCGCGGCCGCCAGGACTTTGTTTATCGAATTAGCATTGATGAAGCGCCTTTTGTAACCGGATTGTTTCCGCTTGGCGGGAAGTCGGGAGAAAAAACTGTCGCGAAAATATCTGGTTATAATTTGCAGAAAACAGCGCTCGTTCTTGATACAACTCCCGGCGATGAGATAATAAGGCAAACATTTTACCGCACTGAAAAACAGCAATCCAATCCTATTGTTTATGCCGTAGATAATTTGCCGGAATGTAACGAGCTTGAAAATGCAAACGCGAGTAATCAGCTTCAGCACATCACTCTACCGAAAATAATTAATGGCAGGATTGATAAGCCCGGGGATGTTGATATTTTCTGTTTTCAAGGCAATTCCGGCGATAAAATTGTTGCGGAAGTTCTTGCCCGCCGACTGAATTCTCCGCTGGATTCTTTGCTCCGCCTTACTGATTCCTCAGGTAAAGTTATTAAATGGAATGATGATTACATTGTTAAAGACAATTATCTTCATAAAAGCACAACGGGATTGATTACCCACCACTCGGATTCATATTTAACAGCTGAATTCCCCGAAACTGGAACATATAATTTGCAAATTACTGACGCGGGAAATAACGGGGGTGAAAAGTTTGCATATCGGTTGAGAGTTTCAGCTCCGCAACCTGATTTTACTTTGTTTGCTGCCCCTTCTTCTATTAATATTAAAAGTGGGACAACTGTTCCGGTAACCGTGTATGCGATTCGCAAGCAAGGTTTCACGGGCCCTATAATAGTAACGGCAAACAATAGTGAAATCGACGTAAAAGTTGCGGGAGGAATAATTCCTTCCGGTTGCGATAAACTTCGCATGACTTTAACAGCACAACAGGGAGAATACAACCAATCGGCATCTTTAAGGATTGTAGGTTCAGCGGAAATTAACGGACGAAAAGTTTTGCGCGATGCGATTCCGGCGGACAATGCAATGCAGGCATTTCTTTACTGTCACCTCGTGCCGGCAAAAGAGTTGTTGCTTTTTACAAGAAAATCAAGATGGAATATTCCCACGTTCCGGCTGACAAATGAAGCTCCTGTAAAAGTTTCCAAAGGAGGAATTGCAAATTTACATTTTGAAAGCAGCCGAAGATTGAGCCGCGTGCCTCAATCCAAAATAGAGTTGGATTCTCCCCCCGAAGGAATTACAATTAAGAAATTAGAAAAAAATCCTGATGGGATTAACATACAATTACAGATCGATAAAAACGCCTTAAATGTTGGATATAAAGATAATTTAATTTTTGCAGCTTATCGCGATACCGGGCCAAGGAGAAAAAAAGATAAAAAAACGAAGAGAAAAATTAAGTTCCGTGTCGAAACACTGCCGGCTGTTCCAATTGAGATTGTTAAATGAAAAATAAAAAAAATATATTTTATGTAAAATCTTTTTGCAGGCCGGAAATGCGCGAATACTGGCTTTCCTCAACCGAAAATCATGGCGCGGGAATTAATATTATTGACCACGCGGTTGATTTTTTACGTTCAAATAAAGCTCAGGCTTTTTCTATTCGCTTATTTGGTCGGCGGAAAGATTTATCGGATGCTGAAGCGGAATTTCGCGAGCAGAAGGTTCGGTGCATTTCCTGCCCGCCTTTATTGCTTGAAAACGACGCGGAACTTAAGCTCCAGATTCATGCCGTTTCGGGAGCGGATTCTAAACCATTAATTTTCGAAGATAAATTTATAGGACGGGAGTTTGAGGATAACAACTCCAGGTCTTTAATGCTGCATTTGCTGCCCGATGACGCTGATGCAGGAAATTACGGCCAGGCAGAAAATATTTTTAATAAAGCTGATCGAGTTTTAGGCAAATTTGGTTCCGGATTTTCTGATGTTATCAGAACCTGGCTTTATGCCGAAGATATTCTCGCGTGGTATGACTTGCTTAACAAAGCCAGGAACCGTTTTTTTGAACTTCACAAAATCTACGATCATTTGATGCCTGCAAGCACCGGAATCGGACTGACAAACTTAGCCGGCGCGGCTATGGCGGCTCAAATCCTGGCGGTGATTCCAAAAGACAAACGAATTTCTATCCGGGAAGCTAATTCTCCACTTCAAAACGAGGCCCTTAACTATAAAAGTTCTTTCAGCCGGGGGGTAAAAATGAAAGCCCTGGACCACAGAAAACTTTATATTTCGGGAACTGCCAGTATAGATAAGAACGGTAAAACGGTTTTTGTAGACAGCACTGCCGGGCAGATTGATTTGACTATGGATGTGGTAAACGCTATTTTGAGAGCCGAAAAGATGAATTGGTCAGATACAGCGAGTTCATTAGTTTATTTCAAACATCACAAAGATTTTCATCTGTTTGATAGCTACTGCAAAGATCATAATTTAAACATTCCTCATATTAAACTTGAAGCTGATGTTTGCCGCGAAAATCTTCTTTTTGAAATAGAGCTTGATGCTGTAAAATAAGATTTCATATCCTGTTAAACACCTTAAAGATTTTACAAATTTATTCTAAACTGCTATAATAGTTTTGACATTTGACACTTGAAATTTGTTTTTTCTATTTCCCTTTTATATAAAAGGGGGAATAGGGGGATTTGATTTTTAGAATTTATTTGTATTTTGCTTTTTGTTGTTTTTTTAAATTTTGCGGGCGTAATTCAGTGGTAGAATGTCAGCTTCCCAAGCTGAACGTCGCCGGTTCGACTCCGGTCGCCCGCTCCAAATTGTACTTTCTGAATTTTGAGGAAAAATATCACTCGAAATTAAATTGTTTTCAACAATTTCTCGCCGCTCACGGCGACCGCATTTTTTGTCGTTTTCAATCGGCAACTTTTGCCGATTGAGGCGATTTTTTGATGAAAAATCGGGCGGAATTTTTCCGCCGTTTGATAAAGTTGAAATTTTATCAACACCATTTTATTTTTTCTTTAAGGAAAAAATAAAAGTATTTTAAATTCGTAAAGTTTCCGATATTTGGCATACGTTCTTAATCTATTTAAATTTTTATTTTTTGTACTCAAAAAATAAAAGGCTTCTTAAAATCAAAAAGGAGTTTCCGGTCAAGCGTTATTGAACGAAGTTCGAACCCATTTTGAGAATATGGCATTGGAAACAGATTCATAAAATAATAATATTGCGGCGCGAATATTTTTGATATTTGCGCCGTTTTCGTTTCTGATGTGTGAGTCGTCCGCAAAAATGCGCGCGCTTTCGAGCAGCCGTGAGTTCACCGCGAGCATTCGCGGGTCAATGGATTTTTTAGGGGGGATTTCTTTTCTTGGCACCACGTACACACCATTTGGTATGATGGTCTTTTGTAGCCGTTCTCGCCGTGCCCCGCGTATGCCGGGGTTGAGGACGGTTACTATCAGGTCTTAGCAATCCTAAGTGTATCTGCCGACCTCAGCGAGGTCAGCTACAAGAATAACAGCCCCCCCTAAAAAATCCATTGATCCGCATTCGCGCGCTTTCGAGTCGTGAGTTCACAGCGGGGTTTCGCGCGCTTTCGAGCAGCCGTGAGTTCACAGCGGGGTTTCGCACGCTTTCGAGTCGTAAGCCCCGCCCCGCCATCCTCCAGCTGCCACCCGCCAAAGCCTTTCTCGCCGGTCTGATGACCGGCGAGCACCCGAAAGAAAAATTTTCAACCGTTTTATTTTTTCCAAAAAAAAAAGCCCTAAATGACCTAAACCGCTCGGAATTGTTGTGTTTTCAGAAAAAAAAAACAACAATATCTCGCTGGTCATTTTTAACGGGCAATGCACACCGCCAAATCGCGAACATGGCTTCGCTTTTGCAAATAAAGTTTTAGAAAAGCAAAAAAATCCCACCCATCGGCGAAGTCCTAAATATTTTTTTGAAGAGTCGGCGAGAATACGCCGACACATCAAAAAATATTTTTAACGGACATCGCCTTATGTAAAGGTTTTTAAATAAGTTTGTAGCAACAATGGGCAATAAGGAAAAAAGACGCCTGATAAATCAAGCGCCTCTTTTTATTTTCAATCAACCATTTTGGTTGATTACTGATGACATTTCCTGTTAATCCTTAATCAAGTTTATTGAGAAGAACTCTATCAACGAATTTACCAACTTCGGATTTTGGCGGTTGATTAACTTCAGATTTTATTGATTTAAGTAATTCTCTTTCTCTATCTTCCACACTTGTAGTAGAAGTAACTCTTTTCGGGGTTAAGAAAACAACTATTTCTTTTGTAGATTTTACATCAATTTCGTGTCTGAAAAAATAGCCGATTAATGGAATGCTCTGAAGAATCGGAACACCGGAATTTGATTTCGATATTGTGTCTTTTCTCAAGCCGGAAAGCGCGAATAATTCTCCATCTTTAAGAATTACATCAGCAGTTGTTTCCCTACTGTTAATCATCGGATCGCCTGAGCTTGAATAACCAACAAGACTATTAATAGTTGCTGTAATATCAAGAGAAATAGATTCGCTTGCTATTATCGGTTTTATCGTTAATTCAAGTCCTACTTCTACTTGTTTATGAAGCGGTTCTTCAGGCGAAGAATATGCAGTGTATGAAACTGTGTCGCGAGAAGATATTGTGCCTTCTTTGCCGTTTAATGCTACTATAGTCGGTGTTGAAACTACTTTGGCGTTGCCGGTTTTAACAAGATAATTGATAAGATTAGCCATCGCTTTAGGACGCATACCATTAATACGAACTGCTTGAGCTATAGAACGCGCCCAGCCGCTTGGCCCGCCACCGCCGCCTGCCTTATTTTCGTTCCAGTCTATGTCCATGTTCACTTCTTCCGGCAGCGCTTCTTTCCATGCTTCGAGAGCTAAACCGAAATCAAAATTTTCACCAGCTTCTATTTCAATAATTTCAGCTTCAACTCTAACCATTTTTGGCGGAACGTCAAAGAAAGGAAGATATTTTTCAGCCCGGCCTATACAACTTGGAGTATCTTTAATCATAATTCTATTAATAGAATCATCAATAACCAAATCACCATAACCACTTAATAAAGTTTCATCAAGATATTCTTTAAGGTCAGAAGCAAGTCTGTGCTTAGGCTCATATTTTAAACGTTTTGAACCTGATTTTTCATAAGAAGTTCCTTTTCTGTCATACGCATTGATAATGTCTTCTATGAATGGAAACTGAAAAATAGGCGCTGTGATAACGAGAGATTCTTCTTTTGTTTCTGTGTTTAAATATGATTTTACTTTTCCGTTTTCTTTGCTTACAGTTGGTGTAAGAATAGCTTTAATTTCATAAACGATTCCTTTGGTACTAAGTTTGTAGGTTTTACAAATAAAATCTGTGTGGTCACTTGTTTCTATTACTTTTACAGAAGAACCTACTCCGGGAGTCGAAGGGATAGCGTTATAAAAAAGTTTGCCATCCTTAAATGCTTGTGCTGTTCCGTCGGGTCCTTGTTTGCTGCCCATTGTCAAATCTACTTCTACAGCAAAAGCTGAAGAAACTATCGCGAAAATTATCAATGTTGTTAATATCTTTTTCATTTTTTAATTCCTTAATTTTAAGCGTTAAATATACGGGTTACATTTTTTCAAATCATAGATTTGGGTTACATTTTTTCAAATCATAGATTTGGGTTACATTTTTTCAAATCATAGATTTGGGTTACATTTTTTCAAATCAAAATTCACAATTTATTAGTTCTCCTCCTTTTTAGTTGTTTAATTTTTAATTAATTTCGAGAATAGTCTACAAAAAAGTTGTTAAAACAAAATAAAAACCCGGTTAATTTTCTGTTAATTAATATGCCTGATAATCTCGCCGTCCACCATATAAATAACGTCTTCGGCTATGTTAGTGGCGTGATCTGCTATTCGTTCCACTCTGCTCGGTAAAAGCAACAGATTGCATATAGAATCAATATCTTCAGGATAGCTTCTCAACATATCTTTTATTACTTTATAAATTTCATTGCATAAAATATCAACTTCGTCGTCAGCTTCACAAATTTCTTTCGCGGCATCAACATCAAGCGCCATTAAAGAATCCAAACTTTTGCTCAACATGTTTTTTGCTTTTTCCGCAGCTTTCTGAAACTTTTCAGGCAGCTTATGTGAAGTAGGTTTGTGAATTAAATATTTTGCGCGGCGCGCTATATAAACAGCAATATCGCCTATCCTTTCCAGGTCGTTATTTATTCTTAAAATAGCTGTTATAAACCTTAAATCTATGGCAACCGGCTGATGAAGCGCGAGAATTTTCAGGCATTCTTCTTCTACAAGCACTTCCATCTGGTCTATTTGACCATCTAATTCTATTACTTCCGAAGCCAAATCGCCATCAAGTTTTATAACTGATTCAATGGCATTCGATACATTTTTTTCTACAAGTCCGCTTAATTTCAGAAACAATTTTTTTAAACTTTCTATTTCTCTTTGTAAATGTTTTGGCATAATAATTAGGTTGTAAGATTGTAAGATTATAAGGTTGAATTTTCCCATTTATCGTCAACCGAAACGTCCCGTTATATAATCTTCTGTTTGTTTTTCTCTTGGTTTTTCAAATAAGTTTTTTGTAATTCCAAATTCTATTAAAATTCCTTCGTACATAAAAGCCGTGTAATCGGAAACTCGCGCGGCTTGCTGCATATTGTGTGTCACAATTATAATAGTGAAATCGCCGGAAAGTTCGCCGATTAAATCTTCTATCTTTGTAGTAGCTTTCGGATCAAGCGCGGAAGTAGGTTCGTCCATTAATAGAATTTCCGGCTGAACGGCAAGCGCACGGGCGATGCACAAACGTTGCTGCTGCCCGCCGGACATTCCAAGCGCGTTTTCTTTGAGTCTGTCTTTAACTTCGTCCCAAATTGCCGCGCTTTTTAGACTTTTTTCTACAATTTCCAAAAGGTCAGCTTTTTTCTTTACCCCTAATAATCGAGGGCCATAAGCCACATTATCAAAAATAGATTTCGGAAACGGATTGGGTTTTTGAAAAACCATGCCTACTCTTTGACGCAAAGAAACTACATCTATGCTTGATGCGTAAATATCCTGTTTGTCGAAAATTAGTTTTCCACTGGCGCTGCAAATTGGAATTAAGTCGTTCATTCGGTTTATCGCACGAAGATAGGTGCTTTTGCCGCAGCCGCTCGGGCCGATTATCGCAGTGACTTTTCCTTTTGGAATCCGCATATCAACTTTTCTTACGGCTTCGTTATCACCATAAAAAACCGAAAATTTTTCGGCTTTTATATGCGCGTCTTTTTCTTCTATTATTAAATTAGGATCCATCATGAATATTTTAGATTCTTTAATTCTCAATTAAAAATTACCAATTTGTAATTTACAATTTTAACTCTTCAATTTCTTCAAAATTCTTGCTCTGGCGATTATCGCCGATAAATTAAATAAAAGGACAATTGCTATCAGGACAAATACCATTCCATATTGCACGTGTCGAATTTCGTCAACAGCTTCATGTTCCGTGCAAAGATTATAAATATTCCACGAGAGTGCGGGTGTTGGCTGCGACAAAGTTTCCCAGATTTTTAACGGAAGCCCTACACTTACGGCGGCGGTAAAAATTATGGGAGCGGTTTCGCCGGCGGCTCTGCCGAGACTGATAATTGTTCCCGTAAGAATTCCCGGAAGCGCGTTCGGAAGGACAACAGTCCAAATCGAATGCCATTTTCCCGCGCCCAAACCAAGAGAGGCTTCGCGATAAGTGTTTGGCACAGCCTTAATCGCTTCTTCTGCCGAACGAATGACAGTCGGCAGAATCAAAAGCGCAAGCGTCAGCGAACCCGCAAGCACGCTTTTAGAATCTGAAACATGAATTGTGTTAATAAAAAAAGCCAGGCCGAAAAGTCCGAAGACAATACTTGGAACCCCGGCAAGAGCTCCCATACAAATTCTTAAAAAGCTTATAACTTTTCCGGGTTTTGCGTATTCGGAAAGATAAATAGCAGCAAGAATGCCAAGCGGAACTGCAAAGATCATAGCGCCGAGGGCAAGATAAATAGTGCCGAGAATTTCCGGCATTATTCCGCCGAAAAAATGCGCGTCTTTGGATTTATCGGTCAAAAACTGCCAGTAGCAAGTGAATTCCGGCAGTAACATTTCTTTTATATTTTTTTCCAAATACGGAAAAAAAGATTCAAAAGAAGTTTTCGCAAAATATTTTTTACGCGGAATAAAAAGTTTTACGCCCGGCTTGTCAGGATCAGAATAATCCCATTCTTCGGAATATAGAATATGGTGAAATTTTTCTTTAGCGTTTTTCCAGCGGGTCTGCCCATACTGATTTCTTAAAAGAACCGGAGTAGGTTCATCTGGAAAAGGGCCAAGCAATTCCTTTAAAAATTCTTTAATTTCTTTCAATTGCGATTTTAATTCTCTGCGTTTTTCGGGGTCAAAATTTTTTACTTCTTTTTTGAAAGAATCAAACTGTAAATAAACCGGCTCGCGAGCGGCTTTTGCTTTCGCGAATTCTTTTTCTATTTTTTCTCTGTTGCCATGTCCAAACTCTTTGCAATTCAGCATCCGGTGCTCAATAGTTCCGGTAAAGAAAATTGCACCCAAGCCTCTAAAAGCAATCGGTGTGAGTAAAATCAATAGAAAAGCAGTCATTATCACAACGGAAGCAATGCCTGTTCCGCTGAATAATTTGTTAATAAATTTTCTGGTTTTCAATTGCATTTATGGTTTTCTTCTTTTATTATTTTGAATTTGTTATTTATTTGTATTTTGAGTTTTGTTGTTTTTTCTTAATATTTTTTCCTCGTTGTTATCCATTCGCTTATACAGTTACACAAAAAAGAAATAGCCAATAAAGAAGCCGCCATAGCAAACAAAACATGATAGCGCATCGAACCTGTAATATGATCGGCTTCGCCCATGTCGCCTGCGATAGTTGCCGTCAAAGTTCTGACAGGCTGCAGAACATTATAAATAGGTTCAGGAATTTGCGCGGCGTTACCGGAAGCCATCCATACAACCATTGTTTCGCCTATTGCTCTCATAATTCCAAGAATAACAGCAGCGCTGATTCCGCTTGCTGCCGCCGGAATAACTACTTTGATCAAAGTTTCCGCGCGAGTGGCTCCAAGCGCGTAACTTCCTTCGCGCAAATCTTTGCCAACCGCCTGAAGTGCATCTTCGGCGACGCTTACAATAGTTGGCAGTGCCATGATTCCAAGAATAATAGAAACATTTAAAACATTTGTACCGCTGGTAGCTCCTAATTTCTGAAGAAAAGGAGCAAAAATAACAAGCGCGAAAAATCCGTAAGCGACAGATGGAACGGCCGCAAGCATCTCAACAATTGGTTTTGCTATTTGCCGAATTTTAAAAGATAAAACATCGCTCAAACAAACTGCAGCACAAATTCCTATCGGAACAGCAATAATAATCGCGCCGAGAGTTACAAGAATAGTTCCGACAAAAATAGGTAGCGCGCCAAACTCTCCCGGTTCGGCTGCCGGATACCAGTTTGTTCCTGTAAAGAATTCCTTAAACCCTTTTTCGACAAAAAATGGGATGCCGTCTTTTACTATGAACCAAAAAATTAAAAAGACTACGACAGCGGAAAAAGAAGCAATTAGAAACAGAAACCCTTTTCCTATTGAGGAACCGAGCCGCTGAAAAGCAGCTTCTTTTTTGCTAAAAACAAGACTTTGTTTTTTGTTGAAATTCATAAAATAAAGTTGGAAAGGTGAAAGGTGGGAAGATTGATTCCTACCCTCTGACCTCTAACCTCTAATTCAGTCCCCATCATCTCTTGGTCGCGCGACTAAAGTTTTATTTTCGTTTTTTAAAACGCAGTTTCCATCATCGTCAAACTTTCCGTTGACATCCCAGTCAGTATCATCGGAAAGTTGATGCATAACTTCTATTCTGTTCCACGGAACAATTCGGACAGCCCGTTTGCCGGCAAGCACACCACCGACATATTTCCCCAGTTTCAGGGCACAGTTTTTCGCGCCAACGGTTTTGCCAAAATGATAAGTTTTACAGTCAACTTTCAAAGCGATATTTGTTTCGTCAAGAATTTCGCCTATGGCAATATGGTTATGCGCTTCCGGGTAAGATTTTATCCATCTGATTTTTACTATTCTTGTTTTTAACATAATAATGTAGCCTAGGCTTCCAGCCTGGAATATTAATATTTTAAGGTTACGGAGTGTTGAAAACATATTTCAACACTCCAATGTACGATCAGACAGACTGGAAGCCTGTCCTACATTAGTAACTTGTAACCGGAACAAACCCGATAGATTCAACAATTTCCTGACCTTTTTCAGTAAGGTAAATTGTGACGAATTTATAAAGTTCCGTGCCGAGTTTCGGATAGCCGTCCGTGAACATAAAAAGCGGGCGGGCGATCGGATAAACGCCGCTTGTGATAGTTTCCCGGCTCGGATAAATTCCGTTGATTTCCAAAGCTTTGACAGTTTTATCTACAAAACCAAGTCCGGCGTAAGAAATAGCTCCTTTAGTTTTTTGAACTCTCTGGCGCGCCGCACCGTTGCTGCCAACATATTCTACATCTTTGGCAAGTTTCTGTTTTTTCATAACCAGTTTTTCGAAAGTTTCGTAAGTTCCGCTATTAGTATCGCGGCTAATTTTTACGATTTTCAAATTGGGTCCGCCAACTTCTTTCCAGTTTTTGATTTTACCAAGATAAATATCGCGAATTTGTTCAATAGTCAGTCCTTTTACGGGATTAGAAGGATGCACGAGAACCGGAAGTCCGTCAAGAGCAACAACATGAGCAACCGGCATGACGCCTTTTTCAGTAGCAGCTTTGAACTCTTTTTCTTTCATAAATCTGGACATATCAGCAATCTGGCAAGTTCCGTTAATCAAACTTTTAGCGCCGTTGCCGCTTCCTGATTCGCTAACCGTAACATTCACGCCTTTATTTTTTCCCATATAAAATTCTGCAAAAGCTTTAGCAATAGGTCCAACCGTTGTCGAACCATCAATAACAATTTTTTCTCCGCGACATTGCGAACAGAAAATGCCGAAACAAAGAAATACCAACGATACTACTAAAATTTTTAATTTACTTACATTCATTTTTTTACTCCTTTAAGTTAATGGTTAAAAAGTTCAAAACTATTTTGAACACAAATATTATACAAATCAATCTTTAAGCTAAAATGTTTTTTTTGTTAAGATTCCGTTAATTATTTTTCTGTAGTTGACTAATAAATCTAAAAAAATTATAATTGTTGCATTATGAATGAACTAATATTTATTGTAGATGATGAACCTGATATCCTTGAGCTTGTTTCGATTAACATGCTTAATGCCGGATTCAGAGCTTTTAAGTTCGAGAATTCCGCTGGACTTTTTTGTCAGTTGCCGAACATTAAACCGGATTTGATAATTCTCGACTTAATGCTGCCTGATGAAAACGGCATGGATATTTGTAAAAGGATAAAGTCTTCAGATGAATATTCTGATATTCCGATAATTATTTTGTCCGCGAAAACAGAAACAACCGACAAAATTCTTGGCCTTGAATTTGGTGCCGATGATTATGTTACAAAACCGTTTGAGCCGCGCGAACTTGTCGCGAGAGTCAAAGCTGTTCTTCGTCGCGGCGCCAGTAGAGCCGACAAAGAAAAGAAAAAAATAATCTTTGAAAAAATTCTTGAAGTTGATCCTAACAAGTTTGAAGTGAAAGTAAAAGGTAAAACCATAAAACTTACAACAACGGAATTCAAGATTCTTGAGCTGCTTCTCAAAAAACCGGGCTGGGTATATCCGCGATATAAAATTCTTGACTATTTGTGGGGAAACGAAAAAATTGTTGACGAGAGAACTGTTGACGTTCACATTAAACATCTTCGCGCAAAAATAGGCAAAGCCGGAGACTTTATTAAAAATATTCGTGGTGTAGGGTATAAGATAGAATAGTAGAAATTAGAGGTTACAATTTACAATGAAATTGTCTCTTAAAATCTTTTTCGGTATTTTTTTTACTGTTGCGGCAGCAGTGCTGATTGGTTACGGTACTTTTCGTTACGCTGCCGGAAAACATTTCCATCAAACTCTATCTGAAAAACTTCAGCAAATAGGAGCAACAGTAGATTATGAAGTTTCTCCATACATTTCAGCAGGAGATTTTAAGAAACTAAATGAAACAGTAATTAAACTTGGCCGGCTTTCCGGCGCGCGAATTACTATTATAAAAAAAGATGGAAAAGTCCTCGCCGATTCGGAAGAAAATCCTGACAAAATGGAAAATCATGCTAATCGTCCTGAAATAATTCAAGCAGCAAAAGGAAAGCCGGGAGAAACTGTAAGACACAGTTCTACTTTAAGAAAAAGTATGCTTTATGTTGCTTTGCCGATAAAAAAATCCGGCGACACATTTTATATTTTGCGAACAAGTATGTTTTCTCATGACATAAATAAACTTTTGTCGAGTCTTACAAAAACTATAATAACTCCAACTATCTTCCTTCTTTTTCTCGCGGCAATAATTTCTATAATAATTGCAGGAACTGTTTCTAAACCCATAAAAAATTTGATGATAGCATCGCGCGCGGTTTCGGAAGAGAATTTTTCTCATAAAGTAACAGTTTCCGGCAATGATGAAGTCAGCGAACTCGGTTTATATTTTAACGAGATGACAGATCATCTTTCTGAATATATTACTGAAATTTCTTCCCAAAAAGACACTTTAAATGCTGTTATTTCTAATATAAACGAGGGAGTCCTTGCTCTTGAATCTGACGGGAAAATCCAGCTTTTTAATAATGCGTTTTTAAATCTTACCGGCGCCAAATTTGTTGCCGGAAACTTTTATTGGGAATCGTTGAGAGAACCTGAACTTATAAATTTAATTGAATCGGTAGTTACCGGTAAAAAGAAAATCAAAAATCAAATAGAAATAAATAATAAAATTTTAATATGTGTCGGAAATATATCAAAATCCGGCGATCACATAATAATTTCCGTTTTTGATATTACCGATATTATAGAGCTTTCAAAAATTAAAAAAGATTTTGTTACAAATGCTTCACACGAATTGAAAACTCCTTTGACTTCTATAAACGGATTCCTTGATCTCGCGATAGAAACCTGCGATTGTGAGACGAATAAATACCTTGAGATTGTAAAACGAAATACACAACGTCTTATAAATATAGTAAATGATTTGCTTACTTTAGCGAAACTTGAAAAAAAGGGAACGAAATTTGAATGCAAAAATATAAATCTTAATCAGCTTATTCAAAATGTCGCGGCTTTTCTTGAAGTTAAGGCTGGAGAAAAGAAGTTATATTTAAAGAAAGAAATTCCCGACAAAGAAATAATTATTCAGGGTGATGAATTTAAGATCGAACAATTGCTTGTTAATTTAATTGACAACGCGATAAAATATACAGAAGAAGGCGGCGTGAATGTAAGTCTTAAGTTGAAAAATAGAAAGGCTGTTATAAGTGTGTCTGATACAGGAATAGGTATTTCTGAAAAAGAAATTACGCGTATTTTTGAACGGTTTTATGTTTCGGATAAAGCCAAGTCGAGAAAATCCGGCGGAACCGGGCTTGGTCTTTCGATTGTTAAACATATAATAATGTTACATGACGGAAAGCTGGACGTGAAAAGCAAACCTGATAATGGTTCAGAGTTTATTGTTACATTACGTGAACAAACATAACCGCAAACAATCTCTCATTTATCTTTGGGAAAACGACAATTTTACCAGAATTTCCACTTTTCTTATATTATAATTAATGTTTTTTATAATGTAAAATCCGGAAGATTTTTCTTTCGGGTGCTCGCCGGTCATCAGACCGGCGAGAAAGGCTTTGGCGGGTGGCGGGGCGGGACTCACGACTCCGAAGCGTGCGAAACACTGCGGTGGACTCACGACTCGAAAGCGCGCGAAATCCTGGCGGTGGACTCACGACTCGAAAGCGCGCGAAACCCTGGCGGTGGACTCACGACTCGAAAGCGCGCGAAATCCTCGCGGTGAACTCACGGCTCGAAAGCGCGCGAAACCCTCGCGATGGACTCGCGACGGGTCAATGGATTTTTTTAAGGGGGGATTTCTTTTCTTGGCACCACGTACACACCATTTGGTATGATGGTCTTTTGTAGCCGTTCTCGCCGTGCCCCGCGTATGCCGGGGTTGAGGACGGTTACTTTCAGGTCTTAGCAATCCTAAGTGTATCTGCCGACATCAGCGAGGTCAGTTACAAGAATAACAGCCCCCCCTAAAAAATCCATTGAGCCAAAACATATTAACGGAATAGAAAATTTCTGGAGCTTTACTAAACGTCGTTTAAATAAATTTAATGGAGAAAAAAATATTTTATTCTTCATTTAAAAGACTATGAATGGCGTTACGGAAAAGAAATTAAAGTGTTAGAAAAAGAACTTATAAAAATATTTAAAACTTATATAAAAAGTGCTTGATAACCATGGGGAAGTTTTGTAATATTAAATAACCCTAAATAAAAACATTATCTAATAATTTATTTAGGGTTATAAACCAAATCATCTATGCAAGAGCCATATTAATACATAGGGTTGCTCTCGCTATCGCGAGTTTAACCCTATGCTACGATGAAACTCCCCTTTAGGGAGTCTTAAAAAACACTTTTTAAGGGACGACTAATTCGGTCTTCTTGCTTTACGTAGTTTGATTGCCGTGCCGGAGTATTTCGGGTCTCAATCGAACATTAATACATGCGAATGAGGACATTCGCACAACGCAAGAAATATACGCGAAATATTTACGCTAAATTAGCCACGGCTAACTTTCAGGCTGTGAGCTCCAACACTCCAATATTTAGGACGCCGAGGAATCAGACCCGCAAGGCGGGACCGGTTATGGCAGCCTCTTTCCATGGTCGAAATCAAAGATTTCGGTTGCCTTTCAAGGCAGGAACGTTTTAACTTCAATTTCTTTTTTCCCGAAAATAAATTTTATGGCGCCGCTTTTGTCGGTTCTGAATACCGGGATATCGCGTTCGCGAAACCGGTTTATAACTCTTCGCGATGGCAACCCTAAAGAGTTTGGGCCCACATTAAAAATAGTTAAAACCGGTTTTACAGCATCTATATATTTTTCGGAACTCGATGTTTTCGATCCGTGATGACCTGCCTTCAAAACGCCGCTTCTCAAATCAGAAAACGCGTGCATCTGAAGAGATTCACTTGTAGTTGTCGCGTCACCAGTAGCGAGAAAAGAGTTGCCGCCGCATTCCCAACGGATAACAAGCGACCAAGTATTGTCGTTCAATTCTTTAGCTTCATTATTCCAATTTGTAATAACATCTGGAGGATTCAGCACAGTTCCCGTCAAGCCACCGAAAAATAATTTTTGCCCGGCAAAAGGTTCGCGCCATTCGATATTTTTTCTCCTGGCAATTTTTTTCAATTTTGCCGCAAGGGGATTCAAAGAAATTTCCGGCGGGGAATAAATTTTCCGGACTTTAATATTCTCCAGAATTTCTATTAGCCCTCCAACATGGTCTCGGTCGAAATGACTGCAAATGACGGCGTCGAGGGAGTTAATACCCGCGGAACGCAAGTATGGCACAACAACTCTTTCACCCATAGAAAAAGAACCAAACCTGACGCCGCCATCTATAAGAATATTTTTATTTTCGGGAGAATGAATAACCATCGCGTCGCCAAGCCCGACGTCAAGTATAGTCAATTCAAAAGGATTATTGTTTTTTGGTTTTATAAAGGTGCAGGCAAACAAAATCCAACCGGCAAAGCATGCGAATCCGAGCCTGCGGGCATTTAGAGCATCTTTTTCTGCAGGCGAGAAATATTTCCAAATCCATATCAATGTTGCAGCAAGTGAAATATAATATAAAAACAGGCTTCCGGCAGAGAGAGATTTCATAGAAAAAAAGCTTCCCGGAAAAGTTCCTATTAAGTTAATGGATTTTATGAGGAAATGCAGGCAAGCAAGGTTAAACAAATTTATAAGTTTTGCAGCAAAAGACAAGGCGAAACTAAAAAAAAGTGTTGCGAAACCAAGAAAAAGCACTAAAGAAAGAGCGGGAATAGCAAAAAGATTTGCCAGCCAGGTTGAAGGCGTCAAAAGATTATTAGTAGTAAGAATTATTGGCCAGGTAAACAGCCAAATGACGAAAGTTCCGCTGACTATATGCAAAAAATAATGAAAAATCAAATACAGCGGCCGGTATTTTCTGTGCTCCAAGTCATAAATTTCCGGCGGATGAATCTTCTTAAACCGCCTAAGAATCGAATTAAATAAAGGCATGCCTATGAGTAAGGCTAGAACCGAAATAAAAGTAAGCATTGAACCGAGAGAAGTAAGTTCCCGCGGCCAAATAATAATATAAATAAGAGCAACGAATAAAAGCGTATTAATAATATGGTTTCTCCTGTTGAAAAGAGGGGCGACCGCCAGCCCGGAAAACATAAGCGAAGCACGGACAACCGATGGCTTTAGCCCAACCATGGCAGCGTAGAGCCAAAGGAAAATCAAGATGGAAGCAGCCCTGTATTTTCCGGGAATGCCTGCCAGCCAAATTAAGCACCAAAATATACCGCAAACGATGCCGATATGAAGTCCTGAAATTGCGATAATATGAAAAGTGTTAGTTCTTTTGAAAGTTTCTAAAAGTTCGGGGGGAAGAGGGTCTTTTGTTCCAATAAGCATACGCTGCAAAACAGCTTTTTCTGTTTGGAATTTAGAGCCTGAGGATAAAGCTTTTGAAAATTGAATTTTTGCATGCGCGAGAAATCTTTTTATTTTAGTAATGAAAGACAGCTTTTCAGGAGTGTACCAGCGCAGCTTTCCAGTTTTTGCCGAAAATTTATAATTGATGTTTTTTCTTTTGTAATATTCGGCGTAATCAAATTCGCCGGGATTAGACGCGTGCTTCAGCTTTTCCAAACTTCCTCCTACGGAAAAAATATCTCCTGGTTTTAATGGAATAGTTTTTTGGCTTACTACCGAACATAGTGCTTTTTCAGAAAAGTTTGATATGCTGTTGTTATTGAAAGAAATTTCCACGGGGGCAACTGTGAACGAAGTAAAATAATTGGTTTTACCGCCTGAGAACATACAGCTTTTTCGCCATTCAACGGGCTGGCATACTTCACCAACAATAGTGGCGTTGCAGTATTCAGGGGGAGAAATTTTATCAGGGAAAGGATTATGAATAAAAATTCCAAGAAGGAAAGCGCCGGGAATCAACCATACGGAGAAGGCTTTCTCAAACATTTTATTTAGAAAGGCAAAGGCTAAAAATATTATGGAAAAAGCAAACCATACGCATCCAGAAACAAGGAAAAAATTATTTGAAAAGCCAGCAGAAGGCGCGATAAGAATTCCCGCCAGCAAAGCAAGAAAAAAAGTAAGAAGCGTGATTGACATTTGTTTTAAGAGCCGCTTGCAGGATAAAATTAGATTTTTACATTTTGAAAACTCAACAATTAAAAATCTAATTTATTTTTTAGGTTTTTGCGACTCTAAATTTGCTAAATATTTATTTGCATAAGCATATCAAATAAATTTATTTTGTACTCAAAATAAATTTTATCAATTCAGGGGATAATAGACAAAAGCTCCTCGTTTGTTGGGTATTTTTCCAGAAGCTTTATAAGAGAATCGGCGGCTTCAAAATTGCTTCTGCCGGCCAAAGCCTTTCTTATCGCGGAAATTTTTCTGTAAATTTCCTTTTCATAAAGCAGTTCTTCTTTTCGCGTTCCGCTGGAATTTATGTCGATAGCCGGAAAAACTCTTTGGTCTGCAAGTTTTCTGTCAAGTACAATTTCGCAGTTGCCGGTGCCTTTAAATTCCTGGAAAATAAGTTCGTCCATTCGTGAACCTGTGTCAATTAAAGCTGTAGCAATTATTGTAGCTGAGCCACCGTTTTCAATATTTCTTGCAAGCCCGAAGAATCTGCGGGGGATTTCGAGAGCGCCGGCGCTAACACCTCCCGACATAGTTCGGTTGGCATGCCCGGAACCTTTAAGATTAAAAGCGCGGCCGAGGCGGGTAATACTGTCAGCAAGCACGACCATATCTGTCCCGCATTCAAGTTCTGTCCTGATTAGCGCCATAGTTAATTCAACCAGATCAATATGTTCCTGGATAGACTGGTCATTTGAACTGGCAAGAACTGTAGCATCTACAGACCTGCGGAAAGCAGTAACTTCTTCAGGCCGTTCATCGACAAGAAGCACAATAATTTTTGTTTCTGGCGAAGATGCTTTGATGCTTTTGACCATTTGTTCAAGGAGAATAGTTTTGCCTGCTCGGGGCGGAGAAACTATCAGCGCGCGAGTACCTTTTCCTATCGGGATCATAAGGTCGATAAACCTCATGCTTAAATTTCCTGTAATCGACAAATTGAACTTTTCTACAGGGTCTATGGGGGTGAGTGTATTAAGTGTCGCTCTTTCCTTAAACTTTTCGGGCGGAAAACCGCAAATTGTTTCTATTTCAGCGAGTTCCCGACCTTTTTTTCCAGGAGATGTAGGGCCGGTTATTGTTGCTCCTTCAGGAATTTTAAATTCCTTAATGAGCCTGGGAGAAACGAAAGTGTCGCGATAATCCGGCCGAAAGGAACGTTCCGGATCGCGAAGCATTCCCGCTCCTTTGTTTACTTTTTGGAGAACTCCGTTTGCGATGTCAAGGGATTCGGTTTCCATTAATTTTTAGACTTTATGATGAAAATTAGTGTCATGTCAACGATAAAGTGTCGGCAAAAATTGTAGCCGCCGATTGCTATCGGCGTTTCGGAATTAACCGATTTCGCCAGGAACGCGGCTAGCAAGCCGCGGCTAGCAAGCCGCGGCTACAAACGCGGCTGCATCTAATTTTGATTTTGACGTTTTTTCATTGTTGACAAAAATTGTAGCCGCCGATTGCTATCGGCGTTTCGGAATTAACCGATTTCGCCAGGAACGCGGCTAGCAAGCCGCGGCTACAAACGCGGCTAGCAAGCCGCGGCTACAAACGCGGCTACAAATGCGGCTACAAATGCGGCTACAAACGCGGCTGCATCTAATTTTGATTTTGACGTTTTTTCATTGTTGACATGACACAAATTTAATTAAATGCAACGTGAAAAGGGTTATCGACACATAGTGACGATTGCGATTGACAAAAATTGCCTTTCTTGCTTTAGCGGCGGTCAATATCAATCAACCCTTTAGATACAATCAACAATCAAAAATCGAAAATCCCTGTCCCGCTCCAGCAGCGGCAAAATCAAAAATTCTATATTTTTCTTCCCACAGCTTCCGCGACTTTCTTTGCTTTTCTCATAAGCTGCCTGAATTTTATCGGTGTTAAAGACTGGCTTCCGTCAGACCATGCTTCGTGAGGGTTGGGATGGACTTCGATTAAAAGGCCGTCGGCGCCAGCGGCTATTGCTGCAAGGGCCATGTCTTCAACATATTCCCAGTGCCCTGTGCCATGGCTGGGGTCGATAACAAGCGGCAAATGAGTTTCGTGTTTTAATACGGAAATTGCGGATAAATCCAATGTATTCCTGGTAGTTGTTTCAAAAGTCCTTATTCCGCGCTCGCAAAGGATTACGTTCATGTTTCCCTGTGACATAATATATTCGGCAGACATGAGCCATTCGCGGATGGTGCTGGCAAGCCCGCGCTTGAGAAGAATGGGCTTTTTGGTTTGGCCTGCCGCTTTCAGCAGGTCAAAGTTCTGCATGTTCCTTGTGCCAATCTGTATAATATCAGCATAGCTCGCAACAAGGTCCATAACAGATTCTTTCATTACTTCTGTATCGATAGGCAATCCTGTTTTTTTTCTGGCTGCGTCAAGGAACTTTAATCCTTCTTCTTCCAATCCCTGGAAGCTGTAAGGTGATGTGCGGGGCTTGTATGCGCCCCCCCTGAGGACTGAAGCGCCGGCAGATTTCACAAGTTCCGCTGTTTCACAGATTTGGTCAAGTCCTTCAACAGAACAAGGACCCGCGATAACCTGGACTTTTTTTCCGCCGAAGACAATTTCTGAAGAAACTTTAATTTTAGTTTTTTCTTTGTGGAGTTCTTTGCCGGCGAGTTTGTAGGGCTTTAAAATAGGGATTACCGATTCAACACCTGGACTTGTTTCAAGTCTCTGCAGCCGGCTTTTTCCCCGTTCGTCTCCGATAGCTCCGATAACAGTTCTTTCTATGCCGTAAATGGGGTGAACTTTATAGCCAAACTGTTCTATTTCCCGTTCTACGTCTTGTATTTCGCGCTTTGAAGCGCCTTTTTGCATTACAATAATCATAAAATATAAAGGTCTAAGGTCTAAAGTCTAAGGTTTAAGGCATCAAGGTCAAATCACACACCACGCCATATATTTTACAATAAAAGTAAAAAACATGCAAAATTAGAGAAAATTTGCAATTATCTTCCTTTTTTAATATAATATTTCACGGTTTGGATTGATGACGCAAATCCGAAAATGATGCCGGTTGCGTAAAGACGTAACCTTTTAATAAGCCAGGGTGTCATCCATCCTAATAAAATTTTAATTAACCTAATTTATATTACAAATATTCGGGCAAGTATTTGTCCGGGTATTAAATTTTTCAATTTTACAATAAGGATTACCAAGTATGGAAAATCTTTTGATAGAATCAAAAATAAGAGAAGAACATGGAAGCGCGAATACTCGCAGGCTTAGGCGCGCGGGATTTATTCCGGGAAATATTTATGGGCATGGAGTGTCTTATAATGTTTCTGTAAATTCTCATGACTTTGAAATGCTCAGGCATAAAATGCATTCAGAGCATGCAATGATAAAAATTAAGGTAGAGGAAAAGGAACTGGACGTCCTGATAAAAGATGTCCAGCGCGACCAGGTTGCCCACAATGTTATCCATCTGGATTTTCTTGTAGTTGACCTCGATGAAGTTGTTAGAATTTCTGTTCAGGTAGAAACGACAGGTGAGGCTGATGGCGTTAAAAATCATGGGGGAGTTCTTGAACTCATCCGCAGGGAAGTTGAAGTTGAATGTAAAGCAAACGATATTCCGAGCGCTATTTCCGTTGATGTTTCACCGCTTGGGATTCACGATGTAATCCGTATAGAAGACCTTCCTGATATTTCGGGAATAACTTATTGCGACGACCCGAAATTGACTGTTATCACGATTGCTCCGCCGACAGTACACGCGGAAGAAGTGAAAGAAGAAGTTGAAGAGGAAGAAGGCGCTGAACCTGAAGTAATCGGCGAAAAAGAAAAAGAACAGGAACAAGAAAAACCCAAAGAGAATTAATTGTTTTGATTAAATGTGTTTTTGGCTTGGGAAATCCTGAACCTGATTATGAAGCCACAAGGCATAATGCGGGCTTCATGGTTTTAAATAAGTTTGTAGAAAAATTCAATGGAAAGTGGAAGAAAAGATGGTGGAGAAATTATTGGAATTGTAAAATTGGTGAACCTGTAAATGTTTTATGCTGCAAGCCTGACACATACATGAACCTCAGCGGAAAAGCGTTTGTATCTGTAAAAAAGAAAGAAAAGCTTGATGAAAAAAACTTCCTGGTTGTATTTGATGACGTTAATTTGCCGCTTGGCAAAATCAGGTTCAGGGAAAAAGGAAGTTCGGGAGGACATAACGGGCTTCAGTCAATTATTGACATGGTAGGAACAGAAAACATTCCACGTCTTAAGCTTGGAATAGGAGACCGGAAGGGCGGAAGAGTTGAACATGTTCTCAGCCCGTTTGAAAAGGATGAAGAGGCTGCCGTAACTGAAATGATAAATGCGGCTGCTGAATCAATAGAGCAATTACTATTATCAGACAGGAGTTCTGCTTAACAGTTTTGAACCGGAAAAAATTAACTTAAAAAAAGGAAACACTTGTGAAAAAGTACGAAGCTTTGTTTATTATTGAACCAAACGCCGCGAGTGAGCGTTTTGATCAGGTAAAAAACACTATTTCTCAGGATATAGAAAAATTTAACGGAACAATAAGTGAAGTTAAAGAAATTGGAACAAAAGAGCTAAGCTACCCGATAAATAAAAATACCGAAGGTTTTTATTTCCTTATTGAGCTTACTATTGAGCCCAATGATATTATGGAAATTCGTTCCAGGTTTCAATTGAATCCTGATATCATTAGATTTCTTATTACTACTATTTAATTTAAATAGGAGGCAGATTATGAAACCTTGTGCAATAACATTTTTTGCAGCAGTTATTTTCATTTTAGCCGGTTGTTCGACGCCTTTCACGTATGAATCTGTGGAATGGAGAGTTGCCGTTGACGCGCCGGAAAATGCCAGCGCTGTTGTGAGATATAATGGAATCGGTGTCAACAGTAAAAATGAAGAAGAAAGAAAAAAGGCAGTTGAAGAACTAAAAAAAATTGCTGCTGACAAAAATCCGTCTTCTCCTATCACTTCAGAACTTACCGACGCGTCGAGAAAGGTTTTTATTGAGGATGGCAGAATTGTAATTGAAGAATCCGGAAAAATCAGAAATCCGCTCTCGTGGTTCGTCCAAACAGGGCTGAACCCGTTTTCTTGGTTTGATGATGAAGTGAACTTAACAATAAACAGGAATCATATTATTAAAAATATCGAGTCTGCTCAAGGAGAAGTGCTTGCTACCAGCGGCCAGGTGATGGATGAAGACACTTATGAGACCATCTTAAAAGGCGAAAAGATGATCCCGATGGACCTTAACCGGGATACTCAGTGGCAGCGCCGCGACCGCGAGCCTATTGAGGAAGCAGTATTCCGGCAAAGACTGCAAGTCATTGTATGGCCGAGTAGCTCAAAATCGTTTTACTGGAAGTTCCGCGGCCCCGCATCCGGAAAAGAGTGGCAGTCTCTTGCTGAAGAATTTAAGTGAAAAATAAGTAAAAAAAGTGTCAGAGGTTAGTAAACAGAAACCTGAATTCTAAACTCTGAACTCTAAACTCTAAACTCTAAACTCTAAACATTAAATATGGCATATTCAAATAATCGGAAAGGAAGTTTTGTGGATAAATGTTATTTCTGCGAAAATAAAATCACAACGATCAATTACAAAGATGTGGATCTGTTGAAAAGGAACCTTAGCGATTACGGTCGTATAACACCGCGCTACGTCAATGGAAATTGTTCTAAACATCAAAGAATGGTGGCAAAAGCTGTAAAGCTAGCCAGGTTTATGGCTCTGTTGCCTTATGTTGGCGCCGTACATTCGGAAGAGTAATTTATTTAAGGAGAAAAAAATGGAAGTTATTCTACGTTATGATATAAATAAGCTCGGACGCGCTGGAGAAGCTGTTAAAGTAAGCGATGGTTATGCCCGTAATTATCTTCTGCCGAAAGGAATGGCGGAAAAAGCCAGTAAAGAAAACCTTGCAAGAATAGAAGCAGAGCTGAAACGCAGAAAAGTTGCTGAAGCCAAAGAAAAAGAAGATTGCGAAGCTGTTGCCGCTAAACTCGCTGAAGTTTCCGTAACTATTGCAAGGAAAGCCGGCGAAGACGATAAGCTTTTCGGATCGGTCACAAATATCGACATCGCAAAAGCTTTGGAAAAAGAAAGCATCGTGGTTGACAGAAGAAAAATCCACGTTGACCCCCCCATTAAAGAACTCGGAGTATTTACTGTTGATTTAGCTCTTCATCCGGAAGTCAACGCATCTCTTCGGGTTTGGGTTGTAAGAGAGTAAAGCTTTTTTCGAGTAGAGTAAATTCAAATCGGAGATTTGAATTTAAAATTTAAATACTAAATTCATTTTTTTGAAAATATTAGTAAATCAAAAAATGAATTTACTCGCTTTGCGAAAATTCCAATGCCGGAAAACCAGACATCAGATTTAAATCACGTTCCGCCTAATAACGTTTCAGCGGAAAAAAGCGTGCTGGGCTCAATGATGCTTGATGAACGAGCCGTTGCGCACGCAGTCAACGTTCTGAAAGAAAACTCTTTTTACACTCCCGCGCATCGTACAATTTTCGCGGCAATCTCTTCTCTTTTTGAACAGCAAAAACCTATCGATATAGTTTCGGTGGCTACTTTTCTCCAAGGCCAAAACTCTCTTGATAAAATTGGCGGAGAAGAATATTTGGCTCTACTTACTGAAGTTGTCCCGACAACTGCAAACATTGAACACTATTCAAAATTAGTTCAGGACAAATGGCTTGTAAGACAGCTTATTATGGCTTCCCAGGGCATAGTGGCAGACTGTTATCGCGGCGAAATGGAAACATCGGATTTGCTCGAAACCGCGGAAAAGAAAATCTTTGATATTGATCAGAGCCGGGTTAGAGGTGATTTTGATAAAATCAGCAATATGATGATGGATACTATCGAGTATCTTGAAGAGCTGAGCAAAAAGAAAGGGAATGTTACCGGCGTCGACACAGGCTTTTCTGAACTGAATGATTACACTACGGGCTTGCATGGCGGTGAGTTGATTATCATTGCCGCAAGGCCTGCAATGGGTAAGACGGCTCTTGTTCTAAACCTGGCTGAAAATGTTGCTATTAAGGACAATCGCGCGGTTGCTATTTTCTCGATGGAAATGACAGCAAGGCAGCTTATTCTTAGAATTTTGTCTTCACACGCGGGTGTAGAAGGGCAAAAACTTAGAAGAGGCGCGCTGTCTGAAGTTGACTGGACTCGTTTTATGCAGGCTGGCACTATTCTTAAAAAAGCTGAAATTTTTATCGACGCCTCTCCGCAGCTGACTCCTCTTGAGTTGCGCGCAAGATGCAGGAGGCTAAAAGCCGATAACCCTAATCTTGGACTTGTTATTATTGATTATATTCAGCTCATGGATGCAAATGTTCGCGGGATTGACAGCAGGCAGCAGGAAATTGCTTATATTTCAAGGTCGCTTAAAGCTATGGCTTTGGAACTGGATTTGCCAGTTGTCGCTCTTTCTCAGTTGAACAGGGAATCTGAAAAAGGACGCGAAAAAGGCGCACGGCCGCAGCTTAGCCAGTTAAGGGAATCAGGCGCTATCGAGCAGGACGCTGATGTGGTCTTGCTCCTTTACAGGCCCGCTTATTATACTGACGATGAAAAATACGAAAACTACGCGGAACTTATCCTTGCGAAACAAAGAAACGGACCAACGGGTACAATCAGGCTTAAGTTTTTTAGCAAGTTCGCCAGGTTTGAAGACCCGCCGCCGGGTGCTTTTGACGGCTTCGATGATGAGGATTAATGTTGGGCAGGCGTCTCGTCTGCCGGGTTAATGAAACAAATTGTAATCGCAAATTGAAAATTTTACATTTAGACCTTAAGACTTTTAACTTTTAACTTAAATTTATATGAATACTCTCTTTACTTCAGAATCAGTTTCCATGGGGCATCCTGACAAGGTTGCAGATCAAATCTCAGACGCCGTTCTCGACGCGGCTCTAAAAGAAGACCCGAAAAGCCGTGTGGCGTGCGAAGCCCTCGTTACTACAGGTCTCGTTGTTATGGCAGGGGAAGTTACCACTTCCGCTCATTTGAATTATATAGATATCGCGAGAAAAACTATTAAAGAAATAGGATATACAGACCCGAAGCTCGGTTTCAGCAATGATTCCTGCGGTGTCATTGTTGCTTTGCATGGTCAGTCGCCTGACATTAGCCAGGGAGTTACTGCCGGGAAAGGTCTTCATAAAGAAATGGGCGCCGGTGACCAGGGAATGATGTTCGGTTATGCTTGCGATGAAACTCCTGAACTTATGCCCCTTCCTATTGTCCTTGCGAGGAAGATTCTCAACGAACTTGCCAGGCAAAGAAAATCCAGGAAAATTCCTTGGCTGAAACCTGACAGCAAGTCCCAGGTTACTGTCGAATATGATGAAAAAGGAAAACCTGTTCGCGTGCATACTGTCGTTGTTTCTACACAGCATGACGAAAAAGCGAAATATGATACTATTCTTAAAACTATTATTAACAACGTCGTTCACAAAGTTATTCCTAAAAGATTTCTTGATAAAAAAACCGTCTATCATATTAATCCGACAGGCCGGTTTGTTATAGGCGGCCCGCACGGCGACTGCGGTTTGACAGGAAGAAAAATTATTGTTGATACTTACGGCGGAAAAGGGCGGCACGGCGGAGGAGCTTTTTCCGGAAAAGACCCGTCAAAAGTAGACAGAAGCGCAGCTTATATGGCGCGGTACGCTGCCAAAAATGTCGTTGCGGCGAAACTCGCCAAAAAATGTGAAATAGAGCTCTCTTACGCGATCGGGTTTGCTGAACCTATTTCTGTGTTTGTAGATACTTTCGGCACCGGCATTGTCTCTGATGAAAAAATCGCCACGGCTATTGATAAAGTCTTTGATTTTCATCCTTCAAGCATTATCAAGGATCTTGATTTGCTAAAACCGATCTATTTGGATACGGCCCGTTACGGTCATTTTGGTATAAAAAAATATTCCTGGGAAAAAACTGATAAAGTTGATGCTTTGAAAAAAGCTGTCGGCAAACTGTAATTAGGTTTCAAGTGTCAGGTTTCAGGTTTCAGGTGGGAATTTATCTCGTTAGAAAATACATCGGGATAAATATATTATTTAAATTCTAAATTCATCCGCGCTTTTGCGGGATGAATTTACTCCAACTACTGACACCTGACACCCGACACCTGACACCACAAACTTAAATAAATCATGTTAAAAACAAATCTTACAATTATCCTGCTTTGTGTTTTGTTCTTCGGTTGCTCAGGACCTCATTCTATTGGGTATCCTATTAATACTCTCGGCGGGCCCCAAATCAGGTATACAACTCCTGTTCAGGTAAGAACTTTGGCCGACAGACGCCCTTTCTTTGAAAGGCAACCCACCGATGCTGTCACTAATTATACTTTTTACACTACCGACGCAGACTTTAACGAACCTGTGGCTGACGGAATTACAAGAGCTATGCAGCTTGAACTTGCAAACGCAGGAGTTGAAGTTGCTGATTCAAGAAACCATATTATCGGAAGCAAACCTTACCTGAGAATCTCGGGAGATATTCTACACTACAATATTACTCGGAAAGATATGCTTGAAGAAGCTTCGGACATCGGCAAGAAAACTTTATGGCTGCCGGAACAATATACTGTAAAAGTTGCTGTAAGAATTAAAATAATAGACGGAAAAACCCGAGCGCTCGTTCTGCAGAGATTATACAAAAGCAGCGATACTGTTACTTTGCGTTCCAAGATGATGGATTACAAGGCTTACAAGGAAGACCCTGAAAAAAGCCTGCAGTGGAAAAAAGCCGGCGACGAATATTTCATTGAAATTCTTAATGACCATTTGAAATATGTCCTGGCTGAAGCGAGGAATGACATTATTAAACAGCTAAAACGCAGGCAGAAGAAAAAATAAAGTTGGATTGATAGAAGGACGTAGCCCACTACGTCCTAAGATGAATTAACGGATTATGAAGTTATCTACGTCTTTAATTACAGCCGCAAAAAAAACGCAAAAATCACAAAAAAATTTCACTACCGTCCCACAGAAATTTCACTGCCCACGGAACACACGGAAAAACACTGAATTTTAAAATAATCAATGGCCTGTTTTGGAACAATGGAAATTTGTGTGGGGCTATTTTATTTATCATTATAATACATAATTTTGTTCAACCTTTTTTGTAGCTGACCTCGCTGAGGTCGGCAGATACATTTGGCAATGTTTTGACAACCAAAAATTATACAAAAAGTTTCATTAATTTTTTGCTTAAATCTTAATTAGTCGACCCTTAAAAAGTCAATTTTGAGGCAATTGCAAGGCGATAAGGCGAAGGCGTATTGTAATACGCCGAGCAATTAACATCCCCCTTAATCCCCCTTCAAAGGGGGACTCGCCGCAATCGGCCAAAATTGGCTTTGCTGCTTTGTTAAAGGATTTCCGAAATCAAAGATTTTGGTTACATTTTTAACAGTCCGAGACGTCCTGTTTTACATTTTTTTGCAAGGTTTTCGCGGAGAGCTTCTAAAACCTTGCAATATTTTTCACACTTTTCATAAGCCGATGTCCCATGAAAACTACAAAAAAGCAGTTTTTAAGGGTCGACTAACTAGGAGGGCTTTCGCTCTCGCCCACCCATTTCAAACAAACCCATTATTAACAATTCTTATAAATTGATCCGGTCAATCATGGCAGGGACTTTTTTTTTACAAAAATTGTTAATCTTCAATTACAAAAATTGGCACTTCTAATTTTTTTACCTATATCATTATTAATAAACGATTGGTTTCAGGCACTTTATAAATCGCCGTCCCATTTGGCATAACTTATGCTTTCTTCAACTTGGTAATTTATATATATCAATTAAATTTAAAAAAAGGAGATAAAAATGAAACGTTTAATTAATCTAATTGCAATAGTTACAGGTTTCGCAGTGATTACTGCTTTCGCCCGGATACAAGCGCCGGAACTGATTGTGGATGCGCCGGATGACTGGACAATAACTTCTGAAGAAAATATTGATGCCTATGGCTCCGCTTGGGACGACTCCGGGAGAGTCGCTGTTTTTGTCAACGGTGATTTTGCCGGTTCTTCAAACTGGTATAAAAATGTTGCTCTTGCTTCCGGAACTAACGAAATTACAATTACAGCCGTTAATATTTATAGCAATATAACAGAAAAAATCCGGCATGTTATTTGTACGGCAAATATTGAAGACACAACACCGCCGGAAATTGTCAAGGTTTTGCCGCCGGACGGCTTCGCGACTATTTTCCGTGATATTCAAATGAAAATTTATGCGACCGATAATATAGGCGTAGAAAGCGTAACAGTGAACGGCGAATCCGCCAACCCGCATTCTCACAAGTGGGTTTACAATGCGACTCTTGTCCCAGGCACGAACGAGATGGAAATAATCGCTAAAGACGCTGCCGGAAATCAATCGACAAAAATTGTCGATTACATTCTACATAATTTGCCGGTTGACACCAATCCGCCGGTTCTCGTTGTTGAAAAGCCTGATGACGGAACGGAAACCGACGCTGAATGCATTGATGTTTATGGCACTGCTTCTGATGATTCAGGTTAT
>Ga0190284_1000148_pt1 | contig 54216 bp, 44 predicted proteins | sample 48691812_MG_FD_161668 | JGI IMG/M metagenome (GOLD analysis project Ga0190284, IMG submission 161668) | Hydrothermal vent microbial mat bacterial communities from Southern Trench, Guaymas Basin, Mexico - 4869-18-1-2_MG | ecosystem: Environmental > Aquatic > Marine > Hydrothermal vents >...
GAAGATAAGCCACGAACCTGCCTGGACAGAAAGTATAGCCGTAGGCGGTCAACGATTTATTGCCGGAGTGCGTGAAGTAGTGAAATCCCGAAAGCGAAAAGTACATAATGACATAAAAAATAACATAGCGGTATTAATTTAGCTTAAAACAACTGTTTTGATAGTAAAATTGTACTTCTAACTATAATTCATTCAAGCTATTTTGGTATAACTTACTAAAATAAAGATATTTAACTCAATATAATCGGGTACGACCCCATACAAAAGAAAAAACAATGAATCTAAAAACTAAAACGGATTTTAATGACGTGAAAAAAAGATGGACCGCTTTTTGGAACAATGAATTTATCGAACGACCGATGATTTGCGCTACCGTCCCCAAAAATGAAAATTCAAAACAGGTGGAGTTATCAAAAACTCATTACTGGAATCCGTGTAATAAAAAATATGAAGAACAACTTGAATTAATTGATGAGTGGATTGATTCAACATTATTTATGTACGATTTGGTTCCTTTTATTTCACCCGATCACGGGCCAGACCAGTTTGCCGCTTGGATGGGCTCAACATTAAAATTCAGCAAAAGTAACATTGAAACTAATTGGGCGCAGCCGATTCTTGAAGACTGGGAAACTTTTCTGCCGGTATCGCTGAAAGAAGAAAATGAAACCTGGCAAAGCTATTTAAAATATTCCGCTCTTCTTAAAAATCACGGCAAAAATAAATATATTGTCGGAATGGCTGACCTGCATTCTCAAATGGACGCTTTCAGCGCTTTACGTCATCCCGATAAACTTTGCATGGATTTATACGACACACCCGAACTCGTGAAAAAAGGCACTGAACAAGCGCGAGCAATGTATCCTGAAGTTTATCAAAAACTTTACGAAGCCGGCGGAATGTCGGCGGAAACAGGTACTATCAGCTGGCTGCCTTTATGGTGTGAAGATAAATTTGCCGTTGTCCAATGTGACTTCTCCGTCTTTTTAAGTAATGAGATGTGGAAAGAATTTGTATTACCGGGTATAATAGAAGAAGTAGAATTTTTAGACCATTGCTTTTATCATCTCGACGGTAAACAACAGATAATCCATCTTGATGACCTTTTGGCAATTAAAAAACTCGACGGAATTCAATGGGTCCCCGGTGCAGGACAGCCGGAAATGTTTTCCTCTCACTGGCGCGAATTATTAAGAAAAATATTAACCGCGGGTAAAAAAATAATCGTTTACGGAAATATGGATTTAGATACTGTCAAAGATATCCATAACGACTTGGGTTATAAAAATATTGTCTATGATATTTACGGCAGAAATCGGGAAGAAATGGAAACCATCATCGAATGGCTTATTAAAAATTGTTAAAAATGGGCGGATGTAATATGGTAATTCCAGCCCTTGGAGGGTCATCGTCCCCGATGACCATATTCAGCTTCAGGACGTTGATAGTTTAGAGTTTAGAGGGTCGTACCCGATAATATAGAGTTAAATAGTGTATATAAAGATATTTATAACTAATAAGACGGCTTATATTACTGTTAAAATGCTTATTCTTATGCTAAAAGTTGCATTTTAAGGGTGTTTTTGATATAATGAGAAAAAATAAGATTTTTAACAATAAATGAATAAATTATGCCACGAACTAATAGATATTTTATGCCCGGCAGAATATGGCACATAACTCACCGTTGCCATGAGAGAAAGTTTTTGCTAAAATTTAGACGAGACAGAAAACGGTGGGTTCAATGGCTTCTGCAAGCACGATTACGATACGGGCTTTCTATATTAAACTATTGCGTAACTTCCAATCATATACATTTACTTGTTTATGACAAAGGTAAAAATGAGATTGCACGAAGTATGCAGCTTATTGAAGGACGGACGGGTCAGGAATATAATATACGAAAGAAACGTGAAGGCGCTTTTTGGGAAGATCGATATCACACAACAATGATTGACAGCGGTAATTATCTTTTGCGTTGCTCAAGTTATATAGATTTCAATATGGTACGCGCAGGAGTAGTCAGTCATCCGTCTGAATGGAAAGAATGCGGATATAACGAAATAATAAAAGGAACTGTTCGGTACAGAATAATTGACAGGGATAAACTGTCAGAATTGTTAGAAGTAGATAAAAAAGATTTACGAGAATTTTATAATGAGCGGACGGAATATATGTTGTCCGAGAAGATAAGCCACGAACCTGCCTGGACAGAAAGTATAGCCGTAGGCGGTCAACGATTTATTGCCGGAGTGCGTGAAGTAGTGAAATCCCGAAAGCGAAAAGTACATAATGACATAAAAAATAACATAACGGTATTGATTTAGCTTAAAATGACTATTTTGATAGTAAAGTTATATTTCTAACCCTAATTTATTTAAGTTATTTTGATATAACTTACGAAAATAAAGATAATTAACTCAATATAATCGGGTACGACCCTATAACCACGACCCTATAACCAACTATAACCAACTATAACCAATCTCGTCGGAATTTTAATCATCGCGTTTACCGAAAATCAACAGCGAATCGGCGATATGGCGGCAAGCACTATTGTTATAAAAAAACATGATAGACAAAAATCCGAAAATATTGTATAATATTGATAAGGGTATTTTTTATATTATTGTGTCAATTAAAACCGGAGTGAATAATGAAAAGTTATTTTTTTTCCTTTTGTTTGGTAATGTCTTGCTTTTCTTTCGCCACGCCGCCCGCTAATGACAGCTTTAGCCACCGGCAAATTATTACAGGAACAAGCGGTGTTGTTACAGGCACTACAGCGGATGCAACATTGGAACAGGGCGAACCAAGACATGCATATAATCTTAACATTTCAGGCACAAATTCCGTATGGTATTCTTGGACCGCGCCTTCAACCGCGACTTATTGCTTTAACCTGGACGGAGAATTGTTAAATATTGTTTGTGTTTATACAGGCAGCAATATTACCAACTTGCAAAAAATAATTTATTACAGCGGCGGGGTAACGTTCGACGCGGAAAACGGAACGACTTATCAAATCGCAGTTATAAACTACAATCGGACAATAACCGGTAAATTTGTTTTGACTTATTGCAAGACCGACATAAGCCCGTGGACAGATATTATTTCAGATACAAATGGTTTAATTTTTGGAGTTAGTGCGCGCAACGGTTCCTTGGCTTATTATTATTTGAATTATATATATTCGGCAAGACGCCGCACTAATTGTCTTGGCGGTATCGCCGATATGGATCTCCGTTTCTTATTTCTTCCAAAAACAGGAGTCTCGGTTATTGATAAAAATGGCAATAAAATTATTGATAATGTAACTCTGGAGGGCATGGGAGATAATTATGCAATTCACACCTTTGACGGAAAAACTCTTGTCGCTTACAATCAACAAAACAGTAAACTTATCGCTTATAAAGTTAAAAATAATTTTTCGGTTATTAATGAACAAAATGTAGATGATGTTTGGGAAACGGAAATTTGCGGCTCAAAAATCTATGCCTACCGACTCGTTTTTGGCTTGCCATACGGCGGGTTTAAAACAGGCGTCAATGTTTATGACAAAAAATTAAAAAGATTAATTTATTCATTGCCGTTCGAAGCAAAAACTATTAGAACACAAAACATTTACAAAGGAATCTTCACACGCATGGCGGAAGACAATTATTTTCTAAATATTTCTTCAACAAAAAACGGAAAAAAAATATCGGATTTTAATATTCCTTTCCCGGAAACAGGCGAAATTTCCTACTGCAACGACGCGAAAGGCGGATTGCTTTACTGGGCGCGCGCGCGCAACGGAACTGATTATATTAACGGAAATTTAACTTATATTGATAAAAAAGGCAAAATAATTCTTCAAGATTTTGCCTTGCCTGATGTCGGCGCAACGTGGGAGTATGTAGAAGAATCAATGAAAAACCTTTTTATCGCGGTTGACAACGGCGTCTCTCATAAAATCATTTCTTATAAAATTAATAAAAATTTAAAAAAAGTAGGCGAGACGGATATTAGCAATTATAACCACATGCGATTCGACGGAAAAAACTTGATGATTTATCAATTCCTCACCGACCAGGAAGGCGTTACTTCTTGCAACTCAAAAATGAAAAGACAATGGTCAGATCCTATCGGAAACGGCGATGTCTTCAGTCTCAGAAAAGATACTTTCGTTAGAGAAATTATTCAGCCGCAAGGCGCGCAAACTAATTTTATCTTCAAAATTTTTAATAAAAAGAAAACTATCGCGGAACACTCCATCATTTATTAATTTATTTTCTCCAAGCAGCTCGTTCCGACCAAGCTGCTCGCTTCGACCTTTTAACCCCGATAATGAAATGTATCGGGGCGGAGCGAGTCTTTTTATCAGCATGCAAGCCGTTTGCAAATCAAGTACCTCACTCCGAATTAAATTCGGAGTGAGATTATGAATCGGCTGTAGCCCAAAAAACAAATGAACAACCGGACATTTCTATAAACTTGACACAGGGGCAAAAGAGGCAATCAATCCTTGATTTAACATCAAACTTATGGTATAGCACGAAATGTGAAAAATAATTTTTAACTTTCAACTGTTATCTAAGGAGGTAATTATGAATTTTATTAATTTGAAAAAAATTGCGTGCGGGGCTTTGTTAGCTACTTTTGTTTCAACGATCGCTTTTGCAACTATTATTCCGGCAGGGACAAGTATGCCTGTTATGGATGGCGATATATTTAGTGAACTAATCGTATCCGGGACTCTTGTTTTTGCTAACTCTGACCCAATGAATCCCGGTGGTGGAACGCCTATTTTAATCACTATTACTAATGGAGATTTTATTCTTTGTAATGGCGGTTCCATTTCCCAAAGTTTTGATATTGGAACGAGTTCATCTGATGGAGCAGATGGGACTGACGGAACTGCTGGTGGACCTCCGCCGACTGATGGAGACCCTGGTGTGGGGTTTGGGAATGGCGGAAATGGCGGAGCTGGTGATCAAGGTTCACAGTCAGGGGCTCCTTCCCAACAAGGCGCCAATGGCGGTATCGGCGGGGATTGCGGCGGAAATGGCGGAGCCGGCGGTATCGGCGGAACAGGCGAAGATGGAGTTAAGTTTATTAAAGGTAAGCAAGGTGCTTCGGGCGGAAATGGCGGGAATGGCGGAGATGGCGCCGATGGTTTTTTAGTTACTATTTTAAATACTACTTGTGATGGAAAAATTGTCCTTACAAATCTAAACGTAAATCTTAGGGGATTTGATGGCGGAGATGGCGGAACAGGCGGAATAGGCGGAACAGGCGGGGCTGGAGCGGATTGGACAATTGGTGGAGATGGTGGAGATGGTGGAACAGGCGGGCGTGGCGGAAATGGTGGTGCCGGCGGCAATGGCGGTTCACTTTCGCTTATTGCAAGTAATGGATATGTTTATGTTCCCGACAGCTTTTTTGATGTCTGGTTTGAAGGCGGAGCAGGTGGAGATGGCGGGCCTGGCGGATTGGGCGGAAATGGAGGAGACGGCGGAGACGGCATGCCAGGTGGAGATGGCGGGAATAAAGGTGATGGTGGAGATGGCGGGAATAATGGTGATGGTGGCGATGGCGGCGACGGCGGCGCGCCTGGAGATGCCGGGAATTTTTCTGTGCTTGCTGCAAAAGTTTATACTAATTCTACTCGTCTTGCTGTTGCTTTAGGTGGTCCTATTGGAAATGCAGCAGTAGGCGGAGCAGGCGGGACTGGTGGAGATCCTGGTATTTATGCCGGCATGGGTGGTAGCTTTCCTGGTGGAGATCCTGGTCAGATGACTGGAATACCTGGCAATCCTGGCAATCCAAATCTAAACCCCGGCAATCCTGGTGCATTTAGTTTTACAGGCGATTTTATCCCGCCGGTTTTAGCAAGTTCTGATCCTGTCATCAAGCCGGCAGCAAATTCAGGATTACATTTTACATATCAAACAAATTTGATGTGGAATTTGTCAGTATTCACAGATATTTTTACAGAGCAAAAATGGTTGCGGCATACTATTCAAATAGTAAACACAAATGACCCAACGGGAGCTGCTGTAAGCACAATTGCAACTGATTATTATAATATACCTGCCAACACGAACTTTTTGTTTTCAGTTCAGAACGGATGGCAGAATGAAGGATATTATTTCCGGTTTCTGACATTTGACAAAGCAGATAATGTAACGACGAATTTGTATCCTGCGCAAACTGACAACTATTTTGAAGTAATTCCTGAACCTGGAACAATTTTGGTAATTGCTTTAGGTATTTTAACGTTATTTAGTCGCCCCTTAAAAAACCGATTTTTGATAGCAACCATAGGAGCTTTTCAGAAAAGAACGTGAAATATTTTGCAAGGTTTTTACAAATTTACGAAAAAGTCTTGCAAAAAAAAATATAAATTTCGATATATATTTATACACCTTATAAGATACGCAGGCGAAATACCTTTCTCCGACCAAGTACCTCACTTCGACCCGAAGTGAGATTATGAATCGGCTGTAGCCGACATCGCTGACGTCGGACAGTCTTCGCCGGAAGCGAAGCGGCGACCGACAAGCTGCAAAATCTCGGCGCAGAAATTATCGAAATCTTCCTGCCGCATACAGACTTGTGTTGACTTACGATACGTTATATGATATAATTGTAGTTATCAAAAAGAAATTGAGCCGGAGTTTTATAGTTTAATGACCGAAGTCTTTTAACATGGTTATATTTATTTACAAACTTCAACGTTTCGTCTTTCATATGCATTATACTATTAAATGTTATTTTTTTCAATACCGAATATTTAATTGTTTTGTTAAAACGTTCAACCATCTCATTTGTCCATGGAAGTTTAAACTTTATTGTTCTATGTTCAATATTATGTTCTTTACAAACTTCATCAAACGAGTGAAGTTTATTTTTCGGCCTTTTACTTTTCGGCAAATTATTATAGCTGAATTCAGCGCCATTATCAGAGAGAATAAAGTTAATTTTATATGGGTAAAACTTAATAAGTTTTTTGAGAAACTTTTTACCCGCATCTTTAGTTTTATTACTACTGAACATAATAAAAGCAATTTTACTAACTCTGTCAATTGCAGTAAAAATGTACTCTCTATGCTTATTTATCTTTGGCGCGTAAAGAACATCAACATGAATATATCCAATAGTATATTTTCTAAATTTCTTTATTTTTCTCTCAGCGTCTCTGAATTCGCCTGGAAGGATATCAAGTCCGTAACGCTTAAGACACCGGTAAATTTTTACTGGATAAATATTAGGGATTTCTCCTTCAAGCGTGAAGAAAATATCCTCAATAGTTTTCTTGAATTGCTTTCTTTCAAAACAAATTCTTTCTTCTTGTTTTTGTGTAAGAGTTGTCCGTATGTTTTTTGGCCTGGAGGACTTGTCTTCCACAGAATCAGCGTCTTTCCATTTTTTAACGGTGTTCCAGGAAAGATTGTATTTTTTAGCAAGAGCGTTTACGCTCAAATCAGACTTTTTAATTTCCCGCCTGATTGCGGGAGTAGTACGTGCGTTTTTATGTAATATAGTTTTCATACGTTATATATTATATCATATAATGTATCGTAAGTCAACAAGAAATTCTTATTCCAATTCATCAAAAAAGCTTTCTATGTGCTTGCTTCTGACAGGCTGTCTGAGTTTTGTCAAAGCTTTTGACTCGATTTGCCTGACGCGTTCGCGTGTAACATTAAAAACTTTTCCCACTTCTTCAAGAGTTTTCGGCGGACCGTACTTAATGCCAAAGCGAAGCATGATAACCTTTTTCTCGCGGTCGTTAAGAGTGTCGAGGAGCCTAAGAATTTGTTCGCGCAGTAAAGAATAGTTGGCTGAACTAACAGGATTTTCGGCAGACCTGTCCTCAATAAAATCTCCGAAAGTGCTGTCGTTCCCGTCGCCGACAGGAGTCTGAAGCGAAATCGGTTGCTGGGCAATCTTCAGGATTCCATGCACTTTATCGACAGGAGTTTCAACGTCTTCAGCGATTTCTTCAGGCGAAGGTTCCATCCCGGTTTTTTGCACAAGCCTTTTTGACGAGCGCCTAAGTTTATTAATAGTTTCAATCATGTGAACCGGTATGCGGATAGTTCTGGCATTATCGGCAATAGCCCTGGTGATAGATTGTCTGATCCACCAGGTAGCGTAGGTAGAAAATTTAAATCCGCGTTTATATTCGAATTTGTCGACGGCTTTCATGAGTCCGGCATTGCCTTCCTGGATAAGGTCAAGAAAATCCATTCCTCCGTTAATATATTTTTTAGCGATGCTGACAACAAGCCTTAGGTTTGCTTCGACCATTTTAGCTTTTTCGATTTTAGAAACTCCCGCCCATTTTTTCAGGTTGCGGACATTCCTTTTAATGTCTTTAGCCGGGGTTCTGCAAAGCCTTTCAAGCGAGGCGATTTTTGCGAGCTCGGAATCAACGCGTTTTTTAATTCCGCGCTTGCCTGAAGCTTTAAGGTCGGCGATAATTTTCTGGGATTCAGCTATTGACTTGTCTATTTCAACAATTTCGGCGGCAAACTGTTCAATTATTGATTGCTTATAATGCAGCTGCTTAAGCATTTGAACAAGAGCGGCATGTTTTTCATCAAACTCTTTAGTTAGTTTTTTTCTTTCCCTTTCCGGCATTTTAGTGCGTTGTAGCCTGGAGAAAAGCTGGCGCAGCTGCCTGTCCATATCCCGTATCTGCCGCCTTTTCGGTTTCATATATTGAATATAATTGTCTCTGCTGATAAGCCGTCTCCTTGCGTCTTCGGCGACAATATGGTCAAACCTTTCGCTTGCTTCAAGGAGGCAGTCGCTCAATTCGAGGGCAATCTTTGCCACTACTCCAAACCTGTAAACATACTGCCTAATGTAACTTTCGGCTTTTTCAATTTCCTTAGAGATTTCAACTTCCTGGTTTCTTGTCAGCAAAGGTGTCTGGCCCATCTGCCTGAGATAAATTTTAACAGGATCATCGACATAGTCGCTCATTTGGAGCTTTTTCAACTCTTCATTAATTTCGTCCTTAGATATTTCCTTTTCATCTTCCGCATCAGGAATATCTTCTTCAATCATGTCGTCGCGGATTTCAATTCCCTTTTTCTGAAGTCCGTGCTGCACGGCAAGCTGAAACAGTTCAAGATCGTCGATAGGAATATCGTCCGGAAGAATATCGTTGAACTCATCCCAAGTCAAATATTTTTTTGATTTTCCGATCTTGGCTCCGCTTCTAATAATATTGTTAATTAATTGTTTTTGGGAAATTTTTTTCATAATAGATTATATTTTTGTTATTCATTTGTTTTTTCTATATATCTTTCGATAACAACAACAGCTTTTTCAAAAGCCCTTGCGCGATGAGATATCCTGTTTTTTACATCGGAAGAAAGCTCTGCAAAAGACTTCCCCAAGTCAGTCCGGATAAAAAGAGGATCATATCCAAATCCGTTGCCGCCTTTCGGTTCAGTTCCTATCACACCGTGGCAAACACCCTCGAAGACACCGATAAGATTATCGGGCAAAGCGACCGCGAGATTACACACAAAATGAGCTGACCGGCTTTCTTTGGGAAAATCTTTCAGCTTTTCCAAAAGAAGATTGTTATTAGAATCATCAGTCGCGTCTTTTCCCGCGAACCTTGCAGAGTAAATGCCGGGAGCATTGTCGAGAACGTCCACTTCAAGCCCGGAATCGTCGCCGATGGTTAACAAGCCTGTATGGTTTGCCACTTCGAGGGCTTTAATTTTAGCGTTTTCATAAAAAGTAGAACCGGTTTCTTCAATCTTAGGGATATCAGGAAACTCTGTTAAATCAAGGAGCTTATAATTTTTAATATGAGATAAAAATCTTTCAAACAAAGCGTTCATTTCCTGAACTTTTCCACGGTTTCTTGTGGCAATAACAACTTTCATTCTTGCAACCTTTTTCTGATGATTTTAGCACGTTCGATGTCACGCATTTCATTACTAAGTTTTTTACCGCAAAGCCTTTGCAAGTGAGCGGGCTGAATATCAATAAGCAGTTCGTTAATTACGCTTCGCTTTATTCCATCAAAAACATTTAAATCTATTCCCATAAGAATAACGGAAAGCAAGTTAGTAGCTTCCTCGCTGGTAAGAATTTCAGCGTATTTCAAAGTGCCGTAAGCGCGTCCTACTTCGTTTTTAATTTGATAAGGCTCTTTGTTAACCAATGCTTCGCGAAGTTTTGTTTCATGCTCAATAATTCTGAGAACTATTTGATGAAGCTGATGGACAATGTCATTTTCGCTTTTTCCTAGGGTGACCTGGTTAGAAACCTGGAACATGTTCCCCATCGCCTCGCTGCTTTCGCCGTAAGGGCCCCTGACAGCTATTCCAACTTTCCCGACAGCGGAAATTACCCCGCCGATTTTATGGTCGTGAACCAGAGCCGGCAAATGCAGCATAACAGAAGCCCGCAGACCTGTTCCAACGTTTGTCGGGCAAGCTGTCAGGTAGCCGTACCTCAGGGAAAAAGCATACCTTAAATGTTTTTCAAACTCGTCATCAAGCTTGTTCATAAGGTCCCATGCTTTTTCAAGGTTCAGTTCGGGAAGGAGAACCTGCAGCCGCATATGATCTTCTTCGTTAACCATGATAGCGTAAGTTTCATCTGAATTTATCAAAACTGAAGCGGGAGATTTTTGCCGGACAAATTCCTGGCTTACAAGATGCCTCTCAACGAGCACCTGTTTTTCTATATTGTCCAGAAGGCTAATGTCCAGAAGTTCAGCATCCTTAAGAATGTCGATATTTTTCGCGGCGTTTATAACCTCGAAAATAATATCAGCCCTGTCCTGCTCGGAACATTTGTGCGGGAAATTATAATTAAATAAATTCCTCGCAACCCGAACTCTTGTGCTTATGACTATTGTTGACGAATCAGATTGCGAACATAGCCATAGCGGTTTTGATTCCAATAATTTAGTTATCGCCTGATTCATTATTTAACGCGTCATTTAAAGTGTTAATTTCGTCCCTCAAGTGCACACAATCTTCGTACCTTTCTTCGTTAATTGCTTCCTGGAGTTTCTTTTCAAGCTCTTTAATGCGCCTTTTGTAATTAATTGAAGGCGGAAGGGATTTCGGCACTTTTCCCTTATGACTGGGAGCTTTCTGAACATTTTTTATAATGTCCGAAAGAACTTCTTCAAAAGCTTTATAGCAATGCGGGCAACCCATCTTCCCCTGCTTGATCAATTCCTGAATTTCCAACCCGCATTCGGGGCAAACAACATCTCCGTGAAATTGCTTCGCATCAAAATGCTCTAACCCTTCAATGCCTTTACTTATTGCTTTAATAATATCGCCGAAGGAAAATGGAAGTTCAATATCCATTCCTTTTTGTTTTGCGCAGTCTTCACAAAGGTGGATTTTAGATACCTTATTATTAATCACCTCAGTATAGTGGACAGTTGCTTCCTTTTTATTACAAAACTGGCAAATCATATTAATTTATTATATAAAATTTAATAAATCGGATATCCATTCTTGTTTTTATATTCATTAAACAAGCTTCTGATTTTTAGGGTTACAGCCCCTGGTTTTCCGGTTCCAATTACTCTTCCATCTACACAAATTACGGGAATAACTTCCGCTGCAGTTCCAGTTAGAAAACATTCTTGGGCACTGAACACATCGTGCCTTGACATAACCCTTTGCTTGACAGTAATATTGTTATCATCAGCTAATTCCATAATTGTATTCCGAGTGATTCCTTCAAGCGCACCCATGTAAGCCGGCGGAGTTACGAGAACATTGTCTTTAATAATAAAAATATTGTCACCTGTGCACTCCGCGACAAAACCGTATTTGTTAAGCATAATCGCTTCTTCAAAACCTGCATTGAGCGCTTCAATTTTTGCCAGAATATTATTAAGATAATTTAAAGATTTAACTCTTGGAGATACAGCTTCCGACATATTTCTTTGAGTAGGAACAGTTATAATCTTCATTCCTTCCTTATAAAGGTTTTCAGGATATAAAGCAACCTTATCCGCGATTATTATAAGCTGGGGAGTTTTACATTTGTAAGGATTAAGCCCGAGAGTACCCTTGCCGCGCGTTAAAACTAATCTGATATAACCGTCTTTCAGCTTGTTTTTTCTTACGGTTTCTACAGTTGCTTCAGTAATTTCTTCCAAACTCAGAGGAAGGCCAAGCATAATATACTGCGCGGATTCTTTAAGCCTTTTAAGGTGTTCTTCAAGCTTAAAAATCTTTCCGTTATAGATCCTGATACCTTCAAAAACTCCGTCGCCGTAAAGCAAGCCATGGTCAAAAACGGAAACTTTCGCGTCCTCTTCAGAAAAATATTCGCCGTTGATGTAAATTTTCATTTTATTAATTGATTTAATAGGTAGTTAATCCACAATCTTTAATATGATATTTAATAGTTCCGAGTTTAGCCAACTCTTGGTTATGCGTTACCAGCACAAAAGAAAACCCGAATTTTTCCTGGAGACTTACAAGCACATTAATAATGGTTTCGCTGTTCGATTCATCCAGGTTGCCCGTTGGTTCGTCCGCGAAAAGAATTTGCGGTTCGTTAATAAGCGCTCTTGCTATAGCCACTCTTTGCTGCTCTCCGCCCGAAAGCTGATTAGGATAATGGTTTTCCCTATCTGACAATCCTACTGAATTTAAAAGTTCGCGGGCAAAGTTTTTAGCTGTTTTGTCAGCTTCTCTTCCGATCATTTTAGGCAGAAGCACATTTTCCAAAGCCGAAAATTCAGGCATTAAATGATAGAACTGAAAAACAAAACCGAATTTTTTATTTCTTAGCCGGGTTCGCCTGCTGTCGGAAATCTGGTAAATATTTTCTTCCATGTATTTTATGCATCCCGAAGTAGGTCTGTCCAGCGATCCTAAAATATGCAAAAGTGTGCTTTTCCCCGCTCCGGAAGCGCCTATGATAGAAATCGTTTCACCTTCGAAAATAGAAATATCCATATCTTTAAGAACAACAAGTGGCACTGAAAGGCCAATGTGGTATTCTTTAGATATCTTTTCCGCTTTAAGTATAGGAAGCATAAGTTGTTAATTATTAATTATTAATTTTTAATTCAATCAAAATTCCTTACATCTTACACCCGACACATTAAATTTCAATACTTCCGTTAAACACTTCTTCAGCCGGGCCAGTCATGAACACGCTTCCATTTTTGTCCGGCCATGAAATGGTAAGTTCTCCGCCATCAAGAGTAACAGTCGCGGTATCGTCAAGTTTCCCTGATAAAATACCGGCAACAACTGTGCCGCAAGCTCCTGTCCCGCAGGCAAGAGTTACTCCTGAACCCCGCTCCCATACACGCATGCGGGCTTCGCTCCTGCTAATAACCTGGGCAAATTCAACATTTGTCAAAGCAGGAAAAATTTTCACGTTTTTTTCGACCTTCGGTCCGATTTTTTCCACAGGAACGGAGTTTATGTCGTCAACAAAAAATATCGCGTGCGGGTTGCCCATTGAAACGCAACTCATTTTCGGAAGAGAATAACCGTTTCCTGTTTCAGGAGGGTCGATTTCGATTACCTGCCCGGAAAATCCGTTTACAGGTATATTTTCAGCTTCGAGAATAGGTTTACCCATGTCAACTTTAACAAATTTTCCATCGATTACAGGTTTAATTATTCCTGCAAGCGTTTCTATTTCAAGCTCGGTTTTTGACGTCAGCCTATGGACAACCAAATAAAGAGCGCAGCACCTAATGCCGTTTCCGCACATTTCCACTTCAGAACCATCGTTGTTAAAAATAGCCATTTTTGCGTCGGCGATTTCGGAAGGATACAAAATCAGCAACTGGTCTCCTCCTATGCCGAAATGCCTGTCAAGCAAGAAAGCGGCCTGCTCCGAGCTTGGTGTCCACGAAGCCAACTCATCCATTGCATCGATGACGACAAAGTCATTTCCGCATCCATGCATTTTTGTAAATTGTAATTTCATTAGTTTATTTTATCTTTGGAACTACTGTAAAACCAGCGCGAGCAAAACGCTTATCAGAAGTTAGAGCTTTATCAATTCCAAGTTCCCGCATTACAACAAAACTGGTGCAATCTGTGAACGAAAATTTTTTGTCTCGCCAACTAAAGAACAACGCTCGGGCTTCTTCTGATCTTACGCTATTAATATATTCCCAGCTAATACGGTAGCTGTTCGAAACCCCCTGCCACCAATTTTCCGCGGCGGAAAGACTAAGCCTTGCTTTTAACAATGTTAATGTTTCATCTACTACGTAATCTGTTGTAACAAAAATTCCGCCTTTTTTCAACCATCGATTGCGGTATTCAATTCCTTTTAAATAAAACGGGTCGTTTGAATCTGACAATAACATCCAACCAGCTGTATCAACAAAGATCGTTTTCATAATTATCCATATAAAACTGAATCATGGTCAGCAGAAGTCATGCCGTCCTTCGAAGCGCCCAGCGCTGTCATTGTATATAGGGAGTCTTCTTTGATTTTGTTACGCTCATCAGCTTTTGGAGTAACAGGAATTATGCGGAATGCCGGCTTGCTACGGTAAAGAACCATAAATTGTTCGCCGTGTTTTGTGCGGTTCACAATTTCCGAAAGATGAGTTCTTAATTCTTTTGTGTTTAAAATATTCATTGTTTGTATTTAATTTGTAATAAAGGATGAAAGAACTGCCGCGACAGCTTTCGGCAACGTCTCTCAATTCAAAGCCGAAGATTCCGGTTGCATTTTATGTTCAACTATAGTTTAACATAAAATTTTCTTTTTTTCAAGTCTCGTGAGCTATTAAATCTTCCCATGTTTCGCGCCTGCGGGCAACCGTTACTTTGCTTCCGTCAACAATAACTTCCGCGCTCCGGGGACGTGTGTTGTAGTTTGACGCCATTACAAAGCCGTAAGCCCCCGAACTTTTCAAAGCGATAAAATCTCCGCTCTTAATATCATCAGGAAGCTCTCTGTCCGTTCCGAAAAAGTCGCTTGACTCACAAATCGGCCCGACAACATCAACTTTTTTTGTGCGGCTTCCTTGCCTTACAGGAATAATTTCATGGTAAGCGTCATACAAAGAAGGCCTTGCCAGGTCGTTCATCCCGGCGTCAACTATCACAAATTCTTTTGTCGGAGTTTTTTTTACGTATTGAACTTCTCCAACCATAATTCCACCATTGCCGACAAGAAATCTTCCAGGTTCAAATATTATTTTAGCATCAAGCTTTTCCAGTTCCGGAATAATTGCGGCGGCATATTCTTCGGGTATCGGCGGGGTTTCGTTTTCATAAGTTATTCCAAGCCCGCCGCCAATATCCACATATTGAATATTAACACCCTGAGCGCGCAACTCTTCAACAAGCTTTCCGGCTTTTTTTATCGCGGTTACAAAAGGCTCTGTAGAAGTAATCTGAGAACCGATGTGCATTTGCACACCTACCACTTCAACATTTTCATAATTTCCCGAATGGGCATAAAGAACTTTCGCCGCTTCAAAATCCAAACCGAACTTGTTTTCGCTTTTGCCGGTTGTAATATATTTATGAGTTTTCGGGTCAACATTGGGGTTTACACGGACGCAGAACCGTGCTTTCAAATTCATGTCTCCCGCTATTTCATTTATTCTTTTGAGTTCAACTTCCGACTCGACATTAAAGAACAAAATATTTTTTTCTAAGGCAAACTTAATTTCTTCAGCGGTTTTTCCCACCCCGGAGAAAACGACTTTTGTAGTGTCAGCCCCTGCTTTTGCTATTCTGAAAAGTTCTCCCGCAGTAACAATATCAAATCCCGAACCTAAATCGGCAAAAGTTTTAATTACTTCAAGATTGCTGTTGGACTTTGTCGCGAAACAAATCAAGTTATCCACTTTTTTGAGCGCGTCGCTCAATGCTTTAAACTGCGCGACAAAAAAATTTTTGCTGTAAACGTAAAGCGGTGTGCCGTACTTTTCCACAAGCTTTTTTACAGAAACATCTTCACAAAATAATTCCCCATTCCTATAATCAAAGTAGTCCATAAATTTTTTTATTTAATTAGTAATTAAGTGTTTTAGAATTCCTTTCCCAAAAGGTTCCGTTGCTGTAACCTTGAATATTTTTGTTTGTGTTTGCCGTTTCCAGCCGCTTTTCTGTAAGCAAGGCAAACGTTTCGTCCAACTCGACGCCAAAAAATTTGCGGTTAAGTTTTTTGGCAACTACGCTTGTGGTTCCCGAGCCAAGAAAAGGGTCAAAAACCACGTCTTCTTCGTTTGAGCTTGCAAGGATCAGTTTTGCAATCAGTTTTTCAGGCTTTTGAGTCGGGTGCTCAGTGTTTTCGGGCATTGACCAAAACGGAATCGTCAAGTCCGTCCACAGGTTCGAAGGGTGGCTCAGCCTGAATCTTCCTTCTTCCGATTCTTTCCAATCTTTCGGTTTTCCGTTTTTATCTGTATAAGGCGCGATAACCTTTTTCTTAACTTTCACATCATCGAGGTTGAAAGTGTAATCATCCGAGACGGTGCAGAACCAAATATCTTCGTGGGCATTTTTCCAGTTAGTTTTCGCGCCTCTTCCTTTTTCTCTCTCCCAGGTAATTCTTGTCCTTATTTTAAAATACTTTTTTAACGAGTAAAAAAGGCAAGGAGACGACCGCCAGTCGCCGCAAATATAAACAGAAGCTGTCGGTTTCAGCAAACGCGGCAGTTTTTCCAGCCACTTTTCCAGCCACTTTTGATATCCTTCAATTTTTGAAGCTTTAAAAGTGTTGCTGTTAAAATTCTTTGTCAGGTTATACGGCGGATCAGTTATAAGCAGGTCAACCGATTTTTCCGGCAAAAAGTCTATGACATCAAAAATATCATCATTTACAGTTTTAAAAAGAACGTCATTTATTTTCGCCGGCTTCGACAAAGAAATTAAATTATCCCGCAACCGTGTTTTGTCTTCCTCCGTAAGAACAATAGTTTTATTCCGCGGCGCTTTTTTATTGTTGGAGTTCACAGCTATTGACCGGCGAATGCCTGGTTTAGTGGGTTTAAATTATTTAAGTTTTTTATTTTTGCAAACGTTCAATTTTTTTCTTATTTCTTCAACTTCCGCTTGTATAACTTTTGTAATTTTAATATATAATTTTTCCTAGTTCTTCAATGTGTTCTTTATTTCGAACATTATCAAAATAATATTTCCGCCAATCATCAAGTGGTTTTGGCGAACATTTTCTTATATTTTCCGAAGTCGCTCCAACATTTCTTTTAAAATTCAATTGAAAGCGATTCATTACATTATTTAATATCCACTCTTTAGCCATATTATTTCCCGATGTTTAAAAATTTATTTTTGTATTTATAATTCGCTGAAATATCAGCATTTGCCAATCCTTCTTTAATTAAATGAGCATTTAGAAAAGTTTTGTTTTTTAAATATAAATAACAAAGCAAGTTATTTGTTGTGTCATATTTGCGATTATCAAATTTCATAAAAACTTTTTGATTTTTAGTTTTCTGCTTAAGAAAATCTATAGCTTTGCTGTTAACTGATTTTTTTTTCTTTTACACCAATTAACCGAACAGTAAGACCATTGTTTAATTTTATAAGTTCAGGGCTGATAACTTCTTTCACTGAAAAATATTCTTTCCACTCTTCTTTTGACATTTTTGATTCTTCTTTTATTTCTCTATTCGATGCCCTCGGTTTTTCGAGTTTTTTTAAATAATAAGATAAATTCATAATCTATCGAAAGAATACCATTTCGCGGTGAAGGGAAACAACCCATAATAGACGCCCCGCCAGTTGTGTTCATAGTAGTTTTCTTTTGCCAGATTATAGCGCCCATATAATCGAAACCTATTGTTTCACAAAATTTAATTATTTCTGTTCTTATTGGAATAACTTTGTATCTGCCATAATAAACTGAACGAGCAAACTAGTCACCAATATTTACGCAAAGTCGGCAACCATTATCTAAAACACGGTAACATTCTTTCCAGACAAGATTAAGATTGTTAATATAATCTTCGTAACTATCATTAAAACCTATTTGATCATTGGTTCCATAATCTTTTAATTGCCAATAGGGAGGGGAAGTAATTACAAGATGCACGGATTTATCATGCAATTCCCTCATTTGCCGGCTGTCGCCTCTGATAATTTTATGTGTAGTTCTTAAATTCATAGTTATCAAATTTTACCAAATATAAATTGGGGGGCTTTCGGTCAGGCACTAATTACCCATTTATACGAAAATTTTTTTTCGTTAAGCTTAACACGCTGGCAGCGTGTTCTACATTACTGCTTCATCCTGAAGCTTAAAAAGCTCTTTGCATCCCTTTTCCGCGAGTATAAGCATCTGGTCAAGCTGCTTTCTGGAAAACGGTTTTTCTTCCGCGGTTCCCTGGACTTCTATAAACTCGCCATGGTCGGTCATTACAACATTAAAATCAACAGCGGCAGTTAAGTCTTCTGGATAATCCAGGTCGAGCAGGATTTCGTTTCCAACGACTCCGACGGAAATTGCCGCCACCTTTCGTTTCATTGGGATTTTTTTGATTTTTTCTTCTTTAACAAGCTTTTGAAGAGCGAAGTATAAAGCAATATAGCCCCCGGTTATGGACGCTGTTCGTGTTCCGCCGTCTGCCTGGATAACGTCACAGTCTATCCAAATAGTCCTTTGGCCGAGGTGTTTTAAAGCCACAACTGAGCGAAGCGACCTTCCGATAAGGCGTTGAATTTCCTGGGTTCTTCCGCCAACTTTTCCTGTTGTGGATTCGCGCATTTTTCTTTGGCCGCCGGCGTAGGGCGTCATGCTGTATTCCGCTGTTATCCATCCTGTTTTGTTTTTTTCGTTCATCATCCATCGCGGTATTTTTTCTTCAACTGATGCGGCGCAGATAACGCGGGTGCTTCCAAATTCAACAAGAACGCTTCCGTCGGCTTTAGGAATAAAATCCGGTGTAATTTTAATTTCGCGAAGTTCATCAGCTTTTCTGTTCCCGCTGCGAATAAGTGTAACATTCAAATCTTTTAAGTTGTTTAATTCAGTCATATTTTTTTCTAAAATTAGTTATAACGCAAAGACGCAAGAACGCAAAGTAAAGAATTCTATTGGTATTGTTATCGGACAATCAACAAATTTTGCTGCATGCAATCGACAATATTATGGGACAATAGTGAAAAAATTAAAAATTATTCTATTATTGATTTCTTCTTTGCGCTGTGGCCGGCGAATGCAGGGCCTTGCGTTTCAATATTCATTTGACTACAAAGTTTATCAATTTATTCGGAACGAAAATTTCTTTGACGATGGTTTTGCCTTCGAGCCATTTTGTGAGTTTTTCATCGGTTTTAACTTTTTCAAGAAGCGCGTCTTTGTCAGCGTCGAGTTCCGCCGGAATCCTTGCCCGAAGTTTTCCATTTACCTGGACAACCAGTTCAATAGTTTCATCAATAATTTTTGCTTTATCGAAAGTGGGCCATTCAACTTTACAGACAAAATCATCATGCCGGAGATTTTCCCAGATTTCTTCCGCCAAATGCGGGGCGAAAGGCGACAGGCATTTTATCAGCGCTTCGATATCTTCTCTTGACGCTTTTTTGTTTTGCGCTTCATTAGTGAAAATCATCATTGCGCTGATGGCTGTGTTGAAGCGAAAGCCCTCGATATCTTCAGTAACTTTCTTAATCATTTTGTGGCGGGATTTTTCCAGGTCGGCATCTTGTTCTTCTGAAAGTTCACGCTGTGACAATCGCCAAACTCTTTGGAGAAAGCGGTAAATTCCTTCAACGCCTTGAGTGTTCCATGGTTTTTGCTGTTCGAGCGGGCCCATGAACATTTCGTACATCCGCAAAGAATCCGCGCCGTACTCATGAACAACATCATCAGGATTGATAACATTACCGCGTGACTTGCTCATTTTTTCACCGTCTTTGCCAAGAATCATTCCCTGGTTATGAAGTTTGACAAAAGGTTCTTTTGACGAAACTACTCCCGCGTCGTGAAGAACTTTATGCCAGAACCGCGCGTAAAGCAAATGCAAAACAGCGTGTTCGGCTCCGCCGACATAAACATCAACCGGCAGCCAGTATTTTTCCTTTTCAGGGTCGATAATTTTTTCGGAGTTATGCGGGTCGGCAAAGCGGAGATAATACCAGCTTGAGCCCGCCCACTGGGGCATTGTATTTGTTTCTCTTTTAGCTTTTTCTCGGCATTTCGGACAAGAAGCATTCACCCATTCTTCTATATTCGCAAGCGGGGATTCTCCTGTGCCTGTCGGCTCGTATTTATCGACTTCGGGCAAAACAACTGGAAGCTGGTCTTCAGGAACGGGAACAGTGCCGCATTTTTCGCAGTGGACAACAGGGATAGGCTCTCCCCAATACCGCTGGCGGGAAAAGACCCAGTCGTGAAGCTTGTAATTCACGGCGTATTTTCCTATGCCTTTTTCTTCAAGCCAGTCTGTCATTTTCTTTTTAGATTCTTCGACGGGCATGCCGTTCAAGAAATCAGAGTTGATAAGTTCTCCATCGCCTTCGTGAGCGGCTTCTTCAAGGTTGCCTCCGGAAATCACTTCGACAATGGGCAAATCAAACTTTTTCGCGAACTCGTAATCGCGCTGGTCATGTCCCGGGACAGCCATAATCGCGCCTGTACCATAAGACATCAAAACGTAATCGGAAATCCAAACAGGAATTTCTTTGTTGTTAACAGGGTTAATTGCGTATGCGCCTGTAAAAACGCCTGTCTTGTCTTTTGCGAGGTCTGTTCGCTCAAGATCGGACTTGTGGGAAGCTTCTTCTTTATAAACTTCAACAGCAAATATTTGGCCTTCGGTTGTTATTTCGTTTACCAAAGGGTGCTCCGGAGACAAAACCATGTAGGTCGCGCCAAAAAGCGTATCCGGCCGGGTCGTGTAAACTTCAATTTCAAGTTCTGAGTTCTGAATTTTGAATGTAACGTCCGCGCCGGTGGATTTTCCTATCCAATTTCTTTGCATAAGTTTAATAGGTTCCGGCCAATCCACAAGCTCTAAATCGTTCAGCAGTTCTTCGGCATAAGCGGTAATTTTGAGCATCCATTGTCTCATAGGCATTTTAATGACCGGATGTCCTCCGCGTTCCGATTTGCCGTTGACAACTTCCTCATTCGCAAGAACAGTTTTCAATTCAGGGCACCAATTGACGGGAATTTCAGCTTCGTAAGCCAGTCCTCTTTTCAGCAATTGTAGAAAAATCCATTGAGTCCATTTAAAATAGTCCGGGTCAGTCGTATCAATTTCTCTGTCCCAGTCATAAGAAAAACCAAGAGATTGAATTTGCTTTTTGAACCTGGCAATGTTGTTGTCAGTGGAAACGCGCGGCTGTGTACCAGTTTGAATGGCGTAATTTTCCGCCGGAAGTCCGAAAGCGTCCCAGCCCATCGGATGAAGAACATTGTAGCCTGCCATACGAAGAAACCTGCAAAAAATATCGGTAGCGGTGTAACCTTCGGGATGGCCGACATGCAGTCCTGCGCCCGAAGGATAAGGAAACATATCAAGAACATAAATCGCCTTTCTTGTTTTGTCGTTATCGACGGCGGAAAAGGCTTTTTCATCAAGCCATTTTTTCATCCATTTAGGCTCGATTTCCAGATGGTTATATTTATCTTCAGTCATGAAATTTTTGGAGTATGTAATATTGGATTGTTGGACCATATGGATTATTGGAAACATCAGCCTATCAGTTTAATAATCCAAATAATGATTATTATTTTAACATTCCGTTTAATTTTAATTCAGTCAGCTTTTCCGAAACCATTTTTTCAACGCAATCAGAATCATCGCAGTTTAGAGCCCGCTCGACAACTTTTTTCGCGTCTTTGTAGGATATAGACCGAATCAGTTTTTTGTTTTTCGGAATAGAAGAAGCAACGGTGCTCAGTTCGTCTACACCAAGCCCTACGAGCAAATATGCCATAAGAGGATGGGAGGCGATTTCCCCGCACACACAAACATTTATTTTTTTTTGCCCGTCAGGCTCCTGTGGCCGGCAAATTGAATCATCTCTGCAATAACTATCGGTGCAGGGGAGTTTATGCGCGGCGTTTACCACGGTTTTAAGAAGACGTAAAACCGCCAGATTCATCGGGTCATACATGTGAGCAGTCTTATCGTTTATTCTGTCTATAGCAAGGCAATACTGAATCAGGTCGTTTGTGCCGATAGAAAAGAAATCAACTTCCCGGGCAAAAACGTCTGCCGCAATTGCAGCTGAGGGAATTTCTATCATGATTCCAATTTCTATGTTTTTATTGAAAGGCTTTCGCTCTTTTCGCAATTCTTTTTTACACTCTTCTAAAAGCTTTTTAGCTTTCCTTACCTCTTGGATAGTAGAAATCATTGGAAACATGACCTTCACATTTCCATTCGCGCTTGCCCGGAGAATAGCACGCAGCTGCGGCTTAAAAATATCGTGCCTTTCAAGGCATAACCTTATAGCTCTCCAGCCCATAAAAGGGTTCATCTCATTTGGAATCTTCAAAGAGGAGGCGAATTTGTCACCGCCTAAATCAAGAGTCCTGATGATTACAGGCTTACCGCCGCATTTTTCCACAACTGAGTTGTAAGCTTCAAATTGCTCGTCTTCGTTTGGAAGACCCTTGCGGTTCATGTAGAAGAATTCAGTTCTATAAAGCCCTACACCTTCGGCTCCGTTTTCTATAACATGAAGGACTTCATTTGGCGTTTCTATATTGGCGAGAAGCGAAATTTTATGTTTGTCAGTTGTAACCGCGGGAACGTCTTTCAGTTCCTCAAGCAATTTTTTCTGCCGAATTGTGCTCTTTAACTTGTTTTCGTATTTCTTAAGGCTTTTCTTCGTAGGGTGTATGATTATAATGCCCTTGTCCCCGTCAATTATGATAGTGTCATTTTCACTTACTATTGTTGTAATGTCAGCAACAGCTGTAATAGCCGGTATTTCCATTGCCCGCGCCATGATAGCGGTATGAGAAGTAGGTCCGCCGACTTCGGTAACCATTCCAACAACATGCCCGCGGTCCATTGTCGCGGTATCCGAAGGAGACAAATCGTGGGCTACAACTATTACATCTTTTTCAAGGGTTGCAAGAGAAACATGGTGTGACCCGATTAAATTATTTAAAACCCTTTGCCTTATATCTTCAATGTCAATAGCTCTTTCGCGCATGAATTCTTGCTCTGTTTCTAACAACAGGTCGAGGTATTCGGTTATTGCCGAGTCGAAAGCCGATTCTGCATTTACTTTGGAGCTTCTTATTATTTTTGCTACCTGGTCGAGAAAAACTTTGTCTTCCAGGATCAAAATGTGGGCGTCAAAAATTTTGGCATGCTTCGCGCCTACCTTTTTTGCCAGTTCCTGTTTTGCTCGCTTAAATTCTTCTTGGGTGACGAACATCGCGTTATTAAACCTGGTAATTTCCTTTTTTACTTCTCCGGGCTTAATCTTGTATCTCGGAACATGGGTGGTTTCTATTCCAGAGGAAGAAGAGAAAACATAGGCCTTGCCTATTACCACACCTTCGGAAGATGAAATACCTTCAATAATATGTTCTTTTTTCGGGCTCACGAATATTTAGGATTTATAACTTTGAATTCTTTTGATATACAGCAACAAAATAATACTGACAATCAGTTTTTTACAATTTGGATATTATACTAAAAAGTCCTTAAAATTTCCAATTAATAGGAAATTTGAAATTTATATTATTGAACGATTAAAACGATTGAAATCATTTGATGTTGCATTCATTAAATTCCTTTCCCCCATGGTTTTGGTTTCCAACCCAGCTTTTTGTATGCTTTTTTCGCGTTAAGGCTTACATTATAAATCCTGGGCGGACCGTTCTTTTCGTCTTTTATGTAAATTCCTTTAAGAAGAGAATGGTCGTAGTTGCTATATTCAAGTATTATTTTTCCCATCTCGTAAAGACTGACAGTGCTTGGGCTGGCGACATGATAATAGCCTGTCACTTCATGCAGAAAAAGCTCGCAGATCATTTTTCCCATGTCGTCAGTGGGAGTTGCGGAACGGAATTCATCAAAGAACAAAGTTGCCGGCTTGTTTTTTTTAAATCTCCCTTCTATCCAGTCAACTGCCCCTTTTTTTCCTTGAATAGAAGGGCCCATGGGAAGGCCAATCCTGATTATTGACCATTTTGGATGTTTGCGCACTTCTTTTTCAGCGGCAAGAAGAGTCTTTCCGACAACACTGACCGGGTCCGGAGGATGGCACTCAGCGTATCCATCTTCCGGCGCGCACCTTCCGGAAAAGACCAGGTCGGCGCTGCAATACATAAAATAAGCGTCTTGAGTTAGGCTGCTTAAAAGTTTTGTGCCAAGGACATTAATTCTATCGGCTCTTTCGGGGTCGGCTTCGCATGCGTCCAGGTCGCAAACGCCGGCCGCGTGAAGAACGTGCGTTGGCTTTACTTTTTGTACTATTTCCGCGATTTTTTCTTCATCGGTAATGCACGCGGAAAAAATATGGCCGTCGACAGGTTCTTTGGCTTTTGGAGGACGAATTCCAAAAAGCTTTATATGCTGATGCTTGGCAAGCTCGCAAAAGGCGGGCCATGCGTGAGTGGAAGTTATACCTGTACACAATACTCTCATAACGTTGAAAAGTCTAAAGGTCTAAAGGTTAATTTTCAAGTTTTATTATATCAAATTATTTGAAAAAATTTGTAGTTTTAAAAATTCTTTCTACAAACTTTTTAAAATTATCTAATAGTTTTTCGAAAATTTTCTACAAATTTTTTTGCAAAAAAATAATAACTTTTAAACCCTAAAAATAATAAAAACTATTATTGACTTTAAATATTTTCAGGAGTATAATTCACGCGTTAAAAGGTCTAACTACGCATATTTTCGACTGAAATGGAAAACAATTATTTTCAAACAATGGAAAACAGGAAATTTAATGAAATGAACGGCCTGATTTCTATGAACATTAATGAAATTAAGGCAATAATTAATGAATTTCACAACAACAACAAAAATTACTTTCTGACAACGGACGTTATTGATAAGTATAAATCAAACGTCTTTAATGGTATCTGGAAGTTCTCGGGTTGGTCTTTGTATGCGATGTGGAATATAACGCTAATGAATCATCAAAAAGAATTAGGCATCCGGCACACGAAAGTCGGGGTGCCTGTATTCGACGAACCGGGAATAGAAACTTCTTGCTCGGAATGGGAGATTATTAGCTAAAAAGTTTTTGAATAAATAGTCGACCCTTAAAAACCGATTATTGGTAGTGTCGTGTCAACAATAAAGTGTCGGCAAAAAGAATGCAAATCTTTTGCAGCCGACCTCGCTGATGTCGGATTTTTGGTCGATGTTTTTGCAAGTATTAACAAGTTTAGTTCTTATCTCCGACCTCAGCGAGGTCGGCTACAACAAACGCAGCTCATTGTGCATTCTAATATTTCGCTTTTACGACATTGCAAAGTTGACATGACAGTAGTAATAATGGGACTTTTTCTAAAAAAAGCATGAAATATATAAAGTTAACAGGATAACAAAAATCCCTGTTGTCCTTATTTTAAAGGGGGATTGTTATCTTTTTCCATTTCGCTCCTCTGCCTTTTCCTTTAGCTTCTATTTTTCCATCGTCACGCAATTGCCGCAAAACCAGTCTTATCATATCCCTGCTTGTAAGAGGACAGTCTTTCTGAATATCTGAAATAGAAAACGGGCCGAGTTTTTGCTCGACCGCCTTAATAATCTGCTCTGTCTTTGAGCCTTTTCCTTTTCTGATTTCTCCCACCCTTTCTTCAAACTCGCTGTAAGCCCTGAGAAGCACACCCCAAAAATAAGTTATCCATGGAAAAGAATTGTGTTTTCCATCGTGCCAGTTTTTCGAACTTTTTTCAAGAGTTTCATAATAGGTTTCTTTAGATTCTTCAAAAATTCTTTCTAAGCTGATGTAGCGCCCAACCTGGTAGTCAAAATGATAAAGCAGCTGCAAAGTGATTAACCTTGCCATCCTTCCGTTCCCGTCCGTGAAAGGGTGAATACAGAGAAAATCCAAAACAGTCAACGGGATGATTACCAGCGGCTCGGCCTGGTAACTGTCTATAGCTTCATGGTAATTATCAACCATTGTGTCAATTGCTTTAGGGGTTTCCGAAGCCGGAGTAGGGTTGAACCTTACGCGCTTGAAGGAACCGTCGGAATTCAGTTCAAGAATTTCGTTGTCCCGCTTTTTCCATTTTCCTCCCCCCTCGGGCATATACCTGCACATTTTGGAGTGCATGTCCAAAATTGTTGTCGCCGAAAAATCCAGGTACCTTGCCTTTTCGTGAAGAAGCCCGAGAACATCTCGGTACCCGGCAATTTCCTGTTCGGGGCGGTTATGCGGCGTATCTGCGTTTTTTACCAGCGCTTCTACCCGCTCGTGCGGCGCGGTTACTCCTTCAATACGGTTGGATGACTCGCTTGATTGAATTACCGCGATATGTTTAAGAGAATTAAGAATCTCCGGGGTCTGCCGGGAAAAAAGTGACTGCTTGCCACGGTACTCTCCTATTTTTTGGAGAGTAGAAGCCTGCTTTGCTGTAAAACTCAATTGCTTTAAATAGTCTAAAGTTAAAGAGTTCATAATGTAAACTTGGAGTATTGGAATATTGGAGTACTGGAGTACTGGATTCCTGACACCTGGCGCCATTTCCACCACTTCATCACTCCGTTTCTTTAATAAGGTAATAAGTTTTATAAATGGGGTAATATCTCTCGGCAAATACCCCTATTAGGCAAATCATTATACCATTAAATTTTTATAAAGTCAAAAGATTAATAGACAAACTGTTGTCGGTATTTATATTTTAAGATTTTTGGATTTCTTTGTGTTATTAAAGGAAAAGTCAGAACCCGGGCACAGCAAAAATAAAAAGTGTATTGACAGACAAAATTCCTTTTGCTATAATCTCGACACATTAGAAAAATCTTTTGTCAAAATCGGCTTACAGGCTTGTGAAATAATTTCGTTTTTTAACAATATTAACTGTGATAAAATAGAATGTTTGCAGATATAAGCGAATCAATCTGGGATAAAAAATACAGATATAAAAATGAGGATGAAACACCCATTGATAAAACGGTGGAAGACACTTGGCGGAGAGTCGCTTATGCTGTAGCCATGCCTGAACACGACCACCGCTACTGGGAAGACAAGTTTTATTCTATTCTTGAAGACTACAAATTTTTGCCCGCCGGCAGAATCATTGCCAATACAGGAACGAACCGGAAAAAAGTGACAATGTTCAATTGCTATGTGATGAACGCGATTGAAGATTCGATGGAAGGAATTTTTGACACGGTTACCGAAGCAGCTTTAACTCAAAAACAGGGTGGGGGAGTCGGCTTCAACTTTTCAACTATCAGACCTAAAGGAGATTTCATAAAAGGAGTGGAATCTAAAGCCTCCGGCCCGATTAGCTTCATGCAGGTTTTTGACGCGACGTGCCGAACAGTAATGAGCGCAGGCCACCGCCGCGGCGCGCAAATGGGGGTCATGTCTGTTTCGCATCCTGATATCGAAGAATTTATTGAAGCCAAAAAGGGGAACAATTCGCTGCAAATGTTTAACCTTTCAGTAGCTGTTTCCGACGCTTTTATGGAAGCGGTCAAAGAAGACAAAAACTGGGACCTTATTTTTGAAGGAAAAGTTTACAAAACCATTCGTGCACGAGACTTGTTCGATAAAATTATGAAGTCAACTTATGAATACGCGGAGCCGGGATTCATTTTGATAGACCAAATTAACAAGATGAACAACCTTTGGTACTGCGAAACAATTTGCGCGACAAATCCATGCGGCGAGCAGCCGCTGCCTCCTTACGGCGCCTGCCTTCTCGGCTCGATAAACCTGACAAAATTTGTAAAACAACCTTTTACAGACGAAGCGAAAATAGATTTTGACGGCATAAGAGAATTGACCCCAACCGCCGTCAGGCTTCTCGACAATGTTATAGAAATCTCAAACTTTCCTCTCGAACGCCAGGAAGAAGAAGCCTCGAAAAAACGAAGGATGGGAATGGGCATTACAGGACTCGCAGACGCCCTCGCTATGATGAAAGTGAAGTATGGCACTACCGAAGCCCTTGACATAGCCGAAAAAATTATGAAAACGATTCGCGATACCGCTTACGATGCTTCGGTCGACCTTGCTATAGAAAAAGGAGCGTTTATGCTTTTTGATAAATCCAGGTATCTCGAAGGCGAGTTTGTAAAACAACTTCCTCAGGAAATTAAAGACAGGATTGCAGAGCACGGCATCAGAAATTCTCACTTGGTTTCTATTGCTCCAACCGGAACGATTTCCCTTTATGCCGGAAACGTTTCCAGCGGACTTGAACCAATTTTTGCTTTGTCTTACACCCGCAGGTTCAGGTCGGAAGACGATGATACTTTTGAAGAAGAAAGAGTTGCCGACTACGCTTACAAACTCTTTTGTGAAATTTACTCTGAAGATGAAGAAACCCCGGACTACTTTGTAACAACAGATATCATAGATCCGAAAAGCCACGTAAACACTCAGGCAAGGCTTCAAAAATACGTGGACAGCTCTATTTCCAAAACTATAAATATTCCTCGCGATTTTCCTTTTGATAAGTTTAAAGATATTTATATGTACGCTTATGAAAACGGCGTAAAAGGATGCACTACTTTCAGGCCGAATGATAATATTACCGGAATCCTCCAGCGTGACGAAGATAAAAAAACCAAAGAAAAAGAAGACAAAATGTTTTCCCCAAGCGAGGAGCTGGACGTTGTCCCTCGCCGCCCGGTTTATTTAAAAGGTACTACTTATAAAATCAAAACCCCGCTCAGCAAACAGGCTTTGTACATCACTATTAACGACATGTGTGATGACAGCGGCCGCCGCCCGTTTGAAATTTTCATTAACAGCAAAAATCTTCAGCATTTTAGCTGGATAGTTGCTATGACACGGCTGATTTCCGCAGTCTTCAGACGTACTAACGACCCCTCATTTCTTGTTGAAGAGCTGAAATCTATTTTCGACCCCAATGGCGGTTATTTCCGTAACGGAAGATATATTCCTTCACTTGTCGCGGAAATCGGAGAAGTTATTCAACAGCACTTAATTAATATTGGCGCAATGGAAGCGCCGGCGAAAAAGAAAAATGAACTGCCAACTTCTGTGAAAATTACTGACAGAGGCTCTGAACCGATGGGCAGCACTGAAAGCATGGGCATGGAAACTAATCTGGAATTTGATCCGAAAGTTAAAGACCAGTTGAACTCTCCTTTCATGATTTGCCCCCAGTGCAGCGAGCGTGCTTTGTATTTCGAAGAAAACTGCAACAAATGTTTTTCCTGCGGGTACAGCAAATGCTCATAAAAAAATCAGGGAGTAATGGATTGCTGGATTGCCGGAGTAAAGGAAGAAGGGTGTCAGGTGTCAGGTGTCAGGAATACAATATTCTAGTCGACCCTTAAAAACTGCTTTTTTGTAGTATTCATGGGACATTGGCTTATGAAAAGTGAAAAGTGTGAAAAATAGGATCAATGGATTTTTAGGGGGGGCTGTTATTTTCTTCCCCAATTATTAATTAAGGTTTAAGCAAAAATTAATGAAACTCTTTTGTATAATTTTTGTTGTCAAAACATTGCCAAATGTATCAGCCGACCTCAGCGAGGTCAGCTACAACGTGTTCGCTAAATTTATTCCTTGCTATCTTCTGTAGCCGTTCTCGGTGAGGACGGCCACTTCACACTCGCAATCAATCTAAAATCCATCTAACTAATTTTTGTTGTCAAAACATTGCCAAATGTATCAGCCGACCTCAGCGAGGTCAGCTACAAAAAAGGTTGAACAAAATTATGTATTATAATGATAAATAAAAGAACCCACCACAAATTTCCATTGATCCTCAATCTCTACAATTTTTTCTATAGCTTCGATATAGTTTAGAGGCAGGCGGGTAATATTCGCCAAGTTGTTCTTTCTTGGCCCGGCATTTGAACGATAAGATTCCTGGACAAGAATAGTAGTGTAAATTTTACCTGATTTCTTTTTAGAATTAATTTAACTAACATGCATAATTATCTCCAATCGGATTACTACGTATTATTAACGTATTATTAAGTACAATACTATTATAACAGAATAATACAGGAATGTCAAGAGATGGAGTACTTACTACATTTTGACGGATAAATACCTTGTTTTACAGTGCTTATGTCTTTGGATTTTTTATTTTGCGGAAGTCAAGCTAAGTAGAAAAAGTAGCCGCAGCTTGCCAGCTGCGTAAGAGCAAGGGTGAGAATGTTCAGGCGTCAGGGTTCTCAGTCTTCTCACTGTACACTGATTTCGGGCTACGCAACTAGCAAGTGCGCCTACAACAGTCCTCTGTCCTCCGCCCTCTGTCCTCTTATTTCCGCGTAGCTTTCAACTGCTTAATGTAATATCCACCCGACAGAGTGTCTATTTTTGTAGTGATTTCCTCTATTTGAAATTCGAGGCGGGAAAGCTCTGTAAAATCTTTAGGCGGATTGAATAATTTCTTAAATACTAAATTTCTGCGCTGAAAATAGTAAATGGTAACAGTGTTGGCAATATCATCCCTTAGTTCCGTCTGTCTGTTTCTTTGTTCATCTATTCCAATTTCAGACTCATCAAAGAAGAATTTTTCAAGTTTCCATGTAAGTTCGGCTTCCAGCCTGTAATCGTTTTCTCTGGTATGTTCTGATCCGCGGTAAAGATAAAGAGGGTTAAGCCCGATATCCCCTCTTCTTCCATATCCGTCCAGCTTCCCCATTTCTCCGCCGCCGAGCAATCTAACTTCCGGCAGCCAGGCGCTTTTTCTAACATTTTCCAGCCATTTTTTTATTTTATCGGGATGGAGTTTTGCGTATTCAATAGCAGCATTAACAACATCTCTGGCGCTGGGTTCTTTCTGGATTTTTTTCATTGCGAGTTCATATTTTTCTTTCAGCAGTTTCTGCCGTGCTTCCTCATTTTCGTTCTTTCTCTGAATAATATCCGATTCTTTCTTCAATATAGCCGCTGTCTGGTTCGTGGAAAAATCGGCAGGAATAATTGTTACATCTTTAGAAACGTTCGGGGGCAGCCAGTCTTTCCCCCATAAAACCCCGCCTGGGTAGTTCCAGATAATATCTTTCCCGTTAGCAGTAATAGAAACCTGCCCGCATTTGTTAAAGTCGTAAAGCGAGCTGACCAGGGAGTAGTTTTCCAGGCTGGTTTCGCTGTAGAAAAGCCTTCCGCCGCTTATAAAGCAAAGCGCGTTTGCCTGGAGCGGAGCGACCGCGAGATGTGTAATTCCGTTATCGGGCATCCCAAGAACATTTCTGAAAGTTTTTCCTTTGTCTTGGCTGACAAACAGGCTTGCGGCAGTCGCGACATAAACTTTATCTCCCCGCATATCAATTTTCACATCATTAATATAATTTTCTTTTTCATTAATCCGCGAAAAGAACCTTTCAAAAGTTTGTCCCTCATCATTAGAAATCCAGACGCTGTCAGAAGTGGCAAAAAGAATTTTTTCCCTGTTTCTTGGAAAAACACAAATGTTGTTATAATCTCTTGTTTCGGAATTGAGCTTGCGGGACAGCCATGATTTTCCCCCGTCACGGCTTATGTAAAGGTATTTTGAAGAAAGTAGATATATAAGCCTCGGCTGCTGCCAGATGGTATATAATGACTTAAGAACTTCACCTTTTTCCTTAAAGGGCAATTTGGAAGTTTTATCCCAGTTCCTTGAGCCGAAATCGCATTGCCAGAGCGCGTTGCTGTAAATGGCGTAAATCGTATTTTCGGCAATTGCGCATTCTTTAACGGGAGCTGAAAGGAGGGAATGTGTTTCGGGGAGTTTTTCAGCAAAAGTCAGAAACGCAAAAACAAAAAGAAAATAAGCTATATTCCTAAAGGTCATCCGCTTTATGCCGGTCATCATAACCATCTCCGTTTTTGTCTTTGAAATCTAATTTATTACGTGATTTTGCCTTCCTGATGTTTCTTTTCTGCCTAAGAGACATAGACTTGATCTTATATTTATTTCTGACTTTCTTTTTTTCAGAGTGATCTTTGTCGGTTTTAGAAAGGATTGTTTTCTCAAAAAAAGTTTTTTCTTCGCGAGATTTTTTGTCTGTAAAAATATCTGCATTCTTCCCGGGATTCACGGGAGGTTCCGTTGAAGGCTTTTCTATCGCAAGCTGCGGCGGACCAAAGCTGGTATGATATAATTGCCCTTCCTGCAGTTCTTTTGCATAAGCAATATTCGCAAAAATCAAAGCAATTATAACTAAAAGAAAAGTAAAATATTTAAGATTATTTTTCATGATTCTACAGCAATCCTCATATACATTATATCATAAATTTAGTTTCATGCAAAGTTTTTTTATAAATTACTGTTTTTTGCCGTTTACGATTACTGTTGTCCTCTCCTTTTTCTGAATTAAAAAATTTATCGGATGCTTCGTCACATATAAAGAATCAAGCACTTTGCCTTCCGGCAAGATTTTGCTGCCCGATTTTGTCATTTTTGACCTTACGCTTATTATCGAACCGGAAAACCTTTCTTGCGAAGGAATAGTATCGTTATCCCAGCCCGCGGTATTTCCTTCGTCGGCACAGGCAATAAACTCGCTATTATCAATAGTGTTCCCGAATTTAACAAGGCTGATATCACCTAAAAATCCTGTATATCCCAGCGGGCTAATTCCGGCCCGGACATAAGCATGAGAGATTTTTTCTTTTGAAGAAAGTTTTCTAATATTCTTTCGTGAAGTGAAAACTGCATTGTTAATTTGTCCGGCGACATCTATTTTTTCTATATCTCCGAACCATGTTTTGATTTGGCCTGAAAACTCGTCTTCAATGCTGAATTTTTTTAAACGCGAGCATTCGATTCTGCAGTTTGTACCTCTAGAGAGCTTAAGGTTTCCTACGCCAATAGGGTTTTCCCCAGTTTTTGCCGTGAAGGATTCAAGATAAATATTTTGTGTTTTTATCTTTTTAGCTGCTAAATAAGCATAAATATTAAGTTTAGGTTGTGAGTCTCCCAAATATTTTAGCGCCAAACTCAATTTTGATTTTTCTTTATTGATAAAATTAAAGATTTTTTTGTAGATTTTTTTTCGCGCATGGAAATCGCCGGTTTTTTTACTTAATTTTTTCCCGTAACGCGACAGCTTTTTATAAAAAGTTCCCGGGGATTTCCTCTGCCAGCCAAAGCTGTATAATGACATAGAATTCTGTTCCGGCCGGTAGTCGATTGCAAGCGGTGTTCCTCGGGGCGAGACTTTAATTTCCATCCCGTTTGCCAACGATATTTTATTTTTCTGAACCGGAGCGCAAAATGCTATTTCATTTGACAGGCCAATAACTATAACGCCGGATTCCAATTGAGTTAAAGACAGCGGTTCTTCTTTCCAATTATTATTATTTTTGACTTGGTAGCGAACGCTGACAGTGCCATCTTTATATAAATTTCGCAAATAATATTTGAAGCTTTGTTTTGAAATAAGAGCTGTAACGCTTCCTTCTTTTGCGGGAGATAAGCATACCGGATTAATATTATATGTTCTGACATAACTGCCTGTAAGGCTAAAAACTTGAACGTTGCCTTTGGCAGTAGAGTTAAGAAGATATAATAGCCCTTTTTCGTCTGCGGCCGCCGCTATTTTATCGTTTAAGTTGGTTATAATAAAATGCGGCCACGACGAAAGGGGTTCTGCCAACGCACTCGTGCCGGGCAAAGGATAAACATTTTTCTTTCCCACCAGCGCAAGCGGGTTTTGGTAATCAGAGGCAAAAACGGCTGGTATTTCTTCGTTGTTAATATTCCATTTATTTAATTCCGAGCCATTGGCGGTCAATCTCGACAAAAAAGATTGTGTGGAACTTCCTGAAAACTCCTGGTAACACACCCACCAGAAATTTGAGGAATCCTGCTCTATAGAAATGAGTTTATCGCAACTTGCAAAAAAGTTCTTAAAAAAGCAGCGGTAAGTTTGAGCCCCAGCTGAATTAAATGTCACAAAGTTATTATCATTTACAAGACAAAAATAAGTGTCGTCGTTTAGTCTTCCGGAAATATTACAATTGAGTTCAGAATTAAGCGGCAAAGGAGCGTGCAAAATTTCGCCTTCCAAATCAAAACACAGCATGCCCTTGTTGCATTGAATCCAAGTGTTAGATTTCGCGAATTCTATGTCAGTAACACAGATGTTTGTTTTTTTGCCAAATAGTATTTTTAAAGAATCGTATATTTTGTTTAATCTTTCATAAATTTGGGAATCGGTGAACTGTGTGCCGTCACTGTGATACAGGAAGATGTAACCGTTTAACATATTTCCTAAAAGAATTTCGCCGTCAACACGTGTGAGAAAGACAGAGTCTTCCAGGGAAGTTTCCGTCCATTTAATATTTTTTATAAATGAGCCGTTTGTTGAATAAACATACCAATATAGAGGGTCTTTCCGATCACATTTAACAAGAAGGCTGATCTCATTTTTATTTTTGTTAAAATCCATATCCAGCACCCTTCTTGAAGTGTCCGAAACGATAGAAAGGTGAAAATATTCGGTATGTGAATATTCTCCGTCCGGCAGGAAAAATTCCAATTTGTCATTCAAAAAAAGGCAGATTTCATCTCCGCACGCTGTCGCCATTGGGTATAAACAATCACTTATTTCCTTGTCAAAAGGGAGTTCCCACTTTGTGAAAGACAAACCGTTTGACGCGTAAACTTGCACAAATGGAATAGAAGAATTTCTTATCCCCGTTTTTACTAATAAACCGTTGTCTAACTGTGTAATTTTATCGGAAAGGTGCGTAGTCTCAGCGTCAGGAACCTGATAGATTTTATTGTAGTCGGAATTGACATCAGAAATGCCTGATTTCGAAACTAATAAAATGAAAAGAGTTAATAAGCAAACCGTTTTTTTCATGTATGCAATACTTATAGCAATTTTTACGCCAAACATTAATATTTATACAACCTGAAGGGGTGTTACAAAGCTTTGTTCAACTACTTCAGGTTTGATACTTAGTTTAACTATCACCCCCGCGTTGAAACGCGGGGGCTAATATATATTTCCCCGTTGGGGCAAGTTTTACGAAAAGATTATATAACACGTAATAAAAGTCGAAGAATTTTATTTTTTGCCGGGGTTGCTGATATCCCATTTTTTCAGCCTGTCGCGCACGCTTTTTTCAGATATTCCAAGCTTTTTCGCGGCTTTCGACTGGTTCCCCTTTGTTTCCTTCAGAGCGTGCATTAACATCGCTTTTTCTAATTCGGTGACAGCATCAGACATACTTCCGTTAAGCCTGAGAGAAATTTTATTGCCTGAATACTCCGGCGCCGATTCCTGAATAACTTTCGGAAGGTCAGAAGGCTTGATAAAAGTTGAGCGCGTAAGAAGAACAGCTCTTTCGATAGCGTTTTCAAGTTCTCTGACATTTCCCGGAAAATCATAACTAATTAGAAGGACTTCAGCTTCATGGGTCAAACCTTTAACCGTGCTGTGGTTTTCCCTGATAAATCTATTTAAAAATGAATTTGCCAGCACGGGAATGTCTTCGCGCCTTTCCCTGAGAGGAGGAATATGGATAGGAACTACATTAAGCCGATAGTATAAATCATGCCTGAATTTTTCTTCTTTTATTTCTTCTTCAAGGTTCCTGTGAGTCGCGGTAATCAGCCGCACATCGACATTGATGGACTTGCTGCTGCCCACACGTTCAATAGTGTGTTCCTGCAAAGTTCTTAAAAGTTTAACCTGAATGTTCAGTGGAACATCACCTATTTCATCGAGGAAAAGAGTTCCTCCGTCCGCAGTTTCAAACCTTCCGATTCTGGTTTCGTGAGCTCCGGTAAAAGAGCCCTTTTCATGGCCGAAAAGCTCGCTTTCCAGCAAATGCTCATTAAGGGCGGAGCAATTCACCGCTATAAAGGGTTTATCTTTCCTCTGGCTTGCAAAGTGAATCGCCTTGGCAACAAGTTCCTTTCCCACACCGGTCTCTCCTCTTAAAAGAACTGTGCTTGATCCGTTGGCTATCCTGGCGCAAATATTCATAACTTCTTCCATTTGCGGGCTTACGGAGATTATTTCGTTAAAGGATGCGCCGCGTTTTAATGATTCCCTGAACATTTTATTTTCTTCAATGACAGTATAATGTTCGTTAATCCTTTGAAGAATAATTTCAAGCCGGTCAAGGTCTACCGGTTTTGTAAGAAAATCGCGGGCGCCCGCTTTCATCGCCTGCACGGCAAGCTCCACATCACCATAAGCAGTTATAAGTATCACTTCGATTGAAGGATTTTTCTTTTTTACTTTTTCCACTACCTGCAATCCGTTCAACCCTTTCATTCTAAAATCCGAAATAACAACATTTATAAAGTTTCGTTCAAGGAGCTCCATTCCTTCATCGCCTGACGCGGCAGATACAGCTTCGTATCCCAAATGCTCTAAAAAACCAGTTAAAGATTCCCGCTGGGAAATTTCGTCATCTATTACTAATATTTTCATGATTTAAATCTTTGAATTGTTGGAAATAATAATTCATTAATTCACTATTCTGTCACTTCATTTTTAACAGGTATTTCTATTATTGCTTTAGTTCCCCCTTTTTTACCGGGCTCTAAAGAAATATTTCCGTCATGCTGCTCAACAATTCTTCTTGTAATAGCAAGTCCCAGCCCCGTTCCGTTATCTTTTGTGGAAAAATACAGATCAAACGCCCTTTCATATCCCTCCAAATCCATTCCGCCGCCTGTGTCTTCCACGGATATTTTTAAGTTTGCTTTATCCTGAGCGACGCGAACTATCACTTCTCCGCCTTCCGGCGTCGCTTCCAGAGCATTTCTAATCACATTAATTAGGGCCTGCTTAATTTGCCTTGCGTCAGCCGAAACCGGTTTTAAACTTTTTGAATACTTTTCTGTCAATTTAATGTTTTTCTGGTGGGCTTCACCTTGTTCCAGACAAATAATATCTTGAACAAGCTTCTTAGGGTCACATTCGTCAAACACTGCCGGGCTGGCTTTCGCAAATGTTAGAAATTGTTCAACAATTTCGTTAAGCCTCTGAACTTCTTCTTCAATAACGCGCGTGAATTCATTGAACTTCGGCATTTTTTCCTCGTCAGGCGCCGCTTCCCTTTTTAACCGCTGGACAAGGATCTGAATAGCATTAAGCGGGTTTCTAATCTCATGGGCAACGCCGGCAGCCAATTTTCCCATCGCATAACTTCTTTCATTTTGCCTGGACTCCCGCTGCATTTTTTCAACTTGTTCCGTAATTTCGTCTTTTTCTATTGCTATCAGCTTGGCATTATGAAGATTTAGAAAATACATTATCAGAACAAATGTAATAAAAATGAACAGGCAGGCTAACAGTATTGTTCTTCTTATTGTCTGTAACTCGAGCCTGCGGATAGACCGCAAAGTCACACTTACGCGAAGAAGATATTTCTTGCTGTCAATTTTGAAAGGCCTAACGGCTTCAAACTTATAATCTTCCCCGGATAGCTGCCTTGTCAAAAAAATTTCATTATCGAAAGCCTTTTTTAAAAACGGGTCAAAAGAAATATCGCTCATTTCAGGTAACTTCCCGGACCCGGCGAGTATTCTCCCTTCGTCCTGGCAGACCAGGTAGTCGAAAACACCTATGGTTCCGAGTTGTTGCAGGAATTTTCCTGTTCCGCATTTCTGCCGTATTACATTTAAAACATTGGTTGATAAATTCGCTTCCTTAAGATGTTTTCGAATTCCGGAATTAATGCCTATTCCGGCAACAATAGTATCAAGAACTATTTTTGCTTCATTTTGGGCAAGCTTAATAAAATCTCCCCGAGTGCGGTTATAATGGTAAAAAAGTGTAGAAAACACCAATACCCCCAGCACAAGAACTATTACAGTCATAAAACCAAGTAGAAGATGACTTTTTTTCTTTTTCATATAAAGATTTTATCATTAAATTGTTTTTTTTGCAAAAATTTAAAATAAAAATTCCCGCGGGAAGCGTCTTCCCGCGGGAAATTGGCACGCCCATAGGGATTCGAACCCCAAACCTCCTGGTCCGTAGCCAAGCGCTCTATCCAATTGAGCTATGGGCGCATTTTTTATTAAACTTCAAATAACAAATCGTTTTAATTATACCAATTGAGGAATTTTCTGTCAATATTAATTTTTATTGAATTCTTTGTTGACAATTCTGATTGTTTTGTATATAATTTCTCCAACAATAAACAAGCGCATGGGAAACCGGTGAAATTCCGGTGCGGGACCGCCGCTGTAACTGTCCATGCAACTCTCATAATGTCATTGCCCCGCTCGCGGGGTGAGAAGGCGGGAGAAGCTACCAGGCCAGAAGCCAGAAAACCTGCTTGTCTTATTTAAGGTTCCTTTTTAATAAATGAATCTTCCCGTTGTTTCTTCGGTTTCAAGAACTGCGGCGCTGCTAATAATTAGTATCGCTTAAATGCCTGAATCGTAAAGCAACGGTTCAGGTTTTTTGTTTTAAAGGATTAGCGAACAAACAATATAACACCAACAATTAAGGAGAAAAATTATGAATCGTTTGTTCAAAACTTCAGTATTAATGGCCGCAATTTCAACGAGCCTTGTTCTTGCAGCCGACTGGCCTTCGTTTGCAGGTAATGCCGCAAATTCGGGCTCCTCTCAAGATGTGGCTCCGCGCGATCTTAGCAACGCTGTTGTTACTACTTCAGCAAATCTGGGACTTAAAGAATCTACTTCGCCTGTCATTGCCGACGGCAAAGCTTATGTTTACGCAAATGGCGCGACAGGAACTCTTTATTGTTTGGATTCAGAAGCTCTCACTACCCTTTGGTCAGCTCCGGTTATGGTAGATGATGCTACCGGTTGGGGAAGCTGGGCGTCTCCCGCCGCCGGAAGTTCAAGCATCGTTTTTGCCGCCGACTCTTTTCTCGGGTGCTGGAACCTTGACGGTTCCGAACGCTGGGCGGTTACGCTTTCTAATCAAACTATAAACAGCTCCTGTAAAGTTTCCGATGGAAAAATTTTTGTTTCTTGTTTTCATTATTTAAACTCCGAATTTAGTGTTGCCGCTTTTGATATTTTGACCGGCAGCAACTTGTGGAATTTGACTGATCCTGCTTTCGCGTTTTCTCCTTGTACTCCTGTTATAGATTCTGGTGCTGGAAAAGGCTATGTCGCGGCGGGAAATAAGGTTGCCCAATTTGATTTGGCAAGCGGCTCAGCGGGTTGGAGCACAAACCTTCCGGACGCTCTCATGCTTCAAAATCTTTCCATGAGTGGAAATTCCCTTTTCGTCTCTGATTTTGCTTTTGCTTCTTATGTTGCGGGTTCGAACCTTTATTCAGTCAGCAAATCCAATGGAGCAGTAAACTGGGTTGCTCAGGTAAATGTTTCAAGTGTGCCTCCGGCAATTGAAGGAAACGTGCTTGTTCATTCCGCTGGGGATGCCTGGGGCGTCCCACAGGAATTAACAGGAATTGACATAAACACCGGAACTCAAATTTGGAAAGTTGCAAAAAGTCTTGGCGGTGGCACTCTTATGCCGGCTATCAGCAAAGGCGTTGTTTACGCTTCCGCGAACAATGCGACTAACTTAACTTGTGTAAATGTTGCTGATGGTTCTGTTGCTTCCGAAATTGTTGTGGGCGGCAGTTCTCCGGCTGTAGCTAACGACACGCTTTACACTGTCTTCAACGGCGCGCTATACGCGTATTCACATAAAGCCGGCGCTTTATCGGTAGATAAGGCAACAGCTAAGATTCTGCTTGCCAAAATCGCGAAAGATAATGCTAAACTTTCTGTTTCTATTCCTATGGATGCTTCTCCCACAAACTGGCTGAATAATTCTATGACCATAAAACTTGGAGAGATTTATTTCCTACATGATGAGACCGGAAAATTGAAAAAAGGCAATGACAAAAAAGCGCTGTGGAAATTTGTTAGCGCCGACAAAACTTCTAAAACAACAATTAAATGGACTGCCAAAAAGAAAGTATTGCAGATTAAGGCAGGCGTCAAAAAACTTGATCTCCGCAACACTATTCCTTACAAAACCACAGACGGAACAGAGACAAGCGACATAACAACAATATTCCGTGCGGGAGATTACGCTTTTTTCGCGAAATCTACTGATTCTATGACAACGGAAACTAAAAAAGACAAAGTAAAGTTAAAATATAAAAAGTAATTTTGTTTTTGGAATCGAATGCAATCGACCCGGAACGTCCGGCGCGTTAAGGTCGATTGCATTCGACAAAAAATGTAACCAAAATCTATGATTTTGAAAGTTCATCGTTTTTTAATTGTTCTTATCTCACTGGTCATAACCGTTTGCGGATTGTTATCGACTGTTTCTGTCGAATGTCAAGCGTCAAATTTCAAATTTCAAAATTCAAATAAAATAATTTGTTTTTCGCCTGCTATTACGGAAATAGTTTTCGGGCTTGGCGCCGGGGAAAATATTATTGCCGTTTCCGACTTTTGCAATTATCCGCCCGAAGCGAAACATAAACTAAACATTGGCGGTTTTATAAATCCTTCATTTGAGCAGATTTTATTATTAAAACCTGATCTAATAATTTTTCAGGGCCAGGCTCCTAAAATTAATTCTTTTTGTAAAAAATATAAAATTAATTCTTTAAACGTTAAAGTTGAAAATTGGAATTCAATTACTAACAGCATTCAAGCAATCGGTACTCGGATTGGCAAAAAAGAAAAAGCTGAAGCTCTTCGCGAAAATATGGCTGCACGGTGGAATAAATTAATAAAAACAAAGCCAAAAGAAATTGTGCCGGTTTTTATTTGCGCGGGAAGAGAATCCGGACCAATGGCATCCTGCATGATTCCAGGAAAAAGGTCTTTTATAAACGAGGCCCTTGAAGCAGCGGGCGGCAGCAATATCTGCAGCGATGTTATTGGCTCTTATCCGACAGTTTCCGCGGAAGTAATTTTCACTCGAAAACCGGAAATTATTTTTGAACTTCGACCAGGCGAAAAAATCAATGAAGAAAAGTTAAGAAATGAATGGAGCTTTTTAAAAACCGGCAAAAACAAGGTTGTTTTTGTAACAAATGATTTTGCAATGGTTCCCGGCCCGAGAATAGTTGACTTAGCGGAACTCTTTAAGACATTGATTTCACGAATTAACACTAATTAAAATTTCGTGGTTTTCGTGGTTACTTTTTTAGTGGTATGGAAAAAGGTTATATTCAAGTTTATACAGGCAACGGGAAAGGCAAAACTACGGCGGCGCTCGGGCTTTCACTGCGAGCTGTCGGCGCCGGGTTTAATGTTTTTATTGCCCAGTTCGTGAAAGGCATGGAGTATAGCGAATTAAATTCAATAAAAAAGCTTTCGCCAAAAATCACTTTAAAGCAGTTTGGGCGCGAGTGTTTTATCAGGCACAAACCTGAAGAAGACGATATTAAAGCCGCACGGAAAGGATTTGAAGAAATTAAGAAAATTTTAATCAGCGGCAATTATGAACTTGTGATTCTTGATGAAATAAATATTGCGACACATTACAAGCTAATTTCCGCCGAAGAAATAATAGAGCTGCTGGACTCAAAACCGGAAAATGTTGAAATAGTTTTAACCGGCAGAAATGTTGATAAGAGAATTATAGAGAAAGCAGATTTGGTTACTGAAATGAGAGAAGTAAAACATTATTATCAGAACGGCGTCCACGCCAGAAAAGGAATAGAATCATGAAAATAAATGTTTCGTCAAAATTACTTATCATCATCTTTTGTTTTTTACAATCAACAGTTTTTGCCGGCAGCAACGACTGGGCAGTTGAAGTTGTAGAATATGTCCCGGGAAACAACCCGGTTTTCGGGTACACTAATCCTGTTGTTTCTTTAGGCGAAGCCGCCAGAAAAACTATTTGGGACCAAGGAGTTGAAGATACAGACATAAAAGTTTTTCTTCCGGCATATTATAATACCGATTTAGTTTCTATCGGCGATAACGGGCATCTTATTTTAGGAATGGGGAAGAAAATATATAACGAAGAAGATGATGTTCATCCCTATGGCGTAGATTTGATAGTTTACGGAAATATGCTTTTCGCGTGTATGAACGAATCAAATGTTTACGCAAGCCCGTGGTATTCAGCATCGTGGGAACCCGCGGAGATTTGGGTCAGCCAGGATGCTACAAACTGGTGTCAGGCAACAAACGTGTTTGCAGATTCTTTTTTTCCCACCCAATCAATAGATATAGATGGAAATCCAAGCGATTATCTTTACCCGGTTAATCCCGCGTTGCTTTCAAATGACTGGTTTGGAGGAGACTGGAGCTATACAAACACAGTAGAAGCCTATGAAGGCGCCGGGGGCGGCACGCCCGTTGATTTGTCGCTGCTTGAGGACCAACACGGAAATCCTACAAATTTGCCCTGGGCTCAATTTATTAAGTTCATAGACATACCCGACGGAGAAGCTTGCGAAATAGACGCTGTCGCGGGGGTAAAAGACCTGCCGGAACCAATTATAGTGTTCAGTGTTCAGTTTTCAGCGTTCAGTGTAATTTTCGTTTTGCGGCAGAAAACAAAATTCTTTGCTTGACCTTTAAACCTTGGACTTTAGACCTTATGACGCGGATGGCAATCCGCGGCTACAGCTACTTTAAACTTTGATTACTAAACTCAAACAACCGAGTGGCGGCGCGCTGATTTTTGTGCTGATAATTTTCGTGGCCGTAAGTTTGTACTGCTTGTATTTTGTGTATGACGTAACAAAAACACAGTATGAATCAAATGAGTTTGTTTATGAGCAGAACGTTGGTTCTGTAATCGACTCGGCATTGGCTCACGCGAAGTTTTTGCTTGATGCCGATTTAAAAACAGGCCCTGCCGATGATTATCACGACATCTGGGTTTCGATTCCCCGCGGGAAAACCATTTCAGAAAGATTAAGCTGGTCAAAATACGTTTCCGTTCCTACAAATCTTAAAAACCAGAAATGGTTTGAGCTTCCAGGCCCTTCACCAGCTACTGTTTTAAGATACCGGTTTAAGCTGATTGACACGCAGCCTGTTGAAGAGAATTTGAGAAGTTGGGACGTTAGGAAGATGAGGAAAAATAAAACCTCACAACTTCGTGCGCGGCAGCCAAATACGCCCGTAGCGTGGCATGAAAATAAATGGGTTAAAACAGATGATATTTCGTCCGTTGACGTTCAAGGGATCAAAAGCTTATTAAACACCTTTGAATCGGGTTCAAAACAAAACCCGGTCGCTCCTGAAAAATTGTCAAAAATAATTGATATCACGGACAACAACTATACAATAAATGAATTTAGCCCGCAAAATTCAGAGCCGGTTCAGTTCGACAGAATTGTTACTCAAACCGACACACGCTGGGAACATTTTGATGATACTATGCGGCTTGGAAGGTACTATGAAGAACGCGGAAAGCATAATTATTTTCTTATAGAGGGGGCTTCTTTGTTTTATAATAAGTTCTCCGGGTCGACCAATGTTTCGGTAAAGCTTGAAAACGAGCCGGTAAATCCCGGGAACCTTTTCGGTTGGAATGAATATAAAGAATTTAGAAAAAAATCTAAGCTTCCATGGTGGCACGAAAATATGTGGAAAGGCGTGGAAGCGTTGACAGGTGCAGGCGCTCTTCTTAGAAGGCAGCCTGTAAAATCTAACAGTGAAACAAATTCTTTTGTTTTTAATGATTCTGATCGCGCAAGGTTTTCCGAAGGACAAACAATAACTTTCAACAACTGGTTTTCTTCTCTACACGCTAAAGCGAGGGTTAAATACAGAAGAGACGGCGGCAAGGATTTAGGAACAATTTTTACAGCAGAGAGGGACGCTCCGGACAGTTTGATTTTAACAAATATTTCTGTTAAGGACAAGTACCGGGTCACCTTAGTTTCCGGGCAAAATTATAAAACTCCGCAAACTGCTTCCATAAGCCTGTCAGGCGTTTCCGGCTACAAAAATCTGAATTTTGACATTAACGGATTTGCAGTTTTAGAAGAAGGAGAGCCGATTTCAGGAACGTATCATCCTGAAGGGGGATTTTTAGAAATGCTAATCAAATCACCGAAAAAATTCTCGGGGCTTTTCAGCCTTGAAGGAGCGATTCTCGAACAGCCTGAATTTGTTGTTTTAAGAAATTTGTCTGACAAGCCGGTAAGTTTAAAAGGCTGGAGGTTCGGGTACAAACTTGGCGAAAGGTTTTTCTGGTCTCATCCTTTTTCCACTTCAACTTATTACAAATCGGGATATGGAAAGGTAAAAGAAGACTTGTCACCATCTATTCCCGCACGTGATACTTTGATTTTAACGCCTGATATTAATATGTTTGATAATTTTGCAGGCGGGAACAAGAACGGAAAGTGGGGCAACTCTTCTGCTGAAAGAATTCCTGTTATAGAAATTAAAAGCTGGGGGCCGAAGTTTAAGGTAAAGAAAGCCCGGTATGGCGGAATAAATAAAGAAGTTCTCGGAACAGACGGCGGGCCTAACTGGATGGATCCCGCCGAAGGTTTTCCCTGGGAATCAAAATGGCGGCTTTATATTCCCGGTGTTGACTGGTCAGTGACAAAATCCTTGCTTGAAGGTGAAGTGGTAATTTTCGACCCCGATGGGCACGGAAAGAAGTATCCGCCTGTTCCGGGCATAATAATAAACCAAAGAAAGCGGTTTTTAACAATCGCAGTTTCCGGCACAAGAAAGCGGTTTCGGCCTACTAAGGACGCAACTTTAACTTTTTGCGGAATTCCCGACACGGTTAAAGAGTTCCTTTTGCTGGCTTCGGACGGGTCTGTTGCTTCTCTGGCAAAGATGCCGTCGCGGAAGTTAAAAAGAAGGAAACCCCTTGAACAGGTTATATTAAATAAAAATAATATTTATGAGCGCGAAGAATTTAACTGGGGAAAAATATTAAAAGAGCTTAACAATCGAGGAAAAGAATTTGTTAAAGAGCCTGTCGTAAATGATGAAAAGTTCAATTCAAAAAAGGAAAAATACAAATATTTAAAGAAATGCGGTTTTTCGATTAAAAGTGATTGGATTTACAGCGATTCTTTAAATTTACCTTTTTTTGAAGCTGATATAAAACCTTCAAAATCTATTAAATATGTTTCCGACAGGTCAAAAATCATCAGATGCGAAAACAGGTGGCTAATAAGAAAAACCCCTGAAAACGGCCTCCCGGCTCATATGGAAGTCAACCCGTTAAGCCGGGAAATACATCTTTCGGGAAATAAATCCGTTTCTGTCGAAGAAATAATTCCCGACGGGATAAAATTGTCAAAGACGCCCGGAATCTCGCCCGCGCAGTATGTCGGGAAAACTGTAGTGGCAGGTCCTTGTCCTTCGGGAGGGGGTATTCATATTTTTGGAGCCCCGGGATTTGTTGAATTTGAATGGAAACTAAAGCCGCACCGGAAGCTCCGGTTTGAAAACACAAAGTTGACACTTTACGGTCGGAGCGCGAATAAATGGCAGTCCCCTGCAACAGTGTCACAGTGGAATAATTTTACAAATTTTCCTGTAAAAATAACTGTAGAAGTCTGGAACTTTAAAAAGAGAGTTTATGAGCTGCGCGCCGACAAGAAAAGTTTTGATTCTTCCGACAAGCTTTTTCTTGGAAAACTTAATCCTGAAAATTTAAAGACCGGCAGATTAAAAATGAAAATAACAACTCATCGGACTTTTTCTCCCCGAAGTTCAGCTTTATGGCTTGGAGGAGTCAACATTCATCCTTACGCCGGCAATTGCTATGTTAATATAAACACAGTTTCTTTAAAGTCTTTGCTATCGCTATGCAACAGCGACACAAACTCCGCGATAAACATTCTGAAAGAGTTAAACGGAAAAAAATTTCAATCAATGAAATCTCTTCCTGAACTGGGAAATAAAACTATAGGAGAAGACAAGTTTGTTATCCGTTCAGATTTGTTTGACTTATGTGTGGAAGCGCAGGTGATAAATAAAAAAACGGGGCAGGTATTATCCCAAAAAAACAAAGTTTTCAGGTTAGACAGGGCACCTGCAAGGCTGTCTGGGAAAGAGATTAGAGTGCGGTAAATGGAGGACAGAGGTAAGAACAAGGTTTCGGGTGTCAGGTGTCAGGCTCCATCACTCCAATACTTTTTTGTTTAAAATAAAGAGCGGGGAAAAATCATAAGATTTTTCCCCGCTCAGATTTTTAGCTATTTTGCAAATTAAACAGCTGCAGCTAATTTAGCTCCAGCTTTAAATTTAACAACTTTTTTAGCTTTGATTTTGATTTTTTCACCAGTTGCAGGATTAACGCCCATGCGAGCAGCGCGTTTAACAACTGAGAAAGTTCCAAAGCCAATAAGAGTAACTTTGTTGCCTTTTTTCAAAGTTTTTTGAACTGAGCCAAGAACCGCTTCAAGAGCAGCGCTTGCATCTTTCTTTGAAAGACTTGCTTCTTTTGCAATAGCTTCAATTAATTCGCCTTTATTCATATTGATCTCCTTGTGTTGATATTAAATGTTAATGTTATAAAGCTCAATTTCTACTTTTTGTAAAAGAAATTTATTACAAGAAAGTGCGCAGCAATCAAGCTTACCGTATTATCAAATCGCTTATATTGTACTCTATTATTGCCTGTTTGTCAATATATAGGGGAAATTTGGGAAATTTGGGGTTTTGGACAATTGGATTATTGGATTATTGGATTAATGGATTGTTGAATTTTTGGATTGCCGTTTATAATAATTTCATTAATCTTACGGTGATTTTTCCATTTCCATCTTTACAACCGCGATAGATTTTTTTTGTTTTTGATTTTCTTCGCCAATGCCTATGGATTCAAGATGCTGCTGAATCACTTCCCCGATTTCAGCTACAAGGGACGGAATATATTTGCCTTTTTTGAAGTAACCCCCGTTGGGGTCAAAGATACATTTAAGCTCTTCTACAAGAAAAGAGGGGTCGCTGGTGCGGCGGAAGACTGCGGATATCAGGCGGGTCATGGCTACCATCCAACTGAAGTGCTGAAGATTTTTACTGTTAATAAAAATTTCGAACGGCCGGATTTTGCCGTTAGGTTCTATGATATCATTAATTGTAATATAAAGTCCCTGGGCAGAAAGCGGAGTTTTAATTTTGTATGTTCTTCCACAAAGCTCAATAGGCCGCGCCTGGACAATTTCTTTTTCTGAACCGCTTTCCTCCTCTTTAGACTTGGATTTCTTTTTATCTTCCTCGCGGATAAGAACACCGGATATTTTTTCATTAGGCCTGAAAGTTGTGCATCCTTTAAGCCCTTTTTCATAAGCGTACATGTAAATATCCTTAAATTCTTCAAAAGGGAAATCCGTGGGAACATTAATTGTTTTGGAAATTGAGCTGTCTACGTAAGCCTGCAAAGCTGCCTGCATATCAATGTGTTCTTTCGGAGTAATCTGGTCTGTTGTTACAAAATAGTCCGGCAGGTCCTTTATGTCATGCTGTTTGAATTTTTCTTTGTAGGTTTTGTAAGCGTGGTCACAAACTTCCTGTTCTACAGTTTCATTTTCGTCTCCTACGCGCACTTTTCTTGTATAAGACAAGGCAAATACAGGCTCAAGCCCGCTGGAAACATTCCCGGCATACAGAGAAATTGTGCCTGTAGGGGCTATGGATGTCAGGTGTGAGTTTCGAATTCCGTGCTCCTTTATACCTTCTTTAATGCTATCCGGCAGGTTTGAAATAAAAGCGCTTTCCAAATATTTTTCGCGGTCAAGCTCAGGAAATGAGCCTTTTTCTTTTGCAAGTTCTATAGACGCCTGATAAGCTGTGTGGCAGATTGTTTTCATAACTTTGCCTGCCAATTTCGTAGATTCCGGCGAGCCGTACCTAACCCTCATAAAGGCAAGCATGTTTGCAAGTCCTGTTATACCAATGCCCATTCTTCTTTTATTTAAAGCCTGCTGGCTTTGTTCTTCAAGTGGATAATTTGAAGTATCAATAGTATTGTCAAGCATTCGAACAGCAACAGCAACAGTTTTTCTTATTCCGCTGTAATCGATTTTAGCTTTTTCTGAGAAGGGGTTTTTCACAAACTTTGTTAAGTTTACGGAGCCCAGGAGGCAGGCGCCAAAAGGCGGGAGCGGCTGTTCGCCGCAGGGATTTGTCGCGCGGATATTTTCCGCGTAATGCAAATTATTCCACTCGTTTACCCTGTCAATCAAAATGAAACCGGGTTCGGCATAATCATACGTGGAACGCATGATTTTGTTCCAAAGGTCGCGCGCCCTAACTGTTTTATATACCTTTCCGCCAAAAACAAGGTCCCAATTTTTATCTTCTTTAACAGCTTCAATAAATTCATTAGTAATCGTGACAGAAAGATTAAACATTTTAAGGCTTTTTCCATCACGTTTCACGTCAATGAATTCTTCAATATCGGGGTGGGAGCAGGAAAGGACGCCCATTTGAGCTCCGCGGCGCTGCCCGGCGCTCATTATAGTCCGGCAAGTAGCATCAAAAACCCGCATGTAGCTTATGGGGCCGGAGGCGCTTGACTGAACTCCGCGGATATAAGCGCCATTAGGGCGAATGGTAGAAAAGTCCATTCCTATTCCACCGCCCTGCTTTTGGGTTAGCGCGGCGTTGCGAATTGTTTCAAAAATTCCTTCCAGGGAGTCTTCTATGCGGTTCAGAACATAGCAGTTCAGCATGGTACATCTTTTTCTGCCTGTTCCCGCATTTGCAGTTATTCGTCCGCCGGGAAGAAATTTAAAATCTTTCAGTATTTCATAAAACTGATTTTCCCAAAGGTCCCTGTCGCGCTCGTAAGCAGCAAGCCCTCTTGCAACACGTTTCCAAGTATCATCCACTGAATTGTCTATCGGATTTCCGTCTTTTCCGCGATGGCGGTATTTCATGTCCCATATCTGCCAACTTATATCCGTTTTATCGACCTTTTTCGTCACTTTCAGGTACTCCTACTAGAAAACAAAGTTAATTAAATACAAAAGATTTTTACAAACTCCAAAACAACTAAAACTATTTATTTAATCTTAAATAATTTTAAAAGATAATACAATTTATTGATTTTTTTTATATCCTTAGCACAAGATGTAGTAAAAATATAATAACAGATTTTAAAAAGATTTGCAATCAGATTTTTTTTTAATTTTTTGATTTTATGCAAATGCTTGAAAACTCGTTACATAGCTCTTCTTTAATACGGCTGATTATATTTTATTTCGCCAATTATTTCTTGCTTTTTATAACTTGTTCATTATCAACAGGTTACATTGCAAAAATTTTTAATTTTCTTTGTTAATCGGGGCTCATAGGCATTAGTAAAAAAAATGATAAAATAATAATGGTTGATTTCGGCCAGTTAAAAGGAAAAGAAAATTACTTTTACAGACCCGGTCGTTGGGAAAGCTAATTTAGTAAAATAATTCGTGAATTCGTGGCAATTATTTTAAATCAGAAGCATTGCGTCACCATACGAATAAAACCGGTACTTTTCCCGGATAGCTTCTTCGTAAATTTTTCGCCATTCATTCATTCCCACCCACGCGGCTATAAGCATAATTAAAGTCGATTTCGGCAGGTGGAAGTTAGTGATTAGCCCGTTAATTGAACGTATTTTATAAGGTGGGTAAATAAATATAGAGGTGCTGCCCTTAAATTCGGAAAACATTCCGTCTTCTTTTAACGCACTTTCAAGAACTCTTAAAGAAGTTGTTCCAACGGCAATAATTCTACGGTTTTCGTTTTTTGCTTTATTAAGCTTTTTTGCAGTTCCGGATGAAATTTCAAACTCTTCGCTGTGCATATTGTGTTTTCGCACGTCTTCGCATTTCACCGGCTGAAATGTTCCTATTCCAACATTTAAAGTGACAGAAGTTATTTTACACCCGTAAGTTTTGATTTGATTAAGAAGTTCATTTGAAAAATGCAGGCCGGCTGTCGGCGCGGCAATTGCACTGCCCTCTTTGGCATAAACGGTTTGGTATCTTCGGCGGTCTTTTTCGGGTGAAGGTTCGTGTGGCCGTTTTATATACGGCGGCAAAGGCATTACCCCGCGTTCGGAAAGCATGTTTGAAAAATCCTCTTTTGAACAGTTAAAATCGATAATTCTTTGGCCCGAGTCATCTACCTCGATTACTTCAGCATCGATTTTTCCGATTTTAAGTTTTGAGCCTGTTTTGCATTTTTTGCCGGGTTTGACCATAGCGCGCCATTTGCAGCTTTCTTCTTCCTTTGTAAGAAGAATTTCTATTTCCGCGTTTGTGTCCTCCCGTTTTGCGAAGATTCTTGCGGGAATAACTTTGCAATTATTAACGACCAAAAGGTCACCCGGGATCAAAAAATCAGTAATATTTTTAAAAACTGAGTGCTCAATATTTTGTTTTTTTTTAGAATAAACAAGCAACCTGCTTTCGTCTCTTTTTTCAGAAGGTTGTTGAGCTATATGGTCTTTGGGAAGGTAATAATCGTAAGAATTGATATTCCAATATTTCGCCATTTTATTTTTGTTTTATTTCTTCACTAGTGTCGTGTCAACAATGAAAAGACACAAAAATCGTAACCTCGTGTAGCCGCGGCTTGCCAGCCGCGCAAAACGCCGATGGCAATCGGCGCCTACATTTTTTACCGACGCTGCAACGTTGACATGACACTAGTACAATCTTTTAACGTTTCAAGGCTTGAAAATTTCAGATCCGGGATAAAAATGGAGAAGAATTTTCTCATAGTCAAAGCCTCTGTCGGCCATTCCTTTTGCGCACCATTGGCAAAGTCCGACAGCATGTCCCCAGCCTTTTCCGGAAAAATAAATTCTGCCCCTTTTAAGTATAACATTAAACAGCGTGGACCTTATTTTATCATATCCGAAAATATTCCTGATTTCTTCTCCTGTCAAAACCACGGATTTTCTGCGTGAAGAGAACTTGATTTTCGCGACTCTGCCGCTTTTAAATCTTTTTAAAACCCGTACTTTTACGATTGGCCCGTAAAGAGGTTTTCCTTTAAGCTTTAATTTTTGTTCACAATTAGCTGCGGCAATCGAATATTTCCATGAATAGTTTTTTGTGTTTTTGCAATAGGGTGACTTAACCGGGCGGGGATACTCTTTGATTTTTTCAAAAATGTTTTCCGCTTTTTCTGTCCTTCCGCCGCAGCAGGAATAAAAGAAAGTGCACAACAGGTCGCCGTTGTATGTCAGCGCCTCACCCTCAGTTTCCAAAACAGCTTTTGTCGTGCGGGGATCTTCCGCCGACATTCCTCCGTAAACCTGGTGCATAGGAGTAACAATGTCATAATCCCTTTTTCCGTGGTTCCTGATGTGGTAAATAGCAAAAGTCCTGGCAGCGATAGCCTGGGCTTTCAAAGCGTCTTCAGGCCAGGATGAAAAAGTTTCTTTTGGAACTACTCCCATTATATATTCTTCAAGACCAAGCTTATTGACAACTGTCAGTTTTTGCTGCGAGGAAACAATAATTTCTATGTTCCCCCTGTAAAGAGTGTCATCTGCCCAGACCGTTTGAGTAATATCAGGCTGAATTAAAATTCTTTCTGACCCGATCGGCCGGTTATTTAACAAAATATTGCCTTTTCCGTCGGCTTTAAATGTTACTCCTTTCAAAGTATTGAATTTCCGCAGAATTTTTCGATTTGTTTTGTCGTAGATTTTTCCCGGGCCGGAAACTTTTATTTTTACTTCGGGAACAGATAATTTTAAAGCTACTTTTACTTTATTTGAAGCGGAAGGAAGGTGAATGCTGTCTGCTACCGGCGAAGGCAAAACCCCTCTGAAGGCAGACGCGCACCCAAAAGTAAGAAACGGGATAACCAGAAGTCCAAGCCCGGTGAATAAATTTTTTAAATCCTTCATATTTTTTTTCTGGAAGAAAAGAAGCTAAAGAAGTTTTTTAAGTCAATTAGATCAATTAGAATAATTAGAAATTTGAATTGCTTCTCTTTCTCAACTCCTGGCAAATTTATTATCTTATCATTTTTATTCTTTTAATCGGCAAATAAACGCACCAAGCTCTTCCTTTTATCAAGTCAAGAGGGGCAAAACCCCAATACCTGCTGTCGGCAGAGCACGCGCTGTTATCGCCAAGCATGAAAAAACTGTTTGTCGGCACAATTATTTCACTGACAATGTCGTCAAAGATCGGATTGATTTTTGAAGTATTCTTTTTAATTTTATTTTCTACTTCCCGGTAAGGCTTGCCGTTAATTAAAATAGCGTCTTTAATTTTATCGGATTTATCGCGTTTGGTAATTTTGTCAACAAAAGTTTTTACTATATTAAACTTATCACCCAGCAATCCTTCGTTAGAATAATAAACGTACTGGGCTTGGGCGGGCGTATTTGTAAAAATCTTGTCGTTCACATATAGTTTTCCTTCCACAATTTTAATTTTGTCGCCGGGAGTTCCCGCGCACCGCTTTATGTAGTCTATTTTCGGATTAGTGGGATTTTCGAAAACTACTACATCCCCCACTTCGGGCAGCCCCATTCCGGGAAGCATAATCCTGTATTTTGGCAGCGGCACCCGCCAGTTAAGAAAAGGGATTTTAATTCTGCTGCTAAGCCCGTAAGCGCCGCGTAATACGAGAAGATGGTCGCCAAATCCTTTGCCCATATCGTTGGCGCCAAGCAAGGTGGGTTCCATAGAGCCTGTAGGGATTTTGAAGAGTTCTATCGTATTGGACTTCAGGAAAAAGAAGAAAAGCAGCAATAAAATAAGAACTACAGTTTCTTTAACTATATGCATAAGATGATTTTTTTTTATTTGTTCCGTTTTAGCGGTATTTTTTTTATGTTTTTTTTTCATACTTGTGAGTAATAAGTCCTGAATTAGATTATATCAAAAATCCCGGAAGATTTAAAGTCCGGATTTTATTATAAAGAAATAAGGTTAAAAAAGAGCAAAAAGCGCGCGTTCCGCGCGTGAACAAAGCATATATATGCTATATTGCCAAAATCGAACGTTTTTGTCAAGTTTTTTTGTTTTTTTTATTGACTCGAAATTGTGTTTTTGTTATACTTTAAGCAACGAAAAAAGAAAATTATGAGCTTAAAAATTTTAGAAAAGAAACTTGTAAGAATAGAAAAGCGAATAGAAAAAATAAAAGAAAAACTTATTCTTACAGGAGAAATGCGTCCCGGTTCGTTGACGCAACAATATAAAGAACCACGAAAGAAAAAAGGAGGATTTTATCAGTTGAGTTACACGCACAAGATGCGAAGTCGAACAGAATATATTCGTCCTCAATTTGTAAAAGAAATACGTAAACAAATAAAGACTTATAAAGAGTTTAAAAAAATGATGGAGGAATGGATCGATTTAGGAATAGAACATTCGAAAACAAAAATAGAAATGAGGAAAATATTATTAAAAAATTGACTTAGAACTTATCACTCTCAAGTAATATAAGTAAGATTAATAAAAACGTAAGGATATAAAAATGAATACCGTTAGATTATCCACAAAAGGTCAAATAATATTGCCAAAAGAAATTCGCAAGAAAATGCATCTTGAGCCGGGATTGTATTTTAATATCAAGACAGAAAAAAGCAATATTATATTAACTATATTAAAAAAAACACCTTTACAACAATTGTGCGGAAAGTTTAAGAATTGTTCTTTGACTAAATCATTGGAGCAGAACCATGCAGAAGAAATCAAAAGAGAAAATTGCTCTTGACGCGTGGGCTATTCTCGCGCTTTTGCAAGGCGAAGAACCGGCGTGTTCAATTGTTGCTCAAAAGTTAAGAGATAGTTCATTGTTGATATATATGTCTTGGATTAATCTTGGTGAAGTTTATTATATTCTTTATAGACAACGCGGAGAATCAGAAGCCGAAACAACGCTTAAAGAGATCTTGCAATTACCTGTGAAATTTAAGGAACCTGATAAAAAATTAATTAAAAGTGCTGCTATAATTAAAGGAAAATATCGGCTTTCGTATGCTGATGCTTTTGCAATAGCTTTGGCGCATGAAGTAAAAGGTGTTTTATTAACTGGAAATCCAGAAATTATTTCGTTAAAAAGAGTCGTTAAAACAATGAATTTAAGGCGAGACTAATTCATACTAAAATAATTGTTTTAATATCTGACCAGGACAAAATGAAAACAAATCGTCTGAAAATTTCAATGGGGTCAGGAACTCACTCATCTCATTCCTGAATCTGACATACGCGAAAAGCAGGGGAAAACATGGGGTCAGGCACTCACTCTATTCACGGGTGCAGTTCGATTTTCGGGATTTAAAAGCCAAAA
>Ga0190284_1000149_pt1 | contig 53828 bp, 29 predicted proteins | sample 48691812_MG_FD_161668 | JGI IMG/M metagenome (GOLD analysis project Ga0190284, IMG submission 161668) | Hydrothermal vent microbial mat bacterial communities from Southern Trench, Guaymas Basin, Mexico - 4869-18-1-2_MG | ecosystem: Environmental > Aquatic > Marine > Hydrothermal vents >...
GAGGATGGACGGTCACGATTCAGAAATCCTACCTGACCGTACAGCGCAAGGTAGCCGACGCGTTGTAGCGGCCTGCGTCTCGCAGGCCGTTCGGCCGGCGGGGACGCCGGCCGCTACACACAGACCCGCTACACTGTACTGCTAACGAAGCTTGCTCGCCACAAGCCCTCAAGAGAGCAGGGTGGGCCTGTGCGACCCACCCCGCGAGATTCAGTCCTTGTCCGAATCGGACCGGGTCACGGCGCGTCCCGTCCGCGCCGCGCCCGGTCGGAAGCTCTCGGAATCGGCCTATTACGGTGCGCCCGTAAACGCCCTCTGGAACGCCGCGAAGTCAACCAGATCCAGGTCACCGTGCGGAGGGCTACCGTCGGAGTCGAAACACTCGCAGGGGTAGCCTCCCCCGTTTTCGTACGCGACGCCCGGACCGGTGAAGCAGGCCTCGAAGACGGCGTAGTCGTCCAGGTCGATGTCGGTGTCGCCGTCGGAATCCAGCGGCGGGTCGTTGCACCCCTGCGCTTCTTCCGCCATATCCAACTGCCCGACAAGCACGAGGTCACCCACCGACCCGTAGTGGCCTATTTCGTCACCCATAGGGTTGTTGCCCAGACCATCCGCAGTGGAGAAGGTGACGAAGTGCCGGAGATGATCACCATCTTCGCGCGTCACGCCGATGTCGTCAAGCCCGTCTCCATTTATGTCCATTACGAACGGCGTGTCGCCTTCCAGGCCCAAGTACACAGTCCAGAACGGTAGCGTGGCCCCGCCGCTACCGGTTGTGAAGTCGATCTTCCCGTTGGCGTCCGCCGTGGCAACGAACCACTGCATGATGCTGCCGTTGCTGCTGATGTTGGTGTCGCGGAAGACCAGCCCATCGTCGCGCCCGTCACCATTGATGTCGCCCACCAGCGGAATGTCACCGGGCGAGCCAAACTGGCCGACCGCTAAACCGCCGGCACCGAGAAGGCCTCCGGGGTTGCTGGTCCTATCGACATACCACATGAATCCCGGCGTGATGGAGCACTTGTCGGCGTACCCGTCGCCGTTGAAGTCGCCCATGATCGGAGTCTCGTTGGCATACTCCCCGTTGTTGATCCCTTCCTGCAGGGCTCCACCGTCTCCCAGGCCCTCGGGCCCGGACGGCGCCACGTACCAGTACAGCCTACCGTTTTCATCAACCGCGTCAGGATCTCGCACAACCGCAATCGCGTCGTCGTACCCGTTGCCAGTGACGTCGGCCAGGAAGAACTCGGTGGCCCCCGGCGCGAAAGCGTCCGTGGCGTCCAGGCCTGACGACGTGGCCATGCTCAGCCCGCCGAGGCCGTTGCTATCCACCACCGAATGACCGGCCAACCAGTTCGCCCCGTCAGCGAGCGGGTTCGTTTGACCGATCGCCACCACGTCGTCGATCCCGTTGCTGTCCACGTCGCCGAGCAGGAACACGTCTTCGGCAAGACCGAAGCCGCTCATTTGCGTATCGGTCGGCGCGGGCGGTATCTCGTCATCGTCCCAGTAGAGCGGATCGGGCCGCGTGTACGAGCCGTACCAACCGCCCGGCGGCCGATAGATCACCAGGTCGTCCTGCGTGTCCGGGCTGTCGTGCAACTGGGCGATCAGCGGGATGTCGCCGGTAGTGGTAAGCCCGAAGCTGGTAGACTCGTCGCCCGCCGGGTCGGTGCCTAACGCCCCGCCGGCGGTGGTGAACAGCGCGAACCACTGCGCCGTAGTCGTCCGCCAGACCACAATGTCATCCATCCCGTCGCCGTTCACGTCGGAGACCATCGGGATATCTATGCCATCGAGACCAAAGCCGGCGAGCGTCGTGCCCGCGTTGAAGTAGTTGAAGTGCCCAGCGCCATTAGAATTGATCAAGCCGTACCACCAGATCAAGCCCTCACCAGTTTGGCGAACCATGATCAGGTCGTCGTCGTCGTCGCCGTCAAGGTTCGCCACGAGGATCGAGTCTTGCCCGGCAAAACCGCCAATCTGACCCACCTGTGCCGTGCCGTTACTACCGAGTTCACCACTACTTTCGCCGGTGAAGCTGATGAACGTGTTCCCGCCGGGAATCCGGTACACACCGACGTCCGTTCGCCCGTCGCCGTTGAAATCGCCAACGAACGGCTGGTCACCACCCAGGCCATACTGGTGTGAGCCAGCCGCGGGGCTCAGCGTGTCCTTGCTCAGGCCCGTTCCGGGGATCGATATCGCCGCACGCCAGTTGAACCCGCTGTTCACGTGGATCATGTCGTCGGCGCCGTCGCCGTTCACGTCGCCGAGGAACCGGCCCACGCTACTACCCACGCTGCCGCCGAACCCATCCAGCGTCGGACCGCCGGACGTCGTGTCTTTGCTGAACTCGCCGACGCCGCCACCGGCGTCCACCGAGTGGGCCGCCATCCAGGACACCTTCGGGTCGCCCGCACCGCTGATGATGTTCGGGTCCGTGTAGGCAATGACCGTGTCGTCGATGCCGTCGCCGTCCACGTCGCCCATCATCACGTCCAGCGTCAACCCGCCGGCCGGGCCGACGTCGCTCACCTCTGTGTCATCCGGCGCCGTTCCGGCGCCGCCCCCGTCCGGGTCATCAATGTAGACCGGGGCCGGGTCGGTGTAGGTCCCGAACCAATCGCTCAGCCCGTCAGTGGCCCCCGCGCCGCGGACGACAACGAGGTCGTCAGCGTCCTTAAGCGGAGGCGGACTGGGGGCGTTGGGCATGGTGACCGTCACCACTTGGTCAACGCTCACGCCGCTCACGACCTCCACCCAGCCATCCGGCCACGCGATCAGTAGATCCACCGGGTCGGGGTGGGTGCCCAAGCCGAAGTGCAGCCGCGGGTCGTTCTGATTGCCCCAGCCGGTCGCGTTCTCCACCTGGCGGGTCAACACCGTGCCGCCGCCGAGATCGATCCGCACCTGCGTACCGATCGCGTCACTGTTGACGCCGTCGCCGTTGCCCTCGATGCGGACCATCAGCCAGTTGTTGCCGTTGTCCAGCGGGTTCTCATAGAGTTTCTGCCCCGTGTACAGGTCCAGGTCGCCGTCGTTATCGTAGTCAGCCCAGGCCGCCTGGAAGTTCGTCTTCGGCGTCGCCAGGTTAAGTCCGTAGTCGACCGAGCAATCGGTGAAGTTCCAGTTGCCGTCGTTGCACATCAGCGTGCTCTGCTCGCCCGTGTAGTCGTCTCCGGAAACCGCGGTGATGAACACGTCCAGGTCGCCGTCGTTATCGAAGTCGCCTAGCGCCGGCGAGGCGTGCGACTGCACGTACGGCATCGCCGCGTTCGAACTCATGTCCTCGAAGTGCCAGCTCCCCGCCAGGCCCATGTTGCGATAGAACCGCGGCGTCTCCTGGCACGCGTCGCCGTGCGAGAAGTTTCCGACAAGCAGATCGAGGTGCCCGTCGTTGTCCAGATCGCCCCAGGCCGACGCGATTGTGTGACCGCCGGGATAGTAGTCATCGTACGCCGGCGGCTCACAGGGTATGGGATCCGCGTCCACGCCGTACGTGTCCGCCACGTTGGTGAAGCTTCCGCTGCCGTCGTTGAGCCATAGGAAGTTATCGAGCAGGCGATAGTTGGAGACGTAGATGTCCACGTCGCCATCCTCGTCGAAGTCGGCGATGGTCACACCCCGGCCCGCGTTCGTGTTGGCGTCCGTCTCATCCTCCTGCCACCAAGTTCGGTCGAGGTGGATGCCGTTCGTGTTCGTTTGGGTGAAAATCGCGTCCGGGAAATAAGGGCCGTAGGGGTCCGGTTCCCAGCCCGTCCGGTAGGAGTCCAGATCGCCGTCGCCGTCGAAATCGCCCCAGGCGGCGCACTCGCTCTGCCACGGGTGTGCATCAAAAATGGCGGCGTAGCCGAAGTTGCCGCCGCCCAAGTTCGGCAGCATGTGACCGCCGGCCATGGCGGTGGTGATGTCAGGCAGACCGTCGTTGTTGTAGTCCACAAAGAGCCCCGGATGCGTGACCGGCGGACTCGAACTCTCGAACGACATCCCGTTGCTGTTGGTAAACAGAGATCCGTTGGTGCTCAGATCACCGATAAACAGATCCACGAAGCCGTCGCCGTCGTGATCGCCCCAGGCCACGCTGTAGTCGTTGTAGTCCGGCAATGGCGTCCAGGCGTCCAGACCTACGTCCCCGGTGACGTCCACAAACGGATCGCCGTAGGCGAGCCCGCTGCCCAGCACCAGGCAAACGCCAACGGCCAAACACACTCTTATTCTTCTTCCCATGGTGATTCTCCTCCAAAGCTATGGCTTTGAAACAAGGTCCCTTCCGTAAAGTCCGCTGTGCGGACCATCCCACAACGATCAACCTCTGCGCCGCTTCCGGTCCGCATAGCGGACCCTACGTTTCTGCCGGGCCAAAACGGATTGTTGATCCGGCCATCCATCCCTTTCGCACGCCGAGTCAACAGACCCGACGCTTTGCCTTCCTCCTCCAGAGCATTCCTTAGGGAACGCCCAACTGGTAATCCAGTTTCCCCCCCCACGCCGCCTTCTGGATCCTGTACAGGTCTATGTTGTTTTCGCCGCCCGATAGCCTCCAAGTAAACCGCGCCTTTAGCAAATACTGGTAGAGCGTCATGGCGCCGACCTCCCTGGTGTTCGGATGGGTCCAGCTCCAGTGGTCGACGTGACCGTCCGCAAACGAGAACGTCGAGCCGTTCGTATGCCGCGTCGAGATCGGCTCCATCCAGTACGGCTCGTACCAAAAGGAAGTCCAACTTGCGGCCGTCTGCTGCCCGAGGTCCATTAGAACGAGTTGGGTGCTCGGGTTCACGATGCGCGACGTGGTTCGGATGACCCGCCGATTGACCAAGCCCGGGTCGTGACCGTTCATTCGATCAACGATGGCGTAGTTGCGCATCACGCCCTCGACCATTGTCGGGCACGCGTAGAGTTCCTCGTTCTTCGTGTACGGCCAGAGCGCCCCGACCTTGATGTCGTGGATCTGCTCCTCCGGCGTATGGTCGGGAAGCATGTCGACCAACGGCTTGTTCGTGAAACCCACCCAGCAATCTTCGCCGGTATCGGGTGCCGTTCCCTGGGCGATCGTCCCCGTGTTTCCGTTGACGATCTTGTCGCTGTACTCCGCCGCGTACTGCTGCCAGGCGATCATGAGTTGGTGCTGGTTGCTCCGGCAGACCACCTGCTTGGCCTGTTCCCGGGCTTTCTTCAGCGACGGGAGCAGGATCGAGAGCAGCAGGGCGATAATGCTGACAACGACCAGCAGTTCGACCAGGGTGAACCCCGACCGCTGATCTTCCGTTCTCAGTTGTCCGTTGACCTGATCTCGCATGGTCCAACTCCTGGAAACCTGTTGAGCGAATACCGACTACCTTCCAGTTCGGTAGAGCCCGCTGTGCGGACCGCGCATGCCCGCGTCCCTGCTTGCGGTCCGAACAGCGATCCCTACGTCCTCCGCCCCCGCGCCCTCCATTCCGCATTATACAACCGCAGGAGGGCGTCCGGCCATCTGTAGCGGGTGGCCGGACGCCGTTCCTGTTGTCGTTTTCGTCAAACGAACATCTCCTCTTCGAACCTAGGCCCGACGACGACGCAACACCGCCAAACCGCCGAGGCCCAACAACATCAGCGTGCCCGGCTCGGGAACGCCGAACTGGCCGAACATGTGAACGTCGCCGGCCAACCCGAAGGACCAGTTCTCGTCACCGGCACCGTTCACGCCGAGCGCCCCGCCCGCCGTGGTCCAGGTCACGAAGTTCTGGATGTCAGTGCGGGTGACGCCGATGTCATCCATGCCGTCGCCGTTGATGTCGGCCACGAACGGGACGTCGGTACCGAGACCGTCGTCCAGACCGAAGCCCACGATGGTCGTGCCGGGATTGAAGTAATCGAGGTACCCCGTGCCATCGTTGATCAGGCCGAACCACTCGATCAGCCCCACACCATCCTGCCGAACCATCACTACATCGTCGTAAACGTCGCCGTTGAGATCCGCGACGATAAGCGAGTCGGTCGCAGCACCACCGATCTGCCCAATGGGGCCAAGACCGCCGGCACCGAGTACGCCGCCGGCACTGCTGTTCCAGAAGATGTTTCCGCCACCTGGACGATAAACACCGATGTCTTCGAAGCCGTCGCCGTCAAAGTCGCCCATGATCGGCTGGTCACCACCCAAGCCGAACTGCACCGGCCCCTGCACCGCACCGCCAGTGCCCAGTCCTGTGGCTACGCCGGACGGCTGACAGTACCAGTTGAACCCGGCGTTGATGGTAAGCGCATCGCTCGCACCGTTGCCGGTAACATCTTGCAGGAAGTTGCCTTCGTTGCCGGCAATCGTGCCGAAGTTACCTAGAAACGAGTCGGGGCCTGGGTGATTCTGCGAGCCGATCTGGGCCACGCCGCCCCCAGCGTCCGCCGTGTGCCCGGCGTACCAAGCGTAGGCGCCACCTCCATTGTCACGCGTAACGACGACATCATCGAATACGTCACCGCTCACGTTGCCGATCATCGGGGCGTCGCCAGCGCCGCCCCACTGGGCGGATGACGTCACCGTCGCCGGCGTCCCGAGTGGCGGGTAGTAGGTCGTCGGACCCGGGTTGGCTGCCAAGTACCACATGGCACCGCCCGGCCGATAGACGATGTTATCATCGTACACGCTTGCGCTCGCTTGCCCCGCGAACGCAAGGCAAACCCCGACCACTAAACACATTCCTACAAACGTCCTCATGTCAATCCTCCTCCAAAGAGAGAGCCAAATACCGTCCCCGCGGGGACGTGCCAACACGAGAAATACTGCTGCCAAGTCCGCGGGGGTCGATCCCCGCGCTACCTCCTTTCCTCCCTCTGATCACGCACTGTCGGCGCCCTCCCGCGCTTGCGTAGTCTTGCGAACTTTCAGCTCCTGCCCGGAAATCAGCCGATGCACCGGCCCGGTCTCCGGGTTCCGAATCAAATCGATCATGAGTTGAGCAGCCTCGCGGCCCATCTCTTCGCACGGTTCGCGCACCGTGGACAACCCGATCCCCCGGTGCCCCGTCATCGGCAGGTCGCCCATGCCGATCAGCGCCACGTCTTCGGGTACGCGAATGCCCCGGGTCTCCATCGCCTCCAACAGCAACAACGCAATGCCGTCGTTGAGCGCGAAGATCGCGTCAGGACGCTCTGGCCCAAGATCGAACAGGCGCGCCAGCGACCAGTCCACAATGCGCTCCGGCGCCCAGTCCAACGGCGAGTTCGCGATCCACTGCTCGTTACATGGGAGACTCGCCTCGCGCAAGACGTCCTCATAGGCTTGATAACGTCTCTGCGTCATCTCCATCGGGTAGTCCACGCCCACGAAGCCGATCCGCCGGCGTCCGGTCTCCACCAAGTGTTCCACCGCCAGCCGCGCCGCCGCGTCCGAATCCCAACCCACGAAGCTCACTTCGGTAAGGTCCTCCGGCCGGTCACCCAGGAGAATCACCGGCACGCCCTGACTCCCGAGACGCCGGTACAGCGACCGTTCTCCCGGCATCGGCTGACAGATGATTCCCTCGTCGCGCCGGTACAGACACGCGAGCAGCTCTTTATGCGCCAACTCCGCGTCGAAGTGATGGATGGCTACGAAGGGCGTGTAACCCCGAGGCCGAAACACCTCGAGCATGCCTCCCATCACGGACTCGGCCCAGTCCGCACGCAGGTTGCTGACCACCACGCCGATCATCCCCGAGCGCTGCAACCGCAGGTTGCGGGCCAGATGGTTCGGAATGTAGTTCAGTTGTTCCATCGCCGCGCGCACCCGCCGCGTGGTCTCCGGGGAAATTCGCCGCTCTTTCTCCAGACCGCGCAGAATGATGGAAACCGTTGACGGAGAAACCCCGACGTGCCGAGCGACTTGGGTAATGGTGACAGGTTCGCGACTCGTTCGAGACACGCTGTTAACACCTCCGCTGCATCGTTCTACTTCGCGGTCGCGCGGACTGCCGTACTGCCGACGTCACATGCTGCGGACCGGCTTAAGTAGAACGTTGCATCCGCATAGCTATATCGTTCTACTTTTGCCAGTTTAACGACTCCCTTTCGGCCTTGCAAGCACAATCGGCGCCCATCGGACCTGTTTCTCCAGAAATCCGAGCCAGCCCCGGAATGCCGGACGGAACCCCAGCGAAGCGACGGCCCACCGTGCCTACGCCTACGCCGCGTCCGCCGACGTCCGATCTTCGCCTACCGGCTCAGGAAGTTAAGCCACAATGCGTGAATTGCAGACTGGCTGCACTTTGCGGAGCGGCGCGAGCCCAGGCAGGCGTGGGTAGCGTTGGTGTGGCGATCATCGAGCTGCGGGTGGATCGTTCACTCGCGCGGCGGTTCGGCGAACTCGGCCGGGGGCATCCACTGGGTACCGCCGAGCCGGTCCAGACCTCCGGTGGTCTCCCCCGCAACGGCCACCAGACCAAACGCCGGTTCCACCCCCACGGCGGAGAGGGTGAGATGGTTCAACTCCACGGCCTCGCCCAGATCGATCTCGATAATGTTCATCACGGAACCCGGAGTCTCAAGCGCCCGGCACGTCGCCCAGAACTCCGGTTGGGGGAACTTCATGTCGCTGTCACCCAGCGGCCAGTTCCACGAAATGCGTCCGTCCGGCTTGCCTTCAGTCCAGTCGGCGTCTTCCGGGCCCAGTTGCGGGAGCAGGCCGAAGCGATTGGAACGTGGGCGGCGAAAAGTTGCGAAATCGCCGAGCAGTTTCTTCGGACACCACCAGTCCAGATCGCCGGGGAAGTAAAGCGTGCGCCCGATCAACCGCCCGTCCTTGCGCTCGAGCGTGACCCGGCCGACCGGCGCGAACATGTTGTGGCTGTCCAGGAACGGCACGACCAAGAGATAGAGCTTCTTGTACGCCTCCGCGCCCAGCTCCACCCGTACCGACGACCGGCCGTAGCGGAAGGAGACCGGAATTAGCCTGGGATCATCGATCATGAAGGAAACCGCCGGTAATTCCGGCGCGGATAGAACATCACCCGCTTTCAGGTCGGTCATGGGGTTTTTGTTCCACGCCCACGGGGGATGGTGATAGGCATGAAACTTGCGGAAAGAGTGCCACGCGGCGGCATCCGCCATGAGGTCCCCAGGCAGCGGAACCTGACGCAGCCGCTCGGAGGCGAACGCCTTCAGAGGTTCCACCGCCTCATACAGTTGGGAGGCGGTCAGCGTAAGGTCGTGTTTCTCGCCACCGGGCAAGATGACTTCAGCGGCGTTGTCCCCTGGGGAGAACAGCGCCAGGGAGGCTTTTGGAATGCGAACCACACAGCGGCTCTGTGATCTGGCAGATACGTCCACGTCAAACGGAAACCTCGAGCGGGCCGCCATCAGCAGCGCGGGTCCGCGAAGCGGTCTTGAAGTGTTGTTCCTGACGAGCAGCTCAATGGTCCCGCCATTGTCCTCTAAGCACAGCTCGCCTTGCGGGGCCACTTCGCGTGCGGGCAGAATGGTCAGGTCGATCGGCTGCCAGAACTCGACACCGTCCCCCGCGTCACAGTACACGAAGAACGTGCGCCGCGAGAAGTTCAACTGCCCCAGACGACCGTATTCCAGGTACGGCTTCAGCCAGCCTCGCTGAATTCGTGCCTTGAGAAGTGAGTCCGACGCAAGCCGCCGGCCCACCAGCACGCCGCACCGATCGTCGATGCCCTTGATCCGACAACCACTCGCCTTGACCTCCAGCTTCTCGCCTTCGGCAAGGGACGCGAGGTGCTCGACCGAGAACTTGACGGGCGCGAACCGCACGGCGAACGCGGTCCGCTTTCGGGGAGGCGTATCGAGCGAGAGAAGCACACATCCCACTGCAGGGGAAACCTCGAAGTCGACCGGCGCGCCGTCGATTCGCACCTCCTGCACCCGGCAAGGGGGCAGCAGCCAGCGCAGATGTCGCGCCAGGGGCTCGTGACTCTCCACCACGTATTGCAAGGTGTTCGCCTCCCTCCGGTACTCCGCTCGGAACTTGGGCAGGTGGAGTTCCGCCGCAGGCCAGTGGTCGGGGAAGCACGGGGCGACCTCGAGGTACCCTTCCGGCCGATTCACGTTCAGACCGAAGAGCGCCTCCGCCACCGACTGAATGTACAAACCCGCCGGGGGTGAGAAGTAAGCCGGAGTCGATTCGTGAGAGATCTCCGGCCAGGAACCGCGCAGGCTCTCGGACATCACCCAGCGTGCGACGGCGCGCAGCGGGAGGTAGGCTTCATTGCGCAGTCCCATCGCCGCCAAGCCCCAGGCCCCCCAAGGCTGCTGGGCTGCGCCGGCCTGCATGCCCCACGTACCCGCGACGTGGTTGGGGAAGTTGTTCGAGCAGTAGACCTCGCCGTCGAAACCGATGAGACGATCGCGCAGGTGACGCATACCCGTCCACGAGTCCAGCGGATCAACGATGTCCCAGATCAGCGGATAGATGTAAGTCTGGTACTGACCATCGAGATGCCGGGTTCGGTGTGAGTCCTGGTAGTAGATGAACCGCCCCAGGTCGCGGCTCCAGAGTTCCTCGCGCAGATTCGTGTTGGCTTTGGCGATCCTCGCGGTGTACTTCTCGAAAGCGGCCTGATCCCCAAGCGCCTCGGCGAGCGTGGCCCGCGTGCGCATCATGTTGATGCCCTCGATCGTCGGACCGGTGCTGTTGTGCGGATGGTGGAGGTAGTCTTCCTGATTGCCGATCTGCGAACGCCAGGATAACAGGAGATCACCCTCCGGATCGTATTCCTCGAAGGTCTGTGCGATGGCGGCGTCGAGTGCGGGGGCCGCCTGCTCGACGAACGCGCGGTCCGCCGTGAATTCCCAGTAGTGGCGGATCTGCCAGGCGAAGTACTGGTTCGTGCCGCCGAAGGCGGCATACCGTCCCCCGCTCGGCCACAAGAGCGGTATGCGCCCGTCGTCATGGATTCGCTCCGCCTGAGAGAGCGTGCACGATCGCGAGCGGTTTTCCTGGCCCAGCCATTCCGCCCCGCCAGTCTGCTGCATGTGGAACATCGACACCCAGTGATGGATGCACTCGATCCAGCCGAACGGCGCGAGCCAGTTATACTCCAGATTGTAAACCGCCGAGCGGAACGCCTCGTCGAGTACGGATTCCGGCGTCTCAATCCGGGCCAAGAGCAGGCGATCATAGTACGCATCCACTTGGGTGCGGTCCGCTCGAGCATGCTCAGTCAGGATGCGTTTCGCACTGGCGGCAGTGTCGCCGTACGCCAACAAAACCGAGCCGCTGCCGTTCTCCAAGCGAATCGCGAGCACCGTCTGCTTGTCAGCGTCGCCTTGCACGGACAGTTGTCCGTCACTTGAGACGGCCACGACGTGCGGCTGCTTCGCGGAATGCAGGACCGCCGTGTTCCCTTCGATCTCCGCGGTGGTCTCTCCGCCCTCGAAACCTTGCTGGCGAATGAGCGCCCCCGTTCGGTGGAAGCTGAAGGCCCGGCCGCCGCCGCACTGCAGCACCACCGTCGTCGCGGGTTGCGTGCGGATGCTGTACAAGGCGGCGCCCTCTTGTTCCTCCGTCTCGCGCCCGACCATGAGCGGCAGCAACTCGAGTGACACCTTCACGCCATCCAGCACAAAGGACGCGGCTACGCCACCGGGGAAGTCCTCGACTTGGACGTCTTCGGCACGCTCGGGGCCGACCAGACCCGCGTCGGTTTCCACGTGGGGCACGAGCTTGGCGAGCAGGTACTGGTCGGTATGGACGGCGCGATCTTCGACGTAGGTCAGTACCGCGGCGTTGGGATGGACCTCATCCACGACGACCATGGTCTCGTGCCACGCCGCCATCCGTTCACGCGGGACGCGCTCGGCGTGCGCCGCGTTCTGCGTGAAAACGACTCCTCCCGCAGCCACTAAAAAGCCGATCAGCGGGGTTGCGGTCTTACGTGACGGAACGTTGCTCTCCATCGACATCCTCCTACTTGCTGCCCGCGGATTGGCTGGGGCTGCGGAACGAGACAAACTTGACCTTAACGTAATCTCCCTTCCGGCCGGCCGTAACGGGATCGAAGCGCAGCCCCGTCACCAGCCCCCGATAGGTGGAGGCGGAAGCTAGATCGATTTCGTAGGTGCGGTACTGACCGTCGGGCTGAACGTCAAACGTCAGGCTGTTGGCCTCTGAGAAATCCTCGTCGCCGTAGGTTGCCCACCTGACGGTGGCCTGCGTCTCTGTGGTGTGGTATGCGGCGCGGATGTATAGCTTTGGCGCATCTTGAGCGCGCCAGAGGTCCCACGGGCCGATCAACTGTGGCCGGTCACCTTCCAGCCAAACGTGCAGCTCACCGCAGATGGGCCAGCCGGTATCGTGGCAGTCGACGTAGCGCCAGTGCTGTCGATCCCGATCGAAACGATAATCGGGAGGTACCGGGCGCCCGGCGTGGTCGCAAACGTACTGACGGATTTCCTCCAAGTTTCCCAGGATCAGAACATAGCCGTACTCGTAGCGAATGTCGTGATCGAGGATTTCGCGGTGGCGTGGGCCGATGTAGCCGGTCGGCTTGTCTTTCGGGCCGCCAGCACCGGGCTGCGCATAGAAGCCGCCGTGGTAGGCGTAGGCGTCCGGTGTCCAGACGCCCAGTCCCCAGTCGGCGTCGTTGAGCAGGGCGGCCCAGTTTTCCGTCGCCTTCCAAGCGGCCCAGGGATTCCCGGCGCTTGGGCTTTGGGGCGGCCCCCAGCGCTTCGTGATCTGCGTCAACTTCGCGCCCGTGAAGGGACGATCGCCGTCGTAGGTCATCAGGCGGTAGAGAAACCCGTTGGTGTAGACGGCCGGCAGCTCCTGGATCCGGGCCGGATACTGCGTCTTGTCGCGCCGGGCGTTGTTCAAGCGGCACCGCACGTGAGCGGTGTTTCCCTTCAATTCGATCCAACTCTCGAACGTGCAATGTCCCGGCTCATTGTCCAGCGGCCAGTGCATGGGGATGCACTCGAGGTGGATCGACTTTCCGTCGTTGCGATGATCGATCACTTTCGAACGGTTCGCGAAACAATCGCCGGACTGGATGGGGTTCCAACCGAGCATTCGCCAATGCTCGTTGGGCTGTTTGCCGCCGGGCGTGTATGGCGTGGGTCCGGAGTAGAACGACATCTGTATCTGCCGTCCCCAGTCAAAGCTGTTCACCACGTTCACCGGCTTCTTCGAATCCGCCAGGTAGGTGATCGCGCCGCCCACATCGAGATTCACCCCGATACGGATGACGCCGTTGTCGAGGTAACTCATGTTCGTATCCGCCGGCTCGGTTGTTTGGGCCTTTGCGGGCGTAGCCTCGATACCAGTAAGGAGCCCCGTACTCAGCGCGGCAAGAAGTAGCCCTGGGTTAACTCGTCGCTCTCTTCTCGTTCGCATACAACTTCTCCTGGGCGGTCAGTACACGCACTCCTTGATCGCGGCGATCATGGCTCCGAGCGTCTCGTCGGAAACACCGTAATCGATGTCGTGGGTGGACATGATCAGGCCGCCGCCGGTCCCGGCGTTCTCGAACAAACTGAAGACGTGCTTGCGCACTTGCTCGGGTCTCATCGTGTGGATTTTGCCGGTGTCCAGTCCGCCGTAGATTCCGGTGCGCCCGTGGTAACCTCTCTTGAAGTCCGCAACGCTCTGAAGATCGGGCTGCATCGGGTTGAGCATCCGCACGCCGAGTTCGTCCGCGAACACGTCCCACAGCGCGTCGATCTTCCCGTCCGTGTGGAAGAAGACCGGCTTGCCGTGGGCGTGGCCGACGTCGATCACCTTCTTCCAATGCGGCAGTACGATCTCGCGGACATGCTCGGGCGACATGAGCAGTCCGCGGTTGTAGGCGATGTCGTCCATCACGTATAGCGCCGTGATGTCCATCCGGCAGACGCGATCGGCCACCGCCGCCATGACGTCGCTCAGGCGGTGGAAGAACGCCTTGACGGCATCGGTGTGCGTAAGCATATCCATATAGAAGCGTTCCTGACGGATCATCGCTTCGATCATCGTCAGCACGTTCGGCATGTCGGCCAGGACGGCGTGGTCGGGGAATCGTTTCAGGTCGGCTTCGATTCCTTCGTAGATCGCCGGATCGTCGGGGTCGGGCAGTGCCAATCCCGCCGACTCGTCCCAACTGTCGAAGGCCTCCTTGACCATCCACTGCGTGCCGCTGCGCTCTTCATGAACGGCCCGGGGAAAGGGAATCGGCATGACATGCTCGATCAGGTCGGCGCCGAAGTGCGTCACGCGAAACGGCTCGCCGTATCGGGCATCAAACCCGTCCATCCTGCGGCGGTCCATCCAGAAGTTGAACGGTACGCGATCGGGCTTCTCGAAGTGGATCGCCCGCAAGACGCGTTCCTTGGATGTCATAGCCATGTCAAGTGCCTTTCCCACGCGGCAGTTGTCGCACGCAATCCCGCCGTCCCTCCCATCACTCGCCCTCCCCGTGTCGCTCGATGAGTTCCTCGAACATCCGAACGCCGGCGTCGATGTATCCCACGGCCTCACGCCGCTGTGCATCATTGGCGAAGTTGCCGTTTGCGGCAATGTCGGCGGAGTGCTTGCGCATCTGGCCGGCCCAATGGCGAGCGGCGTCGGGTGCAAAGACCGGACGGCCGGCGACCGTGACATAGACGGCACTGGTGTGGGCGACGTTCGGCCCGGCGATGGCTGAGTAATTGTCGTTTGGGGAGCAGCGTGCTGTGATCCAACGACTCCCCTCGACGGGAATACTAAAGGATAGCTCGGCCTCTGTTCCCTCCACCTTTACCGTGCGGACCACCTCTCCGCCGCTGGAGATCACCTGGAAGTTGCCGACCGGGTAGCGTGAGAGCACTCTGGCCCTGATGCTGAGTTGGTCGCCCCTCTCGGCGATGACTTCGCCACCGATGCCCACCCCGTTCACATCGAGAAACAGTAGCGGGCCCGACGTCGTAAAGGTGCGGCACTTGCGAATGCCGTCGATCCACTTCTCATAGGTGAAATCACCTTCGACCTGGACGTAAGCGCGGGCACTGCCGGCCAGCCGCGCCGGATGGTCGCTGCCATTCGTCAGCGGCAACCGAAACCCGCAGTCGAGGAAACGGTAGTAGTCCGCCGGCGTAAACTGATCGAGCGAATCCGTCAGACCGTGGATCACGTTGACCGGCACGTTCCAGTTCAGACCCAGCCCGTGGGCCTCGGTGCTGATTCCGCCTTGAGCGCGGCAGTCCAGAATGGCCGTCCTGTTGATGGGGTAGTCAAGCGTGTCGGCGCCGGCCATGCCCTTGCCCGTCGAGATCGGCAGAATCAGCCGGGTGATATTGAGGAAGCAGAGGTGGCCGTAGAACTCCTGGTTGCGATACTCCTCGGCCATCTGAACGTGGTACTCCCCATCGCAATACCCGGGGATGGGACCCATCAGAGCCTGTGACGGCGTGATGAAGGCGGAGTGAGGCGTGCGATGCAGGAGGGTGAGGTTGTTGACGACGCGCAAATCCTCGGCACGCTGCACGACGCGAAGCAGCCCCAGGTCTTCATTCTCCGACCAGTGGTTCTTGACCCAATGGATGTGCGTGTCGCCTGAGACCCAGCCGAGCGCCTTCATGTCGATGATGCGTCCGGACGAGAGCGTCACTTCATGGACCGCGCCCGGCTTGGCGTCGAGGCGGTGGTGGACGACCTCGTGCTCATAGCCGCGTTCGAGCGTGATCTTCACCTCGCCGGGCGGCACCTCGATCTCGAACGCCCCGTCGCTGTAGAAGAACGGCAGCTTATAGAACTTCCCGGGGAACTGGAGCAACTGTTTCTCGGATACCGTCTTGATGGCCGCGTACGCCTTGGCGTGACGATGAACACCATCGCTCCCCACGACATAAACCCGCCCGGGCCACACGTTGCCGCTCGCCGAATCGACGAGCTTGCCGCGAATCACGGCGGGCTGCTCGATGATGAGCGGGATCGTTGCCGTGCGTGTCTTTGCCGCATCGCCCCCAGGCGTCAGACGCAGGACGACCCCATTTGTAGCGACGCCTTTCGCTACGTCGCGGGCGCCACACGCCGTCAGCTTGGTCGCCAGTGAGCGCACGGCCCCAACCGGCACGCGCGTGGACAGCGATGGGGAATTCGCATTCACCTCGAAGAGGGCGGTTAGGTCGAGCGGCCCGTCTGTCCGGTTCTCGATCTCGACCAACACATAACGGTGCAGACCTCGCGCGACGGTGATCGGCCGCTGATCGCCCGCCACCCGCACCGCCGCATCATCCCACACGACCCGCACGACAGGATAGCGCGACCGCAAACGCTCGAAGAAAGCCCGCGTCGCGGCGGCGAGACCGGCGGGGCCTGGCGCTGCTTCGAGATGCGGAAAGATCGCCGTAGCCCGGTCGATCGTCTCCTGCTGAAGATCGATAGGCACGTCGGCAACCAGCGCCGTGAAGAGCCCGAAGTAATACGCGAAGGTCGGTTCATCCGCCCCCGTCTTTGCCGCCGCCACTGAAGGCGAGGCGCCGTCGTCCACGTTGCCGGCGTGTGGAGGGGCGTGCTTGTGTCCCTTGTGCGCCTCCGCCGTGCCTGCCGGGAGCAGGACAGCGGCGTAGACCATTGCCGTTGTGAAAGCGTGCCGCATATTCGGTGCCACTTCTGTCTCCTATTCCGTCGAGTAGGGTCCGCTGTGCGGACCGATCTGATTGCGGACGGTTGCTCCAGGGCCTGGTCCGTACAGCGGACCCTACTTTGTCCTCGCGTCGGTCCTGCGGACGATCTTCGTCGGATCGCCGGGGTCGTTCGTTTCCTTCATCCAGTCGTCCACCGCCTTTCGCAAGCTATCGCGCACCCGTGCGAAGCGATCGTCGCCGATCAGGTTGTGGATTTCGCCGGGGTCGGTGTGGAGGTCGTATAGTTCCTCGGGGGGGCGGTGGTAGGTTCGCTCCAGAAGTCCGTGTTGGATGGGGAATTCGTCCTTGGCGTCAAGCGTGGCCTGAAAAGCGTGATTGCCCCAGAACTTGGCCTCGACCATGTCGGCCGGCGGAGTGAAACGCCGCTGCGGCATCAGGTTGTGGATGTAGTGCATTCGACCGTCCGTCACGGAACGACTCGGATACAGCGATTGAGGGGCCGGGCCGTGGGCGTTGTGCTCGAAGAAGACCAGCTTGTGGCCGGTGGACGCTGACTTGCCATCGAGGAACGGGCGGATCGAGCGGCCTTGCACGGAAGCGGGAATGGCAATGCCCAGATAGTCCAGAATCGTGGGCGTCAGATCGACGTGGCTGAATAGCTCGCGGGTGATGACATCCTCCCGCACGCCGGGTCCAATGAAGACCAGCGGAACACGGATGCCCGCGTCGTAAGGCGTCGCCTTGGCACGGTGATAGGCGTAGCCCTGGTCGCTAGTGCAGATGATCAGGGTGTCTTCGTAGTGTCCCGAGTCCTTCAAGGCTTCGATGATCGCGCCGACGACAGCATCGGCGCACTGGACCGTGGTGAAATACTCGGCCAGGTCGGCGCGCATCGCCGGCGTGTCAGCCAGATCGGGCGGCACTTCGATCTCGTTGGGGTCAGCCGGCGGTGTGTCGATTGGAACCGTGTGCGGTTTGAAGGGGCGGTGCGTGTTGCCGATGTTCGCAAGGAAGAAGAACGGCTTGTCCGCGCAGGCGGCGAAGAACTCCTGGGCGGCTTTCTTGTGCGACGCCGGGTGGGGCGTGATCGACTTGCGATGATGGAACGGAAACTTCCACGGCGGGCTGAGGTGGAACTTCTCGGTGATGCCCGTGACGTAGCTGTGCTCGTTGAGAATCTCGATGATCGTCGGTAGGTCCTCATGGACGCCGACGTGATCCAGGATGGAGCTTTCGCGTCCGTACTCCTTGTCGGGATCGGTCATGGTCGGGGTGACGGTGTTTCGCCAATGCCCGTTGGAGTGCGGGTACGTGCCCGTGAGGATCGAGCTGCGGCTGGGCGAGCAGGAAGCGCACGTCGCATATGCCCTGCGGAAGAGAACGCCGCCGGAGGCCAACTCGTCGATGTTCGGCGTGGCGATGCCGCGCGTGCCCAGACAGGACAGGTGGGCACTCTGGTCGTCCGTAAGCAGGAGGAGGACGTTCTTCGGGCGCTGGGTCTTGCCATCCTCCGGCGGCTCCGCTGCGGCAACTGTGTTCAGAAGAACTGTGAGACCCAGTGCGCAGAGCCCGACGGATAATGCGATCGGGCTGCTCAATCGAAACGAGCTATCACATAGGCGCATGGCACGGACCTTTCTCTCGCTATTCTCGAATCCGAGTCTTGCCTTCCCAACCCTGGACCCGAACGCTGAGCGACGGGTAATCGCCCAAGCGACCTCTGAAGACCAAGGTATTCGATCCTTGCTTCAGTGGCGGGTTGAACGTGTGGTTGAACAGGTTTCCGTTCAGGGTCCGTTCGTAGAGCCTTTCGCCGTTGGCCCAACCGGTCACCGGTTTCTGCACGGGCCGGATGTGGAGCCGCACGAACGGGTCGCGTTCGCAAAGTTGCTCGACCTCGAACGCGAGCAGGAACAACTCGTCGGGCTTCCCACCGAGTAGTGCGGTGGTGTTGACTTGCTTGGCGACGCCCGTTCGCCATGGAGCCATGGTGCGTCGTCCGAGGTCCTGCGACATCGCCCAGGCGGAATCGTCGAATCCGATTGTGGACCAGCCCTCCGCCGGTTTGTCGCTTGCACGCCAGCCTTCGCCGGAAGACAGGCTGACCGCATTGCCGCTGGCGAACTCCACACGCACGCCCGCGAGGAGGCCGGCCGGATTGGGGTTCTTCCCTCCGTTGGCGCCGATGAACGCGATCACGTTCTCGCCCGGTGAAAGCATCGCGGCGATGCCGTGTGTTCCGATGTTAACCCACGCGACTCCGCTTCCCACTTTCTTGCCGTTTACGTGGAGTTCATAGCTGTTGTCCGCGACGGCCTGTACCCTGGCCGATTGGATCTTCGCGCCGGCGGGAACCGTAAGCGTGCGGCGGAAAAAGACGCGGCCGGGCGGGCGGTCGAGCAAGGCAGGCAGCTTGGCCGGCATCGGAATCGAGAAGCCGCCGGTATGACTGCCGGGTTTCTGATTGTACTCGCTCTGCGCCGCGGAAGGGTCCGGCAGCCACATCCAGCGTGCCTTCTTGAACTCCTGCATCATGTTGTCGCCGGGAGCGTCCGGCTTCCTCCAAGTGTAGTCCTTTCCATTGACATGCAGGGATTTCTCGCTCACCGGCGCGGCCAGCGCGGCTTTGATGACGGCCTGTTCATCGGCGGCGGCAAACGGGCCGAGCAGCCACGGTCTGGAAACGTGATCGTTCCGCGCTTTTGGGAACCCCGTTTCGCGCAGATGCCGTTCCAGACGCCGCTCCATGTCTTTCAGGGTCGACGCGTAGGCCGGGTCGTCGATCAGATTGGTGATTTCGTAAGGGTCGCGGACCAGATCGTATAGCTCGCGCTCGTCCACATTTTGATAGTGAGTCAGTTTGTGTTTATCAGTGCGAACGGCTACGCAAGTCTCGTGCAGGAAAGCAAAGTCGTCGGGCCAGTCAGGTACGGGGCCGGCCTTGAATAGGGGGCGCATACTGTGCCCGGCAACATCGTTGGGCACGGGCGCGCGGGTCAAGTCGAGCAACGTGGGCGCCACGTCAATGTTGGCCACCAACTCATCGCGCACCATTCCGGCCTTAATCATCCGCGGGTAGCGAACGATCATGGGGATGCGGATGCTCTCCTCATAGGCCAGGTGCTTGGCGGCCAAGCCGTGCTCACCCAGCATGTGGCCGTGATCGCTCGTGTAGACGACGATCGTGTCATCCACCACGCCGGCATCTTCGAGCGCCTTCATAATCTTGCCGACCGATTCGTCGAGCGACAGGCTCGATCGCATATAGCGCCGAGTCATATTGTCGAGCGAGCCAACTGTTGTGCCGTCATGTGCATGGGATTGAATCAGGCGGTCGTAGCGTAGGGGGCTATTCTGGATGCACTTGGGCTTGCCCGATTTCGTCACGTCCTCGTCCACCGACGGCGGTGTTTCTATCTCGACACCGTCGAGAACGTTCTCCAGGTGCTGTGGGAAACTGAAATCGTAGTGCGGCGCGCCAAAGGCGACATACACGCAGAACGGTTGGTCCTGCTTGGCGACCTTCCTGATATGCTCGGCGGCAAGATCGGCGATAACGAAGTCGGCGAAGCCCTTGAACCGTTGCTGCTTCCCATTGATGGTCAGCAAGGGGTCGAAGAACGGTATCAGAGCATAGTAGCCGACCCAATGGTCGTAGCCGGGCTTTTTCTTATCGCCCTCACCCAAATGCCATTTGCCGAAATGCGCCGTGTGGTAACCGACGTCGTGCAGACGCGCCGGGAACGGGCGCTCGTTGCGGTGGAACGTGTGGTTCATGTGGATGATCGGCTGCGTGCCGCACTGATGCACGTGCTTGCCGGTGAGGAACGAGCCGCGCGACGGCGAGCACACCGCGCTGGTGACGAAGGCGTTGGTGAACCGGACGCCTTGACTCGCCAGGCGATCGCAGTGGGGGGTCTTCAGGTAACGGTTGCCCATGCAACTCAGCATGTCGGCCCGCTGGTCGTCGGCGATCAGGAAGACGACGTTGGGTCGTTTGCCATTGACAGTGGCTTTTTCGCCGGCATGTAGTGCCTGCGAGGCCGAGCCGACGGCCAGGTAGGCTGCCACCGCCGGTAGGAATCGTGAGTGGTTCATCATTCGTCCGCATCTGTGCAACATGTCATGCTTCCCTTTGTGCCATTTACCTCTCCGCCTCGGCGCTCAGTTTGAAAACCGTTGTCGCCCCATCGCCCAGTTCGATCCAGGCCCATTGCGAATCGCCACTGCTCTCCAATGACGCTTTGATTCGCTGCCCGTTGCACGTGATCAGAACCGAATCGCAATCGGCGGGAAACGGCCCCGCACGCACTCGGACGGCGTCCAGGGGCTGATCCGTCCTGATGTCGAGATCGAATGATCGCCCGTCGCCGTCGCATCGAAGATCGTACGACAGTTTCAGGAATGCCGACTTGCCGCCGCTCATCGTTCGGACCGGCCATTCCCTCACGCTCATCCCCGTCCAACTGAGCGGCAGGCGCGGCATCACCAGCAGTTGTTCGGTTTCTACATCATCCACGCCGAGTATCAGGTGAATGGTGTAGATGACTTCGCCCAACTGATATAGGTTTCCCAGATCGCCCCAGCGGCGCCAGATGGAACCGCCGTCACCGATGATCGATCCTTCCGGTACGCGATACGGATGCGGCAAGCGCGGTGCGAAACACATCTTCGCCATCCAATCGACCATCTCCGATGCGTCGCGCATCTCGTCGAGCAGCAGCGCGGCCTCGGTGATGTAGCCTTGCCCATAGCCGATGCCGGCGGGCGCGGCGCCGCGCGGTCGATTGTGCGTCAACTGCATTTTGTAGGTTCGGCGGGTGGTCTCCGCCCAGCCGGGGGGCAGTCGGCGCATGACATCATAACCCCAGAAGTCCATGCCGATGACCGCCGGCGCCAGCGTGGCATGGCCGTGATTGAACATCGCCGATTTCTTGGGATCCCAGACATCACCCCACGGCTCGACCTTGGCGTGATAGTAAGGCTCCATCGCGCCGAAGAGCCGCTTGGCCTGGGCGCGCCAACGTTCGGCCTTCTCCTTCTTTCCCGCCGCATCAGCCATGTCCGCGTATGCCGACAATCCAAGGTAGCAGCAGAAATCGCAGTACATACTCTGCTTCATCATGCCGCCTTCGGATTCGTTGTGGAGCAGACCGTGCTGCGAGAACGACAGCTTCGGATTGTCGAGGCACCACGGGATGTACTCGGCCGCCTCGTTGATCGCTTCCCAGCGTTGTTCGACCCATTCGCGACTGCGTCCCTGTTTCACCCACGCCCGCCAGCGTGAGACCATCAGTAGCCCGTGCCCGTCGTTTTCCGGGTTGCCGAAATCCCGCGTCGTGTACTTGGTCGGCCAGCCGACATGGCGCAGTTCGTCGAAGTAGATGTGCGGCTTATTCGCGATCACTGTCGCATGGCCGGGAACCGGCTTGCCGCCCAGTTGCAGATCAGGATACGAACGCGGGAAGTACATCAGCCAGCGGTCGAAGAACCCGATCGCCTTGTTGACCTTCTCGTTAAAGCCCATGTTGCTCAGGAGGGTCAGCCCGCGCAGCCGGGTGTAGGCCGTGTCGTAGTACCCGCCCCAATCGGGCGTCCAGCCGCCGAAACCATCATAACGGTCAGACTTCGCCGCCGACTCATGGACCATGCCGGTGTCGTCGTCGACGCGACTCAACAGACCGTTGGCGTTCTCATAGTAGATGTTGGTCATCAACGTCGCGGTCGGCGGCCCGCTAAAACGCACCTTCGGCCCCGGGAAGTTCTCCGCCGTGGTCTGCGTCGGCGTGGCCGCCACCGTCTCCTCCGTGACGTCCTCCGCGCGCATATGGTAACGTCGCCGCAGATGTTCGAGCGCCTCGCGGCGCGCCGCGGGGAACGAGTCGGCGCCGCTGATCGTGTGCGTGGTCAGCCACTTGGCGCGCTCTGCCGGCGGGTCACCGCCCGCCATGCGCAGGTAGCGTTCCGTGTCGATTCGGTCCGGTTGGGATACCTCGCCGAACGTCAGGCCATCGAGCTTGAAGTGCCCCACCTTCTTCGGATTATCCTCCAGTTCGATCGCCTCGACCGGTTCGTCACGGAGGGCGATTTTCAAGTAATACGACTGCCCGTCACTCGCGAAGCCGTCGAGACCGTTGGCCACGCACAACGCCGCATCCAACTCGGCCCGCGCCGATTCATCCGACCGAAACGGCTCCGGCGACATGCGGTAATTTTGGCTCCATCCAACGGTGTAACCGAAGACCAGCGGAATGCGGTCCCTGGCGCCCGAGGCATAGCGGATGGCGAGCGTACCGGCGTTGTCCCCGATGAAGAAGTTGCGCACGTCATCACCACCGCCCCACGCCGGATGACACACGTCGGGATCGTTCAGGCACCCCAGCACGTAGAGCGACCGGGCCTCGATTCCGCCCGCGGGCACGCGGAACGTTTCGCCCTCGACGGTCGGCGTCCATAGGGCTGCCCGCCGAAAGGGAACGTCATCCACTTGGGTCCCCCCCCCATCGCCGGCGGGCGGACGCAGCACCGCGTAATCGCCGGCGAGGTTGTACACTTTCCAAGGCGCATGCTTCTGCACAACAGCGCCGTAGATGTCCGGACGGCGCTGATGGAATGTACGGCTGTTGGCACGTCGCCAGCGCAGCTCCTTCAGGTTGATCTGGGCCGAAATGTAGTGGTTTCCCGTCTCGGTGACCTGCGCCAGAATCACGTTGGGCCACGTCCCGATCATCGTTCCCGAGCCGGGTCCCAGGTTGGTCGTCACCATCGCACAGTAGTTGCGAAACATGTCAGCCTGAACGATAAACGTCTCGGTCGGCCCGGCCCGGCCGTTGATCCAGATGATGATCTCGGCCCCGCCCAGCGAAAGGCTCGACGCGCATTCGGGAAAGAAGCCGTCGTAACACGTCATGATGCCGATCCGCGCGAAATCAAGCTGAAACGTGGGGAAACCGTCACCGGGTTTCATCAACCACTCGTGTTCGTCGCCTTTGGGCGGCCAGCAGTGCGACGAATCACCCACCGCTTGGTGCGCTTTGCGATACTTACCGATGATCTGCCCGTCGCGGCCGAAGATCAACGCCGTATTCGCAAACGCCCGTGGTTTTTTTGCCGCATAAGCGCCGGGCTCGAACTCTTCCCAGCCGCCGACGATGACGTAGATGCCGTTCTTCCGCGCCGCCTCGGCGACTCTCTCGACCCCCGGGCTCGAACCGTGGAACGCCCCGAGCAGGTATTCGCCAAAGACAACCAGGTCCGCGCCGTCGGCACCGGCATGGTCAACATACTCGACGATCCGATCGATCTCCCTGCCGGTATGGATATCCACCTGGCACGCAGCGACTTTGACGGTTGACCATTCCGACCAGTGTTTTCGGGTCTGGCTGCCCCGGGGCAATTCTCCGCCCCTCACAATGTCGGCCGCGCTAAATGCACAAACCAGACACATGAATATGACAGGCATACTTCGAGTTCTCTTCATATTACTCATGCTCCGGATCACGGTCCCAGATGCAAAGTCGCCACAGCCTTCATATCCTCGAACCATACCCACCAGGCTGGGCAACCGTCGTATCGGCCTGACGCCTCCACACGCACGCGGGCACCTGAGGGCCGCACTGCTTGTTCGGCCAAACGTTGCGCCGCGGTCCGATCCAACGGACCCAAGCGTACGGCCAGGCTCGGCAGCGGTCGATCGGACCGGAGCGCAAAGGCGCCGGTCTTGCGGTCGTAGGTGTACGTCACCTTCGCACACGCCAGACTGTCGCCGTCGGGAATCAGCACGGGAAAGTCCGTTACTTCAACGCCCGTTAGCGGGTCGGGCACACGCGGCAGGATCTTCAACTCGGCCGGCTTGGTGTCATCGATGCCCGCGCAGGTCTCCAAGACGTGCAGGGTGATGCCCTGGTTCGCGCCGTTGCTCAGGTCGCCGATGCGATACCAGCGACCGGTTGGCAGAAGGTTCGTTCCTTCAGGAATCAACCAAAGCCACCTGCGCCAGTCGATGCCGCGCTCTTCGTCGACGTAGTCCATGTTCTTGTCGTAGGAGTACTTCGCGATGTTGACCAGGCACTTCCCGGCGTCATCCAGCTCATCGAGGATCAGCGCGGATTGCGTCAGCCAGCCGAGCCCGTAGCCGAAGCCGAACACCGGATGATGACCGCATTCCATCGCTAGCAGCTTGTCTAGCGTGTTGCGCGAGATTTGCGTCATAGCCGGATCGAGCCGTTGCGGATCGAGCCCGTCGTAGTACATCGAGAACCACGCCTGCACCAGACAGTGATGCGGCAACGGGTAGACCGAGTACGGGCTTAGACGCCAGGTTAGTTCATGCTTCATCCCTTCGACAAGCTGCCGCAACATGCCGGTTTGCAGACGGTCGGCGTGCGCGCGGTACTTCTTGGCCAGTTCGTCCTCCCCCACGGCGTCGGCCATTGTTGCAGCGCAACGCAACGCCGTCAGGCAGACATAAGTAGGATAGGGCTCGAACATGTTCATGTTCGCGTAGTACCGCTCGAGCTTCGCGCGGTCAGTCTCGTTCTCCATGCCGGGCGGAATCCGTTCCCCCCAGTTCCATCCCGTGCTCTCGCCTTCGCAATAGATGACGTCGCGGCCGGTGTAGTCCATCAACCACACGATGAAGTCGGCGGAGTCCCGGGTTGAGTCCCACCGGCTTTTGCCGTAGACCGCCTCGCGGGGCTGGGTGAGCCAGTCGTCCCTTGGGGCGCCGAGCATCCGCCAAGCAACCCAACGCCCGACCACAGTGGACCCGTGGCCGTCCATCTCTTCGTTGCCGGAGATTTCGTTGACGCTGGTCGGGACGGCGTCCATCGGACCGTTGACGATGAACGACCAATGCGGCGGCGCGTCCTTTGGGTATTTCGTGACGTCCAGCTTCTCGTTCGGCGGTCCTTTGTCCGAGTCGCGATTGGCGCGATGGTAGTAGAGCCACTTGTCAACGAAATCGACGTAGCTCGTCAGGCGTCGGTCGTTGTCGATCAGGCGCAGAGCCAACGTAGCGTAGTGATCCGACGACCGGCTGAACGCCCAGTGATGGTAGGAACCCACTCGCCCCCAAACGCCCACGCCCATGTAGCCGCCGTAGGACGGCCCACCCTTTTCCGATTCGCGGAAGAAACCGCTCTCGACCTCGAACTTTTCCCGATCGATCTGAGTGAGATTCGCCACCCAGATGTTCGAGAGCATGTCCGCCCACCGGTCGCCCACGAACCGGATGCGCGCGGCGTTGAGGTCGTCCGGGAAATCCAGCAACTCAACGTGCTTGGGCAACTGGGCCTCGCTGGTGTAGAGCAAGTCGGACAGCGCGGTGATGTCGTCCGACCAGTCGCCGGTATGCTCCGCCTTCACCCGCGGTTCCAGATCGCCGGTGGCAGCCGTCAGCGCGCCGAACGGCACCAGATTGCCTACCGGCTGCGCACCGGCCAGCGTGACGGCGGAGATCAACGGTCGCCCGTTCTTCTTCGGATTGTCGTGGATCACGAGCGAGACGATCTCCGTACCGCGCGTTTTGATCCCAACGTAGTAGCGTTCGTGCTGCGGACCTTTCTTCCGGTCTTCGCGGAACTTGGTTCGCCGCTCGAACTCGGCGCGGTAGTCGTCCCGCGAGGCGAACGGCTCGCTCTGACCACCGTACCAACGACCGAACCACGCGGTCTGACCGATCACCAGCGGGACGCGGTCGTTCGTGCCGTCGGCGTATCGAATCTCGATCTCCCCGATCCGCACGCCAATGTAGAGTTGGTCCGGTCGTTCTTTCCAAAGCTCAGGGTGTTCGCTCCAGAATGCCAGCCCGTTGTCCCAGCCCTCGTTGGTCAACCCGAGGATGTAGAGTGCCTGAGCTATGGCACCGACGGGGATCGTCTCGGTCGTCCCCTCCACGACGCGGCGCGTCTTTGCTCGTTCCTGTGGCGGAGCGACCAGGAACGGAACCGTGCGGCAAACAACCCGCTTGGCGCTCTCGTCGATCTTCAGGCCGAACAGATCATCTCGTTCCACTGGCTGCTCGCCGTCGGGCCAATCCTCCTGCCGGTAATCGGCGACACCGATCCAACCGTACGCCCCGGCGTGCAGTCCGGGATTGCGGTCGACCAGTTCGAGATAGACCTCCCGCCCGATGAGGTCCGACGTGGCCCACGTCGCCTCCCTGAAGACATGACCTCCGGGAGTGTGCTCTCGGCGGAGCACCTGTCCGTCGGGATGGGAGCACAACAGAAGGAAGTTGAGTTCGCCGTTGTTGGCGCCGGTTGCCATGCCGTCCGCGCCCGCGATCAGAAACTGCTGGGTCGCGTGGCTTATGACAAACGGAGCGGAGCGCAACACCCCAACAGCCGCCTCACCCCCGCGGCTGAGCGAGTTCACATTCACCAGCGTCGAGGGGTTCCCCTGCCCAATGGGCGGCTGGCGGTCAACCCGCCACGTCTCGGCTCCCTCGACGATCGTCCAGCCGTCCAGAGTGCCCGACACCAGCGCGAGCATCTCCGGCGTCGTTGCGGAGGCACCCTCGGAGACCCTTTCGGACTGCGCCGAGACCGGCAGCGCCCACGCCGCGACCAGGACGAGCAGGCCCCACTTCACCCACGAAGATTCTCTCCGAGACAATCCCCGTTCTGTCAGCATAGCGAACACCATTCGGCAAAGCACCAAGTCAGCCGGTTCCACTCGCGGGACCCCACACGGCAACCTCGGGCGGCGGCGCCACATTGCCCCGGTTGCCCAAATTGCCTACACGTCACAGGTCCGACGCAACGACCGCCACCACACCGACGGCCTTCAGGCAACACAATCACAGCCGACCACCTGGACGTAGATCGATTTACCAAGCATAATCATACCTGGATCGGTCGTCGCCGGCAACTTCCCGGCGACCACCGCGCCCTGCCCGACGTGCGACACGGAAAGTCAGCCAGCGCCGTCCGGACCGTGTGGAACGTTGGTGACGGGCATCAGGCCCCTAGAGATACTTTCAGTGAAAGGTGTGCATTGTTGTGAGTGAACCACAGTCAGCGCAAGCTCCGGCTATCGACGAGTCGCACATCAACGGCGTTTTCGTTTGGAAAATCGCTTTCATTGCGGCAATGGGGGGGCTGCTCTTCGGCTATGATTTCATGGTCATCGGCGGCACAACCATATTCTACGAGAAGTTCTTCAACCTCACCAACAGCCCTGGTCTCCTGGGGTTCAGCGTGGCTTCAGCGCCGATCGGCTGTATTATTGGGGCGGCCTTTTCCATGATCTTCGCTGACAGATTCGGGCGCAAGAACCTGCTCATCTGGGCGGCGGTTCTGTTCGCTGCATCAGCCGCTGGAACGGCGCTGGCGTGGAGCTTCACGTGGTTCAACGTGTTTCGCATGATTGGCGGGGCGGGCATCGGGTTGGCCGCCAATCAGTCGCCGATGTACATCGCGGAAACAGCGCCAACCAGCTACCGCGGCAAGGTGGTGACGACGAATCAGTTCACCATTATGATCGGCATTGTCGTCTCGCAGATTGTGAACCTGTTCATTCAGCGATATGGCGCGGCGGTCGAGGTCACCGATGGCGCCATGACATGGAACGAAACCACGGGTTGGCGTCTGATGTTCGGCGCGGAGCTGATACCCGCGATCGCCTTCTTCATCCTCATGTTCACGGTGCCGTGCAGCCCGAGATGGCTCATCAAGCGAGGCCGCAAGGATGAGGCGCATGTAGTGCTCCGCGCCATTGGTGGTGAGGAGTACGCGACCAGCGAGGTGAAGGAGGTTTCCTCGACCATCTCGCGGGAGGAAGTCGCCAGAACGAACATCGGCGACCTCCTGGATCCGAGGCTCATCAAGATCATTCTGCTTGGCATGTTCCTGGCCCTGACCCAGCAGTGGAGCGGCCTCAATAGCGTATTCGCCTATTCACATCAGATCTTCCGCGATGCCGGCATTGATGTATCGGGAGTCATGCTGTCGCTTGTCTTCCAGGGCGCTACCATGTTGGTGTTCTGCGTGGTTGCGATGTTCATCGTGGATCACGTCGGCCGCAAGAAACTGATGCTCGTCGGTGCACTGGGAATATCCATAGTGCATCTGCTCATTGGCTTTACGTTCCACTACGAAATAACCGGCATTACCGCCGTGATCCTGGTGATGGTTGCGATCGCCTTATACGCGATGACCCTGGCGCCGGTCGTCTGGGTGTTGCTTTCCGAGCTTTTCCCGAACAGAATCCGTGGCGTAGCGATGGGCATCTCGGTTGTGTCGCTGTGGATCGGCTATCTGATCCTGATCCAGACATTCCCGCTGATGCAAGAGCGCCTGGGCACCGCCAAGACGTTCTGGAGCTACTCGGGATTCCTCCTTGTCGCTTTCTTTGTCATGCTGCGCTACTTGCCTGAGACAAAGGGCAAGTCGTTGGAGCAGATTGAAAGAGAAGTTGTTGGCTACGAGTCGGCCGAATAGACGGTGGAGAAGAACCGTATGGCACGTAAGTACACGATCGGAATTGACTTCGGCACCGAGTCCGGGCGGGCTCTGCTGGTGGACGTGGCCAACGGCCGGGAGATCGCAACCCGTGTCGCGCAGTACACGCACGGACACCACGGCGTAATCCTCGGGCGCGATCCGAACCTCGCCCGGCAGCATCCGGCTGACTATGTCGCCGCCACGGAGAAGACCATCAAGGCTGTCTTGCGCGCGGCGAAGCGCAAGATCAAGGGCTTCAGGCCTGACCAGGTCATCGGGGTCGGGGTGGACACGACCGGCAGCACTCTGCTGCCGACGGACTCCAACGGCCGACCGTTGGCTTTCGATCGCCGCTTCGCGAGAAACCCCGCCGCCATGGCTTGGCTGTGGAAGGACCACACCTCCGTCGTCGAGGCGGAGGAGATCACCGTCCTGGCTGAGAAGATGCGCCCCGAGTATCTCGCCAAGTGCGGCGGAACCTACAGCAGCGAATGGTTCTTCAGCAAGGTATTCCACTGTCTACGCACGAGCCCCAAGGTCTTCGACGCCGCGCACTCCTGGATCGAAATCGCCGACTGGATACCGGCCGTGCTCACCGGGATGGAAGCGCCGGACCGACTCACGGTCGGCATCTGCGCCGCCGGACACAAGGCCATGTACAACGATGAGTGGGGAGGGTATCCCGACGCTCAGTTCCTGGCGAAGCTGCACCCCAAGCTGGGCAAACTGCGCCGCCGCCTGGCGGACAAAGCCTACGCCGCGGATCGGGCGGTTGGTGGCCTGACCGAAGAGTGGGGCCGCCGCACGGGCTTGCCCGCCGGCATTCCCGTGGCCGTCGGGGCCTTCGACGCCCACCTCGGCGGAGTAGGAGCGGGGATCGCGCCGGGCACGCTGGTCAAGATCATCGGCACCAGCACCTGCGACATGATGGTGGTGCCCACGCGCAAGCGACTCGCCGACATTCCCGGCCTGTGCGGCATCGTCAAGGGCAGTATCCTCCCCGGTCACTTCGGTCTCGAAGCCGGCCAATCGGCGGTCGGAGACATCTTCAACTGGTTCGTGGAGTACATCCAGCCGGGCGGCGAGAAGCGCGGCTCGCACCAAGCCCTCACCGCTGCCGCACGTAAGATCAAACCCGGTGCCTCCGGTCTGCTCGCCCTGGATTGGAACAACGGGAACCGCACCATTCTCGTCGACCAGCGCCTCACCGGCCTGCTGCTCGGGCAGACTCTCTACACGACGCCCGCGGAAATCTATCGGGCTTTGATCGAAGCTACCGCCTTCGGCGCCCTGACCATCATCAACCGTTTCGAGGAATACGGAGTGCCCGTCAAGCAAGTGGTGAACTGCGGCGGAATCGCCGAGAAGAACCCGACCGTAATGCAGATCTACGCCGACGTCACCGGTCGTCCCATGAAGATATCGCGCTCAGAGCAGACCTGCGCCTTGGGAGCCGCCATTGCCGGAGCCGTGGTCGCCGGGAAGAAAGCGGGTGGTCACAGTAGCTTCGCCACCGCCCAGAAAGCCATGACCGGGCTGAAGCAGCGCGCCTTCCGCCCCGATCCCAAGGCCCACGCGGTTTACCGGGAGCTCTACGCCCTGTATCACAAGCTGCACGACGCCTTCGGAACGCGGGCCGCGGATGGAAACCTCTACGACGTTATGAAACGACTCCTGGAAATCCGGGGCCGCGCCAGAAAGTGACCGCAAACCATGCTCGAGCAACTGAAAGAAGAAGTCTGTGCCCTACACCTGGAACTGCCCCGAAACGGGCTGGTGGTCTGGACCGGTGGGAACGTCAGCGCCCGCGACCGCGAAAGTGGACTTGTCGTGATCAAGCCCAGCGGCGTGCGCTATGAGGACCTGCGGGCCCAGGACCACGTCGTCGTCAACCTGGACGGTGAGGTGGTCGAAGGTGACAAGAAGCCGTCTTCCGACACCGCCAGTCACCTCTACGTATATCGCCATCGCCCCGACGTAAACGGCGTGGTCCACACCCACTCGCCGTATGCCACCGCGTTTGCGGCGCTGGGCCGACCGATCCCCGTGTATCTGACCGCAATCGCCGATGAGTTCGGCGGACCCATCCCTTGCGCTGATTTCGCGCTCATCGGTGGAGAGGAGATTGGTCAGCAGATCGTCGAGCGCATCGGCAGCTCGCCGGCTGTGCTACTGAAGAATCACGGCGCATTCACCATCGGCGCCACCGCGAAGTCCGCTGTGAAAACCGCGGTCATGGTCGAAGATGTCGCCCGCACCGTCCACTTCGCCTTGCAGTTGGGCCAACCTGACGAAATCGGCGCGGAGGACGTAGCCAAGCTTCACCACCGCTACACGCAAGAGTACGGTCAGTAGATAACGACCGGCAGGAATTTGATCCGAGCCGCGACCGTAAGGGAGCGGTCATGTTTCGGTTCACCCGTTTGGTTCGCTCCCTTACGGTCGCGGCTCGGATGAGCCATCCAAACGCCAGAACACGCACCCTCCAAAGAAGGTGGGCCACACGCGGTGTGATCAGTTGCGCTGGACCGATTATCGCGCGGAATCGGATGCCAGAGACGCGGCGGGTTGTTCGGTTCCCTGCCGGACTTGGCGCCGGTACTGAAGGGGGGGCAGCCTGCGATAACGCTTGAACACCTTGGTGAAGTAGCTCTGGTCCCTAAAACCGCACTCGAATCCAATAGCCAGCAGAGACCTGTCCGTCCGAACGATCAATTCGGCGGCGTGCGCCACGCGCATACGGTTCAGCAAGTCGGTGAAAGTCGCGCCGGACTCCTTTCGGAGTAGATACGAGAAGTGGGACGGCGAGAGATGGACCGTTCGGGCAACGTCATTGCGCGAAATCCGCTCGCAACAGTGGCGCTCCATGTGGGCCACGGCATCGAACAACCGAGTGCCGGCGTCCCGGCCTCGATTCCGGCGGATCGCATCCATCAGATGTTCGAGCGTGCGCGTGATCCACAGGGTCAGTTGATCCTCGGCGTCGACCCGGGCGAGATCGGTCATGCGCGCGAAATTCGCTCCGAGCAGCTTCTCCGGATCGCCGCCGGCCTCCACCGCCGTTCGGCACATGCTGACGATCAGTTCCAGAAGAAAACTCTTCACCAGATCGAGGCGACCGCCGGCATGACGGTAGATCGCCACGAGAATGCGATTGAGGATCTCGCGGGCCTCGCGGCGGTCGGCCGCGCGGATGGCTGAAAAGAGGGCGGGTTCCTCTCGGAGGTAGAGCCGGCGAATGCCATGGTACGCCGTCGCCTTCACGTCGTGGATGGCATAGGCTCGTTGTTGCTCATCGTGGTATTCTCTGCGGCGCAGCTCGAGCGCCGCGGCGTTCGTCAGGTTCTCGTGTTCCGCCAGCCGGCGCAGCTCGGTGCAGACCCGGCGAATGTCCAGCGGCGGACTCGTCGCGGTTCCCGTGAAAACTCGTTCCTCGGTGGCGCCGGCTACCAGACCGCCCGTGATTGCGCCGTTGTTCATCAGCGGCACGCCCCACTGCAGCCGCCGCTGTGGACACAGGCTCACCGTGGGCTCTCCCCAGCGCCAGGCCTCTTGAACAACGAAGGCCCGCGATTGAGCCGCGGCTCTGTCGTCCCCGGAGGACTTCGGCGCGCGGCCGAACACGATGCGCCCGTCCGGGCGAACGGTGCACAGGTCCACCCGACACCGGCGCCGGTACGCCCGGGCAAGCCGCCGAAACGTGTCTTCATCGATTCCAACTTCGCCAGGCGTGGCCAGGTTCTGTGGTGCGCCTGGTCTTTTCGATCTACACGTTAATTGGTTGGATACCATGCAACGTCGTAAACCCAATGTTCTCGTTTCTGTTCGTATTCTTAGCCTCCGAAGGAGGCGACGGAATATAGCCCAGAGCGAAGCGAGCCCTGGGTAGGTTGTTCCTCCCGCCGAAAAGCCCCTGAAGAAGGGGCGACGGATGGCCAGGTTCACCGCAGATTCCGTCCGTCTCCGCTCAAGCACCGACCCGCGTCGGTTTCAGTATCGTACGATTCTACCAAAACTTCCCCAAGAAAGGCAAGTTCGAGGGGGCAGAAATGGTAATATGCGATTATACTCGTCCGCAGGCGAGGCTTCTGGATTCCGGATAGAAGGGAATTCGCAGCCAGCGGGGTGAGCCAGAGCGAACCGTGGAGTGGACCTTATGAAGTTGGCGGTTTCCGGAAAAGGCGGCGCGGGCAAATCGACCGTGGCGGCGGCGCTCGCGTTGTTGATCGCGAGAGCGGGGCGGCGATGCCTGGCCGTCGACGCCGACCCCGACGCGAACTTCGCCGCCGCTCTCGGCATTGGGGCCAATGTCCGCAAAACCTTCGTTCCAATTGCCCAGCACAAAGCGCTGATCGAAGAGCGTACCGGGGCGAAGGTAAAGCAGTACGGCCAGATGTTCAAGATGAACCCCGAAGTCTCGGACATCGCGGAGCGTTACGCGTACAACCACGCCGGCGTGGCGCTTCTGGTGCTCGGGGCGGTCGACACTGGCGGCTCGGGGTGTGCCTGTCCCGAGAGTGTGCTCCTGCGTGCCTTGGTGAGCGACCTCATCTTGCACCGGGACGAGGCCTTGATTCTGGATATGGAGGCCGGCGTGGAGCACCTCGGCCGGGCAACCGCGCGGGGCGTGGACAAGATGCTCGTCGTCGTCGAACCCGGACAGCGTTCGGTCGATTGTGCCTTGCGTGTCCGACGCATGGCCGGCGAGATCGGGCTGAGCGACGTTCAGGTCGTCGCGAACAAGGTGACTTGTGACGAGGACAGCGCGTTCATCCGCGGGGCCGTTGGTGACTTGGAGGTGATCGGCTCCATTCCATTCTCCGAGGAGATTCGCGCGTCCGACCGATATGGCAAGTCAGTCCTCGACGACGCGGATCACATCGTTGTAGAATGTTTTCGGAAAATCCTCAAACGCCTTGAGCAAGAGAGGGCGTTGTGACCGATGTGCTGCGAGAGAAATACAGGCGGCTCTTCGTGGTGATTCAGGAGTTGGAGTTGCGCAGTCTCAACGAAGAGCTGACCGCGAAACGGAACGAGTTGACCCGCGTCAGCGACGGGTGTGGAAAACCGCACCCGCAGAACTGAGCGGGACGTCCGACCAGCAAACAAGAAAGACGGGAGACAACCCGATGGAGTTCAAACCCAGATGTCTGGCCACTGCGATCGGCAGCATGCCCCACGAGGATTCGGACCGCGCGGTGGACGTGGTCCTGCAATCCATACCGGCGGCGCCGATCTGGCCACAGCTCTCCGCACGTGGGCTCCTCGAGCAGATGGAGATTCAGTACTCCGAGGGCATGCCCTGCCGTGTGATCGACGAAGAGAAAGGCCGCATGTACTTCGACACGTCAGGCGACTACTCCGAGAGCTTCGCGGAGTTTTACGAAGCCTACATGGGGGCGATGGATCCCGACGATGGAACCGGCGACTGTTCGGCGCTGGCGATCTCGCGGGAGTTTTCGTCGGGCATCTACGCGCTCGAGAAACGGCTCCGGGCCGGGGGCGAATCGCGCCCGTTCGTCAAGGTCCAGACAACGGGGCCGTGCTCGTTCGCGCTGAGCATCGTGGATGAGAACAAGCGGGCCTTGTACTACAACGAGGAGTTCCGCGACGTGATCGTCAAGGCGTTGGCGATGAAATGCCGCTGGCAGATTCAGAAGTTCAAGCCATTCGCGGACAACGTGATCTGTTTCGTGGACGAGCCGATTCTCTCAGGGTTCGGCAGCAGCACGTACGTCTCGGTGCAGCGGGAGGACGTGGTTGCGATTCTCGGCGAGATCATCGAAGCGATTCACATGGACGGGGCCTTGGCCGGCGTACACTGCTGTGGCAACACGGAGTGGTCCATTCTAATGGATGCCGGCGCGGATATCGTCAACTTCGACGCCTTCGAGTTCGGTGAGACCATTGCGATGTACCCCGATCACGTCAAGCGCCACCTCGAAGCGGGCAAGATGCTGGCCTGGGGAGTCGTGCCGACCAGCACGAAGATACGCGAGCAGACCCCTGCCACGCTCGTCGCCCAATACGAGAGCGTCGTGGACAACTTGGTGGCCAACAGCGGCATCGACAAGCAACTGATCCTCGAGCAGACCCTGATTACTCCGGCCTGTGGAACGGGGTCGATGGAAGTCGCTGACGCCGAGAAGGTGTTCGAGCTGAACGGGAAGCTGTCGGCGGCGCTGAAGGAGAAGTACGGGTTCTAGAGGTTATCCCAAAACTGTGGGACAGGTTTTCTAGCCTGTCTTGACCGGCTGGAAAGCCGGTCCCACAAGGGGTATCTCACAAGGGGCGTCCCACAAGGGGCGATGTTCGATATGTCTCTTGCGATCGCGATAACCGGCAAGGGGGGAGTGGGCAAGACCACCATCGCGGGGTTGTTGGTCAAGGGTCTGATTCAGCGCGGGCGCACTCCGGTGCTGGCGGTTGACGCGGACCCCAATACTTGCCTGGACGCGATCCTGGGGGTGAAGTGCTCGACCAGTATCGGCAGCGTTCGCGAGGAGGCCCGGCAGATCGCCGGTAAAGGAATGGGCGCGGGGATCAGCAAGCAGCAGCTCCTGGAGATGAAGATCGCCGAGAGTCTGGTGGAGGCGGAAGACTTCGACCTGCTCGCCATGGGTCGGCCGGAGGGCCCGGGTTGCTATTGCTATGCCAACAACGTGCTGAAGGAGGCGCTCAATCAGATTTCCGCGAGCTATCCGTACCTGATCATCGACAACGAAGCCGGGCTGGAGAACCTCTCGCGGCGCATCGTGCGGCGGGTGGACGTGCTGTTGATCGTGGCCGACCCTTCGCGCCGCGGTCTGGATACGGTGCGGCGACTGCACGAGTTGGCCGATGAAATGGAAGTGGCCTACGAGCGGTTGGTGATTGTAGTCAACCGTTTGCGCGGTGGCGACTTGCCGGCTGGGGCCGACGAGTTGCGAGCGGAGGCCGGGGCCGAGTTAATGCTGGGCCTGCCGGAGGACGCGGAACTTGCGAGCGCGGCGGAGGATGGCAAGAGTGTGTTTGAGCTCTCCGCGACGAACGATGTAGCTGGGCGGATCGAGGGGTTGTTGAATGAGGTGATGGGGCACGCGACACGCGGAGGACACAATGGCCGGTAAGGAGACAAAGACCCCCGAGCAACGGGTCTGTGATGAGGCGTCCCTGGCGATGCTGCACAAGGCAGCCCGGGAAGGACAGGGCACTTGCTTTACACGGATGGACACGCAGTCCACGCAGTGCGGGTTCGGCAAGAGCGGTGTGTGCTGCCGCATCTGTCATATGGGTCCGTGCCGCATCACGAAGAACGCGCCGACGGGCGTGTGCGGCGCCGATGCCGACACCATCGTCGCGCGGAACTACCTGCGCGAGGTTGCCGGCGGTGCGGCAGCCCATAGCGACCACGGACGCCATCTGGTGCTTCTCCTGAAGCGCGCGGCCGAGGGACAAGGCGGGGCGTATGAGATCAAGGACGAGCGCGTCCTCCGCTATGCCGCTCGCGAGTACGGCGTCGAAGAGGTCGACCGAGACAAGCAGGCCGTCGCTCTGGACCTGGCGGACCTGTTCCTCGACGAGTTTACGTCACAGACGGCGCGCTTGCGCACGCTGACTCTCGCCCCGCTCAAACGGCAGGGCGCCTGGAAGGACCGCGGCATCGAACCCAAGGGCATCGATCGCACGGTCGTCGAGTGTATGCATCGATCCACGATGGGGGTGGATCATGACTACCGTAGCATCCTGCTGCACGCGCTTCGGACCGCGTTGGCCGACGGGTGGGGTGGGTCGCGAATCGCCTCCATCACGAGCGACATCCTCTTCGGCAGCCCCGCGCCGATCCGCAGCCACGTGAACCTCGGCGTGCTTGCCGAGCACCAGGTGAATGTCGTGGTCCACGGGCATGAGCCCGCATTGTCGGAGATGCTGGCCGTCGCCTCCCGTGACCCGGAGATCAAGGCCTACGCCAAGTCCGCCGGAGCCGAAGGGGTCAATCTTGCCGGCATTTGCTGCACAGCCAATGAAATCCTCATGCGACACGGCATCGCCGTCGCGGGGAATTTGCTTCAACAGGAACTGGCCGTCATCACCGGGGCGGTGGAGATGATGGTCATCGACGTGCAGTGTTGCATGCCGTCGCTGCCCGAGGTTGCCGCGGCCTACCACACCGAGATCGTCTCCACCAGCGACATCGCCCGCACCATCGGCGCGACGCAAAGCACGTTCGACGAGGCCCATGCCTACGACTGCGCAAAGGACCTTCTCAAGCGGGCGATCGACAACTACCAGAACCGCGACCGCGACAAGATGGCCATCCCCCAGCAGCAGAGGGCGCTCGTGGCGGGTTTCAGCGTGGATGCGATCAAGTACATGCTGGGTGGAACCTATCGGGCGAGCTTCCGGCCGCTCAACGACGCAATCATGCAGGACCGCATTCACGGTGTGGTCGGAATCGTGGGTTGCAGCAATCCAAAAGGCAAGATGGATGAGTACACGAATACGCTGACAGCCGAACTGCTGCGGCGCAACGTGCTCGTGCTCAAGACCGGGTGTGCGGCCATCGCGTCCGGCAAGGCAGGGCGGCTTACGCCGGAGACGGCGCTCTGTGAAGCGGGGCCCGGCCTGCGCGAGGTTTGCCAGGCTGTGGGCATGCCGCCGGTGCTGCACATGGGAAGCTGCGTGGACAACTCCCGCATTCTCGAGGCCGCGACCGAGATCGTTCGCGAAGGGGGACTGGGGGACGACCTGGCGGACGTGCCCGCGGTCGGCGTCGCTCCGGAATGGATGAGCGAGAAGGCCGTCGCCATCGGAAGCTACTTCGTCGCCTCCGGGGTGGACGTGATCCTGGGCCACCCGTTCCACATTTCCGGTAGTGAAAACGTCACGCGGTTTCTCAATGAGGAGACGCGCGATCTCTTCGGCGGGTCGTTCCACGTCCACGCCGATCCGCACGAGGCTTGTGCGAAGATCATGGACCTACTAAAGCAGAGTCGCGACAAGCTGGGCATCAACAAGAAGATTGAGCGCAAGATGATGGACATGAAGGACCGCCGGACGATGTCCGACGCGGCAACCTGACCGGAAAACCGAGCCGCGACCGTGAGGGAGCGGAATGGGCATAGGGGTGCTACCCCTGGTTGAGGATTACGGAAGACCACCGAGTATGTCAAAACTGATCTGTGCCAACGCGATCGACGGTGCGGTTGAGTGGGTTGCCCGTGCGGAAGCGCTGCTCGACAAGGCCGTTGCGGAGAAGGGTCCGGACGCGGCGGTCGGGTTCCCCGACACCGCTTACTTCCTGCCCGTGATCTACTCCTTCACAGGCGAGAAGGTGGAGAACCTCGCCGACTGCCGCCGGGTTCTCCAACAAGCGAAGGTCCTGTTGCCCGAGCGGCCCAGCGATCAGGTCTGGTTACCCTACCTCGGCGGGGCGCTGGATGCGGGCGCGGCGGCGCTGTTTGCCTGCGAGATCATCGAAGCGTGCAAGTACGTGTTGGGCCCGAGTCCGCGCCATGGAATCTGGTTGGGGGCGGCCAGCGACGTCATCATGCGCGAGCGCGGGATCGAGTTCGTGGACGGCACCGCCCCGGGTTTTGCAGCCATCACCGGCGCCGCTCCGACCAACGAAATCGCCTGCCAGATCGCCCGCGAGTTGCAAGAGAAGAACATCTATGTGTTCATGGCCGGCTCGACCAAAGGCCGGCAGTTCGCCGAGCAGTTGGCCGAGGAAGGCGTGCAGCTCGGCTGGGAAACGCGGCTAGTGCCATTCGGTGCCGAGGTCTCGGCGCTGATTTACGCCTTGGGGTTCGCCAGCCGGGTGGCGCTCAGCTTCGGCGGGGTGCAGCCGGACGATTCGCGGGCGAACCTGCTTTACAACAAAGATCGCGTTTTCGCGTTCGTGTTGGCGCTGGATGAGGTGAATTCCGAGAAGTACGCGGCCGCCGCAGGCGCGATCAACTACGGCTTTCCGGTGATCGCCGACACGGGGATTCCTCAGATTCTGCCCACCGGCGTGTGCACGTATGAGCACGTGGTCTCCAACGTCCCGTACGACACGATGGTGGAGAAGGCGCTCGAGATTCGCGGTTGCAAGGTGCGCATCACGCACGTGCCCGTCCCCGTGCCCTATGGTGCGGCGTTTGAGGGCGAACGCATCCGCAAGAACGACGTCCACGCCGAGTTCGGCGGCAATCTGACAACAGCGTTCGAGTTCGCCACCAGTGTCGAGCTCGACGAAATCAACGATGGCGACATCGAGGTCGTCGGCCCCGACATCGACACGGTGGAAGAAGGCACCGCCTTGCCCCTGGCGATTTGGGTGGAGGTCGCCGGACGCAAGATGCAGACGGATTTCGAGCCGATTCTCGAGCGGCAGATCCATCATCTGACTAACGGGGCCGAGGGCATCTGGCACATGGGGCAGCGCGACATCGTCTGGACCCGCGTTTCCAAGGAGGGTTTTGCCAGGGGACTGCGCCTCAGGCACTACGGCGAAATCCTCCACGCCAAGCTCTTGAGCGAATACCCGGCCATCGTCGACAAGGTCAAGGTCACGCTCATCACCGAACCCGGTGAAGTCGAACGGCGCCTCGCCGTCGCGCGGAAGATCTACGACGAGCGCAACCGCCGCCTGGAAAGCATGACCGACGAGTCGGTCGAGACGTTCTACTCGTGTCTGCTGTGTCAGTCTTTCGCCCCGGACCATGTGTGCATCATCACGCCGGAGCGGTTGGGGCTCTGCGGGGCGTACAACTGGCTCGACGGGAAGGCGGCTTACGAGATCGACCAGACCGGTCCCAACCAGCCGGTCGCCAAGGGTGAGTGCCTCGATCCGGTTCGCGGCGTCTGGGAGGGCGTCAACGAGTACGTGTACACGAACAGTCACAAACACCTCGAATCGTTCTGTGCCTACTCGATCATGGACCGCCCGATGACCAGTTGCGGCTGCTTCGAGGTAATCGTCGCTTACGTGCCCGAGTGCAACGGAGTCATGGTGGTCAACCGCGAGTTCACCGGTGACACGCCGGTAGGCATGACCTTCAGCGCGTTGGCCGGGAGCGTCGGCGGCGGTCAGCAGACGCCCGGATTCATGGGTTGCGGGAAGGTCTTCCTCTCGAGCCGGAAGTTCCTGTTCGCCGAGGGCGGGCACAAGCGCCTCGTCTGGATGCCCAAGGAATTGAAATCCCTTCTCGCCGACGATTTACAGAAACGGTTCGACGAACAGGGCGCCGGCGACCTCATGGACCGGATCGCCGACGAGACCGTCGCCACCGACCCGGCCGAAATCCGCGCATTCCTCGAGAAGAAAGACCATCCGGCGTTGGCGATGGAGGACATGGCGTCGTTCGCTGAGGCCCAATCTGAAGTGCCGGAGGACCGACCGGCCGAACCTGTGGACCAAGTCGCGCCGGACACGACCCAGACTCCCGCAGGCGAGACGGTGCAGTCGCGGGAGATGGGCGTGACGCCGGAGCAGATCGAGCAAATCAAAGCCGAGGTCACCACAACCGTTACGAAGGAGCTGAAGGCCTCTCTGACACGGGAAGTCGCCCGGGAGATTGTCGCCAGCATCAGCGAGACGTTCTTGGGCCAAACGCTCCCGGCGGCCAAACCTTCCGCAGGGGCGAGCGAGGCCCTCCCCGCTTTGGAACCCATCGAAGACATCGAGGTGATACCGACGGCCGCCGAGCGAATCGGCGCGATCAAGATCGTCGACATCAGGGAACAGGCGTCGGAGGCGCCGATTCAAACCGTCACCCTTGGCGCGACAAAAGAGCAGGGCGGCACGCGCGGACACACGCTTCGAGTCGGTGGCGCAACGACCATGCCATTCCACCTGTGGGAAGGGGCAATGCCCCACGCACCGGTCGTGGCGATGGAGGTCTTCGACGCGGTCAGCCCGAAGTATCCCGCGGTGCTGCGCGATATCTACGGCGACCTTCTGGAGACCCCCGCCGAGATGGCCCGGGTCTGCGTGGAAAAGTATGGCGCCGATTTGATCAGCGTTCGGCTCGAGGGAACCCATCCGGAAAAGGGGGACCGCTCGCCGGAGCAGGCCGTCGAAATCGTACGCAGCGTGCTCGAGGCTGTGGACGTGCCGTTGATCGTCACCGGGCACAACCACTTCGATAAGATCAACACCGTAATGAAGGCCGTGGCCCAGGCGTGTGCGGGTGAGAACCTGCTGTTGAATTGGGCCGAGCAGGACAACTACCGCACGATTGCCGGGGCGGCGCTCGCCTACGGGCACGCCGTCGTCTCCCAGAGCCCCATCGACGTCAACATTGGTAAGCAGATGAACATCCTGCTGACGAACATGGGCCTCAAGCCCGAGCAAATCGTGATGGACCCGATGACGGGGGCGCTCGGCTATGGGGTTGAATACACGTACTCGGTGATGGAGCGCATCCGCCTCACGGCATTGGGTGGCGACACGATGCTCGCCGGTCCCATGATCGTCTCGCCCGGGCAGGAATGTGCCAAGGTCAAGGAGCTCAGGGCGCCGGAGAGCGATTTCCCCGCCTGGGGCGATCTGGAGCGACGGGCGGCCTTGTGGGAGCTGGCCACCGCCACAGCGTTCCTGTACGCCGGCGCCGATGTCTTGGTCATGTACCACCCCGAAGCGGTGGCGGGTGTGCAGAAAACGATTCGCCGTCTGATGGATTGCCCGGAAGACGAAGCTGTGGAACGGGCTTCCCGGTACCGCGTTTCATAGGTCTGGCGATAAGGAGCGTGGTAGCTACGGTTTGGGAGAAGCAAGGGGAGCGAGAGGTACAGGGAATCCCCGAAGGGGATGGCGGAATAAAGCCCAGGGTGAGCGAAGCGAGCCCTGGGACAGGGGATTCGTAAAGAGACCTAACCCCCAAAGGGGGTGGCGGAATAATGCAGCTTGAGAGTTTCTTACGAGCGTGTTCATGTTTGAATCCGCGTTTTCCGTCGCCCCTTTCAGGGGCTCGCGGGTTCTGGGCCTTGCTTACCCAGGGCTCGCCCTTGACCCGCGGCTGCGCCGCAAGCCAAGGCTTCGCCCTGGGCTTTATTCCATCGTCCGCTTGGCGGACTATCATTCTTCCAGGGCTTGTCATAACGATCAACACGGTCGTGTTGCATGTGGAACGCGGCATTAGGCTTCCGAGCCTGCCTTGACCGGCGGGAAAGCCGGTCCCACAAACGGGAGTAGGACGATATGGCTCTCACCGGTTTGCAGATTCAGAAGTTGCTGCCCAAGACGAATTGCAAGGAGTGCGGTTCAAACACGTGCCTTGCGTTTGCCATGAAGCTGGCCGCCAAGAAGGCCGAGCTGTCGGAGTGTCCCGATGCGTCCGAGGAAGCCAAGCGGATTCTCGGCGCCGCGGCCGAGCCCCCCGTGCGGGGAATCTCGCTAGGGCCCGACCGAGCCCTCAAACTGGGCGAGGAGACCGTTCTCTATCGACACGAGAAGACGTTCGTCAACCAGACGGCGCTGGCGGTCAACATCAGCGATGCTGATTCGCCCGATGCGATCAATGCGACGTTGACCTGTGTGAAGGACTACCGCCTGGAGCGCGTCGGCGAACTGCTGACCATCGACATGGTCTCCGTCACCCAAGCGGGATCAGATGTCGCCGCATTTGCCGCGTTGGCGAAGAAGGCCTTCGAGCAAACGGCCAAGCCGTTGGTGCTCCGCAGCACCGATCCGGCGGCGCTGGCCGAGGCGGCGGCGGTCGTCAAAGGCTCAGGCAGCCTGCTGTGCAGCGCGACCAAGGGGATCGCGAAGCCACTGGTTGACGTGGCGAAAGAGAGCGGGCATGCCCTGGCCGTCAGCGCTCCGAACCTCGATGAATTGGCCGCTCTGGCCGCCGAGATCAAGGCGGGCGGTTTCAACGACCTTGTACTCGATTTGCAGACGTTCTCGCCGGCGGAACGGTTCCAAACGAGTTCCATCGCACGTGCCGCCGCGCTCAAGGCCGGATGCAAACCGCTCGGGTATCCGACGGTCTGCTTCATCTCGGCGAGCAACCCGGTGGATGACGCGGTCGCGGCGGCCAACGAGATCGCCAAGTATGGGAGCGTCTGTGTGCTGCCCACCTTCGATCCAGCGGCACTCGCGACGCTCATGACGTTGCGATTGAATATCTACACCGATCCGCAGAAGCCCATCCAGGTCGAGCCGAAGGTCTATCCTGTCGGCGAACCAACCCGAGAAAGCCCCGTCTTCGTGACGACGAACTTTTCGCTCACCTACTTCATCGTCTCCGGCGAGATCGAGAACTCCGGGATCAGTGCCTGGCTCGTCGTGCCGGAGTGCGAGGGCATGAGCGTGCTGACGGCTTGGGCGGCCGGAAAGTTCTCCGGCGCATCGATCGGGAAGTTCTGCAAGGAGATCGAGCTGGACCGCCAAGTGGACTCCCGACGAATTGTGATCCCCGGCTATGTCGCCCAGATCAGCGGCGAACTGGAAGAAAACATGCCGGGTTGGGATATCCTCGTGGGCCCGCAGGAGGCGGCTGACCTGGAGAGCTTCATCAAGGCGAAGGTGGCCTAGGATGACCAAGGTCGAACTCCTGCCATCCGGAAAGGTTGTAGACGTTCCCCCGGGCACGGAATTGCTCGTCGCGGCCCGAGAGGCGCAGGTCGAGTTGGACAGCCCGTGCGGTGGCAAGGGGACGTGTGGCAAGTGCATCGTTCGCGTGACGGCGGGCTCGGTTGACTCCGACAGCCTGGGTGTGCTCCCACCAGCCGCCGTTGCCGACGGGTATGTCCTCGCCTGCAAGTCCCGTGTGCTGAACGCCCCGGTCTCCGTGGAGATTCCCACACCTTCGGGACGGGACGGCGGCCGGTTCACTGAAGAGGATGAAACCTACCTCGTTCGACACGAACTGCTCCCCAGCAGATGGGAGTTTGACCCTCTCGCGGTCAAGTGGCTTATCGACGTTCCTCCGCCTCAGCCCGAGGACGGACTGGGCGATCTGGACCGTCTCGTGCGCGCCATCAAGCGGCAGTGGGGCAAAACGTGGGACGTGGTCTGCACGCTTGGGGTGATTCGCCGCCTGGCCAACGTGGTCCGCGAGTTTGACGGACAGGTGACCGTAACGCTCATCCGCGATGAATCGAAGCTGCACGTGACCCGCATCGAAGCGGGAGACCAGGCCACCCGCCATTACTCGATTGCCGTGGACGTGGGCACCACTACGGTCGCGCTACAACTCATCAATCCCACCGTCGCGAAGATCCTCAGCACGCGAAGCGCCTACAACGACCAGGTGACCTGCGGTTTGGATGTAATCAGCCGGATCAACTACGCGCATCGTCCCGGGCGGCTGGAAGAACTTCGCGCGCGGGTGCTGAAAACCGTAAACGGTCTGCTGGAGAAGGCGCTCGACGATCAGGGCATCGATCCAGGTGAGATATCCAACGTCGTCATCTCCGGGAACACCACCATGGCCCATCTGCTCCTGGGACTGAACCCCGAGCACATCCGCCTGGCACCGTACACTCCCACCGTGTTGCAGGTGCCCTACTTGAGCGCGGAACACGTAGGCATCGCGATCAATCCGGATTCGTGGGTCTACTTCTCCCCCGCGGTGGGGAGCTATGTCGGCGGTGACATCACTGCCGGTCTATTGTGTACGGACCTCGCGACGGACAGCAACGAAATCAGCCTCTTCGTTGACATTGGCACGAACGGTGAACTGGTTGTGGGGAACCGTGATTTTCTGTTGGGCTGCGCCTGCTCGGCGGGCCCCGCGTTCGAGGGCGGGGGCATCGAGTGCGGTATGCGGGCATCGGTGGGCGCGATCGAACACGTTGAGATTGAGGCCGACACCGGCGCGTGCCGCTACACCACCATCGGTAACGTCGCGCCACGGGGCATCTGCGGGTCAGGCATGATCGCGTTGGTGGCCAATCTGCTCCAGACCGGCTGGATCGACCCTGCGGGGAAACTTGACCGCGAGCGATCCTCTTCCTGCATCGAAGTCGAAGGCCGCCGCGCCCGTTACGTCCTCGTGCCCGACGAAGAGGCCGAAGGCGGGACCCCCATTACGATCAGCGAAGCAGACATCGAGAACATCATCCGGGCCAAGGCGGCTATCTACTCGGCATCCGCGCTGATGCTGGAACACCTTGGAATCGGGTTTGAGGATCTGTCCCGCATCTACGTTGCCGGCGGTTTCGGACGGTTCCTCGATCTGGAGAAGGCGATCACTCTCGGGCTGATGCCGGACGTGCCGCGCGAGAAGTTCCAGTTCATCGGCAATGCCTCGCTGCTGGGGTCCTACATGGTGGTGGTCAGCCAGGAGTATCGAGAGCGGCAGTTGGAACTCGCCCAACGGATGACCTACATCGATTTGAGCAGTGAGCCGGGTTACATGGACCAGTACACCGCTGCGCTGTTCCTGCCGCACACGGACCCGGGACGGTTCCCCTCGGCGAGTGGTGCGGCGGTACAGCCGAACCGATGAGCGCAAGATATGCCGTTGCGAGACAATCAGTTGCACGGTCTTCAACAAGCGTGCGAACAGGCTGCCCGGACGCTCGAGAGAGTCGATATGGTTGCCCGATGCGCGGCACTTGGGCTGCCGCCTCCCCTCCCGGACGGTCGGCTTCGCTTCACGATGTTGAGCCGCAGCATGGAGTTTGCACCCCCCTCATGGGAAGGAACCCTGTTGGCTTCCGGCAGCGAAGTGCATCCCGTGGACCGCTTGCTTGTGGTGCACTACCTGCTCTGCAATGTGCCGTTGCGTCCTTCCAGAGAGTGGATCACGTTCCGGCAATTCGCCGGCGGACAGTTCTACTGGGCCCCGTTTCGCAACCGAACGATTGTCCCCCTGATCGAAGACGTCGGGGACGATCTGGAAACGCTCCGACATCGACTCGATCGGTTCGACTGGTCCCCGATGGCGGCAGGGGATGTGGGAGCGGTGATTCGCGTGCTCGGCGAAGCACGGGTGGCGGTCGTATACCGTCGGGGAGACGACGAGTTTGGCGCCGGCGCGGACGTGCTCTTCGATTCGTCCCTGAAGCGGATCTACGGAGCCGAGGACGCGGCCGCCCTTGCGGGGCGTGTGTGCCTGGGTCTGCGCGCCAATCCGTGTACCGTATGCAGTGGCTGTGGACTGTGTGACTTGAAGCCGATCAGAAAGACCGAAATGAAAGGAGGCGTTTGATCATGGGTGTTCTCCTGGATCGATTAGCAAAGAGAAAGGTGCTCGTCTCCGACGGTGCGTGGGGCACCATGCTCCACGCCAAGGGGCTCGGTCCCGGCGACTGCCCGGAGGAATGGAACGTTTCGCACGCCGAGGACGTTCAATCCGTGGCGTCGGCGTATGCTCAGGTGGGCAGCGATCTGATTCTCACCAACACCTTCGGCGGCTCGAGGATCAAGCTTGCGAAGATGGGCTTGGGGGATCAGGTGGCGGAGTTGAACGAGGCCGGCGCCCGCAACAGCCTGATCGCGGCACCGGACGCGGTCATCGCCGGCTCGGTCGGACCGAGCGGCGAGTTCATCGAACCACTGAGTGAAATCACCGCCGAGGAAATGGAAAGCGTGTTCTCCGAGCAAATTGCGGCGATCCTCAAAGCCGGGGTCAAGGTGATCTGCGTGGAAACCATGACGGCCGTCGAGGAAGCCGCCTGCGCCATCCGCGCGGCGAAGAAGCTGGACCCCTCGACGGACGTCATCTGCACGATGACTTTCGACGAAACGCCGAAAGGTTTTCGGACGATGATGGGAGTGAGCCCCGAGCAGGCGGCGGTGAAACTCAGCGAAGCCGGGGCTGACGTGGTGGGCTCGAACTGCGGCAACGGGATCAAGGCCATGGTGGAGGTAACCCGCGAGTTTCGCCGACACACCGATAAGCCGATCCTGATCCATGCCAACGCCGGGATCCCCGAACTCATCGACGGCAAGACCGTCTTTCGCGAGAGCCCCACGGACATGGCCGCGCAGATCGGAGCGCTCACAGAAGCCGGCGCGAACATCGTCGGCGGATGCTGTGGGACGACTCCCGAACACATCGCCGCGATGAGAGCGGTGGTGGATGCCTCGTAGTAGCAGCACCCTCTCAGACAAGACTGATCCGAGCACAAAGGACGTTGGCGATGGACTCACCACGCTGCCCTGGACAAGACATGCGGAACTGGCGACCAGAGGACATCTTCGACCTCAAGTGCCCGAAGTGTGCCACGGAAATCGAGTTCTGGAAAGATGAGCCCGTCCGCGTCTGTCCGTCATGCAAAGCTGAGGTCCCCAATCCCAAGATGGACGTTGGATGTGCGGAGTGGTGCAAGCATGCGGACGAGTGTCACGGACATCGTTCACCACCGAAGTAGGCTCGTGACCATCTTCTGAGCCCCCAACGGGGGCGGTGGAATAAAGCCCAGGGCGAGCGAAGCGAGCCCTGGGGCAAGGCAACAACCTCAAACAAGCCCCCGGCGGGGGCGATGGAAATCATGCAACACGGCTCGGACTCAAATAACGCCACCATCCCACGGCGTTCCGTCGCCCCCGTTGGGGGCTCAAATGACGATGCCTGGCGTACCCAGGGTTCGCTTCGCTCACCCTGGGCTATATTCCGACGCCCCCTCCGGGGGCTCTCAAGAGAGGACGCCAGCGAGGGGATAGGCGCCCCTCTGACATCATCTCCTCGTTGCCTCTACACCACGGGTTCACTGAATACCTACGCAGCATGAATAATGCGGCATAGCGACCGGTAGACGACCTCATGGCTGAACATCAACAGAAAGTGTTCTACGTCGCGAGCACCCATTGGGACCGCGAATGGTATGAGCCCTTTCAGTGTTTTCGCTACCATTTGGTCGAGCTCCTCGACGAGGTGCTGGATACGCTGGACCGAGACGAAGGGTTTGCGTGTTTCCAGACCGATGGCCAAACCTGCCTCGTGAAAGACTACCTCGAGATTAGACCGGAGCGCGAGCCGCTTGTGCGGCGCAGGGTGCAAGACAAGCGCCTTCGTATCGGCCCCTGGTACACCATGCCCGATGAGTACCTCGTGGCGGGCGAATCGCTCATCCGCAATCTGGAGGCCGGCATCACGATCGCGAACCAGTACGGCGGCGTATCAAGGGTCGGATTCGTCTGCGACGTGTTCGGGCACGTGTCCCAACTCCCGCAGATCCTGCAGGGCTTCGGAATCGACAATGCCCTCGTCTGGCGCGGCGCCGGCGAGGACCTCCGGGGGAACACGTTCCGGTGGAGGTCTCCGGACGGCAGCGAAGTGTTGGCGTACTGCTTTGGCCCCGGCCACGGATACTTCGACTTTGCCGCCCAAGTTCGCCAGGCGTTCGAACAGAATGAACCGTTCCAACTCGACGGCGCCGTCGAGCGTGCCGTGGACTTCATCCGCCAACACCGCGAGCGCTCGGGCGGCGGGCCAATCCTGCTCTTCGACGGTGGCGACCACATGCCCATCGAACCGCAAACCGTCGAGTTGCTTGAACGGCTCCGGCGTGCTTGTCCCGATCTTGATTTCTTCCACACTGGCCTGGATGAGTTCATGGCCGAGGCGATCGCCGACGTCGACAAGACCACGTGTGTATGCCAGGGCGAGCTTCGCGAACTGGGGCGGCTCGACGATCCGTGTTGTCTCATTCAGGGCGTGCTGAGCAGCCGCATCCACCTCAAGCAGGACAATCGAGCCCGCGAGAACGAACTCTGCCTGTGGGTCGAGCCTTTTTCCTATCAGGCGCGGGTGCTTGCGGGCCGGTCCTATCCGCATTCCTTCATTCGCCGCTCCTGGCAGTACTTGCTGGAGAACCACGCACACGATTCGATCTGTGGCTGCAGCCCCGACCGGGTGCACCGAGATATGGAGTTCCGCTTCGCCCAGAGCCGTCTGATCAACGGCAAACTCATCGAGCAGTCGCTCGCAGCCATTGCCACGCGCGTGGATCTTCCCGACTTGGAAGACGAAGACTTCGGCGTGGTTCTGTTCAATCCGACGCAGCACCCCGTCGACGGTCCGGTCGACTTCGAGTTGGAGTTCCCGGCGAAGACGGACAACGTCTACAGCGAGTTTTTCGGGTACGAGCGCAAGGCCGCATTCCGACTCTACGGTCCTGATGGCGCGGAGATTCCCTACGATTATCTCAACCATCGTCCCCAGCGCCACCGGTTCATCCGTCGGCGAGGCAAGGCGTCCGCCGGCGATGCATGCCTCGTCGTTGAGGTCTGCGCGCCGCTGAGAATCCCCGCTCTGGGGTACGCTTCGCTCGTGTGCAAGCCGGTTAAAGCGATAACGCGGCATCCCGCGGGAAAGAGGGTGACCGGAGACCGCTCATTGGAGAACGCCTACCTAGCGGTGGAGGTGACTCCGAGCGGCACCCTGCGCCTCTGCGACAAACGCAGCGGTCAGACCTACGATCGATTACTCGCGTTCGAGGAACGTGCCGACATCGGCGACGGTTGGTACCACGGAATCGCCGTCAACGATGAAGTCTATACTTCCGTTGCGGCCCATGCCGATGTGGCGCTCGTGGAGGATGGAGCCTACCGGGCGACACTGAGGATCACGACGCGAATGCACGTCCCGGAGCAGTTTCTTTTCGACAAGGAGATGCGTCGTAGCGACCGCAAGGCTGAGCTGGTGATCGATAGCTACGTGACCCTCCGCGCCGGCAGCGCTCAGGTGGACATCCGCATTGCCATCGACAATAAAGCCCGCGACCATCGGGTGTGCGCGCTGTTTGAGACCGGCGCAAAGGCGGATGTGTACTACGCCGATTCGGCGTTCGACGTGATTGAGCGCCCGATCGCCCTCCCCGCAGATAACCACACGTACCGGGAACTGGCCGTGGAGACGCGACCGCAGGCGACCTGGACCGCCGTCTGCGACGGCGCGCGCGGTTTGGCTGTAGTGGCGCCCGATCTGCCGGAAACCGCCGTTCGCGACGTGCCGCGGCGCACGCTTGCTCTCACCTTGTTGCGCGGGTTCCGACGGACCGTCTACACCGACGGCGAGGATGGCGGCCAGGTGCTCGGTCGTCACAGCTTCCGCTGCTGTCTGGTGCCGTTTAGTGGCACAGTTCCCCGGAGTGAACTGGCCCGTGTCGCCCAGCGGCTTGCCGGGGGTTATCGGGCCATCGCCGTCCGACCCACATCCCAGGCGCCCAAGGCCGAACGCACGCTGCCTGTGGTACACGGTATGCTTACGCTGGACCCGGGCCGAGTGGTCATCACGTCCTTGCGCCGTCGCGAGCCCGATGATCGTTTCGAGTTGCGCTGCTTCAACCCCTGGGAGGAACCAGCAACCGAGGTGCTGACCTTCCGCCGGCCGTGCGCCTGGGCCAAACTCGTTGACTTCGAAGGTAACGAACTCGAACGGCTGAAAACTGACGAGGACAACAGAATCACTCTGACGGTGCGGCCCAAGCAGATTGTGACGATCGCGGCGTGTGCTGACTCGGACTGGTAGTTCCATCGCTCTGGCCACGCGGCGGGCCGCTAACGTTCGACTGGACCGGGGCAACGACGCGCCACGGACTCTCATACGCGACAGGCAGGTCGTTTTTCATCTTCATGCGAAAGAAGTAAATCGAATTGCCATGATGGCGAAACGTCAGCGACGCCATTACGCAGGTTCCGTCGCTCATGCGCACGACCTCTTCAGCGAAGCTCGCGGATGTCGGCACGTACCGTTCCACAGCCTGCGTGTTTGGGCGGGGGAAATCGACGGGTTGCCAGCCCGTCACCGGATGCGAACTCGCGTATGTTCCTACCCCGTGTGAAGACGTGGTCATGCAGTAGGTGTCGCCAGTCTTCCAGACCTGAGCCGACTCTGAGATGATGTTCCGGCGCACCGCGATAGCCGGATTGTGCCAGTGAATCAGATCTTCTGATTCGGCAACGACGACCGCGCCCGTCTTACCGGGCGGTTTGGCTCTTGCCGTCGCGTAAATATAGAACTTGTCACCGTCCTTGATAACGCAGGGATCACGACAGTCCGCCCAAGCATCGCGACGCCAAGTGGCCCATTCGACGCCTTCCAGGGTGAAGACCGGGTTCTGTTCGTATTCGTCCCAGGTATACAGATCCCGCGACGTGGCCAGCGAAACCGACTGGGAGACGTGCTGGTTGACCGATGTGTAGAACATCCAGAAACGCCCGTCGTGCTTGATCACGTGCGGCGCCCAGACGTTTCGATCCTTGAAGCGCCCGCGACCGTCCGGATAGGGTTTATCAGAAATCGAAACCACCGGCGCGTGAATCGTCCAGTCGCACAGGTTGGCGCTGCTGGCGTGGCTGAACGTTCGCTCCTGACCATCGAGGGCCCAATCATGATTGGCAAACAGGTCCCCCGTGATGGAGAAGACGTGCCAGCGATCATCGGGTCCCTGGATGAACGAGAAGTCCTTGACGAACTTGAACGGGGTTTCGCACACGAACGGGTCCGCCGGCCCTTGCACACCGAACGCGTGTCGCGCCGTCAGTATCAGACCGCTTCGTTGGTCCGTGGACGTCGCTTCAAGGACGTACTTACCCGGCCCAAGCAGGGCAGGCACATCGAGCACACCCTGAATCTCCTTGAAACGCGAGCCGTTCAGAATCCCGTATTGCTGCATCCCGGAGGCGACTCTCTTGCCGTTGGCATCCGCGACGACAACCTCCAGGATCTTCGCCGACTGTCGGTCCGGATAGCAGGCCGCTGACAGGACGGCTCGGTATTCGATTCGCTCACTCGGCTGGTAGTGCAGCTTGGATGTAAAGCACCGGAAATCAATGAGCCCGGGCGCCAGATGCTGCGGAATCTGATCCGGCCGCACGAACTCCAGCCGCCGGATAGCAAACTCGCCCCCAATGGCAAGATGGGCGTCGAGCCGAAACTGGTTCAAGCCGGTGAAGGTGCCCTGATGGTGGAGGTTGGCCGCCACCGAAACGGGGCTCTCCGACGGACTCACGTGGAAACTGACGGCGCGCTCCTCATGCAAGTCCTGGTCAGAGCCGCGCCAATAGCAGCGCATATGAACAGCCTCGGATGCACGTACCTCCATCAGCAGACAGCAGCGCTCGGGAGTCACCGGAGTCTCGAGCGGCTGGGACAGCAACCACGCGGACGGAGCCGTTGTCTTGAAGCCCGACTCCACGCGTTCAAGTCCGTGCAACTGCGTCCACTCGACGGCGTGCACTTCATCCGCGCTGCCACCAACGGCCAGCATGGCCCAGCAGATGGCGGCCGCGCGAAACATCGTTGTCTTTGCGATTCTGTAGCTGTTCAAGCGTAGCCCTTTCTCCGCGCTGAATCATCGGCCAGCGTCCTCTTTGGCAGGAGACCTGCGAGCCCCCAATCGCGACCGCCCCGAACAGAACCGTCCCTGCCGTGAAGCTTCTCGTTGGCGTAGCGCCCACGTTCCGTCCACGCACGACGCTCGGAATGCTGCAACCGCCGAATCTTGCCTGCTAAATCGATTTACGTCAAGCTTGGATGTTGGTATCATGAGGGCGTGTCCGGCCCGCAAACCGGGGGTCCACGGCTGTACTGAGGGGCGTCGGAACTCGGCTTGATCAACCGTCGCCGATTGCCCGGCGCGATCTGGACCAAGGTGCCGAAGCGATGCGCGGCCCGGTCTCGGACGAGGCCAGCCCGACGCATCGGACATCCGACCGACACCAGTATGGCGTGGAGCACGCCTGAGACGAAGCTGAAACACTGGGCGAGGGTGTCCGTTGCGGCGATCCTCACGCGGTACGACAGGTACGACAGAATGAACACGACATCCGTGGGTTCACGACGGGCCTCACTGCGGGGCATCTTCGCCTACATGACGGGCGATGGCGTCAACTCGCTGATTATGAACAGCATCTTCGGGTACTCCATGCTCTACTACACGGAGGCCCTCGGCCTGGACTACAAGCTCGCCGGCCTGGCCATGTCCGTGGCGACGCTCTGGGATGCGATCACCGACCCGTTGATGGGACACATCACCGATAACACGCGCTCGCGCTTTGGGCGGCGTCATCCCTACATGCTTCTGGGCGGTGTCCTAGCGACGCTCTGCTATTACTTCATCTGGGCAGTCCCACCATCGTTCCAGGCTCCGCACCTGCTCTTCTGGTACCTAGTGGTCGTCAACCTCCTGTTGCGTACCGGCATCACTGTTTTCGCCGTGTCGCATGGCGCGTTAGGGTTCGAGATCAGCACCGACTACACCCAGCGTACGACGTTGCAGGGGATGCGCTGGGGTTTCAATATGCTCGTCAACCTCGCGGGCCCGGCCCTGGCGTGGCGTCTCTTCTTCCCGGACCGCGATGATGGCGTAGAGGCCACGTCTGTCGCCGACAACTTCGTTCGCATGGGTAGCGTGTTTGCCATCGCGGCGCTTGTATTCACGTTGTTCGTCGTTTTCGCCACGCGGAAGTATATCGTCGACACTCGTAACACCCCCGGCGTGAGCGGGAGCAGTCCTCTCGATTTCCTGAAAAACTTCGCACAGATCATCACGGACAAGATTCCACGCACGGTCTTCATTTTCAATGCGATCGCATTGTACGGCGTGGTTCTGGTCTCGGCCCTGCAAATGTACGTATATGTGCATTTCATGAAGTTCTCCTCGACCCACAAAGCCATCGTACACGGATCCACCATGGTCGCCTGTGGTCTCGGCGGTCTGGCGTCGCCTTTGATGGTCAAGTGGTTCGACAAGAAGCCGTCAATCTGCATCGCCGTCATCGTATCGGTTTCCGCCAACGGGATGCTGCTCCTGCTCTTTGTTACGGGCTGGATCCCCGCGGGCGCCAGCTTCGCCCTGCCAGACACGGTGCCGATCATTGGTGGAACGATCATTCCCCATGCGATGCTCATCTTCCTCGTGTTCCACGCGACGTTCTGGGCGGGCGTCGGGACCACGTGTGCGATCGCAAACTCGATGATGGCCGACGTCTCGGAGATATGT
>Ga0190284_1000151_pt1 | contig 52390 bp, 37 predicted proteins | sample 48691812_MG_FD_161668 | JGI IMG/M metagenome (GOLD analysis project Ga0190284, IMG submission 161668) | Hydrothermal vent microbial mat bacterial communities from Southern Trench, Guaymas Basin, Mexico - 4869-18-1-2_MG | ecosystem: Environmental > Aquatic > Marine > Hydrothermal vents >...
TCGTAAAAACCCTTTTTGGCCGATTTTATCCATTTTGAGTCGTTGTAACTTGTTTATTGACAACACCTCTCAATATCAATAATCATTGATATACGTCGAAATAGGGGTTTATGCGACAGGATCAATGGTCGTTGCCGAAGAAATTGACGGTTTTGCGATCGAAATGAGCCTGTTGGTGATTCACCCGACCGGTGACGGTCTCGGAGTAGTGCAAACCGGGATCATCGGGGTAGATGCGCACTGTCTGCGCTTCGAGGTCGATGGCCGGCAGAGAAAGGACGGCAATCGAGACAAAAATCTCGAGGAACGCGAGCTTCATGGAAACACCTCGATTTGGAAGAAAATTGACGTTGTGATCCCTCAGTCGAATATGGTACCGAGACCGGTCATCGATTGCAAGAAGCGCGAGCATCGATTCGCCGTTCCTTGCCATTCTGCCGGCCGCCATATAGGATCATCGTCGCAGGCCGCATCCCGATGTGAGAGGGCTGGAGGTGACAACGGCAGGCCTCCACACCTCTCGAGGGCCTGTGCTCTCGAGGGCCTGTGCCGCCAGTTGGCTGAAGACACCTTCAATGCTGAAAATCAGCGGAGATGGAACGTGATAAGACTGAAAAAGCTTTTTACCGGTAGTCAGAAGAAAAAGAGGGATCGGGAGCTGAGGTTCTGGGCGAAGCTCCTTTCGACGAAGGGTGGCCCGGCCGGCTGGAAAGACGTCTACTTCAGGCTGTATTGCCATTACCTCGAAATCACCCAGGATTCCTTCCGGGACGAGGTCGTCGTCGACATCGGGTGCGGTCCCCACGGCGCCCTCGGCCGTTTCGATGCCGCGATCAGGATCGGCATCGATCCGCTGATCCGCGACTATCACCGTCTCTTCGACCTCTCGCAGCACGATACGGTTTATCTTGCCTGCCCGGCGGAGAACATTCCATTGAACAATGAGACCGCCGATGTCGTCGTGTCGCGCAATGCACTCGACCACGTCGAAGATCCCGCGCGGGCTGTCAACGAAATCCATCGGATCCTGCGGCGGGACGGAGAGATCGTTCTCTCCGTCAACTACCAGGAAGCGCCGTCGCGGTGTGAGCCGCACGTCTTCACCGATACGCTTTTGCAAACGCTCCTGAAGGGCCGATTCTCCTATGAGATCGTCAACCGTTTTCCGAAGAACCACGACTCAGGGATAGGCCAGAACGGGCAGTTTGTCTACCCTCATGAAATCGTCCTGCTCAAGGGCCGTAAGATAACGACTATCGCGTCCCGCCGTTGAACACCGCCACCTCTCCCGACCCATCTGGACCCGGTTCATCTCCGGCGATAGCAGGATCACTTGCCCTTATAGGGTACGCCTTCTTTGATCCATTTTGGCGCCTTGGCACCCTTGACGTGAAAATCCAAGAACTCCTTCATCTTGATGGTGTAGTCGAGCTTGTTCGGGAGTTTGCGCAAGACGTGCGACTCGTCGCGGTACTGGAGGAAGATGCAGTCCTTACCGTGGCGACGCATCGCCAGATAGAGCTCGATACCCTGCTGCCACGGGACCGCTCCGTCCGCGTCACCGAACATCACGAGGAGCGGGGTTTCGATCTTGTCGACAAAGAAAACCGGCGAGTTCTCGATGTAGAGATCGAGCGCGTCCCAAAGGGTTCCGCCGATCCGGCTCTGGCTCTTTTCGTACTGCCACTGCCGCGCCAGCCCGCTTCCGAGGCGGATACCGCTGTAAGCACTCGTCATGTTCGACACCGGCGCTCCTGCCACGGCCGCTTTGAACATGTGGGTCTGTGTGACGACGAAGGCGGTCTGGTATCCGCTCCAGGAATGACCGTGCAGAGCGATCGCGCCGGGATCGGCGATCCCCAACTCGATGAGCTTTTCGACACTTGAGACGAGGCATTTAGTCGCCGACCGGCCCGGGTGCCCGATCTCGAAGCGGACATCGGGCAGAAAGATTGCGTATCCGTCGCTGGAATAGTACGGCAGACAGGGCCCCATATCGAGGGCCACTCGATGGAAGTCATAGAGCCGCTGCGAAAAGAGACGGTAGAAGTAAACCAGAACGGGGAAGCGCTTCCCTTCCTCATAGTTGCCCGGCTTAATGAGAACTCCCTGGAGCGGGATTTCATCAGGAGTTTCCCATTCGACGAGCTCCGCCGAGCCCCACGCGAACTCGGCGATCTGAGGATTGGCGTTTGTGACCTTTCGAGTCGAATCGAAATGCGAGCCAGCAACCCACAGATCAGGGAACTCCGTGTAGCTCTGCCGCCGGAAGAGGATGTTATCCGCCTCCTTGGCCTTGGTGATGAAGTCGTGACGTTTTTTACCACCGAGGAGGCGCTTGACTCCCAGTGCTCCGATGTGCGCCTCGGCGAACCGTTTGACTTTGCAGCGATCATTGAATGCCGAGAGCAGCAACCGCTCGCCGTCCTGGAAAAAGAGCTGATCGCGATCGAGGCGCAAGATCCTGTAGATCCATTTCTCTTGGCGCCCCTCGCCCTGCGTGATCCGGAAGGATTCCCCATCCCCGGTCGGGAACTGCCAGATGTCGAACTTGTCGTAGATCAAGACGGCGGCATCGTTCTCGGTCCAGCCGCCCACCCCGTAGCCGTAGGGGGCGCTCGGGTAGTCGTGGTCCTCGTTCGCGAAGGGGACCTCGAGACCCTCCGTGAGATTGCGCCTCTCACCGGTCTTGCAGTCGACCAGGTGCCAGTGGCCCAAATCGTAGAAGACGAGGAATCGACCGTCCGGCGAGAGCGCCGGCCCACCATAGCCATACCCCTGAACGCGCGTGGCAACCTTGCGATGCGTACCGTTTTCGAGATCGACGACGTAGAGGTCGTTGTAGAAGCCGTCCCACGTGACGTCCTTCTGGTAGGGAATATCCGTGGTTCCAGCCGCGTAGCACGGATTTTCGCTCTGGTAGACCCTCGGCACGTCGCGATCCGCCAGTGGAACCGCCTTTTTTGACTTGCGATGGTATACGGCTCGATAGGTGCGGTCCTTCTCGGAGGGCCAGCGCTTTTTCTGGTGCGGCATGATGAAGGGGTCGTTCCAGTGCCACACGTCCACCTTGCTCTTGTCGAGCAAGGTCTTGGTGTCGAAGAGGTCGATCTCCTCGTCTTCGTCCTCCTCATCGTCCTCTTCCGCCTCGGGATCCTCCGGCTTGAATCCGAAGAAAAGCCGCTCTCCATCCCGGCTCCAGCGCAACGAGTTCTTCGTGGGCAGAAACCACCCTTTCGGCGCGTCCCCCGGGGAGACCGCTTCGACCGGTTTGCGGTCGGGAGTATCCCAGGTCCAGACCGAGGCTTTTTTCGTTTTCCCCTCTTCGTCCGCGATCGACTGCAGGAAGGCGAGCCGCCCTTTTTCCTTGACCCAGGCGAGGCTGGTGAAGCGTCCGTCATCGACGCGCGCAAGGGTGCCCCCGCTCTTGCCGCGGTCTTCGAGGTCTCGATAGGCGATGTGATGCTCCGCGCCCTCATCGTCGGCGGCCACGTAGACGAGAACGCGCGATTCGGGATCGAATGAAAACAAAACGACCGAATCGAAGGAGCACTCCTCACCGGTCGCAACCTGCCGCAGCACCAAGCGGCCGCGATCCTCCTTGGTGCGCTTCTTCTTCTTTTTATTCTCCGCCTTTTCTTTTTCTTTCTCAGGAGGTTTCGGTTCTCCAGACTTCTCTTCAGTCTGCTTCTCCCCCGTCTTTGCCACTGTCTTTGCCGCTGTCTTTTCTGCTGCTTCCACCTTCGCCTTTGGAGCCTCCTTTTCCTTGGCTTTCACCTCGGGCTCCGCTGTCTTCGGCTTGTCTGCTTTATTCTCTTCTTTTTTCTTCTCACGATACTGGAGGTAAGCAACCCACAGTGAATCCCGCGAGATGGAATAGGATTTGACCTTCTCGATGCGTGTCACCTCGCCGGTTGAGAGATCGAGTGTGGCGAGGCCGCTCTTGGTCTTCTCCTCGTTCTTCTTCTTTTTTTCCAGCTCAACAGCCTCGGGCAGCAGGGTTGCGAACACCCATCGACCGTCGCGGGAGATCCTCGGTCTCGAGCCACGCTCGATGATATACTTGATCCCCTCGTTCACGGCGTGCACCTCGACCACACCGTCACCGCGATTCGGTTTGATCTCACAGGCGATCCAGGCCCCGTCCTCGGATATGACCGGAGCACGGATCTGCCGAAACTTCATCACGTCCTGAAGTGACAGTGGTCGCTTCTCCTCCCCGGCCAAAACCGCAGCAACGGGGAGTGCGAGCAGGGCAGCAACGACGATCAGCGCTGTTCGAAGCACCTTCAATGCGATGATCATGGCAGAAGTCCTCTTGCGTTTGTTGGAGATACAATCCTGGGACTATCTCACCACGAACAGTTGGCGAGTTCAAGACAAAGAAAACAGGGCCTTATCGACGGGAAAGCAAAAAGCCTCAAATCATAGCGACGTGGCAGGAATCAACGGGCCTCTCATTTCCAGTCCTCGGTCCCTTTGAGGAAGTGACGAAACTTGCGGGAAACCTTCTCGTCCGCGCGGTAGCGTGCCAACAGCTCTCGGGCGCTCGTGACCTCTTCGCCTTGGGCCAGGTAGCAGCGGTTGCGGATCTCGAGGCACGCCTCAATCGCCGCCCCGGGATCGCCGGCCGCGTCGGCCTCCATCGCTCGCACCACGATCTCCTCCGATGTTGCTGTGTGGGCGACAGCTAAATCGTCGAAGGCTTTTTTGACCTCTCCGTGAAAATCCGTGCCTGCAAAGGACTCTTCGTACTCTCTCCATTCCACGAGCCACTTTGCGTTCCTGTCGGCATCGATGACACGGTCCATCTCGTCGCCCTGCCAGTTTCCATCGGCTCGCGCATCGGGAACGACGAGGATCCAGTCGGGCTTGCAGCGCAGACTGGAGAGAGCGCGCGCGGCGTTCCGGTGATTGTCTCCCGCGCCGTGGAGCCAGAGGAGCAGCGTGGCGCTTTTCCGCCGGTCGTAACTCTTTGGAACGATCAGGGTGTAGGATGCACCCTGTGGCGCGGTCTTTTCGAACTCACCGGTCTCGTGAGCCGCCTGCACGTTTTGTGGGCAAAGCAGAAACGAGAGGATCAAGATGGCGACGACAACGAATCCAGAAAACCAACGCTGTTGGCTGCTCAGAGCCATGATGATTCTCCCTACGAAGTGCGAGCCCGATCACGAACCCCTTCGATCACGCGATCTGACCTTGCGAGCGCCTTGGCGTTGTCGTTGATCCTGCAACGCAAGGCGCTGATCAAAATCGAGTCGTCCATCCCTGGGCCTCGGGAGCGCCAGGAAGTCGTCTACAACGTGCTCCTATCCCAACTCCACGATGTGCGCCTCGACGCCGGGGAGCGAGGGGACGAGCTCTGCGAGTACTCCGATTGCGCGGGCAGGGTCATCGTCGATGTCCGACTGCCCTTTGCCAACGAGAAAGGGTACGTGATCAAGAGGACCGTCTTCCACGGCCTGGCCGCTCCCGGGGATTGGGTTGGGGCGATCGGTGAGTTACCGAGCCCTGGAAGGAGCCGGTGATCATCGGGTGTGAACGTGGAGAATCATCTATCGCAGTTCTATCGGTGATAGGGACGCTGCGTGAGGCTCGAGGGGAAGAGCTCTCGGTCGGGAAGGTCGGAATCGGGATGTCGAGCTCGTGGTTTGAGAATCCACACGAGGCCGCCCTCCCAGGCCGCCAGGATCTCCTGCTCACCGTCGCCGTCCCAGTCGATGAGCTCGAAGGCCGCTATCTGCCTGCCGGTAAAATGGAAAGGTGCGGTCCCGTGAACGTCTTCTCGCGTGCCGGCGCGCCAGTACCAGATCACGGAGTCATCGCCGGCGTTGGCTCCGTCGCGGTTTGTGCCACCGTCACCGCGGCAGCCAATGACGCGGCCGAATTTATTTATGGTGACGCGATCATCGCACCCGTCTCCGTCGATATCCAATAGGAGAGCCTCGTACAGTCTCTCGGGATCCTGTGACGCAAGATCCCACGATACGCCTGGCTCGACAAGCTCTTGACCGTTTGCACCGGATCGGAAGGCGGTCCGGGAAGACTCAGTGACGGCCAGATCGAGCATGCCGTCGCCGTCGATATCGATGGGATCGCCCTTTTTGTCGACGATGAGGGAGAGCGCCGGCGACTGCATATCGATCGCCTGCCGCCACGCCTCGTGCGCCAGCCAGCAGAAACAGCCGCCCTCGTAATCCCTGGCCGCCTGCCACGCCGATAGGTAGACAGTGTGGTCCTCGAGATCACGATAGACGAAAGCAATCCGATCAGCCTTCTCTTCCGCGTTCATCGCCTGCACGCTGACCGGCCTCGAGATGATATCGAACGGAAACGACAGATTCGACCAAAGGACGGGGTGTACGTACCCGGGACGCGGCAGAGCGATCACATAGACGTACCCATCCTCGCAGGGCACGACCGCCTCGAGCTGGCCGTCGTTGTTGAGATCGTCAACGGCGATGTGGGCGTAGACATTGCCGCCGACGCCGATCCTGGCGGTACGCTCCGCACCCAACCAGGTGAGAACCGGGCTGGTCGCGGTTGCCTCCTTGCGAAATTCTGTTATACAGATACAGCTCTCTCGATCTTGGGCGGTTCCGAACACTACCTTGACCCGATCCTTCTCCCTGCTCCCCATCACCGCCACCCCCGTCAGCGGCGTTTCTCTATCGGTTCCGATAGCATCGACGAAAACAGGCCCGCCCCTCGGCTGCCTGAAATCACCGTTCGATCGATTGTACTGGAGCAGCCCGATCGAACCTCCGTCACACACATAGAACACCTCCGGAATGTTATCGTCATCGGCATCGTACAGGGCCGGCCGGCACCAGACCCATTTGGTGTTCGTGTCGGTCGGGTAGCTCTGGTGGACGACGATCTTACTCTCAATGGTCTCAATTTTGACAACCCGGATCGATCTCTGCTCTCCCATGAAGAGCCACATCGTGGTCTTGTGACCATCCAGATCCGGCATGACTCTGCCGTCGATGAACTCCGGATGGGCGCGGCACCCCCCTTCGAGAGGCAGCTCGTCCGCCGATCGATGATCTCTGATCCAATCCTCCGCTTTCCCGTCCTCACGGATCCAGAAGCGCTGGCGGCGCTCGTTCCCCTTCCCGGATTCCGGCCGGCCTTTGAGGATCAGAAGTTTGCTTACCTCCGTGTTTGGCTTGGAATAATCCCTGGTGGCCACGATGACCTCCTGGAAACCGTCGCCGTCGAGATCAAAGATCATCGGCGAGTTGACGGAGAACTCATCCTGTTTGCTAGCGTCGTCGCATACAGAGTACTGCCACTCTTTCGTTCCGTCGTTTGCGATCGAAAAAACCCATCCTCCCCGGGCGGAGATGACGATTTCCAGCTTTCCATCGTTATCGATGTCGCCGACAGCCGGGACCGATTGTGTAAAAGCGCCCAGCTCGCGCCGCTCGAACGTGGGGCAGTTAGTGATTCTGAATCGGCCCTCCTCACCACAGGACACCTCGAAGGCGGCCACGGCACCGCTCCACTTGCGGTTGTAGGCCACGATGATCTCGAGCTCACCATCGCCGTCGATGTCAGCGAGAACGGGCGAGGAGTAGGCGGTCACCGCATCGGAAGGCGCGGCGAGCTCCTTATATACGAGATCTCCTTTGAGGTTGAAGATATAGAGACTGCCATTCTCCCTGGTACACCCGACGATCTCTGGAAAGCCATCGGCATCGAAGTCATGAATCACCGGAGAGGCGTAGTTGCTGCGCCCGGTGTCGAGTTTAAGGAGAACGTAGCTGTTCAGATGAAGAATAAAGTGATCCCGACCGCTGGCGTCCCCTCCCTTCAGCAGCCGGCAGTCTCGGAAAATGAGATCGTGTTCGATCCCTCGCCGACGGAGAGCGTAAGCGCCGTCCGGGACGAAACTCGGGTGGCAGGACAGGAGGGTCAAGGATCTATGGTGATTGAGCGACTGCAGGTCGAGCCGCTCCGTCGGCGCATGGATCGTGATCGATTCCGGCCGCAACAACGGAAGGAGATCACTCCCGTAAGCGATGAGGATCGACACGAGCCCCAGGAGAACCACGAGCGTCGCCGCCGCAACCAGGCGGTGTTTCACCTTTTTTGGCGCACTCTTTCGCGGGGGCGTTCGCGCCGCCCAGAGCTCTTGGAAGCTCGGTCCGCTGGCGACCGCGATCAGATCGTCGGCGAGCTCGGCGGCGGATCGGTACCGGTCCTCGAGGCTGCGTGCCATGGCTTTCTCGACCACGGCTTCGAGTTCGCGCGGGATCCAGGGGCACAGCGATCTCAGCCGGGGTGGCGGTCCGCCGGCGATCTTCCTGATCACGGCCAGCGGATTGTCCCCCGAATAGGGCCGGCGCAACGAGAGCAGCTCGTAGAGCGAGGCACCCAGCGAGTAGATGTCGGTACGCTGGTCGATGCTCGTGCTGTCTCCCGAGGCCTGCTCCGGAGACATGTACTCGGGTGTGCCCAAGACCTCGCCGCTCAAGGTCAGTCCGTGCTCGTGAGTGCGGCAGGCGAAGCCGAAGTCGAGAACCACCATGCGCCCATCAGACGTAAGAAAGAGGTTGGAGGGTTTGATGTCGCGGTGGATGACCTGGCTCTGGTGGGCATAGGCGAGCGCCCCGGCCGCGCCGGAGACTCGCTCACAGATCAAAGCCCAGTAATCGGGGGCATCGATCTCCATCTCGAACAACGATCGCAGCGCATCCCCGTTCTGCGGCGCACCTGGGTCGAGCCCTGGGCCGCAAAGCCGCCGCCCGACGAACTCGGCACAGGAGCAGCCTTCCAGCATCTCCGCGGCGAAATACGGGCTGCCCTCGTATATGCCCGAGGCATAGACCTCGGCGATGTTGGCATGATGGAGGTTTGCCGCAATCCGGGCTTCCCGCTGGAAGCGCTCCTCCGAGAGGCCGAGGCCGGGCCCCTTGATCATCATCTTCAGCGCGACCGCCCGCTGGAGGGAGATCTGCTCGGCCCGGTAGACGATGCCCCAGCCCCCTCTTCCGATCTCATCGATCAGCCTGAAGTCCCCGATGATGGTTCCCGAAGGGTAAGCTGACGGCGGGCTCTTGCCGGCGAACGCTTTCAGCCCGTTGTCCAGATCGTGCAGCAGGGGAAGCAAAACCCGCAACCGGGGCTCGAGATCGGGGTGTGCCGCGAACAGCGCCTGTTCGTCAACCATTTCGCCGTCGAGCAGCTTTTCGATGACGTTGTCCACTACCCGATCCAGATCGCCACCCGCCACTGATGGCTCGTGTCGAGGGGGGTTCTCAGAGTTGCTCTTCTTGACCATTACTCTTCCGGCACTCTTCCGCGCACCCATAGATCTCTTTGAGTTTTTTGAAAGCCCGCACACCCAGCATGCGAACGGCATCGGGAGATTTGTTCACGATCCTGGCCACGTCGGACCACGAGTAGCTCTCGTAGCGCAGCAGCAGAACTTCTCTCTGATCGGGGGGCAGCCGGTTCAATGCGCGCATCAGCCCGGCGATATCCTCGTGAAGCATGGCCGTCCGCGATGGGGTTGCGAATTCCCCGGCGGCATCCACCAGGGTCTGATCGATCCGCGATATCGCTTCCCGGTGGCCCGGCTGGGGGCGTTTCCCGGCGCAGAGCCGCTCCAGTCTGTCGTGAATGAGGTGCCTGAGAATCGTGCAGAGCTGGCGATAGAAGGTTCCCTCCCCTCGGTACTCGAAGTGGCCGAGCCCCTGCCAGGCTTTCAGAAAAACGCTCTGGACGATGTCCTCGCTGTTCAACTCGGGTCGCAGCTCGGCGGGAAGCTTGTGAACGCGCTTGTGGGCAAGCGTGAGCAGCCGCCGGCGGTAGCGGGCATCGAGCTGATTCTGAGCCGCTCCATCACCTTCCAGGGCTTTGCGGATGAGAATCCTGGTCCGGTTCGGGTTCCGGGACATATCGAGCCGATCCTCTGTATGGTGGGAAACACCGTCCCCAAGGGTGCAATTCAAAGACGATTCCAAATTTAACGCGCCCCACCGCGCAATACAAGCCCTTTGCTCGAGGATGCCGCAGGTTTTCGTTGCGGCTGGGATCCGGCCGGGAATCCTGCGGCGACGAGGGGAACAGACGGGTTAAAAATAACTGTTTCGCTTTCCACCTGATCTTCCGTTGAACCGCACGAAGACCGAAGCGCGCCGGTCAGGTGTGAAGAAGTTCTGGAAAACGGCGTGCGCGGCTCCCGCCGAGGGGCTCTGTCAGGCCAATCAATACGATTCGTAGGGAGGATGAACCGTGATCAATCATATGCGTTATTGGAAGTTCTCGGCTGTCAGAGCAGCCCTGACGCTCGCTGTCATCGCAGTGTGCTTGCCCTTCGCCGCTGCTCAGGGCGGACAGGAGAAGTTTCTGGCAGACATCCCCCACCCCTGGATCATCGAAGAGGTGGCCGGGCCGGACAACGGAGTCTGGCTGCCGCGCGAATTGATCGACAGCGACAGCAACCCCGGCCGCTACTCCAGGCTGCGCGTAGGGTCCGGCGACGAGCCGCATGTCTTCTACTCGACCTGGTCGCCGAAGAGCGATCCCCGATATGCCCGGCGCCTTGGCCCTGGAAGCTGGTCGATCAGCACGATCGATTACGCCACCGACACCTATCGCCAGGTCTCCGGCGACCTCGATACAGAAGGCGACATCCACGCCCTCTACCATGATGGCAACGAGTTTCTCTACTACGCGATATCTACTGATAGTGGCATCACCTGGCAGCGGGAACTGATCTTCGACAAAGGCGCGAAATACGCGTCCATCGAGGTCGATCGCAAAGACGGGGTGCATGTTGTGGTGGCATCGCTGCCGGAGTACGGGGAAGCGGTCTTCTATCTGAAGAAGAACGAGATCGGGAGATGGCCCGCCGCCTATATCCAGACTGGCTCTCTCTGTAGTAGCGGCCAGGGGATCGACGTGGATGTCTTCTGCCGGCCCTACGTCATCTCCTCTGATGGCGATGCACCGAACACCGTGATCACGCTCGCAACACGCTAGTGTCTTGTGTATCAGGGAATCCAAGTTTTCTTGGCTCGGAAGTTTTCACGAAGCCCCGTCCGTCTCCGGACGGGGCTTCATAACGGTCGAATGTTCACAATCCAAGCAAACAGCCGGATTAATCATGTGCTGCATGAACCACTCACGGGGTGAGTTCAATCACCCTCTGTTTCTTTCGGTTTCCTGGTGCGGGCGGCGGTCTCGTTCTTGAAAGTCTCAGGGAACGCCGCGAGGATGTTCAGGACCAAGTCCGGGGTATCTTTCAGGAACGATGTTTTCTTCCACGCTGCGTAGATCAGCTTCCTGTTGATCGTGGTGGTGTAGTCGATAAAGTGTGGCGCCCCGTTCCCCGACTCCACGTCATCGATGTCCAGCACCTGGCAGGGTGTCTTGCAGGCAAAATCGAAGGCATCCATGCTCAGGGTTTTGATCCCGGGTGATTGACACGTCTTGTAGCTGATGGCCAGATTCTGCGGGTCGTAAACGATGCTCCACTGCGTAAAGGAACCCTGGCTGACAGTTTTCAAGATTTCGAAGGCGTGATCGACGATACCCTCGATGGTGCTCTCGCCTCGATTGCGGTACTCCTCGATCCCCTGCGCCGCCCAGACAAAACGGTTGAAGGAGCCCATCGAGGTCGGGATCGCCTCCTCGCCGCCAAAGCCCTGGAATCGCTTCAGGTACTCGAGAGACTCCTCGTAGGTGTTGTTGGCCAGGGCCGCCACAGGCATCGTCGTCGCTCTATGGACAACCATCTTGCCCTTCAAGAACTCGATCGTCGCCTTGGTTCCCGACCGATCACAGACCAGGAAGTGAATCGGCGCGCTGTCGGGAGAAATCCTGACATCGGCATCGCTGGCGATGATCTCCTCGACGGTCTGATGGATATCGAGTTGATACTGGATCCAGTTCAGCTCGCGAAGGGCCGGGCGTTGATCGGGTTCGGGGAACTTGGTCCCGCCCAGCCACATCTGCTCGACGATGAGGCCGGCCTCGTTCATGCCCCCCATGGGCAGTTCCCGGCCGTACTGATTGAAGGTGATGCTGCCGTACTTCGAGATCCATTCCGCCGGCAGCTCGGGCGGGTAGACCACGGCGCTCTTGCCGATGTTGCGCTTGTTGACGAAAACAAACCCCACGCCGGTGTTCCAGTCGAGGTTGCGGCCGAAAACAAGTTGCTCCCGGGCCTCGAGACAAAAGGTCGTGCAGGCATCTAGGAGTGATCCGGAGAGGCCGCTCGAGATGAGCAGCGCAATCACCAGAATGAGTAGAAAGGACTTTCTCACGTTGACCTCCAGTTGTGGGGTGCCTTCGGTCTCGCATTGGGTGCCGTTTGAAAGGCGACATCATAGCATATGAGCGGCGGCAGAGCGAGTTGGTAGAGTCGCCCGCGCCGCACAGCATGGAGCGCGCAGGGCCGCCACCTCATGAAGAAACGACGGCCCGCACACCGAGTGTTGGAATGCTGCCTGTGATGTCGCGCGCGCCTACTCGGCTAGGGCGTCACCTCGATCGCAACCGGATTCGAGGCAAAATCGAAAGGACTGGCCAGGCAGTAGGCAAAGGAGAGCGTCGAACCGATGTACTGCGCGGGAATCGACGGTACATCCAGCGTTCCCGTTCCTTGTCCGGCGGCACTCAAAGGGCGCATGAAATTACCAAAGAGCGGCGTGTTGAGCCGCGCCTTGACGTAGTCGGTGAAGAAATCCCAGTTGAGCGGCAGAGTCGCCAAACCGCCCGGGAGCGGGAATCCAGGTGTCACGCCGCTCATGCTGCCCAGGATGATGTAGGTCCGGGCCGCGTTGCCGGCGCCGGCGTCGGCGTAGAGATCGATCACCCCCCCGCCGGCCGCCGAGATCGTGTGAGCCTGAGCTCGTAGCGTCCCGTCAAAGCGGAAGATCTTGGCATCGCCAACATCGATCACACCGGACTTGGCCAAAACCTTTCCATCCCCCGTATCGAACCATCCGCTCGCCGCGGCTTCGAAGGCGGCCTGCGTGAGATGCCGCATCAACGGCGCCCCGTTCAGGGTCACCTGTTCGTAAGGCAGGCTGCCGGCGGAATACTTCAGCTCGATGAGACTGTCGCGCGACAGCGGCGCTCCCGTGTAGGTTCCCGCCGCGGCGGCGATCTCGACCTCCACCCGTGCTCCGGTTGCGTGCTGGGTGATGAGCGTCTGGCGGAATTCGCCCTGCCGGTAGGCGACGCTCACGCCGTCGTCCTCATAGAGGGTGAACCGCGTCTCATCGCTTCCCGGCACCACGAAGACCACCAGATCGTCGATGCTGGATCCGTTGCGCCGCAGGCCCAGGGCGTTGGCCGTATGCTGATCCACGACCATCTGCGGCACGATGGCGCCGGCGCGTGCAAAAAGCGGCAGTTGAAAGCGTCCGTTCGGCGCACACGACACCGTAACGGTCTGTCCGGCGCTCTGAAGCCAGGAATTCGAGTGGAAATCGACCCACGTGCCGGCCGGCAAATAGATCTGCGCCGAAGTCGCGAAGGGGCTGGAGACCGTTTTCATCAAAAGATGCGGGCCTAGCATCTTCTGGGATCCGATCGTACGCACCGACTGATCGTCCTGAAAGTGGTACACGAGGGGCGGAAAGAGGGGTTCGCCGTTCAGATAGGCCTCGTAGGCCAGCGAGTAGACGTAAGGAATCAGCGCGTAGCGCAGCCTCACATTGTCGCGGTTGGCCTCGAGATCGCCGATCCGATCGGGAGCAGTCTCCTTCTGACCATCCAGGTTGTTGACGTGTGGCCGAAGGGGCACATCCAGGAGGCAGGCATTGGCGAACCACTGGGTGTACATGTCGTCCAGCTCGTTCTGGGACATCGACTGCCGGTGGAACCCGCCCACGTCGGCGCCATAGTAGTCGACGCCGGAGAGGGAGAGGTGCATCTGGGAGTTCATGTGCGTCGTCAGGCTCGAAAGCTTGCCGGCGATGTCGCCCGACCACATGGCCACACCGTAGCGCTGGCTGCCGGCGGTGCCCGAGCGGGAGAGGATCCAGGGGCGCCGGTTGTGGCCGTGGCGCGCGTAACCCTCCCAGATGCTCTTGCTCCAGAGCAGGTTGTAGAGGTTGTGAACGTCGGCGTGACGGTCGAGCGGCTTGTGATCGCCCTCGATGCCGTCGTAATAGGCATTGCCGTCGTACATTTCGGGCTCGCCCAGATCGGTCCAGTGACCGAGGATCCCATCCAGGATCAGGGGCTCGCGCTTCCAATCGTGCCAGAAGTCGGCGCCGCTCTCGTTCGACCAGTCGATGTAACCGCCCGTCCCCCACCAGGGGTTGCTGGTGAGGTAGATGGGGCTGCCGAAGGAGTCCTCGGCCAGGTAGCCGCGCGCCGCCATCTGCGTGTGTGCGCTCAGCGCCTTGCCGATGTACGACTCCTCGATGACCACGACGCCCACCCCGTAGCTCGCATCGAGATCGGAGATCTTGCCGGCAGGGTTCGGGAAGTTCGTCGTGTCCCAGGTGAGCGACCCCATCTGGGTGTAGTCGTTCGGCTGGACACCGCCGAACCACTGCAAGTCGAGCACGAATCCGTCAACGGGGAACTCGTTGCTGATCAGGGTAGCCAGCTTGTCGTCCATTTCGGCCCAGTTGTCGTAGCCGTACTCGGAGACCCACAGGCCGAAAGCTTTCTTGGGCGGCACCGGTGGACGGCCGGTGAGCTGCATGTAATCGCGCCGCAGGTCCTTAAGATCGTCGCCGGTCAGCACATACCAGCGCAGCCAGTCGCCCCACATCTCGGCCCTGAAGGGCTGGGTCTGAAAGTTCCACTCCTGGCGGTACTTGTTGTCCATGAAGAGGGCGTAGGCGTCGTTGCCCTGCCCAGCCATATACGCCACTGGAAACTGCGTGTTTCCCGTGGCCCCGTTGTCCCACGACGCCATCTCGTTGCCGAAGGGACCGGGCGAGCGCGTCCTCCCGACCCAGTCCCCGTCCGCGGAGTCGTAGGTGTAGAACTTCTGGCCCAGTCCGTAGATGTGGGTGAAGCTCTCAGGGGTGATTTGGATGCCTTTCCAGGGCTGCGCGATGTTCCAGGGGAAAAACGTCGACAACGTCAGCTCAGGATTTTTCGATATATCCGTGACGGTCACGGCGAGGGAGGCGCTGTCGACGACGACCCGGATCTCGGCCGTCTCCATCGCATCACCGATCCTTTGATAGGAGGACGGACCGGTATAGTCGGTCTTCTCGACCATGGGGGTGGTGTAGAGCGGCAGGCTGAGCGCCGGGGGCGGTCCGATGGCCGACAGCTCGAAATGCACCAGATCGTCGTCGAGGAACTCGACGATCAGGTAATCGCCGCCGTTTTGAAAGAGCTCCCTCTCAACCTGAGCAGAGGAAAGGTCCGCCGCCCCGACGAGCATTCCCAGGAACACCGCGATTTTTGCGGCGAGCTTTGTACACCACGTCATCTGCGTCATCTTCCGATCACTCCTACTTGCCTGTCGCATCGATTAAAATGAATAAGAGTAGCCAACCCGTCCATCCTACGTCCAAAAAACAACTTACACAACCGCCCACACAAAAAAAGGCGTAACTGCAATCAGGCAGTGACGATAGCCTCTCGGCTGGGTGCACGGCCAACTCGTGTTCGCATAATCACCGCGACTTCACGACGGAGTACGCTATTCTAAACATATAGTGTTTTGACCAACTTAGCGACATATGTCGTATCGGCGCCTCGCCAAAAAATGGATTTTACTAAGATGCCAACCGAATTGTCAGAATCGGATCGTCGTCAACACCCCAAAGACTGGGTAAATATCATCTTCCTGACTCTCACTCCCATCTTGGGTCTCCCCGTGCTGATCTGGTACACCTACCTCACCGGTTTCGAGCTCTGGATGCCGGTGCTCTCGTTGACCATGTTCGTTGTGGTCGGGCTTTCGGTGTGCGCCGGTTATCATCGCTTTTTCGCGCACAAGAGTTACGAATGCTCCAAGGGGGTGCAGCTCTTCTTCGCCATCTTCGGTGCAATGGCTGTTCAAAACTCCATCCTTCGATGGTCTTCAGGGCACCGGATGCATCACAGCCACGTAGATTCCGACTGGGACCCGTACAACATCACCCGCGGCTTCTGGTGGGCACATATCATCTGGATCTTCTTCAAGGATCCTTCCCAAAAACGCCTCGACAACGTCAAAGACCTGCAGAAGAATCCGATCGTCACCTGGCAGCACCGCTGGTACAAGCCGATCCTGATGGCCGGCGGTTTCGGGATTCCCCTCTTGATCGGTTTTATGTTCGGCAATCCGATCGCGGGCTTGCTGTGGGGCGGCTTCCTTCGAATCGTGATCGTCCACCATACGACGTTTTTCGTGAATTCGCTGGCACACACCGTCGGTTTTCAGACCTACAACGAGTCGGTTTCCGCCAGGGATAACTGGGCCGTCGCGCTGCTGTCGTTCGGGGAGGGTTATCACAGCTTCCACCACCGCTTTCCAGGTGATTTCCGCAACGGCATCCGCTGGTTCGACTGGGATCCTGCGAAATGGTTCATCCGCACGTTGAAGCTCGTTCGCCTGGCATCCGACCTGCGCATCACGGCCCCGCCTCTCATCGAGCAGGTGAGAATGAAGGTCGCGATGAAACACCTGGAGACGCGGATCGCAAACAACACGCCATCGCGCGTCGCGGAGATCCGTTCGCACATTGAGAACGCGCGCAATTCGTTCGATGCAGCCCTGACGCTCTGGCGCAAGGGAGCCGAGGAGCGCATGCAAGGCATGTCGAACCGCTGGAAAGAGACCCGCAACGCCTATTCCATGCGCCTGAGACAGGCTCGCCGGGAGCTGAGCTGCGTCCTGCGCGATCTCCGAAAAGTACCGGGACGATCGCCGGGGGGTTGAGAGGCGATAGAACAGATGGCCATCGACCGTCGTGATCAGCGGCGCGAGGTACGGGCGCCAACGGCATCAACTTTGTTGGCCCTCAATTTGCCAAAACTACGAATTACACGAACGGGGCGGGCTGATCGACGATGCACCTGTATTCGATTTGTAGACCTCGAAACAGGTACCGAAAATTCGAGAGCTCTCGTCCTTGAAAAGCATCCCTTCTTCTCCCATTTTTGCGCATTTCGCGCCTTTTGAGTGTTTCGTAGTTCCTGCCCTACGGGCCAACTCAATCTCCGAGAGCGAAATATAGATTGATATTGCAAGCTATCAGGGAATAAACGGAAAGACTCTTCACCTTTTGATCGTTCGGTGAAAGCAAGGAATCCCTCTTGAACGCCAACCAGGACGAGACGATCTTGTTGACCGGTGCGACAGGCTACGTGGGCGGCCGCCTGCTGCGCCTGCTGCAGTCCGGGCGGCGGCGGATCCGCTGCCTGGCGCGCCATCCCGCGTTTCTGCAGGCCCGCGTGACGCCTGGGGTGGAGGTGGTGCGTGGTGACGTCCTGGACAGGGAGAGCCTCGCCCAGACCCTCGAGGGTGTCCACACTGCCTACTACCTGGTCCACTCCATGGGCGCTGAGAAGGACTTCTCACGGCTAGACCGCCGGGGAGCCGAAAACTTCGGCGCCGCAGCGAAACAGTGCGGCGTGCAACGGATCGTCTATCTGGGCGGGCTCGGCGACAGCCGTCACTCGCTGTCGCCCCATCTGCGCAGCCGCCAGGAAGTTGGCGATGTCTTGCGCGGTAGCGGCGTGCAGGTCGTCGAGTTCCGCGCATCGGTGATCATCGGCTCGGGAAGCCTCTCCTTCGAGTTGATCCGGGCGCTGGTCGAGCGGCTGCCCGTTTTGATCACCCCCCGCTGGGTCTCCGTGAAAGCCCAGCCGCTGGCCATTTCCGACCTGCTCGATTACCTGGTTCAGGTGCTCGACATGCAGCTCGCGGGAGATCCGATCTTCGAGATCGGCGGCACCGACCAGGTCTCCTACGGGGAGTTGATGCGCGAGTATGCAAGGCAGCGGGGCCTCAGGCGTTTGATGATTCCAGTTCCTGTGCTCACCCCGCACCTCTCCAGCCTCTGGCTGGGGCTGGTGACCCCGCTCTACGCCCGGATCGGGCGCAAGCTGATCGAGAGCCTGCGCCACGAAACGATCGTGCAGGACGGTTCCGCCGCCACGGTCTTCGATGTGCGGCCGAAGGGGGTGCGCGATGCCATCGCCGAGGCGCTGAGCCAAGAGGAGCATCGGATCGCGGAGACGCGCTGGTCCGATGCGATCTCGTCGTCGGGTCTCGAGCGCGACTGGACCGGCGTCCACTTCGGCAACCGATTGATCGATGCGCGCGAGCAACATGTCGATCTGCCCCTGGAGGTCGCGTTTCGTCCCATACAGCACATCGGTGGCTCTCGGGGCTGGTACTTCGCCAACTGGCTATGGCGGCTGAGGGGTTTCTTCGACCTCCTGGTCGGGGGTGTGGGTGTGCGCCGCGGGCGGCGGCATCCCGAGGAGATCCTGGAAGGCGACACCATCGACTGGTGGCGTGTCGAAAAGTACCAGCCCGGCCGCCGGCTGAGGCTCTACGCCGAGATGAAAGTGCCGGGGCGCGCCTGGCTCGAGTTCGACGTGGAGCCGGCAGAGGAGGGCACGGAAGGCGGCTCGATCGTGCGCCAGATCGCCATGTTCGATCCCGTCGGCCTGCCGGGCCTGGTCTACTGGTACCTGGTTTATCCGCTGCACGCCCTGGTTTTCCGGGGTTTGCTGCGCGGCATCGTCGCGGCGGCTCTCGAGAGCGCTCATGAAGGTGTCACTTCAGAAGCGACGCCCAAAGCCCAAAACAGGGAGGGCAGATAGGGTGTATAGGATGCGCTTCTACCTAACAAACTTGGCATCGGCGAAATCCCGGATCGTGGCGCGCCGACGGTCGTCGCTCGGGGCGTTCGCCGATGGAACGGCCGCTACAAGGATCACGCTGGCGATCCAGGCAATCGCAAGAACGATGGCGAGCCGCTGAGGGAGTCGCATCTCACACCTCATCGTCGGAGATTCCGAGAAAGGCGACGTAGGCGCGGATGAGCTCGGTTGCCAGGTCCTCGCTGGCGCGGTCAAGACGAAGACGTGACGAAGAAGTCTCACACGGAAACATCTTTTTATTTTCCCGTTGAATTGCGTACCAAGACACTAAGCCCATCCTTTGACTGACGACCAGTGCCAACTTCTCCGGCTCCTCCCTGCTCCGCAGTCACATCCTGCTCCCGCTCGCCCTCCACAATAATTAAAGGCACCCCTGGTGTCTCACACTATGTTGGCAGAGAGGGTGGACGCTAGTTCGGGGCGGGCGATAGTAGCGCGTGATGAAGGGGCGTATTTGGGCATCTACATTGCCGGAGTAGCTGGCGAAGGAACCGGCGGAAGGGACTATCTGACGATCAAGTACGAAGATAGTGATACGACGCTTCCGGTTCAGAGTTGGGCGCAGATATGGGATGGACCTTTATCGTTGGACGATGTTGCAAAAGGTATCACTCTTCAGCCGAACGGTCTGCTCTACGTCGCTGGTTGGAGCGCGCTGTATACTCAAGATTACCTGGTCCTCGAGTATGATCCCGAGACAGGAGTTCTGCTAGATGCTTTTCGATATGATGACGGCAGCCAGGAGGCGCTCGAATCTCTGGGTTGTTTCAGCGTACCCGGGTATCCCGTAATCAGGTGATATCTGTTTTGAGTTTATTGTTCGGCTTGCAGGCGAGGTGGCTTGTGCCTGGTCAAAGAATACTGGCGCGACCTGGATGGTCTCCGGAGATCACGCTGGAGAAGCCGTAAGTCGTCATATTGGGGGACAGTCCCTTTCCGGGACTGTCCCCATCTCCTTCTCCATCTCCTTCTTGGGCACCGGGACCTTACTCTATAGATCCCCGCCCCAGTCAATGCGTCAGTACGAAGACCTCCCCCGCCTCCAGCACCTCGGCCAGGTCGGACCGCGGTGAGCCCACGATGATGTCGTCGAGGTTCGAGCCCCAGCGCCAGCTCTTAGCCGTGGTCCAGCCGAATCTCTGGCCGTCATTGGGTGAGGGATCGCCAACATTGGTCAGAGCCCATTGACAGGGTTTCACTTGCCGGTCTACTTCGGCGATGAAGACCCGTCCGGCCTCGAAGGAGGGGTTCCAGATGTCCGGGGTGCCCGGCGCGCCGATGACCAGATCGACGATCTGATCTCCGCTGGTGTCGGACCAGGTGAGACTGAAGCCAAACAGGTTGTGAGGATCGGCGAGCATGGGAATCGCAAAGATCAGAGGCTGGTCCATGGCGCCGTCCGACTGCAGCCCTACGGTCCCATTACCCCGGTACATCATGACGAATCCCTCGGGACCGGAAGGCTCTCCGCCAGCATCGAGGGAGCCGGGAGAACCTACGGCGAGGTCGCAATACCCATCGCCGCTGTAGTCGGCTGCGGCCAGAACCGAGCCCTGACGGCCGAATTCAACGTAAAGGGTACCTCCGATCTCCTGGTAGAATCCGGGCGAGTGGTCCCAGCGGGGCTGGCCGCCGCTGACGTGCCCGAAGAAAACCGCTGCAATGCCGCCATTGATGAGGATCTGCCCGCCGGCCACGGGGCGGTCCATGTCGGGCGCCCCTGCCACGATATCGGTCAGGATCTGACCGAAGGGATCAGCGAAGTTGCCGACGGCCACTGCCCATCCGAAATGGCACTCGGCTTCCCGATGAATGGGAGGATAGTAGAGGTGCTGATCGCGGTAGATCGTGCCGCCGTTCTTGGGAACATCCAGAAAAATGTCCACTGCACCGACCTCATGGGTTGCCGGTGTCACCGAAACATCGTTGGCCATGGGCCCCCCCACCACAACATCGAGGTTGCCGGCATGATCCAGGTCGCCGACGGCAAGGCTGAATCCGAACCGAACCCCGTGGGTTGGTTGGAGCGGATCGATATCCGTGGGGTGCACATCCAGAATGGTCACACCGCCTCGATAGGGCGGCGAGGCCAAGGGGTCCCAGGGACCGAAGAGTACAAAAACTCTCCCTTGATTCCGGTGACCGTTCAGATCGATCCCGGGAGCTCCCACCACCAGGTCCAGGTGACCATCCCCGTCGACGTCCCCCACCGCCAGGGCCGCGCCGAATTCTCCACCCGCCTGGGCCGAGCCTGCCGGCGGCGTGATTTGGAAGGGCGGGGACATCGGGGTACTCCGGGCGGGAAAACACTCGACGACGCCAGCCTGAGGGATCCACACCCCTGAGACATTGGCCGCCGATGCAGGCACTCCCACGAGCACCCAGTCCCGCTTTCCGCTGGTACCGCTGGTGAGAACGCCTGCGGCCAAGGCGGCACCGAACAGTTCACCGCTGGCGGGCTCCAGGGAAACCAGGTTCTCGTCGAAGAGGCTGCTCTGGATCGAGGAGTAAGAGCCCTGGGCTCGATCGCAAGTGGTTTGACCGAAAACTACCGCAGTGATCATGAGCGTGGCCCACACAACCAATCCGATACGACGTACCGCAACCAACGAGCGTTGAGACATTCCATTCATGGAGACCATGGAAAATCCTCCTTTCCTTGTTCGAGGTGGTCGGCTTAGAATCTCCGTCCAGATCCGCATGGCCCCCAGAAGACTCGCAGCGCGATGCCGGACTCGATTCCTCGAAAAACGGTTTTTTGAGGGCAGCCTGGTGGACCCTGGCGGCCAGCCGGGTGCTCACCGAAATTCTTCGGTTTTTCCACGATGTCCCAGCTCGATGATCGTTCAGAAGCTCTGAGAATGCTGGCTGCCGGTGGGCTGCACGATCGCCCGAGGGAGGTGTGGGAGCTCATCGAGAGGGCCTGGCCCACGCTGCAGCGATTCGTGCTGCAACGACTGCTCTATGGAGGGATCCGCAAGAGTCTGGTCGAAGATTGTGGGCAAATGGTCATGGAGAGGGTCTGGAACTATAGGTTGACCTACAAAGGCACGACGGAAGGCGCTTTTTGGGCCTGGCTGCGCAGGATCTGCGATCATGAGCGCCTGCGCATGCAAGTGCGCGACCGCAAGCACCCGATCGCCCAGACGGATCTCGATGGAGGATTGCCAAGCGAAAAACCGACGCCACCCGCGATGACAGGCTCGGGAGAGCCGCCGACGGGCAGGTTTGATCCCACTGTCGAGAGCGCTGCAATGCAGGAAACCCTCAATGCTCTGAAGGAGTGCCTTGGGGAACTCGACACCAAACAGCGCCTGGTCATCGATCTCTTGTTCTTCCGAGCTGAGCTTCCTGAAAGAGCCGTCGCCCAGATCATGGACTGTTCGCCGGCCTATGTGCACAAGCTGAAGAGGCAGGCTGTCGAGGTCATCCGCAGGTGTCTGAAAAACAAGGGTTTTGACGAGGCATGAAATCGAAAAGAGTGGCAAAGCTTCTCAAGCTGTATTCCCAAGAGGTGCCCGAGGAAAAGCTCCTCTCCGACGAGGCCGACGCGGCGCTCCGAGCACGCCTGCGGGGAATCGCCGATCGCGACGATCAAGTCTATCTGGATAAAGAAACCACCATGGGGTCCGGTTCGGCAATGGAGGGTGCCGCGAAATCGCCCGATCCGCGGGCAGTGAAACACCTCGAAGGCCGTCTCGCACCCAGAACAGGATTGCTGCTACGGGCCACGGTCGCGATCGCGGCCGCGGTTCTGATCGCTGCCACGGTGTTCTGGTTTCCAAGCGCCCCAACCCGAAGCTGGGAAGTAACGATCATCGAAGAACCGGGGCCGCTGCTGCGAGGCGAACAGCGATCGACCACCTACCGCTTCGAAATCACCCCCGGCTGGCAAGGTTTCCTGTATGTCTTGAATCTCGACGAGAGCGGAGAATGCCGGTGGGTCTATCCTTACCTCGACGACGCGGGCCTGGACGACTTCGGCTTATCGGGCCCCTTGCACGCCGGGGTGACCATGCGCATTCCTCCCGCAGAGTACCACGGTTTTGAATCTACCGGAGAAGGGTCTGAGACCTTCTATCTGATTCCGAGTTTTTATCCTCTCGAGACGAAAGACCTGCGTACGATTTTGAGAGACATCCTGACGGAGGCCGGTGACATGCAAAATGACCCCTATTCACGGGAGGAGGGTCTGGAGCGCATCAGAAAAAGCGTCCTGAAACGACTTCGAGAACGGTTTCCTGAGACACAGCTCATCCCTCTAGAGCCGTCCCTCACCCGTAATAACTGAGCACGTAGGGTAAGGAAATTCAACCGAATAGTGCTGATAACGAAACCACCCAATGCTGTTCAATCGTGTGCTTTCCGTGCATCCTGAAGCGCACGGACACGTTCAAAGATCCCGGCACCAAGCACGCTGTCGAAAAACTCCCGTGTAAACATAGGCGTGCTCCGTGACGGCATGCATCGCTATGGGATCGTTGTCGAAGTGTGTGCCCGGTAAGGAGTCGTCAGGCCGCAGCACTCGCTGCACATGAAAACGATTTTACCTCGGGGTGCATGTTTCCAGAGTTCTTGAAACGCGTCTAGACTCGGTTTGCATTCAAACTGATGGTTACCGTATGATGGCCATCTCGTACGAACCGGCCGGAGAGGCCGTTGAAACCTAACGTCATTGCGCTGACATCGAACCGACGGGACGGCGATCTTCGAAGAATGAACGATCTGAATACCGAATCAGAACGACCTCTCGAGCAGGAATCACGGCCGGGTGTTTGGCAGACGCTACGTCTGGCTCTCTCCGGGAAGGAGCAGGACTTCACGCGCGGACCGATCGGCCGCGCAGTCGTCCTGCTGGCGATTCCGATGATTCTCGAGATGGTGATGGAATCGGTGTTTGCCATCACCGATGTGTATTTTGTCTCCAAGCTCGGTGTAGACGCCGTAGCCACGGTAGGATTCACCGAGGCCATGATTACCCTGGTCTACGCCGTCGCCTGCGGTATCAGCATGGCTACCACAGCCATGGTGGCCCGTCGCATCGGCGAGAAGGATAACCATGGCGCAGTAGTTGCCGCTGTCCAGGCGGTCGCCCTCGGTATCGTTGCTTCGATACCGATCGTGCTACCGGGGCTGCTCTTTCCCTCCGTCTTGCTGCGGTTCATGGGCGGGTCGCCAGAGCTCATCGCCGTCGGATCCGGCTACACCATGGTGCTCCTGGGCGGGTCGGTGACGATCATGCTGTTGTTTATCATGAACGCCATATTCCGCGGTGCCGGCGACGCCGCCGTGGCCATGCGCGTTCTGTGGTTGGCCAACGGCATCAATATCATCCTGGATCCCTGTCTGATTTTCGGCCTCGGTCCTTTCCCTGAGTTGGGAGTTACCGGTGCGGCCGTGGCCACCACGATCGGCCGCGGCACCGGGGTCGTGTTCCAGCTCTGGATCCTCTTCAGCGGATCGAGCCGCATCCGGCTGGTTGCGTCTCAATTGCATCTGAATCTGAAGATCGTCCTCCGCCTGCTGCGCGTATCAGCGGGTGGCATCATGCAGTTTCTCATCGCCACCTCCAGTTGGATCGTCCTGGTCAGGATCGTGGGGAACTTCGGCAGCACCGCCGTGGCAGGATACACCATCGCCATCCGGATTATTGTGTTCACCATCCTGCCTTCGTGGGGCATGGCCAACGCAGCAGCCACGCTGGTCGGCCAGAACCTCGGGGCCAAGCAACCGGAACGTGCGGAGAAATCCGCCTGGCGCGCGGGACTCTACAATTTTTACTTTCTCGTGACCGTAGCGCTCGTATTCATAACCTTTGCGGAGTTTTTCATCCAGATCTTCACCGACGACGCCCAGGTGGTCGCTTACGGCGTGGACTGTCTGCGTTACGTTTCGTATGGCTACGGATTTTTTGCCTACGGCATGGTCATCGTACAGGCCATCAACGGCGCTGGTGATACAACCACTCCTACCATCATCAACTTTTTTTGTTATTGGTTGCTTCAGATCCCGCTGGCCTTTTTTCTCGCAGGATCCACGACCCTGGAAACCAAAGGTGTCTTCTTGGCCATCACCGTCGCCGAATCGTTGATCGCGGTGGTGGGGATCGTGGTCTTCCGCCGAGGGCGGTGGAAAAAACGCGAGATTTGAAGTAGAGGAGTGAACAGCATGAAAATTTTATTTCGCACGCACGTCGGACTTCTATTCTTCGTAATTTTCGTTTTGGGCCCCTGCATCGGGTCTGCTCTGGCGGCACCTGCAACCGCATCCTCCGCCGACGACGAGCCGGTATGCGACGTCAGCGAGGAAATCGTGGCGGGTGGTCCCGAAAATTACATGGAAGTCAGGCATCTGATCCTGTCCGGATCGCAATCCGGCATCGGAGCGATACTGGCCCAGATTGCACACCAACGTCATGGTGTCAAACCATGGCACAAGCTGAACCCGCGCATCACACGCCTGCAAGCCGACTACTTCAAAAGGATCTAGCCCCCGCATTACGCGCGGATGCAGGGTGCCGCTGCCTACTTCGGCGAGAGCGTGGAGAATCACGGGCTGAACTTTTCCGTGCTGGCATTCCACACGGAACCATTGTTCGGTTGCTCGGTCGTGTTCTATCCCCCCAGGACAACGATTGGTCGATCGGGTGTGCTCAGCCGCAACCTCGACTTTACTACGGGAAACATGATCGGACGGCGCCCCAGAGGCACGCAACCGGCTGCGCTTTCCAGGCCCTATATCATCGAATCGTACCCGGATGAGGGGTACCCGTCGCTGTTCCTGTGCAGTATGGATCTGCTCGGCACCGCCTTCGACGGTATCAACTCGCAAGGTCTGTGCGCAGCCCTGCTCACGGATACGGAGCTCATGCGCGAGCACAAGATGGAGCCCAGCAACGATCTCCAGGTCGGATTCAACGAAATCCAGCTCATTCGCTACCTGCTCGAAACCTGTGCCGACGTAGACGAAGCCAAGGACGCCCTGCTACAGGTCAAGCAGTACTACAGCTTCGTGCCCTGCCACTACATCATCGCTGATGCCAACGGCCGCGCATTCCTGTGGGAACTCTCGTATTCGCGCAACAAGTCCCACATCATCGACAGCGACGGTGAGCCGCTGGTGACGACCAACTTCATGCTCCACCAATACCCGGACCGGAAAAAGCTGCCCACGGAACGTAATCCCCAGGGGATCTACTCCCGCTTCCGTCGACTCAGCGAGCGCATCGGCAAGCACGAAGGCGGTTACGATCTGGAATTCATCAAGGAGACGAGTGCCTGTGTGGCTTTCGACAAACTTGCCCCGCCAGCGAACAGCCCCTGGATGCCGAACCGAACGATCTGGCACGCCCTGTACGTTCCCGACGAGCTCCTTCTCATGGTCGATTTCTACCTCGGCGAGTCGATCGATCCCGCCGACCCGTCCAAGCCGCTGGTGCAACGCTCGGGATATCTCGAGTTCAGGCTGGAGCCGTAGCCGTCCATCCGAGAATTCGATCACCGCGTCTCTTCAATACCGATCAACGCCAGGCTGGAGGTTTCGACGCTGCAACTCGATCCGCTGGGTGTCCTCGTAGGCGACGGCAAGTTTTTCTGGTCATAAAGTATTTCTGGTCATACTGGCCCGGCGGCACGCGCTTCTTCACTTCGGCCTTTAGCCACACCCAGGGTGCGCTGGAGCACTACGTCTACATGAAGAAGCGCACTCCCCTGGGGTAGCACTCCCTGGCAGACGATATCCACTACATCGGAACCGGTTCGATGAGCATCTTCGAGCTCGGCGTCGAGATCGAAAAAGAACAGCTCTGGCGAGCAATGCCCCGCCCATTTTCCAATATCGGCTGGATTATTTCCACCCTCCGTTCTATTCCTGTACGCTTAGTCATTGAGCGCATCGATCTCGACCGGGCGCGATCGAGTTAAGTGTACCTAGCAAAGTGGTCACGATTACGTCCACGAGATCCAGGCAGCAAAACTCGTGAACGAGTACGCAGACAACCACTTTCAGCGGTGAAAAGGTAGAAGCCATGCCCGCTAAATCCCAGTCGTTCGTGATTTCGATCATCGTTTTCGTAACACTCTTCGGCACCATCTGGCTCGTCAAAACGATGCTGTCGCATCAACCGCCAGAGCAAGAATCCGCGGCCGGGATCGAACGATCCAATGGTGAATCAAGGCGTGATCTCACGCCCCCCGCCGATTCCGGGCGCCAGGAAGGACCGGAGCTAACACGTGAACCGGTTGAACCAACGCTCACCGATGCCCGAGGTCAGAAAGCGGCTCTCATGGTCCGCGTTCTTCTCGAAACGAACAAAAATCCGGTAGCTGGTGTGTCGATCACACCGCGTTTCAAAGACGCCGATGTTCTCGTGGATCCGGAAGCTCCTCTAGTGAGCGATCAGAACGGGTGTATCAATATCGAACTGACCAGAGGCACGGTCCTCGAACGGATATTCGTCCGCGCTGGATCGCAGACGACTGGTCTCTACGAGTACATGAGCCTTCATATCCCGTCTGGTGAGAAAACGGAGCTGGCCCTGAAAGTGACTCGCGGTGGAACGTTTCGAGGACAGGTGGTCGACCAAGAAGGCCACCCCATCGCAGGTGCCGAGGTTTTGGGCTGGTGCCGGGACCGTAGCCGAGTGGACCGCATCTTCGGTGCCGATCCGGACCGGAGTGCGCGGGCTGATGAGAAGGGTAACTTCATGCTGGACCATTTGGGTGTCGAGTTCGTCCTCGAAGCCCAGGCACCGGGTTTGGTTTGCCTGCGGCGGCTGCACGGTAAGTTACAACCTGGGCAACAGGCCGCGGGATTAGAGCTGGTCCTAGGTCCGGCCAGCGTCATCCGCGGGCGGGTCCTCGATCCGAATCTCAAACCGCTGGCCGGAGTCGAGGTCAAGGTGTGGAAGGGAGGTAGCTGGTCCAGTGGATCCCACTGCAAGACCGATGTGCCAGGCATTCTCAAAGGTTTCCAGAGGGACAGAAGGACGGCGACCGCCGCAGACGGGTCGTTCGAATGCGGCGATCTGGCGCCCACATCCTATGTCGTCACGGTCGAGGCGCCGGGTTATCCCAAATGGGAGCGCAGGCACAAGCCGGAGGATGATTCCAGGCCACCTTCCGGAATCCAGCCACCTTCCGAAATCCCGTCCCACTGGCCCGAAGAGTTGAAAAACAACTATCGGGATCGCATGCAGTCGCGAACCGGCGAGGGATTCCTGGAGATCGTTCTCGAGAATGGAGACTTGCTCAGAGGAAGCATCTCGAGCTCGACCGGGAATCCTGTAACAGGGGCGGAAGTCAGGCTGCATGAGATCGCCGGCAACGACCGACACCGTACCATGACAGATGATCAAGGCCTTTTTGTGTTCGCCGGTCTGAGCAGCGGCCGGAGCTGGAGGCTTTTCGCCGGCGCAGTCGGACATGCCATTCATGTGAAGGAACCGATCCCCCTCGACGAGGCTGATTCCCTCTTCATCGAGGTGGTCCTCGAGGAGGCACAGACGATCGCTGGTCGTGTGCTGGATGAGCAGGGACGACCGGTATACAACTCCTTTGTCATAATCGAGGGCGAACGGGAGGTTGAATATCGCGCAAGGTTTTTCAACCGCCCCACCTGGGAGCGTTCGTTCGACCTCCACGCGACCTACACCGATCGTGACGGACGATTCCATTTCGGGCGGCTCTATCCCGGGACTTTTCTCGTCACGGCGAGAGATCCGGTCGACGAGAACAGCAGCATGGAGCTCCATGTACAGGCCGGCGAAGGCAACGTGATCATAACCTTCAACCATGAAGTCATGCGCAAAGTTGTGCTCATCGGCAAGGTCATCGACGCTCTCAGCAAGGAGCCGGTCAGCACGTTCTCGATCACTCCCATGCGACCCGATCCGGATGGAGAGTCGATGTTCGGCAGCTCCCATTCGTTCGAGGATGCCGAAGGCTGTTTCGAGCTGGCCGGTCTCGATCCGGGTCCGATCGAGATCGAAGTCAGTGCAGCGGGATACGCCCCCTGGAAGATGCCGCTCGAGGAGTATCAACTCGGCGAGCACCGATTCGATGTCAAGCTGGCACCGGCCCGCAAGCTCCATGTGAAAATCTCCGACCTGCAAGGCCAAGCCATCAAGGGATCGTTGAGCTTCAGCGATCCGATCGGCAATCCGATCATGACCGAACAAGGCGGCTATCGGAGTACACACACTCATCTCTCCGATGGGGAAGCTGTTGTCCTGGGGCTTCCGGCAAGCCCCGTCAAGATGACCGTACAGGTGAACGAACAGAAACGACAGTGGGATTTCGACATCGACCTCACGATCGAACCGAAGGCGAGGTTCGATTTCGTCATAGATTGCGACCGACCCATCGAGTGGCGCAGACTCCATCTCTTCGTGCTGAACGCCGGGGACAAAACACAATCGCTGCGGCTTAAACCGCTATCAATCGACTCAATACTGCAAAACCTGGATTTTTTGAAACCGGAAGAAACAGATGAAACCGTGATCTACGACGATCTTCTCAGTCGCTATTTCGAGTCGTTGAACACGCCGATCATTAAAGATGTCAGCGCGATCACCGCGGTTGCCAGCGATGGCGAAGGATCGGTTTACTCGGCAGGCAACTGCACCCGCAACGAAGACGGTACATGGACACTCAGCAGCCAGAAAGGAGGCAACAGCGATTCTCAACCTCACTCGGCACGTCCCGGACTTTCCTTGCACGTCCCACGGCGGGCTTTTCAGCTCGACGTCTCCGCTCCCGGATACGAAACGCTGCAGTTGACTGTGCCGGCCGCCACAGATAATGAGAACCGCGACACATTCGCGATCTTTCTGCGACGGCGATGACGGGACGAGCATCGTATCATTCCGCCGAGCGAGCCCGGTGCCGTCCCTGCGCCCGCCATCAAACGAGCACCCGCTAATAAGGCGGGGCTGGTGCGCGTCAGAAAAAGCATCCCGAAACGGCTTCGAGCACGGTTTCCCGAGACCCGGCTCATCCTTCTCGAGCCGCCCCTCGCCCGCGAGGACTGAGCCCCGCCTGATACCATAGGATCGCGTTGATGAGCGCAGCTACCGCACTCGGCCCCAGTAGACGAACGATGCCCAGTAATAGGGAGATGAGTAGTTGCCAGACTTCTTCTGGGGCTTCGAGATTCCCCGCTCGACTCCCTGCTCTACGGGACGAATCCTGCCGTGAATCAAATCCAGTTTCACGGCCCGCAAGGCTTCGGCGGGGTGCAGGCCTTCCTGCCAGAGGCGGCCATAAAAGCGGGCGAAAAGGAGCCTGGTAGCCTGATCGTCCACCTTCCACAGGGAGGTGATCACACTTTGTGCGCCGGCCTGCTGCAGCGCTCGCCCCAGGCCGAGCAGCCCTTCACCGCTGGTGGGGAATCCCAGACCGGTTTCGCAAGCCGAGAGCACGGCGAGCTCGACCCGGGATAGGTCGAGCCAGGCAATCTCTTCGGCTGTGAGCAGACCGTCGTCCTCCGTCTGCGATGGAGGCTCGTTGGCACCGGCCAGCACCAGTCCCGAGAGAAAGCCAGGGAGCATCCCCGCCCCCTGGCGCCCGATCCAGCTTGGCTCGCCAGCACCTCCGCCGTCGTTACGGATACTCTCCCACAGCGAGGGTGGCAGCCACCCGGGCCGGAAGAAACCGTGCGTCGCCAGGTGGACCACGCTGCAACGGAGAAGCTCGGACTTGACCCGTTCTTCGGTGGCGAAGGATCCCTGTAGTTGCAGGCAGTTGTTCGCGCCCCCGAAGAAAGCGGCATGGAGTCCGGCCACCGCCTGGAGCTCGAGCTCGGTCCCGGGAAGGGGCTGCCAGCGAGGCATCGCTTCCCTCTGCGTCCCGGCGAGCGTGACTAGATTCCCCGGCGTTCCTGTTGGTGGGGAAGCTCCGCCGGGAGCAACCTTCGAAGCAGCCTTTCGAGACGTGCCGGAATCTGCGCGGCGATCGTAGCTGACACCGCCGACCACCAGCAACCTGGGCTCAGCGACGTGGCCGGACGCCGCCCGCCCCGCGGCTCCCCACCTTCGCCCCTCCCGGCCCAAGAAATAAACCACGTCCTGCACGTAGACGATGGCGTGGCGTTCGATGAGGTAGGATCGGTCCTCCAGCCGGATCGCCTCGAAAGGCAGGGTACCGAGGAGAGTGTCGGGTGAGATCGCCACCGTGACAGCGCCCTTTAGGTGAACGGCGAGGGGACTCCAGAGAAGGGCGCGCAGCTCGGTGTTGGCAGTTTGCTCGGTGTTGGCAGTTTGACACGCAGAGAGGCCGCCCGCACCCGTTTCGTTACCGCTGTCGCTTCGGGATGCCATCAATTCATCCAGAAAAGACCGGACAGCCTTCTCGATCGCTGCGACCGGCCCGAGGTCGACCTGGACCGGACTCGGTTTACCTTTCCGCAGAATCCAGGCGCTGAGATGCGGGACGCTCCATCCGCCAGGTTCGATGACCTGCCCCCGGGCGCGTCGGGCCGGCCGATACCAGCGGTGGACCAAGAAATCCACCAGCGCGGTCCCATCGGGTATGGCGCTCTGCAGGTTATCCAACGTGACCTCCCGAGCAGGGTTCCCGGGCAGTCCAGCGATACGAACCAGCTCCTTGACCAGCTCGTTGTAGCGGCTCTTCAGCCGACTCAGGAATGCCTGATGGTCTCCGGGGTCACGGATCTCGGTCTTGTAGAGCTCCCTGGACAGCCGGGATTGTAAGCTCTGCAACGACTCGACAAGGTCTCTGACTGCCGGACCTCGATGGCCCAGCAGCCGATCGCGGCTCTGGAGGAGGCTCCGCGACACCCGGCCTTTCCATCCCAACAGAGTTTCGTAGGCGACCTTCCTGCCATCCTCCGTCTTGATTGCCTGGGCCAAACTGAGGAGCGTTTCCAGAGTCTTTCTTTTCTGAGCCGCGTAGTGAAGCCGCTCGTGCTGGGGAAGGGACCAGAGTAGCTGCTCGAGTTGGGTGTCACTCATTGCCACCGCTTCTCGAGCCAGCTTCCAGCTCGGTTCCAGCTCACCGAGATCACTCAGCAGCCTGACCAGATTACCGATCATTCTGGCGATGGCCGGGTGGACATGGCCCAGAGTTTTCGTCTGGATGGCGAAGCCACGTTCCAAGAGCTCTCTGGACTCCTCATAGGCCCCGCCGGCCCGGTAAAGCTGTGCCAAGTTGTTGAGGATCGTGCCGATATGGGGATGATCGGGTCCGAGATCCCTCTCGAAGATCTCGAGAGCCCGCTCATAAAGGGATCGGGCTTCCCCGCCTTCTCCCTGTGACTTGAGCAAGCGGGCCAGGTTGTTGAGCTGGATGGCGGTCTTGATGTGATCGGGTCCGAAGCTCTTCTTTTTTTAAAATAACCTGACACCCAGTATACTTCTTTGCAGTATACTGGTTGCTATGTTTTGACAGAGCCCCCGGCGGATCGGTACCTGTCAACATTCGATTTCTGCAGATCGCAAAAATCGTTCAGCATCTATTATCGAATTCTGTTTTTCATGCTCCGTTTTCTCAAAGAAGAGGAGTTTATCTTGGATCTCGGTAACTGGCAAACACAGCTTCGAAAAGGCATGTTGGATATTGTTATCCTGAATATGCTGCGAAACGGGCAATGTCATGGTTATGACATGGTACGCCGTCTCAAGCTGATCGATGGCCTGAAAATTCGCGAGGGAAATATCTATCCTGTGCTGGCAAGGCTGGAGACTGATGGGTTGGTCGTCAGTCATATCGAACCGTCAAACGACGGTCCCCCAAGACGTTGTTTTACCCTTACAGGGCAGGGTATGGAGGTGCTTAGGGTCATGAATGCACATTGGGAACAGATGATCGAGAGCATCGAGCGTATCAGAAAGGGAAAAGACCTATGACTTCTGATAAGAAAGCTCGGGAGAAAACGAGGGAGCTTTATTTCTGTGACGTATCTAAGGCTTTGGCATGCATCAAACATCCACGTACAAAAGCTATCCTCGACGATGTACAGAATCATTTGGATAGACGCTACCATGAGTTAGCTCCAAACCAACGTACCCAGGAGTCTCTTAATACCATCATTACCGAGAGGGACCGGCCAGCGGTTATCTCGATCTCTTGTTGGAATCCGAATCCGCTTCAACCGGTTAGAAATCAAAACGACGAGGCGAGTTGGTTCGATTGATGCTCGTCGGAATATCAGCATGCTTTTTTTTATTAGTATATCTGCAGTGGGATGCCAACAAAACAGGTTGTCAGTGGAAATATCCCTCAGATAATGAGTTTCAAAACGATCCCACTGTTATTGGAGCTTGGCGAGCGGTGGATCAGGTCAACGACGTCGAGCATTTTCAGCCCGGCTATCGGCAATGCCCTGATCCTTGCACATTCAAAACGGCAACTTCTCTAGCACCTGCTACTCGTTTCCGCGCATTGAATATTGAGACGTCGATACAGCCAAGATAATCATCGAGGTCTACCTTTTTTCCTTCGCGCCCAACAGTAAGGAGGATTTGTCATGATTAGGATCGTTTTGTTCGTCCTGTTTCTTGCGTTGTTTGCAGGATCTGCTACGGCCCAAAGGACCGCCATCCACAAAGTCGGTGGTCAAATGGAGAAATCCCTCGATGCCGAAGGGAATCCCATCAACTCGGCGCGGCCCGATACCTGCATCTGGAACAACAGCGCCTATTCGGGAAGTTGGTTTTCCGACGTTCGTAGCGGCTACGTATACCTCGACTGGGGTAAGCTGACTGACCAGGGAAACAACCTTCCCGACGAAGTGATCGATGGTTTTAAATTCACCTATGGCACAAACAACATGGATCCCACAGGTGAAAGCTTCAGCGTTTACTTCTTCGACAGTTGCACCGGCTGGAAATCCTTGGGTGTTTTGGAGGCCGAGTTCTCCTTCTATGGCCTTCCCAACGGCAGTGGTCTTCCCCCACTCCCCCCAGGCTGCGGCTGGGCGTGGACGATTGCTGTCGATCTCGAGGGGTCTGGTGACGAGTTTCTATTGAACCACGATTTCGGTCACGCTCTCAGCCGCTGGTCAATACCGACCATGGGGGACACCGGATTTCTTATCGGTCTTCCCGGCGGCTTCGGCGGCAACGATTACACCGGTACCGAGGACGCCTACGATGTCTATTACAACCTCTTTCCCGGCTCTCACCTCGGCACCTATGACTTCGGCGGCCTCCCGCTATGGGCCACCTGGCCAAGCGAGCTCTATGGAGCCCAGGATCCGGCTTGGGGAATGACCTACTACGGCATCGGGGCGACGGGTAACAATGGTGCGCTCTATGTCACTGGCTCTTTCTCGGTCGGCGGGAGCGTTCATTTTCTGTTGAAAAGGAACGGTGTTTACGATCCTCTCTATCTGGGTGTTTCACTTGGGACTACCGGCGGCCCCTCCCTACCACCAGCCACTAGGCTCATCGGCCCCCTCTTTTCCCCTCCGCCTTTCCTCATGTTTCCTCACGACACCGGTGATTTTAATGTTTACGATATCACTCCTCCCCCGGGTTCGTATACGGTCTACTTCCAAGCCGGCAACGTCAATCCTTACCTCTCCAACGGCATCGAGGGAACCGTTCCATAAGACGAGGTAGAAAAGTAGCCGAACCACAGGATCGGCTGCTTTTCTAATTCCCGGGATGCATCATTTCATCCTTCCTTCAGACGATTCCGCCACCCCGCCAGACCAACCTGATTTTCGGTGAACGTCGATCCATTACCGGTCAACAATGGTATCGGCCGTACAACCTGGGCTTGCGCAGCGCCCAACTGAGATGGAAGCGCCGGTAGTCCAGTCGATATATTCGTCGAGGCGTCGAATTCAGCCTTGACTAGCACTCACACCTCTTCTTTGCGCATATACGAGTAGAGCCATGGCCGTGGCTGGAGAAATCGGGAATCCGTTCGGCCCAGGGCACTCTGCCTCGAGCCAAAGAAGCTTGATTCCCGAGTTATCTCCGTTCTTAGCGGCGATTCCCTCGAGAACAGAACCGGCCGTCTCTCCCGCTCGCGAAAGAAACTTCTGTCCCGTTCATGTTCCCGTCAACGGTGGTGGCCGTCGGCCCTGATTCACTTCATAATGTGATGGCTTTGCTCAAGAAATCGATATTTTCAACGTAGGTCCCCGATCCCACGCCAGTCGTGTCACCATTAGAAGCTGCTCCTATGGCGAGCTGTATCGTAGAATGGTTACCAGGAACGTAAAATAGTGGTGGTGAAACAGACAGCCCACGTGAGCATGAAACAGAGCATGTTGAGTGCTATGCGCAGAGAGACCTCCCTGACCTGCAGAAAAGATCAATTTCCCTCAAAAGCTACGGTCCTATTAAATGATATAAATAGTAGATTCTTTCAGGTACGCTTTTCCCATAGCCGACACGGCGATCAACACCCGAAGACCATTTAAAAACAAGGTTTACTTTCGTTATGCACTCCGCCCGACCTCCGGTCGCCGCCGAGTTACTCCACCACCAACACGTGCAAATTCGTCAACCGCGTCGCCACCCCTCCCCACGGCCCAACAAGTGCCTGAAACGGGTGCAGGGAGCCGAAGGGCCAGCCTGACGGGACGGTAGCCGACATCGTCAAAATGCCTGTGTAGGGTATCGCGCCTAGCTGCCACGACTTTGCCAACGGCATCGTCAGCCACAGGTCGCCGTGCGGGGTAGACTGGGGCGGGTCTTGAATGCCGGTGCCCAATGCCAGTAGCGCGGGGGAGCCGGGAGCGCCTACCACTTTGATGTCGATGGGAGAGCCGGGCAGCACGTCCCCGATGCTGTAGAGATGGTAATAGAATTCGTCTGCGCCCATGTCTACAGTGCCACCGGCTATACGAGGATCGCCTTCGAAGTCGTACACTTCGGTTACGGCAGAGTTGTCGCCAGTGCTGCGGCAGGGGGATGGCCATGTGAGGTGGAAGTCGTTGGTGGCGGAATCGGCGAAGAGCGGGTCGGCGTCTATCATTCCCTGCCCCCAGATCAGAGTAGAAGTGGAATGGACATTGCAGGCGGATTTCCCACCCTTCACATCGGAATGACTGATGGCGAGAGTCGCGGATGAATACAGGGTACCGACAAGGATCTCCTCGGGCGGACCGCCCGTGACATTGTCCCAGACAATGCAGTTGATGACTTCCATAGAACAGAGAGTACACTGAATACCTGCACCGCCCAGACGTGCCTCGTTACCAACGATCAAGTTGTTGACAATAAGAGGCGTCAACGTGCTGCCTGAACAGCAGATTCCGCCCCCCTCCAGTTGCGCTTTATTGCCACTCACGATGTTACCGGAAAGGACGGGAGAAGAGTTTGGCCCGCCGCAAAAGATTCCACCGCATGAGGCAGCCTGGTTGTCCGTGATCCTGTTGCCGGAAATGGTCGGCGATGAGTTGATTTCGCAACGGATACCGGCTGAAGAATTAGCGATGTTCTGACTGATTACGTTTCCCGTGATTACCCCCGTCAGCCCGCTTCTCCACTGAATTCCGCCCCCGAAACTGGTCGCTTCGTTCGCGATGATGAGGTTGCCGCTGATCAGGGTGTCCGGAGACTCCTTGCACTCGATTCCGCCGCCTCCGTATTCCGCCCTGTTCTGGGCAATGATGTTGTTCTCAATCGTCGGCGAACAGTTGGTGTGGCATCCGATCCCCCCGCCGTAGCTGGATTGATCCTCCGCAGCGTTGGCGCGAATCGTGTTGCCACTGATTCTCGGCGAGGAGAGATAGCAACCGATTCCTCCGCCGAGGGTATCAACGGTATTGTTCCTGATGAAATTGTCCATGATCGTCGGGGACGCGTTGTAGCAGTAACAACCGCCTCCGGCAGTCGCCTTTCCGTTGGTGATCGTCAAGCCGGACAGAATGGCTCCGGCGCTTTCTCCACTTTGAAAAGTGACAACACTTCCCGATTGGCTTCCATCGATGGTCGTGGACTGAGGCCCCGATTCGCTTCTGACAACGATATTTTTCCCCAGGAAGTCGATGTTTTCCATGTACGTCCCCGCCCGCACAACGATGGTGTCGCCGTTGGCGGAAGCGTTTATTGCGCCCTGAATAGTGGAATAGCTGTCAGGCACGTAGATGGTCGCCGAGAAACCAATTGTGGCGAGAAGAACTATACCGAGAAGTGTGAGTGCGGTGCGCATGAGATCCTCCTTGGGGTACCGTAGTGGCTGATCTTTAAAGTGGCTGAACTCCAATGATATCCCATTTGCCCTCTAATACGAAGGACATTTATTGAAGTAGGTTGGTGGGTTTCACGGAGGCAGCCTACTATACCTCCAACGTCATCAAGGTCCAGAGCCTCCCCCCCGTGAACATCTGATAGTACAACTTCAGCAGACGCGGTTGCCAAGAGAAGAAGGCTATCTCGAGCGCATCTCATTCAGAGGGTCTGGGAAGTTCCGCTTCCAACCTGCCCGCGATGCGGCGGAGAATTGAGGGAGGTATCTGTGATCACGGATCCTGTTGTGATCGACAAATACTGGGGAGGCGTTTGGGTCAATGAGGCTTCCACTCATGTCGGGTATCAAAGTGTCACACGACTCAGCAGGGAACTCAAACGACATTTTGGAACCAGCCCGATAAATTACACGGGCGGGTACAATATCTCCTGATGTTTTTGTATGAGAAATATCACATTGTGGCCTCCTGCAATTGTAGAGATCGGGTAGGCACGGACGGATACACCTTGTGGGGCGGGTATTGGAATCAGGCCTACTACCCCAGCAAACTGACTTCGTACATGCCTGCGCAGCATGAAGAGAACCGGATCCCTGTGCCTGTTTTTCGGATGGTGGAGACACTGGCAGACTCGGGATGATGGTTCAAGGATCAGTTCAAGACAATCCCTGCCACGTCTGTGACAGTAAACCACGATCTGCCTGGAAGTAACCGCAAAACCGTTTGGTTCAACAGCCGGTTTTATCGTGTCAATATCATCTGGGATGATGGGACATTACGCTTCCGGGACATTCATTTGTTTGATGAAACCCTGTCATCAGAGAAAAATACACTGATCATCAAGCTGGCGGCTTTATAGATCGGTTTGAAAACCTCGTGGTCCCCATCCCGGGCTCGCTCACGCCGGGTATCACGATTCCGCTGCAGGCGCTCGTGGGAAAGGCTCCCGAGCCAAAGGCGGAGCAGACGAACCTGCTCCTGGTGACAATCGAGTGAGATCTGGGCAACACATCTGCTGATCACCACGCTGCTGCTGCTCACATGCGCGGCAGTGCGGCGGCAGTGTCCCGTCTCGTGTTAGCAGCGGCAGCGTTGTGAGCAGCCGCAACGCCGACTCGGCCGTGACGCGGAACCGATCGTTGGTGACTCTTCGGATCGATTTCGATAGTGATTTCGATTTGGATTTCGATGTAAAGAGGCCGGCATCCGTCTCCTGGCGCCAGTTTTTTGACACACCGGCCACTCTCCACACCCCTCTCTCAGCCGTCACAGCCCTCTGTAGCCCGAGCTGCCACCCGGCGCTCGAGGCGCGGAGGTGTGGAGGGCAGGTCGGACCGATCTAGCACGCAGAAAATAGCGGGATGCCGCGCATAGAAAAAAGACCACCGATCCGTATACTGACGCCATGAACATCTTCAAACAGATCCTGAAGAACGAGGTCTATCCCGCGCTGGGATGCACGGAGCCGATCTCCTGCGCCTTTGCCGCGGCGCATGCCGCAACCCAGCTCGAGGGCGAGGCGGTGGAGCGGGTCAAGCTCGAGGTGGACCGCAGCACCTACAAGAACGGCGCTGCGGTGACCGTACCCCACTCGGGGGGCCGCAAGGGCAACCTGATCGCCGCGGTGCTGGGCGCGCTGGTGGCGCAACCCGAATCCAAGCTGGAGGTTCTGAGCCTCGTGACGCCGGTGTTGCGCGACCGTGCCCAAAGCCTCGTCGACAGAGGGGCCTGCGAGATCACCTGCCTCGAGGGCGCGGGTGGTCCGAGCCTGCGCATCGTTGTGGAGGTGGCTTCGGCAGGTCACGCGGGCCGCTGCGTGCTAGCCGAGAGTCACACGCACGTTGAGCGCATCGAGAAGGACGGCGCCGTCGTGCTGCAAGCTGAGGCGAGCGCCGCGGGCGGCGGAGAGCTGGCCTACCGCGATCTGCTCAGGACGATGGATTTTGCGGCGGTGCTGGCCCTGGTCGAAGGGCTCGACATAGACGACCTGGCCTACTTGAAGAAGGGCGTGGACATGAACCTGGCCATGTCCAAGCTGGGATTCAAAGTGGCGGGAACGGCGCAGCAGCTACGCCGCATGAAAGACGACGGCTACCTGGCCGACGACATGTTCTTCCGCAGCAAAACGCGTGTGGCCTCGGCGGTGGATGCGCGCATGGGCGGGCTCGACCATCCGGTCATGACCTCGGGTGGCTCGGGCAACCAGGGGATCGTGGCCACGCTCACGCTCCACAGCGCGGGCACGAATCTGGGTGCGACTGAAGCGACGATTCTGAAGAGCATCGCCGTGGCCCACGCCGTCAACGCGTACGTCAAGTGCTTCGTCGGCGAGCTCTCCGTGATCTGCGGGTGCGCCATCGCGGCGGGCATCGCCGCAGCGGTGGGAATCGTCTATCAGCAGGCGGGCCCTGACATCAAAAAGATGACCCTGGCCGTGAACAACGTCATCGGTGATCTAGGCGGCCTCATCTGCGACGGCGCCAAGCCGGGCTGCGCCATGAAAGCGATCACCTCGGTGGATGCGGCCATGCGCTCGGCCCTCATGGCCCTCGGCGGCTACGGCACGGCTGCCGACGAAGGGGTTGTGGGCCGCACCATCGAGGACTCGATCCGCAACCTGGCCAGCGTCACCCTGGAAGGTATGTTCCAGGTCGATCCTACGGTGCTGAAGATCCTGCGCGACAAAGCCGGTCGCAGCGGGAAAGCCTAATCTACTTTAATCCAACAAAAAACTCCGGAAGATCCTACTCTCTAACTCATCCTCTGTGAGCTCTGTAGTCTCAGTGGAAGATAAATATATTAAGAAAAATACTTTAAAATAGAATCAACCACCGCAGAGATCACAGCGACTACAGAGAAAAGATGATTTTTGAATGATCCCAAATCTTCTCCCTTCGTGCTCTTCGTGGTCTTCGTAGTGAATCGTTTTTTTTGAGGGCTCCTGCGCTGTTAGACTCTAAGTAGATCTGGCGTCCGGGCCAGGTCGGTCGGTGAACAATCGAATGCCTTCGTATCACACGTGCTCGGGCGGGCCGATCGGGTCGATCTCGCCGGCGGCGAGGCGCTCCTGGTACTGGCGCCAGTTCATGGGCGGCTTGCCAGTGTCCACCTCCTGCATGGTGATACAGCCCTTCACCGGGCAGACCAGGCTGCACATATTGCAGCCCACACAGGTCTCATCGTCGATGGTGTAGACGTTGACATAACCGTCCCCGGCGCCGTGCACGTAACGCTGCGCGCCGCTGGTGAAGACGCGCTCGGCGTGTGATTTGGCGCGCTTGATAAACTTCTTCTCAGGCACGTTCTCGATCTTGATCGACTGGTGGCAGCCATCCTCACAGGCGATGTAGCACAGGCCGCAGTTGATGCATTTGGTCTCGTCGATGTGTGCCACAACCTTGTAGTTCAGGTCGAGGTCGCTCCACTCCTTGATCCTCCCCACCGACTTGCCGATGAAATCTTGCGGCGTGCGAAAGCCCTTCGAACGCATCCAGTTGGTGAGGCCGCTGATCATGCCGTCGACGATGCGAAAGCCAAAATGCATCACCGCGGTGCAGACCTGGATCGAAGTGGCGCCGAGCAGCATGTGCTCGGTGGCATCCTGCCAGGTCTGGATGCCGCCGATGCCGCTGATCGGCACCGCGATCTCGGGGTCCGAGGCGATCTGCGACACCATGTGCAGGGCGATCGGCTTGACCGCGGGGCCGCAGTATCCGCCGTGCGAGCCGAGCCCGCGCACGTGCGGCAGCGGATTCAGGGTGTCGAGATCGATACCCATGATCGAGTTGATCGTGTTGATCAGCGAGAGCGCATCGGCACCGCCTTTCTTGGCGGCGCGCCCGATCGTGCGGATGTCGGTCACGTTGGGTGTGAGCTTCACGATGATCGGGGTGTGGGCCACGTTCGCAACCCACTCGGTGATCATGCAGGCGTAGTCCGGGACCTGCCCCACCGCGGCTCCCATGCCGCGCTCGCTCATGCCGTGAGGACAGCCGAAGTTAAGCTCCAGCCCGTCGGCGCCGGCGTCCTCGGTCTTCTTGACGATCTCCTCCCAGACCTCGCGTTTGGATTCCACCATCAACGAGACGAACACGGCGTGGTTCGGAAAATCGCGCTTGATGTTGCTGACTTCGCGCAGATTGTCCTCGAGGGTGCGATCGGTGATCAGCTCGATGTTGTTCAGCCCCATCACCTTGCGGCCGTCGTAATCGACAGCGCCGTAGCGCGAGGAGACATTCACGATCGGTTCGCCGGCGATGGTCTTCCACACCACTCCGCCCCACCCCGCCTCAAAGGCGCGGCGCACCTGATACTCCGAGTTCGTCGGTGGCCCGCTCGCCAGCCAGAAAGGATTGGGAGCCTTGACACCACAGAATTCGATGCCCAGGTCGACGTCTTTGTTCTTTGATGAAGCACGCTCGATCATGTTTTTTCCTCTACGTCGTGCGGGCAGTCGTTTCTGTGCGGCGCGCCCGCGCTCACTCGTCACCGGTGCGACCCGTTCCGCGGTGGAACGGGGCGAACTCTGCTCTCATCTCACGGCTCATGGTTCACGGCTCACCACTCACGACGACAACAGCATCGCGCTGATGCCCGCCGCGGCGATCTTGCCGGACTGTACAGCGTTGACCACTTCTTCCTGTGCGTTCTTGTGGCAGTCCCCGCCGGCGAACAGCTTCTCGACCGAGGTGGCCCCCGTCTCGGGATCGATCACCACGCGCCCATCCGCGGTCAGCTTCAGCTTCGGCACCGCGCTCAAGAGATCCACGAGAGGGTTCTGTCCCAGCGCCTTGATCACCATGTCGGCGGGTATGGTGAACTCCGAGCCGGGCACGTCCTCGACGCGCGCTTTGCGCCCCCTGCCCTCCAGCCGGGTCCGCACCATGCGTACGCCCGTGACCTGACCACCACGCCCCATGATGCGCAGAGGCTTGACCTGCCATGCGAACTCGACGCCACTGGCCACCGCCAGATCGTATTCGTGCCGGAACGCGGGCATCGCGGCGACGTCGCGGCGGTAAGCGAGCGTCACGGTTTCGGCACCAAGGCGGATCGCCGCGTTGGCCGCGTCGATGGCTGTGTTGCCGCCGCCGATCACCACGACGTTTTTGCCGACCTCGCAGCGCGCATACGATTTAGTGTGCGTCTGGAAGATGAACGCCAGCGACTCCCATACCCCGGTCAGGTACTCGCCCGTGATGCCGAGTCCAGCCGTATCGCCCAATCCCACACCCAGGAACACGGCGTCGTATTCCTCCAGCAGCGCAGCGATGCCCGAAGCATCGATCCTTTGCCCGAGCTGCAGATCGAAACCCATGTGCTCGATGCGCTCCACCTCTGACAGTGCAAAGTCGGTGGTGATCTTGTAGGCCGCGATGCCATGCGTGTTCAGCCCGCCGGCCACCTTGCGGGCCTCGTAGACCACCACGTCGTGACCGCGTTTGCGCAGCTCGTGGGCACAGGTCAGCCCCGCCGGCCCGGCCCCGACAACGGCTACCTTGCGTCCCGTGGACGCGCCGGGTCGATAAAAATCCATGCTCGCCTGATGGGCGGTATCGCAGGCGTAGCGCTGCAGGCGGCCGATCTGCACCGGTTCTTTCAGCAGCGTGGCCTCGACGCAGGCGCCCTCGCACAGCACATCGGTGGGACAGACGCGCGCGCACGAACCTCCGAAAATGTTGGCGTCCAGAATGGTCCTGGCTGCGCCGAGGGTGTCCCGGTGTTGAATCTGCCGGATAAACCGCGGGATGTCGATCCGTGTGGGACAGGCGCGCATACAGGGCGCATCGTAGCAGTACAAACAGTGTGACGCCGCGACGAGCGCCTCGTCATCGTTCAGCGCCGGATGCACATCGGCGAAGTTCTTTTTGAGCTGATTGAGGGTTGGCATAGATGGGTCCAATTCAAGTCATATCGAGTCGAGTCGATCAAGGGGATCACGTGTCGCAAACCCAAAGTCGGTTCGCTTTGATGGGGTGGGTGACCCGGCGCTGGTCCGCCGCCACCCTGAGTCAAACTCCCCCACTCTATCGCATACCCGGATTCGAACGGGGAATGAACTCCCCAAAGCCGTTGCGGCCGACGAATTTGTAGTCCTCGACGATCTGCTCGCCCCGGCAAAACGTGTGTTCCGCAAAACCGGCCAGATTCCAATCCTGGTAGGGGCTCCAGTCGCAGTTGGTCTGCATCTTGTGCCAGTCGACCTTGCGCTTCTTGCTCGGGTGGAAAATCGTGATGTCGGCATCGCTTCCGATCTGCAGCGCGCCTTTGCGTGGATACATGCCCATGACCTTGGCCGGCGTGGTGCAGCACTTGTCCACGAATTCGTTGACTGACAGCCGTCGCTTGAGCACACCCTGCGTGTAGACCACGGGGAGCAGAGTCTCGAGCCCCGGCATGCCCATGGGGATCTTGGTCCAGTCGCCCTTCCACATGGCCTTCTGCTTGAGTTTGAATGTGCAGGTGTCGGTGGAGATCGAACAGACCTCCCCACTCTTCAGGCCAGCCCAAAGCCGCTTCTGGTCGCGGGGCTTCTTGAGCTGCGGGCAGGTCGCGTAGAGGTGGCCGTTCTTGCCGGCAAACAAACTGTCATCGAGGACGAGATACTGCGCACAGGTCTCGGCCAGCACGTTGACGCCTTCCTCTTGCGCGCGCTTGACCAGATCGGCGCCCTCGCCGGTGCTCATGTGCACCACGAACAGGCGCCCGCCGGTGACCTTGGTCCAATGGATGGCCCGCTGAATCGCCTCGGCCTCGATGAAGTTCGGCCGCGTCATGGTGTGCAGATAGGCGCCGTGCTTCTTCATCTCGGCCCGCTTGTGGTGCCGATCGATGAGCAAATCGAGCACGCGGCTCGATTCGGCATGCACACACAGCATGCCGCCCGAGTCGCTCAGTGTCTCCAAGGCGTCGAACATGGAGTCGTCGTCCGATTGCCAGCCCTCCTTGGCGTAGATCATGAACTGCTTGAAGGTCGGGATGCCCAGGTCGATCATCTTCTTGATCTCTTTGCGCTGGCGCTGCCAGTTCGTGATCGCCAGGTGGAAGGAATAGTCGACGCAGGCTTTGCCCTCGGCGCGGGCGTGCCAGTTGTCAACGGCCTGTCGCAGGGTGTCGTCTCCATACGGGATCGCGAAGTCGATCAAGGTCGTCACGCCACCGCACGCCGCGGCGCGTGTGCCCGAGTCGTAATCGTCGGACGACACGGTGCCGCAGAAGGGCAGATCGAGGTGGACATGAACGTCAATGCCCCCCGGGAGCACATAACGCCCTCGGGCGTCGATCACCTTCGCGCCGTTGGTTTGGGCTTTCGCCAGTTGCTGCCCGATGGCGACGACCTTGCCGCCGCCGATCCCGATATCGGTTCGCATGGTTTCCGAGGCGGTGACCAACCGTCCGCCCTGGATGATGGTGTCCAGCTTCATCTCTATCTCCCGATTGATGCTTGAGGCCAGGTTTCCGCTCTTTCCTCATTCTGGAACATAACGCCGCCCAGCGTCAAGCGTTCTTCCACCCCAAACGTTCGGTTTCGTTGAAATCAATTGGATTTGATCATTCTGGCAGGTGGAAATCGCAGCGTGTCCCGCGCCGTTATGGGGTCGATGCCCGAAGATGTCGCTGGCCGCGCGACGACTACGGGACGAACTCCAACACAATGACTGCCAGGTTGTGCAGGAAGTGCACGATCATGCAGGGCACGAGGGATCGACCCCGGTTGCGCAGCCAGCCCAGGAGGAGCCCCATCAGAAACAACCTAAACCAGGAGAGCACGGCTTGGTGGATCACGGCGAAGATGATGGCCTTCACTAGCAATCCCTGAATCAGCGTAATCGGAGAGATCGCGGCGCCAACCAGAATGACCGTACAGTAGATGATCAAAGCGATTAGTTGACCCGTGAAACGGACGTTGACGGTTCACTGAAAGTCTTTTTTTTCCCGCGCTACTAGTGAATGGGAGGATATTGTCGATTTCGAGATAAGGATGGCTGTCTCACCGAACAACGCTATAGACGGGAGTGTTGAGTAGCAAGATGTCCGAATACCTAATCAGCCTCTCTCAATTGAGTAATCGACGATGGAGCGCCGCCATGAACACACGAATCCCACCGTTGGCCACTGTCCTGGCTGCGATCGTACTCTTCTTTTTTGCGGGGGTGCCGTGCCTCCAGGCCCACGTGAAGGTGATCAAACCCAACGGCGGTGAAGTGCTCGCCGCCGGATCGGCGTACACTCTCGAATGGGGAGTTATCATTCCGCACAATACCAAGAACTGGGATCTGTGGTATTCGACGACCGGTGAGAACGGCCCCTGGATCGAGGGACATACATAGATGTGATCCTGGTCACGGTAAACTAGCGCCGAGAAGCAGGTTGCTCAACGTTTGATCTCGAAAAGAGATCGTCACAGTTCGGAATCATCGAGCACAACCAAAGGGATGACATCACTTTCGACAAAATCGCCGTCAAAGGAAGGATTGAGCTCTCGAAATTCCTCCAACACCGGTTCGAATTCAGGTTGCCGAAAAACCACGTTGCCCACGCCTCTGAGCACCCCCATGCGGAGACGTCCCAGATAGATGGCGTTTTTCCCACCGGTAATGACTATCGGTGTCTTCGAGGATGCCATATACTGTGTGTCCGGCCAGGAGAGAGTCGTGTGCAGATAATAGTGTCCACGCGGCAGTATCACATAGAAGAAATGTTTACTGTATTTTCCGGCGGGCACCGTCGTGGAACACCGCTGCCCCGTTTCCTTCTCATGAAACGTCAGTTTCACATGTCGGCTTTCATCCCACCAATCGAGCTTGCCGGTCATCATCCAAAACGTATCGACGACTTTCCATTTTGCCGCTTACTGGTTTATCGTCCTCTCCCAGACACTTTTGATGCAACACTTTTCCTCGATTGCGGCTGGCTTGGCACATCGGTGGACGTGTCTATAGCCCTTCCTGGTTGACTCGAACACCTGCTGCACGATTCAATGACCGCCGGGCGGTGGCGCGAGCGTCGAGCGCCCTTCACTACGCTCGAGGAGTACAAACGAGGACGACCGTTTGCGGCCATCTGGCAGATTTGTTTCAAGAAGGAGACCGTGATGCGCGACTTACAGTTGTTCGGAGTCCTGCTCGGCCTATCGCTTCTGATGGCAGTCCTGGTCGTCCGGTGCTCCGCACCTGGTCCGGGGGACGCTGCAGATTCAGGCTCCGTGCTCGCGGCCGCGGGTGCGGGTGCGGGTGCGGGTGCCGAGCCCGTTATCCAGCTTGCTTGCAACGGAAACTCGAACTACCGCATCGTGATCCCGAAGGACGCCGGAGGGGTGGTTCGCGACGCAGCCGAAGAGCTCCGGATGCACCTCGAGCAGATCACCGGCGCCGTTTTGCCGGTGGTGGACGACACGCGGCCTCGCGGCCCGCACGAGATCGTCGTGGGTAACGGCGCGCGTCTGGACGAGCATGGCATCGAACCCGCGGTGTTCGCCGATCTTGGCGCCGACGGTTTTGTAATCCGCACCTGCGGTACCGCGCTCGTTTTGGCAGGGAGCAACCCCGCCGGCACGCGCAACGCCGTTTTCGCCTTTCTCGAGGATCACCTGGGTTGTCGTATGTATGCTCCCGATGCCGTAAGGATCCCTCGGCGGGAAATGCTGATCCTCGGTGCGATCGACGAGCGACAAGTCCCGGTCTTCACCCACAGAGAGACCCACTACTACTTCCCCCTGACCGACGATCGCTACGTCCGCTGGCACAGGCTGACGGGCAAAATCGACCGCAACCGCGACTGGGGTATGTGGGTGCACACCTTCGACCGGCTCGTGCCGCAGGACGAGTACTTCGGAGAGCACCCCGAGTACTTCTGCGAGATCAACGGCCGGCGGGTGCGTGATGGCCAACTGTGCCTGAGCCATCCGGAGGTCTTCGAGATCCTTTGCGCGAACCTCGACCGGATGATGGCCGAGAAACCCCAAGCGCGCATCTGGTCGGTCTCCCAGAACGACAACTACAACTACTGCACTTGCAAGGAGTGCTGCGCCCTGAACGAGCAGTACGGAGCGCACTCGGGATCGCTGCTCGCTTTCGTGAACCGAGTTGCACGGAAATTTCCCGATAAAGTAATCTCGACGCTCGCCTACCAGTACTCGCGCGCCGCCCCCGAGGGGATCGTGCCCGAGCGCAACGTGAACATCATGTTCTGCTCCATCGAGTGCAACCGCAGCCGGCCGCTGGCTACCGATCCTGGCGAAGCCGATTTCCGCAAGGATCTCGAGGACTGGGGACGGCTCACCGACAACATCCTGATCTGGGACTACGTGGTGCAGTTCAGGAACCTTCTCGATCCCTTCCCCAACCTGCACGTGCTGCAGCCGAATCTGCGGTTCTTCGCACGCAACAACTGTACCATGATGTTCCAGCAGGGCAGCGGCGGCTCGATCACAGAGTTCCATGAGCTGCGCACCTACCTGATCGCCAAGCTGCTCTGGAATCCCGGCGCCGATGTGGACGCCGTGATGGACGACTTTTTGGAGGGATACTACGGTGCCGCCGCCGCCTTCATCCGCGGATATATCGACAGGATGCACGCGGCCCTGATCGCATCGGGAGGAAGGCTCGACATCTATGGATACCCCAAGAACGGGATCGACACCTATCTGACCCCTGAGCTGCTGAAGGAGTACGCGCGGCTCTTCGACCGCGCCGAGAAGGCCATACGCGGCGACCCGGAGCGGCTCGAGCGCGTGAGACGTGCGCGCCTGCCGCTGGAGTTCGCGATCCTCGACCTCGCCACGCACGACGTAAACGATGACCTCACCTACCTCCGACGCCGCGACGGCCTCGTCACCCGGCGCGATAAAATGCTGCAACGCCTGGATGATTTCGTGCGTGCCTGCGGCGCACACGGCATCGAGCGCCTCGAGGAACACGGCTACTCCCCGGCCGATTTCAAGGCCGATGTGGAGGAGCTGGTTGCCAAGTCGGAACGTGTGAACCTGGCCCGCGGCAAGCCGGTAAACGTTCTCACGCGCTGGAGCGATAAGTATCCCGTAGGAGGCGCCCGTGCCCTGACCGACGGCTCGTTCGGACTGCGCGACTTCCACTACAACTGGCTGGGCTTCGAGAACGCCGACCTGAAGGCGATTGTCGATCTAGGCACGGAAACAGAGATCCGCCGCATCAGCGCTGATTTCCTGCAGGAGCCGCTCTCCTGGATCTTCCTACCCGCCAAGATCGAGTACTTCGCCTCGCAGGATGGCCGCAGCTTCGAGAGGGTGGCGAGCCTCGCCAACGAGATCAGCCAGCGCAAGGGTAAGGTCATAGTACATACGTTCGCTGCTGTACTCGACGGTGTGAGGGCGCGCTACGTCAAGGTGCACGCCGAGTCGCTGAAGCTCTGCCCGGACTGGCACCGCGGTGCAGGTCAGCCGGCGTGGATCTTCGTCGACGAGATCATCGTGGAGTGAGCGTCATATTGGTATTTCTCGTTCAATCCAGCGAAGACTCAGTCGATGCCGCAACCAGGGAGACAGACTCCACAACGGCTACGGTTGATCAGACAGAGAAAGCGGATCGGGACATTGAATTCGAGAGAATCGCTCTTGCCGAGGAACTCGATCGTAAGATCACAGCCTGTAAGACCGCTGACGAGTTCTATAAAATAGGGAAAAAGGCGCAGCGACTGGCCGCGTTGTCGAGGCGATTGCTCCGGCGACCACCCTTCGATCCACAATCATCGCACATGAGTGCAATCGTCCGCCCTGTCATCGAGGCGACGCAGCATCACTCCTCCAGCGGGGAGAAGAGCTCGTCGTAATCGTAGTGTTTCGAGCTGTCCACTTCCGAATAGAACAGCGGGTTGGCGTCGATGTCGAAACGCATGTTGTGCCGCAGCACCTCGCCCATGGGCCCTGGAGGGGTATATCCCTTCGATAGGACCAAAGCCAGCAGCAGAAGCAGAGCGAGGCCGATCACGAATCGTATCCAGTCGTAGATCCGCTTGTTGCTCACAAACACATTACACCTCACACCTCAAATGATGGACCAAGAGCTAAAAGCCAGGTAAGCCGCGATCAGGGTGAGCACGAGGTTGAAGGACTGGCCTACGACATACAGGATGATCGGTTTTCCACCCACGAGCTGCTTGGCGAGGTCCCGAAAGTTGGACTCGAGCCCGATCGACACGAAAGCCAGGCAAAAGAGCCAGCCACGCACCGATTTGGTGCCCGCCTTGAGGATGTCGTTTTCCACGACCTTGTCACCCATGAGGGGCACCAGGACGAAGGAGAACAGCAGGGAAGCGGCCACAAAACCGATCACGAACTTGGGCAGCCGGTACCAGATTTCCATGGGTGAGGGTTTGACGTCTGCCTTGCGGTCCACCCGCGTGACCCAGAAGACGGCCACCAGGAAGGCCAGCAGCCCGATGAGCACGTTTTGAATCATCTTGACCACCGCAGCGATCCGCTCCGGCTCGGCACCGAGCATCGATCCTGCGGCCACCACCGCGCCGGTGGAGTCGATGGTCCCTCCCATCCACGCGCCGCCGACATTAAAATCCATGCCGACGGCTTTGATGCACATGGGCATGAAGATCATCATGAGCACCGTGAAGATGAGGGTCATGCCCACGGCCAGGGTCAACTCCTCCTTCTTGGCTTTGCAGGCCGCGGCCGTGGCAATGGCCGCCGACACGCCGCACACCGAAGTCGCCGCAGCGATGATGATGACCAGGGTCTTCTGTGTCATCTTGAGGATCCGCGTGCCGAAGAGGTACATGAAGAAAATCACCGTCGGCGTGACCATCCAGGCCACGAAGAGGCCCTTGGCGCCGAGCTGCAGGATCTTGTTGAAGAGGATCTCCGCGCCGAGCAGCACGAGCCCGGTCTTGATGAACATCTCGGTTTTGGCGCCGGCAAGCAACCACTTGGGTGTACCGATGGTGTTGGAGATGATCAAGCCCAGCAGCAATGCCCAGAAGGCGTAACTGAGCCCGTATGTCTTGATGGTTTCGTGATGGGCAAAAACATAAGCGACGATGGCCAGCAAAAAAATGAGGGCAAAACCTGAGAGGTACTTCCAGGGATCATCGCCCATACATTTGATGCCACTGGCGGTCAGCAGCCCCAGCGTAACGAACAGCAGGAAGAGCTTGAGGAAGTTGCTCTCGCCGCGCACCGGCATCGTGTCATAGAGCGAATCGATCGCCTGCCGGAAGGCCGGATCGACGGAAAGGGTTTTCAGGGTTTCTCTCCGGTCGGCCGACATCGATCCCTTGAAAACGAGCTCCTTTCGATCCTCATCGTATTTGAGGTTTTTGGCCAGGGTCCGCTGAAGATCACAGTCCGGTGGTAGGATATCCAACGGCGTACCTCGCGTGGTGCTGAAAAAGAGCTCGTCTACGGGGTGATCGAACCATTCTCCGATCTTGGGCGCTTTTCCGGCACCGCCCCAGATGGCAAAGGCGATCATGATCAATCCGAACCAGACCGCCCACCAGTCCTCGGTCTTCCACAGCTCCGCAAGACCCCGCTTCTCGCTCAAGGATTGTCCTCCCAAGAAGGTGCTACATCCGGCTGCTCCGATGCAGCAAGACGCCGCACCGTAAGGTTTTCGACCATACCAACCCTTCCACGAGGCGTCAAGAATGGACGTCGATCGGCGAGGAGGACAGCAGGGACAGGCGAGCAATCGCATGGTGCTGAGATCGAGACGGTGCAGCGCCGCCCTCCCTGAACCGATCGGGCAAGCATCACTTCCTGCGTCACTCCATCATCGACTCGGCCATCATGGGAGACGAGTCCGGCGATCGCGCTGCGCTAACCGTGCGATCGCCATCACCGATCCGTAGCCCGACAGTGATGGAGGGCGGGTCTGGCGGGCGATTGTCAGTTGCCGATCGATTGCTCTCTCCACCCTTCAATTCAATAGACCCCATCCCCCATCCTTGGTTAAATAGCGGCGGATTCATTCCCATGGCGGTGTAGAGGGAGCATAAGCATGACACGTATTGTCCAGTGGCTGCACATCTCGGACCTCCATCTCGGGTGCGAGGGGCGGGGGCTCTGGTGGCAGACGGAGAACGACTTCGAGCGCAGTGTGCGTGAGGTCGTGAGGGAGATCGGGACGCCCGATTTCATCTTTCTCACCGGGGATATGACCAACAGTGGCACAGAAGATCAGTTTAAGCTCGTAGACGGCTTTCTCGACAAGCTGCTTAACTGGATCGCCGAATCTGTGCTGCCAAACAAGCAGGCCGATCCGGTTCTGCTGGCTGTTCCAGGTAACCACGATTTCGTCAGGCCTGAGCTTGATGGACCCGACGCCCTTCGTTACCAGGCGCTCGACAGCTACGAGGAAGACCGAGATAATCCCTACGCCAAAATACTAGCGAAATCTTTATGGACGGGAAAGCCCGCAAAAAAGCACCAAGCGACCAAAACCATCTTTGATCCGTTGTTCGGCAACTATCAGCATTGGTTCGAGAAGCGTATCAAGTCACAGCTCGAAGACCGTGCCCAGCACGTCCACTTCTCCCATTTTCCTTGCGATTTCGCCGCAGAGTTCGACGTCGATGGATCCAACCTGGCGGTCGTGGGCCTCAACTCCGCCTGGCTCCAGTACAAAGCCGGTGATTTCGAAAGGAAGCTCACCGTCCCCATGGAGCAGTTCCATGCCGCTCTGGGGCTCGGTGGTGTCGAAAACCCGCTCCAGCTCTTCGATCGCAACGAAAGAGCCCTACTTATCATGCACCACCCACCCACCTGGTTTTCAATCAGAGCGCGTCAATCTTTCAACGAGGACGTCTACACTCCAGAGCGGTTCTCCCTCTGCTTGTTCGGTCATCAACACGAAGGGCGGGCCGAGTCGGTCCTCATGTCAGGCGGTCGACCGCGATACTATTTCCAGGCGCCCTCATTGTTTGGTGTTGAGCACTATGGAACGTCGCGCGAAAGGCGCAGCATGGGGTATGCCTGGGGGCAAGTGACCGTCGATGGAGTCGTCCGAGTCAGGCCCCTCATGCGAGTCAGTCAAGGCGACGCACCCTCTTTCGGGGATGATCCGTCCTTTGCAGAAAAAGACGAAAACGGCTATGTTCATATTGCGCCAGTTGGTCCTATCACGCCCGTTTATTTCGACTCCGCCGATCTCAAAGGCTACCTCGAAGACTTGCAAGCGGAGACGGGCTTCGTCAAGATCAGCGGCATCGGCTCAGGCGCCGGCAAGGTCAAGTCTGCCTCGCGCTATCCTATCGAACACCTCTATACACCGCTGCGCAGCCGTATCGCGATGAGCGAAGTTCAGAACTCCTGACACGCCTTTTTAGGCTTGATGCAATCGACGATTCGTGAAGGTTCCGCCCCAGAACCTCGACATGGTGAGAGTCCGAAGATTTTCGAAATAGTGCTTTAATACTTCCG
>Ga0190284_1000152_pt1 | contig 51781 bp, 71 predicted proteins | sample 48691812_MG_FD_161668 | JGI IMG/M metagenome (GOLD analysis project Ga0190284, IMG submission 161668) | Hydrothermal vent microbial mat bacterial communities from Southern Trench, Guaymas Basin, Mexico - 4869-18-1-2_MG | ecosystem: Environmental > Aquatic > Marine > Hydrothermal vents >...
CTTGCTGACTCATATACCAATAGTCTTAAAGCTAACATTATATATGGCTTTATACCGGCAAAAGTATATCCAGATAAAACCTTAACAGTTGCAACTATCGTAACGGTTATGAATGTGGGATCAACTACTCGGACATCAATACTCTCTAATATAGTCCTATCAATTAAATACGTTTGTAAGTTACTTTTTAAAGTAGCCCCAGGAGTGCCCCCGCCTGTCGGTACTATTGGTACTTTTGCACTTAATACTCCATAAGCATTTTTTATAACTGTCACTTTTGAAATACCACCATATGCTAGTGCTAACGCTTCGCCATCTGCACTTGTTACAAATCTATCTCTGGCTTTTAATAACAATGGTGCTAATTCTTTAGCTGTGTCTAAATCTTCAACGTTAGATGCTCCTGTGAATGTAGTTGCATTTGAAACACCAACTACATCAGAATCCGAGCCGGCATAAACATTGATACGATTTAATATAGATACATTTGCATCTAATCCGCCACCCACTGCAAAATCAGCTTCAATTTCAAAGTTGCCTGGAATTTCTCCATACGTCCCATCGCCAAACATTATTTTGGCTGAATTATCTAAAGTATTATTTCTTAATAAATAATGGGTATCAATTGAAGTTGAATCCACCAGCGTATCCATTCGTGTCCACGGTACACTATTTATCGTGATTGATAATGTTTCTTTTAAAACACTTAAATCATTTAAATCAAATTTCTGCCATGCAGTTGATCCATCACTTTCTCCCAACGCTGCGGTGTCTCTTGTTTCTTGTTGATATGCTGTCACTTGCACACTATATAAGCTAATTGTATGAGTGCCTGAACCATCATCCGTCAAAGTAATTTCAGCCCCATTATAGGCATTTACTATATTATTCGCTAATCTTATTTCAGTATCAGAAATTTTAATTACATAATAATCTGTCCCCGTTTGGAGAGGATCGGGCAAAGTTCCAGTTGTTGAAACTCTTACTTTTTCACCTGTCATATATACACGGGCAACATCTAAATTATTGTCAGCTGCAAAATTTGTTGTAAAAGTTTCACTTGTAGAAGCAGCAATAACTTGACTTCTGGCCTCAAACTTCTTTGATGAAATATCAGTTGTGCCTTCAGATCGTGCTGCAAGGTCTGCTAACAATATTGTTTTAGGAAAAGCCACCGTATCAGGATTTAAATAAAATAATAATGTCCCGTTTGATGTAGTTTGTCCGGCTAAATAGTAATCTAACAATGCGCATAAATCGGCTACACTTTGTCGAGTGAAAGCCGTTCTTAAGAATGATTGATTGGCAATTGCATTTTCATACATGCTTAACACATCGCCCAATCCTGCAATAAGTCTTTTAAACCAGTTCGGTTTATCAGCAAGCTCTACATCGGTGTTAATGTCATTTAGTATAGTATTATATGTTCTACTTGTATATGAAATTGGATTGCTCATTTTTCCCTCTCTCTATCCTAGTGTAAAAATATTATTTCGGGGAGTTTCATAATCCCCATATAAGAAATATAAAACATTAACGTCTAACTCTTCTCCCCTAGCAGAAAATCCAATACTATTTTGACTAACTGCTATACGGCGATCTATTGTATTGTCTGCCCCATTTGTAACTAAAGAGTTTCTATATGCAACTGCATTAGCAATCTCAAAGCGCCCTAAAACTTGTAATTCAATTGTGTTTGGTCTATTCTCATAATCACTTATTCCGGCAGATTCTCGCCTATCATAAAATAATGATCTTTTAGGTTGTAATAATAATTGAAATAAATCAAATCTGCTTTCATCATCTAGGCTATTTTTTCCATAATAGAAAAATCCTAAATTAAAATCAGCTATATTTTTTATTGCATCTGCCATTTCACTTCCCCTTTATAACAGTACTTAATATATTTGTAGGCTGTACTCCTACAGGCAACGGTGCTGCTGTTGGTATCGGACCACCTGGACCTGGATTATATAAATGCGTATGAGCGTTAAACACCGTTGTTATAAAATTATTTAACCAAGTTAAAAAAGCGTCTCCCAAAACATAAGACTCCGTACCATTTAATATCATTACTGTCCCATTTTGACCGTCTATTTTAATATTATCGGGATCGCTAAATAATTGCAACAACTTTGTGGCTGAATCATATTTAATAACTTGATCTTTATTTTCAGGATCTTCAAACAAAACATGTTCAGTTACTATTCCGGTATAATTTTTAGGAATATTCTCAATAATTTCACTTGCTGGAAACAAATAAACTGGCTTTTCCCTTTCTCCATTTATAAAATATATTTCTGCATAACTTCCAATTGCAGGAATAGATATTCCATTGCCTTGTCTTGCGTTACACCACAAAGCTAAATCTGGGGTGTCCATTCCAAGCTCTGGTATTGTAATCTTTACTCTTCCCTTTTTAAGAATATCTTCATTTTCAACAACCTTTCCAATATAGTGTCGCATGAAGATTGTTTCATCTTGAATAATTTCTTTAATCATTCCGTATATGTCATCATTTATTGGACTGCTCATATCAGCGAGCCTCCTGTTAACGAAAACGAATCCATGATGTCCAAGTCAATTTTATATCCGTTTTGATCTATGTTGTGCGTTACTTTTCTTGCATAGAAATTTGAAACATGAGTTGCCGAACTTTTTGGAGTAAACCATGTAGGGAAACCTTTGCCAAAAAATACTTTTAATGGAGCACTTAATAATGGATTGCCTAATATTTTTGCGTTCATACTATAGCCTAAACCTTGCGGGGCTGTTTTTATTTCTATAGGATCAAAAGCCCACGCCACTTCCTCGAAGTCCGCCACGTTCAACCAGTCTTGCATTTGCTTAAACTTTTCGCTAAAACTGTCCGTCTTGTCTAGTCTCTCTCTAATCCGTTCTGGTCGCAAAGTATATGCTTGCACTTTATCGCCTTTTGTAACATATCTGATAGTTGTCATTTTACCATCTGCCCCCATAACAAGACGGGCGTTATCTCCAGTTCCATTTTGTCCTTGATGGTTTTTCCATTTATATTCAATTACATTTGCAACACCTTCTTTCCATTCTAAATACATGGAATCCCCACCAAGTGCACCACTTAATAAAAATGGCAACTGTACCGATCCAATTTGTGAGGGAGAAATAAAAACTGCACTTAAATTTCCAGCACCATCTGTACTAATTCTAAAAACTGCCCTCCATTCATAAGCCATTTTTAATAAAAATCTATAATTAGTTTCCCTCTGTAAAATTTGCGTATCTTGATCTAATAATTCAGTTTGACGTGTAAAGTTTACCATAGTGGTTACACAACCAAGTTCTAACAATAATTGACCAATTAAAGCTCCCTTAGTAATTCCTGTATGAATACGATGTTCCTTTTTGGCCAACCATTCTTTGCCATAAAAATTACATGTGAATGAAACAGTACCATTTGCGCTTGCGCTGCCAGTAGGGTTTTGAATATAGGCTGTAATTCCCTCTCTAACACTACTACCAATTACTTGTGTTGGATTTTCTTTTTGCATTAACAAGGCATTTGTAGACAAATCACTATCCATATATCCAAAACGAATATTTAGTTTTGCACCAACCCGCAAAACTTTTGAATAATAATTGTCGGGATCATTGACTTGTATTGACCCAGTATTATATTTATAAAGTTCTTCTTCATACGTAAAGGACATAATATCCTCTGTCAAAACACGACCAGCTTTAATATCTGGACTGTCAATTTCAAAAAAAGAACTATCTTGATTATATAATCCGGCAATCATAATGGAATATCCAATTTATTTAATTCTTCTAAATTAAAATCCGCTTCAAATAATTTAATAATATTATTGTCTACAATTTTAAAACTCTCCCCCTCTCCTTCATTGCCATAAATATCTTGTCTTGATGCAATTTCATCTATTTCATCACCATTTTTTAAATTAATTTTTACAAAAGTTTGATAATCTGGATATTCTCTCATGTCCTTAATAGTTGTTGCTATTCCGTTTATATCTGTAAAAATTATAGAATCTATTGCTTCATATCTCATTGATTAACTCCTAATAAGCTTTTTGACCAATTCTCTGACTTTGTATAATATCATATGCATTCGTTACCATCCCTGTAAGACTTGCAAGCTTTCTGAAAACTTCTTCTGCTTTATATAATATACTTGTTTCGTCTAACCACAATTCCATTTCTATAACTGTATGTTGTGGTTGCCCCATTTGATTAGTCCATCCTTCCGTATGTGTAAAATCACATTTCTTTACCCAATATATGAGGGGGATGGACCCTGAACCCCAATAATATAAAACTTTAGGGTTTGGGGTGAATTGGTTGGAAAATATATTTGTTAGGCCAACCGCCCTATTACGCAAATTATCAAATTGTTTTAATAATAAAACATCCCCAACTGTATTGTTGCGTTTAATAATCGGCAATGAAAAAGATATTTTTCTATTCCCGCCACCTCCGTATGTGATAGGCTGGAAATTTTGACCTGGGATTGGAGTTTCTGCTAAAACAATATCCTTTGAATCCTTAATATTTCCTGGAATTGTAACACTAGTAATTAACTGTTTATTATCAATATCAAAAATGAACCACGGCATGTTATAAGCAAACTTAGGTATATTAAAATTCATTATTTGCCTCCACTTCTAAAACGTGCTTCTTGCAAAGAATCTCTTAAATGACTTTTAACGGCCTTAGCTATATCTTTAGGCGCGTTACTTTCATTTATATTTATTGTTATTGGAGCATTTACTTTTGTTTCTGCCTTATTGTGTGTCACATTGTTAGTTCTTTTTATAGAACCTTTCGTAATATTTGTAACATTTTTCCTATTCTGGTTTTTAGTAACATTAGTAACATTATTTCTGTTCTGATTGTTAGTCACATTAGTAATATTATTTTTAAGTGGTGTATTCTTTCTATTGTCAATTTGATTAACATTTTTTGTATTCTTTACAACATTATTTCTTAAAACTTGCGGTTGTTTTTTTTCTTCTTCTCTGTCTCCAACAAATAATTCTTTATATGCTGCACCTGTGCCTTTTATTGATTCCCATTGACGTTTACCAGTCTCGGCTGTTCTTTTAAGAAATTTTTGACTTTTAATAACACCTTCACGTTCTAATCGAACAACTTCTTTCATGTCTCCAGCTCTCCAAGCCTTGAACTGTGCAAATCTTGTTTGTAATCCTTCGATTGCAGTTGCGATCCCATCAATTGCAACTTTTACCGCACGTAAAACTCCCCCCACTAATGTGCCGATTGTACTGCCTAATGCGCTAAATAATCCCCTCAAACTTCCCACTTTGTCTCCCAATAATCCTAAAGACTCTCCAATACGTTTTAAAGATTCCCACATATCATTTAATTCAGGTGATAATTCACCTAGTCCATCCATGAATCCACCAATAAACGCTTTTACATTTTCAAGTGCACTCACGAATAAATCAGCAATAAAATCAAATACTGGTTCTAGCATTGCCATTATAAATTGGCCAATCGCTGCTAATTTAAATAATGCAATATTAACTAAATCCGACATAGACCGAACGGTCTTCCCGAAAACCCTTTCTATTCCGGAAGTTATACGATCCCATAATCTTTTTAATAAACTAAATACACTCTTAACAAGAGAGACAACCGTTCTAAATATATTAGCTAAAACGTTACCCCATCGTAAAAACATTGCTCTATTATCTCTTACCCAACTTAACATGGATTGTAGCATCGGCATTAGTTCTTTCCGTAAAGGCCAGAGTAAGTTTCTTGAAAAGATATCCCCAGCAATAGAAAAAGCTCTGCCTAGTTCAGGGATTTGACTAAAGGCTTTTCTTATAGCACCACCAGCGATAGCAATAGGCGCAAGAGTTTTGACTAGGCTCATTGCAGACATTCCAATTTTTTGGATTTTCTGATCGCCGGTTTTTCCCATTTGACTAAAATTTTGATTTAATTTTCCAATACCATTACCAATAGTATCAAGACCTTTCATAAACATCGCTGGATTGAGAGTTAATGTTAAATCTTCCATGTTGGCCTCCTCTACTTTTTTTCCTTTTCAGTCAAATTTTCTTGTACTATTATCGCTTCTTTTAACCAGATTTCATATTCGTCAAAAGGCATACCATCCAATTCTTTTTTGTTAATACCGCCTTTTGTGTAATACATAATCAAAAAACTTTCTTTAATAAAATTCTCTTTTGTAAAATCTATAAACTTAATGGCTTCCAGTAACCAAGTTACCTCGTGACTTCGCCCTCCAATATAACCATCAAAAACGTTTACTGGAGAGCGAAATCGAAAAAATTTGAGGTATTGATAAAAGGTCGCCAGACCTTCCCACATCCTAAACAAGTTTTGTCTAATCTTGCATCAACTCCATACTTATTTATTATCTCTTTAATTCTTCCAATATCTTTTTTTACTTCTGTTGTGTTGTTAAACAATTGAACACCAAAAGTCCTACGCCAAGAATCATCAACATCAACTCCATTAACTTTAATGATTGCATTTGCAAAAGCATGATATTGTAGTTTTGTTAAGTTTTTGTCACTAACAATTGCATGAGCTTTTACATAATGTTCTATTGTTGGGTATGTCATTGTTATATTTTGCACTTGTTCTTCATTTTGTGCAGAAATAATTGTAACTGGTTTAGTCATCTCGATATCAAATTCAAGCTCATTTACATCGTCCATAAAATTGACTTGTAGACTTTTGATACTATCTCTTGTATCAATTACAATCCCATCATTTTTTGTTATTTCGTTAATAATCTTTTCGCCACATCTCGGACATGGATAAACACCTTCAACAAGATCTTCATCATCAAAATAATCAACCATAATTTCTTGTGATAGATAATCGATAGTCTTATTACTCATTTTCCCTAATGCACTTTTTATTGCCACCATGTCGACAATTTCTTTTTCTTCTCCAGTTATGCGCATTGTACAACCGGCAATAAAATTTCTATTTGCTATAAGAAAGTTAGTCCGCTGGACCTCTTCTTGTGTATCAGAGATTACTCTCCCCGATGGTTTTTTTAATTCAATTTCTTTAAAAACCGCCTCATTCAGTTTCAAAAGTACTGGCAACCGTTTTATCATATTTCCTCCTACACTGGTATTATATCATGTATTAAAATAACTACTGCTATACTCGCAAAGTTTGGACTTTCTGCATTATATTCTGGTGCAGTTTTCGACAAAACCTCACATTGTGTGTAAGTTTTTCTGTCAAACTCCATTCCGTGTGCATCTGTCCTTACAATAGTCATATCTTTAGTTTCATTATTAGTAAAAAAGTCTTCAAAAAACCTTAATGTATTAGTTCCACGTTCTAACTTATATGTTAATGTTATTTGCGGTTGTTTGGTTATACCGCTTTGGACATCACGTATAACATTAAATCCTGGCACTTCTACCGATCTTTTCTCCTCTACTATTTCACTCACATTTACAAGACCGGGAATTTCTGTCCGGTCAAAGTAAACTTGCTTTTTTTCAACCATTTCATTCACTTGCAAGATAAACCTCCTTACTTTTTTATTATTTTATTTGTTTTATCCTAACAACATAAGACCCACACCGATTTTAATTGATCCTGCTGGCGCAGGGTAACTGAACCATGATGAAATATTTCGTTCTCCTGCCTCAATACTTGCTTGTGGATTATTTATTAAATCCGCTTGCACTTGAAAGTGGTCACTCGGTTCTGTTCCTGTTCCCGTATCGGGATCGATTGTTTGTCCGAATGTTTCACCTGCCGGTACGTTTCCAGTACTACCAGTTAACCACAATGAATAAAAGAAAGCCACTACTGCATCCCTACTCCCTTGTATTCTAGCAAAATTGTTAGGCTCATTTACCGTGTCCCTTAGAGAATCAATGATTGAGATTTTTATAAACTCTCTCATTAAAATTCCATTTGCAAATTGAAACTCTTTTGTTGTTGAAGGTGTATAAAAACTTTTAACAATTATTCCGCTTCCAGTTACTTCCTGTATAACATTAACACCAGCCTCGCAAACATCCGTCCGATCTAAATCATTTAATATTTGATCACCTTTAATTCCTGTTATACCAAAAAGTGGCAATGTTGTTACTGCTGGAATATAATGTATTCCTAGTGTACCAATTGATCTAATCCATAGACCCATAACATGACCAACGTTTGGAATAGTTCTTTTAGGAGCAGTTGGCGACGTTGCGAAAGGATCGGTTTTCTTTAACCAATTTGCAATAATAACACCTAACACGTCATCACTTCGTTGAAATTTATTACCTATCGTTATCAATTGACTTTTTGTTTGGTCTTCTGAAATATTATAGATAACCTTTGGAGTATCGTTTCTACTTCGGCAATATGTTTCAATTGCTTTCTGAATTGCTTCATCTGTAGTCTCTGGATTACAAATCATTCTGATTGGATCATCATTAAACAATTGTAAATCAAAATCCCAATTTGCTGTTGTTGTTGGACTTGTACCATTTGCGCCTGATGCCAAATATGTAACAGTTGAAACAGCTGCAGGTAATCTAGTTGCCAACGCAGTAGCAGGAGCCAAGTCTGTAACTTTTAAATATTTAGAAGTTGCAAAAACATTATCTACAAAATAATCAGTAACATCACTTTCAGTTGTACACCAGACTTTACCATTCTCTACATCCACTTCTTCTACAATTCCAGTTGTAGACTTTCTCCATGTTTTGAGCTGAAAACTCGGTAGTGTAACAACATCTCCAATTTCCATATTTGCTGCTCCATCAAATGCGCCTGTAAAAGAAACACGCCTTGCGCTTTCATCAATTGCTGTAATCGTGTGATGAACAGTTGCGCCACCGCCTCCAGTTGCCACAACCTTGATGTAGTCTCCTACACTTATACCCGCAACACTATCAAGATCAACAAAACTGTCTGATGCAGTGTTAGCAACTCGACCAGCTGTGTTAAACCTACTACCTTGTACTATTGTATATCCCGTATTGTTTCCGTATGTAGAAAAGTCTAGTTCTTCTTCATAAGCAGAATCCAACTGTAAAACATCTGCTGCACTTCCGTCTACTGCGTTTACAGTTGCGGCTACTGCATCATACGCAGCTCCATCGTTTCCCACATGTCCTTTTACAAATAGTTTAGCATCTACACCAACAACATTGTCAAAAAATCCCTGTGCCGCATCCCAACCATAGTACGTAGAAATTGTATTACTACCATATATCTGTCTTAACTCCTCTGTGTTTCTCACAACAAAAGTTTTCTTATATCGTCTTTCAAAAAAACCAACTAATCCACCAATCAAAAAATCTGATGGCTCAACCGTTTTAGATTTTTTAGTTGGTAAATTTTCTCCATAAATTCCTTGTCGTCTTAATCCCGCCATATTATTTCACCTCTTTAATAATAAAGTTTTTAGCAATATTTACTGTAAAATCTGCATGTTCTGTGATTGCTTTTGGAAGTTTAATTGTTTGTCTTCCTTCAAATCTAATTAGTTGTCGATTAACATGTAGCTCAAAAGTTCTATTTTCTCTAAAAGTCAAAAGAACTTCAACACTTTGTTTAAAAGTTTTCTTTTCTTTTCCAACTTTTAATTCATCTTTACTTTTTGATTGCTCAAATTTTTCACCCATCTTATAAGCCTCCTTATATTATTGTTGCCTCAAAATTTATTGTTGTTGTCTTTGGTATTCTTGATCTTTCATATAATTCTTCTCTTATAATTATCGTCGTTGGGTATTGTATTTTTGGCATTATATCAAATGCCTCTGTCGGATACAATTCTGTTGGCGGTGTATCAAATTCAATATTTGCCTTGCGTCCATTTACCCAAATTGTTCTTTGTCCGATAACAGTACGCACAATGTTTGATAATTCTCCCAATAATTCCCACTCTTCTTTTGCCTCGCAATCAATCAAAAATGACCATTGTAAATATTGACCAACCCTTCTTTCTCCGAAAGTATCATCTGTCTTAACGGTATCTATAATATTATCAAATTCAGTAGCTAAAAATAACCTCTCTGGTGCAAAACCCCATAAAGTTATTGACGGCAACGATATTTCTCTTTGTGTTGTTCCAAAATGAATAGGATAATATAAATATACATCTGCATTTGTATAATCATTAAGCAGAATACTTCCATCATATAAATCAGAAAAATAAAATTGATTACCGTCTTTCCTATCTACGTGATGAATTTCTGAATTAACTCCGTCATCTATCTTAATGGTGGTGTATCTATCAAGAAAAGGAACGCTAGCGCCAAAATTAATATTGTCATCTCCAATAGTTCCATTTATTAACCCCACATTTTTTAGTGTTGTATTTTGGTCAATATGATATTCTAGTTGTTCTTTAATCCCTATATATACGTCTAATGGCAATACAGTAGTAAATGCTACACAATAAGATAATATTATGTAGTCCAAACCTGCTTGTAATGCAGTAATTCGTATTCTATCTATCGTTGTTACATCAGAGATATCTATTGTAACATAAAAAAAATCATCAAATGCTTTTAAATAATATTCTTTTCCCACACCCAAATCAATTTTATATAAATAATCAGTTGTCTTTTGATAATCCTTTTTGCCTTTCTTAAAAGAAGTTATCCAAAAAGTTAATTCATCATAATCTGTAACATCCGTCCCATAAGTTTTTTCGATATAAGCATCAGCAGCATTAAATGAAAATATAACAGAAGCAAGATTATTGCCTGCAATATAATTAGATACAGAATTTAATCCATGAACAGTTGCCCCATTAATCCCTGACCAACCTGTTACCTCAGTTATATTGTCAATTACACTTTTCATTTTTCCCTTTTCTCGTAATCCTGTAAAACTTTCAATTTCTTTTTACTACCAGTATTGATAAATTCTCTTATTGCTGCCTTAACCTCTAAAGATGTTTCTTTTTGGCTTTTCTTTCTCTGACCTAACCATCTTTTATATGCTATTAAAAAAGCCGGTCTAGGCGGTATTCTTATTAAACTTGCCTTTCCATTTTTTGTCTTTTTCTTTATCAAAGCACCATGCTCATGTATCATAAATAAATCTTTTAATGTCACATTACCTGAATGATGTTTTCGTGTACTAGGCCTTAATTTCCACCCATTTTTAACTTTTGCAATTAATAGCATATTTGCGTAACTTCTATCACCTTCCGTGTCTCCTGCTCCATATAAAGGTGACTTTGCTTTTGGATATCCTTTTGCCTTTTTTGATCTTATTGTGCTTTCTGCTAAAGCATCCAATCCTAATCTATTATCTTTAATCCCATCATGGAATATTTTTTTCATTCCGAGTAAATCTTTTTTTGTCGCTCCTGATACAACACTTTTTAATAATTTAGGCAATCTCTTAATTCTCATTTGTTTTGCTTTATATGAATTAGAAAATTTCGCCTTTATTGTCATTTTTTAAACAATCCTAAAACAATATTTAAATAATAATGGCTAAACATATTTATTTGATTTTTATGACTAATCGTATATGTTTCTCCATTCAAAATTATTTCCCATCGTGTATTATCAACTGATTTATAATCTAAACTATTGTCTGTCCAATCTTTAATGGCCGTTACAACTAAAACGTCAACGTTTTCTTTTATTCCTGCTTCTTCTAATTGATCTTTTGTCGGACTAAACGTAACAGGATAGGCATGCCATGTATAATTTGTTGTTGTTCTTTTTTTTATCGCCCCGTAAATATCTCTTTCAACATTTGCTTCATTTGTAGTTTGTACAATTATATCATTACCACGTTCATCAATGATATCTTTTGCGTCTTGTATTGCATTTTGAGCTTCAAGTTCAACACCAATTGGAATTGTCATATATTACCTACCACACTAGTCATATATTGTTTTAATATAGCCATAGCTTGTCTTGTCAAATCATTTCTAATATCCTGATATTTTCCACGTGATCCATAACTCCGGCCAAAACCTTCTACATTAAGAGATCCTCCACCCGTTCTAGCACCAATAAATCCAAGTATTTGTTCAGCACTCAAATAAATGATAGCTTCTTTAATATCAGCAGGAGCAGAAGTATATCCAACTTTATAAGTTACTTTTATATTTCTTTCGCCTTTAGCAAAAACAGAATTATATCTACCTTCACTTATATTCTGTATTGACCTTAAAACACCTTCATCTGCAATAAGTTCAACACCTGTTATACCAATACTTGAATCAATATCACCACCAGTAACGTACTCTATTCTTATTAATTCATTTATATTTCTATTAGAAAGCACCAAAGTATTTCTTCCAGTTCCAGATACATATTCAGTTATTTCTTCTTCTGATTCTAAAGGTCTTCTTAAAATTTTTTCTACCCAAGGTTGTACAAAATTGTCAATACGTGCTTGTATCCAAGAATCTGATAATTGTGTATCTGTAACTTCATAACCTTCTAAAAATGATCTTACTTCAGATGCCGTTGCTATTGCCATAATAGTCCCCTATTTCAAAACTATTCCTTTATATTTAATTCCTGTCAAATCTCCATTCAAACTACCAAGAGTTTTTTCTGCATCAATCATTGTTATAATAATAAGTGCATTTTGAAGCTCCAATATAGCATTAGTCTGTTCTTCTTTGGTGCTAAACGAATTACCATGACAAATATTTTTTAATGTATTGAATAAAATATCCGCATGACTTCCATGCCATTCATTAAATTTATTTATAACAATTTCAGGAATTTCAGATTGCATCCATTCCATTTCATATTCTTTTGCACATTGCATCATCCCAGAAGTCCAAATCTCTTCAAAATCACTATCTGATATATATGTATATTTTGTACTTACTAATGATACCACATGTTTTGTATGATCATGCCATAATTGAAATTTAATATTGAGCATATCTTTAAATACTGCATCTCTTCCCTCACAATGTCCATGTCCTTTAGAATACAATTTTATAGATTTAAGTTTTACATTCTTATTATATAAAATTGTATTGAAAAAGGGATGATTTAAAGGATTAGCAACTTTTATTTTTTTTATTTTTCCATAAAAATATTGAAATGCTAAAAATACAGCAATAGCACCTACACCCATTAATCCCGTTTGGCTTATCCACTTTATTATTTCCATCTTTAATCTATCTCCTATAAAAACCATTTCCCTGAAGGAACTAATCTAAAATCTTTATAAAGTATGGGTGAATCATAATCCCTGACCCGACCCTTTACTGCATTTCCATATCCATTTGCTGTTTGAAATATGACCGTTCCTATTGGTCTCATTTCTGGACTAAGCAAACCTTCCATATCTAAACTTGTGATTTCTGTATCTGCACCATCTCTGGCATTTCCTACAGTTCCATATTGATTCTGACCTTGTATAGCTATTATCTTATTTGTCTCACTGTTCCATGCAAATACATGACATAAAACAAAATTTAAATTTGAGATTTCCGTTTGTGATCCACTATCATTATATGCTAAACGTCCAGTTCCAGTAGTCAACACTGAAAATCCAGAATTTGTAGTCCAAGTCCAATCGGACCCTGACTTATACCATATTTCTAATCCTACAGTTGAAGCTACAGTGGGTGTGGTAATTGAAATATCTTCATCAAAAACCAACCCAGAATCTACAGAAAATTGAGCATGTGTATCTAAAGCTCCGGAACTAATTACAAAATTATTTAAAGCTAGCCCATTTGCATATGCTAAATTTTTACTTAAATGTAAGTACAGATGAGTGTTTCCATCCATTGTACACCCATGTCTCTCTTCAAAAAGTTTTCCTAAGCTAGTTGTAGAATTCCAATAAACATATGAAACTAATATCTTATTTAGGTATATGTCTTCTAACTGAGAATTTGTTGGTTGATTTATAGAACTCAATGTTCCATTATCATAATAAATTACCCACATCCCTAATGTGTCTGTAAGTTGTATTGATTCTGCACCTGTCTTTGTATACTTTTTAGATTTTTGATAAAATGAAAAACTAATTCCTACTGGCGTTATTGTAAAAGTTCTATCTGGAGTACTATCTGACCAACTTATAGTAGATTCAGTTATATCAATAAAACCTGTCGGCTCTCTTGTATCTTCAAAAGTTGTTTTGTTTTCATTTATAACACCTAACAAGGAACTATTATTGAAGTCTGAATCAACATTTGTATTATTAGAATCACCTAAAGAAATGGGGACTATTACGTCTGTATCTTTTAATCCCCCATTTCTAAGATTTATATTGTCTCCATTAGTTACCAGTTGAACATCAGAACTAACTTTCTGAACCAGTCCTATTTCTGCATTATTATCAGACATTATAATTGTTCTAGTGTTACTAGTAGTAATATTAGATGCATCAAAATCTATTACTTTAGTATTATCGTTCCAATCTAATATACTAGCTTCATCTGTCCTTGCTACAAAAACGTTATTGCTTAACCTATCCCATATAGTCCCATTTGATCTATATAATCCTCGACGTCTATTCCATAGGAATCCCGTACTTGTTAAGACTGCCCAATACCTACCTGTTTGACTAGATGCTGCAGGAAGTTCTGCGTAAGTGTTAACGGTTCCAGTTATCACACTGGCTCCAGTGCCTCCTGCATCACTCTCCCTTATCACACCTAATATTTTATCATACTTTATAGACATATTTTTTCCTTAATAAGTATAAGTTGTCCTATCATTCCATACTTTGTCAAATTCTACACTTCCATCAGCATAACGAATAGTTGTATTTACTCCATTGACAATAACTTTAATTATCTGCCATTTTGCTTCATTGTCTCCAGTTCCAATTAATGCCTTACCTATAAAAGTATTATTAGCATCTACTTCTTCTATATTTTGTATAAAATTCTCATTAACATGAATAAGACGACCAGCCGAATCAACTTGTGCCGGTACTGGTCGTCCTTGTGAATCATGCCCGAATATATTATCCGTACCCATGTATTATGCTCCGTTTGAATTATCCATTTCAAAAACTGAACCACCAGTCTTAGAATCGGATATGTCATTTGCTGCACTTTGTTCAAAAAAATTCCTTGCAAAAGTAATACTTCCTGCATTCATCGCAGCATCAATTACAATCGCATTAGTCATAGTTTCACCAGATTGTGATCCTGCACTAAACCAGTTATCTTGAACTATAGTATTATAATTTGCAGATTGTACCTGAATACCAACATTAGTTCCGACAAAATGATTATTGCGGATAATATTTCTTACAGGATTGCCTTCATTTCCTTCAAGGTATATTGCTGCTGTAGCTGCACCATAGAAAATATTACCTTCAATAGTATTTGCATTTCCACCATCAAATTCAATACAATACTGTACACCGTCTTGAGCTTGAGGTGAAAAAAAACAATTTTTTATTGTATTAAAACTACCTGCATAACCACCACCTGTATCATCAAAAAGAATTGATGAGTAAGAAGCTGAATGATTATAAAAAGATAATCCATCTATAAGATTATTTCCACCTTTGATTGTCAACAAATCCGCTGTAGCTGCTGCCACTGCTCCGGCTGTCCCTGATCCAAATAAAACAGTGTCTTCATTCAAACCATTCCCAATTATTGCGCAATCTGCTGCTGTAAGTTCAATTCCTGCTAATTCGATATAGAATCCAGGTGCCACAAATAAAGTTGCCCCTTTTCCATCTAAAGTATTAAGTTTTGCAATTCCTTCAGTAATTGTAGAAAATGCTGTGTCCCAACTTGTTCCATCTCCACCAAGTGAATTTGAATCTACATAATAATAATATTCTGGATTTCTTGTACTTGCTGCTCCAGCTCTTCTTATTTCAGTTCCAATTCTATGGACTTGATTGCCAGGACTTAAGTTGTTTATTGCGTCTTCAGTTGATTTTCTCATTCGGATTATCCTCCTCTATTTTATCCAATAATTCATATCCTCTTTTTATGAGGTGATCTACTAATTCTTTTTCACTAGTTTTTACAATTCCATTTTTACAATGTCTTTTGTATTTTTTATTTTCTATTTCTACTTCATCATCAAATTCCAAATATTTTTCTTTTGGGTTCTCTGGATGGAATAGGAAATATATAAATTTCCTCTCTACTTGTTTTTTTTCTTTGGGCTTTAAAAAGGAAGGGCTTAACTGTTGGCCCTTCTTTTCCTTTTCAAGCTTTTTATATTCTTCTTCGGTTAAAACTGGCATTAAGCAGTCCTGTAACCACGTTCCCAAACTGAAGTCTTTTCAAATGAAGGAGTTAATGCTGTATAAGATTTAATTAAAAAACTAATAAAGTCATCAGTTTCAGCTAAATCTTTTGTAGTAACTAATCCACCAAATGCACTACCACCTCTATTAGTGTAGGGAAGCTTTCCAAGTCCTTGAATTGGATCAAGATCCCAAAGATAAATAACTTCTGGTCTCACACCACCAGTTGCTACAAGAGGTCTATCATTCTGTAATCCAGTAGCTATTTCTGAACCTGCAGTCATTGAATGAACATAAAGGTAATCAGTTCCTGTTCCATTGTCTCCAGTAACAGCACCTTCACTATCATAAGTGAATGCTGAATAATATCTTACAAGTTTTGTATCTCCAGAAGTATCAGAAGCATAAATTTTATATGCTAAAGGAGAATCCTCGCCATCTGTAGTGTGAACTGCATCAAGATTAATTCTAATAGATTGTGTAGCTGTACCACCATTTACAACAACGGTTTCTTCATCACTTGCTTCTTGTTCTCCCTCATAAGTCATAGGGGCAACACGTATGTAATAAGTACCATCACTTAAAGCACCACCGGTAATTCCGTCAACATCAGTTACTGTTAATGTTGATGTAAGTTTCTCAATTGGACCACATGCTGTAGTCTCAATAATTGGAATATCACGATATGCATTTAATCGCCATCCACCGCCTACTTCAACTTGAGTAAGACCATCTCCACCAACTCCTTGATTAAGTCTTACATTAGTAAGTAAGGATGAAAATTTATCAAGCATTTCAGGAGTCATGCCAAATACACGTCTATGTTTAGCTCCACCTTTTCTATTAGATTTAGAAATCATAGAATCAAGTACTGATAAACTTGTTGGTACAGCTCCACCCTCTGCTTGATTATTTCTATTTGTAAGAATCATGTTATCAAGACCAGTAAATTCCCAAGTATTACCCAAGGCATTTCCATAAAGCATATAATAGATTAAATCAGAAACATGTGATTGTATATGATTCTCTATTTCATATGCTGCTGCATCAATATATTCTTCAGAAGTATCATTTAGAAAATTCGTTACTTTACCCTTACGTCTTACTATTTTAAGTTCAACAGTATGACGTGTTGTTTTTGAATTACTAGTACCAGTAGTAGCACTTTCACCCATAGCTCCCCCACGAGTGGGATTTTTAGTTTTTCTATTAAATTCATGTGTTTTTCCTGAAATTTTTTCAGCATTAGCTTCAAGTAATGCCAATTCTGGTGAAAGTCTAATAACCGTATCAGTAATTATTTTCTCAAGATTTTCAGGAATTAAAGCACCACCAACACCACTTGCTGTAGTAAGGGCCTTTGATATTAAATCCTGATTTTGATCCATGAATTTATTTAATTCTCTCATATTATTCATAATTTTTATTCTCCTTTATCCAAATCTTCTTGAATTTCTTTGTCCTAAAATACCAGTTAAGACTTGACGATCTTTTAAATTTTTACGTGCTATTTCCCCATTAGAAAGAAATTTGTTTTGTTCCTTTTGAATATTATCAGAAGACCCTAAAGCTTTTTTAATATGTTGAAGCATTTGCTCATTTTGCACATCTTGTCCAACTTGTGGATTACCAATTTGTGATTTTTGAGCTATTTCAAATTGCTTTGTAATTCCCATACCTTCAATTACACTAAAAAGAGCTTTTTGGACCTCCTGAATTTGTTCTTGATTTGATTTTTGAATACCGGCAACTTTGCCAATTTCTTCTAAAATCAATTGATTAGCAGACTTTTTCACTGCTTTTTTCTTTGTTTGAAGAGAAGCAAGTACGTTAAGTGCCTTAGCAACTTCATTTACATTCTCTTCAGTTAGTTCCGTTTGAACTTCTTCCATTCTCTCTACAGCATCATCCGATGCAGTAGCAGAATCAGAAGGTGTAGTAATAATACCTTTATTTACTGAATCTTCATCTTCTTCATCAATTTTTTCTTGTACTTCTTTGGGTGGAGCTTCATTCTCCGCCATCATTACTTCTTCTTCCATTGGAGCTTCTACTCCTCCGGACATTTGTACTAATTCACTAATTATAGACTGAATATTACTTAGAGCTGTTAGCTCTTCTGGTGATAATGCCTTGTTCACATTTTTTCCCATTACTTTTGTTCCTCCATTGATTTTCTTAATATTGTGATTTCTTTTAATAATGACTTATACATTTCCAATCTGGAGGATGTTTTAGTCTCTTTTGATTCACCTTCAGGTGTCTCTTTATCCGAAAAATCGCTTTCTCGAAAATAGTTATCTATAGAATCAACACTAAATACGGATTCAGATTTTATTACTAAATCCGACATGAGTTGTCCATATTCCTTGAATACAATATTTAATTCATCTTTTTTATTATTATTCTTCTTAACCATAATTTGCTCTATTGTTCTTTCAAGAGCATCCGTAAAGTCCCACTTATATTTATAATAAGCGTCATTAATATCTTTTTCTTTTACTTGAATCTGTAATGATTTTTGAAGTGATTGTGTTCTCTCTGGAGTTGTTTCTCCTAAAGCCTTCATAATTGCCGTTGCCACTGAATCTTGATAAGCTGGACGAGGTACTAACAATACACCATCTAAATCCACATCATCAATTGCTTTTCTTTCAAGTCCATTATTAAGGATTGCTGTATCTGGAATGAAACCTTCTACACTAAAACCTTTTTGTCTAGGATTTTTATAAGGGGGAAAACCATTTATTTGTTTCCAAATTGTATCAATTGTTTCTTTCTTTATCTGACCAACACCATCTTGTTCATCATAAAGTCTATATTCTGTATACCAATCTCCATTAGACAAAATCTCAGCTTTTGTTAAAATCCCTATATCTTCAGTTGCTTTTATTCCATGTACATCAGTATAAAGTAAAATATCCCCTGCATTGGCTTGCTTCATAAAAGAATCTATAGCCTTTTGAGTCATTCTTTCTCCATGGCCATCAATCTTTAAGCCTGAAGATGATCCACAAAGATACCTTCTTTTTTTATCTCCATCTAAAGCTTTTTCTAATGTGTGGTTTTTTTCATCGTATTGGTGAGGGTGAAAATGAAACTTTATTTGACGTTTATTCAATTCAACATTACTCATTACAAATTACCTTATTCAGTTAATATTACACCTTATAAATAAATTTGAAATTTCTTATAATACTGCCCTTTTATGTACTCTGGGGGGAGAAAATAAGTCTTATTTATCTTTTATTTTATTAGAGTTAACAGTCCTTCATCAATATATTTGCCCAATAATACTACCTTTTCAATTGGAAGGTTTTCTATATCAATTGCAATAACCCCTCTTTTAGATAATCCTAATTTCTTTTCACTTTCTTCAATCATTTCATGTAATTTTTCTAAACTATTCATTGTCTTTTATCTGATAATTTTTTATTTATTGTTACTTCCTTTTTTCAATATCTATTCTTTCTTCATCCTTATTAAAATCTGATATCTTATAATCATATAATTTTACAGCAGCTCCCAAATAAAACCATTCAAAATTACCTGGACAATTTTTATATCCACCTGACCACTTTCTTTTTTGTGCTCCATGTCCAATAATCCTTTTTATATTATATTTTTCCCCTATCTTACCAAAAAGAAGCTTCCATAATGCTATATATTGTTTTGTAGTATATTCTTCCTCATTATTTTTGCCTGAATTTATAAGCTCAATGCCTATTGTATGTTGATCTTGACTACCGCTTGAACTATGATAAACCCATCTATCAGGATTAATTATTTCATATATTTTTCCATTTTTATCAATTAAATAATGGAATAAAGCTATACCCCTTTTATATTGTTCCTCCCTTTCTCCAGAAAGCATCCATTTAATAAGTCCTTTCGCACTGTTTCCACCAGCTGTTCCATGTATAACTACAGTATTAATATCAGAAATTTCACGTTCAAATCCTTGATGATATTTTTCTCTTATTCTTTTTTCAATCTTAATATTCATTACCAATGTCCTTATTAAAGAATTGCTTCTTCAATTCCTTCATATCAGCCACTTTTCTTTGTATATATTCATCCTGTTTGCCAGCATTCCACTGGTTTACAGGGCGAAAATATCCTACTACCCTTGAATAACATTCTACTGGAACTTTTTTTGATGTATTATTTATACTCAATTTCATAATCCTCCCAAATTATTTGGCACCCACAACGTGAACAATAATCAAACCATTCAAATATTGCATTATCACAATGTCCACAAATATATACCTCTCCAATGGCATTACCATATATTTGATTTTTATCTTTTATTGGTGTTGCTACTAACATTATATAAAGGCCTTATATACGAAATATATAACTAGCCCAATCGTTGTTAAATAACAACTCCAAAATATTGCCTTTACTTTATTAGCGCCCATAAAATTACTCCTGAAATTAAACTTACTGAAAACGAACAGTAAAATATCACTTGTACTATTTGCCATATATACATTTTTTCGCACCTCTTATTGTCGAATATAGTACCCTTTTATTAAATTCTTTCCATGTTACTTCTTCTTCGTGCCAACTGAAATCATAATTTTTTCTATCCCATCCATCGGGATCAAGAATAATCATATTAAAATCACTATACCACTTTGCACTTGTTTTATATCCCTTCATTCTAACTCTGTACGGATAGCATTCATTGGGCAATCAAAACAAGCACCGCAACCTGTACACTTTTTTTTATCAACTATGAAGTTTTTATATCCAATTCTACCCAAATTATTTAAATCAACGCTGATTGCATCACTCGGACAAATTTCTGCACACTGTCCGCAAGAAATACACTGTGCTTGCATTATTTTTGCTATCATCCTTTCCTCTTTCTACTTACTATAATATCAAAATCACAATTACATCCAATAATTTGATCAATTGGAGCATTTGGATCATGGGGGTGAGACATAAGAGTTGTACCTACCCGCACTTGTTTTCCTTTTAATTGTTTATAACGTGGAACTTTAAACATTTCATTAAAAGGAACCACTTGACCATCAATCATTTTATGCCCTCTTCTAGGTTTTTTAGATAGCATTGTATTGTGAATCCATCTTTTTCGTGATTGTATTTCTGGATTTTCTTTTATTAATTGATCAGTATAAGAATTTTTTATTTCATTTATCGAACTACGAACTTCAGTTACTGCTATAGTATGAATATTTTTAGGCATACCAAGTTTTTTATCTCTTTTTACATAATTTTCAAATACTTGTTTAGTTTGTTTTTCAAATACTCCAATAAGTTTTGGATTTATACGACCAGCAGTTATACCTCTCCTTCTAATAAAAGAAGGTTCTCCAGTTTTTGTCTCAAATTCCGTCATTATAGAACGTAAATTTTGGGTAAGTTTATCCCTTAAAGTACCTGAAATAAATTTCCCTTGTTCTGCCACTTTTCTAAGGTGAATTGTTCTTTTAGGCAAAACATCTCTAATATCAGGAATAACAAATTTCTTTTCTTTGGGGGTTATCTTTCTTAATGATTTTTCCCATTCTGTAGAATTAAGTCTGGCGACCTTATTATTTATATTTGTTGTATTTTGATCAATAACCGTTGATAATATTTCTTGATATTTTTTACCTTTTATATTATCTTTTCCATATTTTTCTTCTAATCTTTTTATATGAACTTTAGCCATATTTTATTTACCTGTAAATTGTTTTACTTCATCCATGCTATCAATTGCATCTACTGATTGAACATCATTTTCAACAGATACTTTTTTCTTATCTTCTTTTCTAGCTTTTACTATTTTTGATAATTCTTTTTGAATCATTTTTAATAGAGTACCTTTATTAACTTTATTTTCTCTATCAAGAAAATTTTTTGCTAAATTTAAACTTTTTTCCATATTTTTATCGGACAAACGATTTTTAAAATAAATTGATTTAAACAAAATTTGACCTTCTTCTGAATAAGAACCAATAACCGATTGTGGAATTTCTAATATAATTCCTTTTCTTATTTCTTTTTTTTCTATAGAATTTACAAGCGTAAATAATATTTTCTCTAATTTTTTTAAATTAAAAAAAACCGATTTTCTTTTAATTGCTTCACTACTTTTCTTTTCTGATTTACTTCTAAATTTTGAAAAACATATAGCAGCCCTTTGATCTTGATCATATTTTTGCATATCAGAATCACCCATACATCTTGATACAAATTCCTGCTCTTTTTCTCCTGACTTTGGTGTTGGCATAATTTTCTCCTATTTTTATTATATTATATCAATTCCTCAATTTTTTCTAACATTTGTTCAGGCGTCAAATTATTTTTTTGTGCCTGCATTATTATTTTATTTACATCTTCCTGTAATAAATTAAACATTGCAACTAAATCTAACGCAAAAGAACTACTTAAATTATCAAATTGATTTGATGTAATATTATTATTTACCCTTTCTGCCATTATACATTCCTCGTAAACATGGGACTCATTTCACTCTCACCTGTCTCTTGTACGGCGTCTTTGGGTTTATCAAATTCTTCACCAACATAAATGGTCTTATTATATTTTTCTCTTATTTCGTTTTGTGTCATTTTGCCCGTCTGTAATTCAAGTAAATCAATTTCACTTTCCTCTTTTTCGTTTCTGCTTTTCTCGAACTCAAACATATAACCTGAACCAAACCGGTAGGGTAATATTCCCCTCGTTATAACAGATTCTATATCTTTAGCTATTGGGGCAATACCTTTTCCTTGTTCAATTTCCATTTGTGCTTCTGATGTACTTCTACCACTAGTATTTTCAGAACCTGTTAAATTGACTTCCATATTCGACATATTAAAGACTAATGCGACCTCTTCTCTAATATCTTTTTGACGTTGCCTTTGTGTTTCCATTGTACTTTCACGGCTAAGATCAACAACTTCAACACCATTGCCACTAACTGTCATTGTTGCACCTTTTACAGGCTGATTAATTTTTTCTTCTACTCTTCTTTGTTCACCATCATTTAAAGGAATATCTTTATGAATATTATTATCTAAACTACCAAAAGGATTACTTTCAGTAACAATAATTAATTTTTCTGGTGGTTTTGTTCCATCTGCTTGTTCTGCCATTAATTTATCAAAAAGCAAACTTTCAGCTATCTTATTAATCAGCGCCTCAAGAGGAATAAAACCATAATTACGTCCAGATGATGATAAATACTCTGAGTAAACAATTTCATCATCGAAATATACTTGTGGCTCTGTTAAACCATTAATTACTTGTATGTATCCATTTTTCCCAGAAAAATAAGGTTCTTTTATTCTATAAACAGTACCACCAGGAAGTAATCCAAAATTTGTTAATTTATTATTTTCTACGTCTTTATAAATAGCAGTAGTACCATGAACCATTAAATCAAATACATATTCTTTTATGAATTGTTCCCAAGTATTACCATTGTTTGGTTGCTGTAACCAATCTGATATTTCTTCACATCTATCAAGTTTTTCAAATCTAATTCTTTTTTTCCACCTCAATAAAGCACCATTAAAATTACTTAAATCTTCCTTCAAATCAGGCAGATAATGATGTAATTGTCTGACTATTGTTGCTTTTTTTGTTAAATCAACTATTTCTACAGAATCCTCAATTTCAGTATAAATCATCTTCAAATCTTTCATTTTCTCTGCTATTCTATCTTCATCTTTTTTCTGTGTAGTTATATTGAAATTTAATCCTGATAATCTATTCATTCTTGAAGAAACAACACCAAAAATAGGAGAAGATGATTTAAATATATCTATTCTCTGCTGTACTGTTAAAGAAAAATAAGTATCTTCTGTACCTACTGATAACAAACGTCCATGTTGATCCCGTCCAGTAAAATTCCTTATTTCAGACAAATTATAAACTGTGACACCCCTAGGCTTTTCCTCATTTCCTCTATATCGATATCCAGTTACTTCATTACTATATACTAATTCTTTTTCTATTTTCTTTCCCTTTGCATCATACAACATATCATACTCCTATCATTGATAATATTCTTTTAGCTGTTAAACAATATCCTTCAGCATGCATATAATGATCAGCTTTACTTCCTTCTTGCCATTCATATTTTTTATTTTTTTCATTTAATACTCTTGTACTAGCTGTTAATTGCTCATAATAATTTTTTATATCTTTTGCATTTGTAGGTAATAAAAATGTTTGTGTTAAAAAATATTCTTTAACTGCATCTAAGGTCTGAGTTCTATTAACAGTTACTATTTTATCTTTAGCATTAACGCTGTCTTTCTTTTCTGTTCCATAATAACATATAAATGCACCGGAAAATTCTCTAGAAAATTTTTTGGATAATCTAGTTTCTGGCAGGCCATCAATGATAGCACAAACAACCTCATAATTTTTATATAATTCGTACAATTCTTTTCCATCATCACTATAAATTTCATCAGCAAAAACAAGACGCAATCTACCATCCGGTAAAATCTCCCTTATTACTACATTAAAAACAGAACCGACATCTATACCCATTACACATCTATATTCATTTTTTCTAGGAATAATAAAATCCGGAACAATACAACTATCAAGCATTAATTCATCAACTTTACTTCCTTTTGCCACATAAGGCAAACCCAAATCACTATTATAAAGCCTTTGCATTTCTATATCATTAACAAGACCCTTTTGTAATTTATCAGTCAATTCCCTCAATTCTACAGCAGTAGAAAACATCTTTGATATTTGATATCCACTATGCCTATGTTCTTGTGTTTTCACCCATTCACCAGAGGCTTTTCTATTATAAGGTTTATTACAATGATTACAAATAGGTAAAATGTCTTTATCTCCTAAAGGATCAAAATCTTTATCCCTATAAATATAAACATTATCATCTATTTGACGAACAACATGCTCAAAAAAATCTTGATATATATATTTACCACAATTTGAACATTTTGTATTCCATTTTTTTTGATCAGAATTTGTATATTCTTCATGTATACCAAAATTGTTTAATGTTGGATTTGCCACTTTGACAGTATATTTATCTTCACTTGCTGCCTGCCTATCGGGGACCATCGTTAAATTATCTTGATTACATTGATCAAGTTCATCAATAATTGCATCGTCTGCCGGAAAAGAAACAAAAGCTACTTCTGTATTAGAACCAACATATGCCATTGTACCATTAAGTAACATTTTAAGGGAAGTACTTTCTGTAAATTTTCTATCTCCCTTGTTTATTAAAGATCGGTAATATTGAGTAAAAGCTATAGATTTATCAATTCTTTCTTTTACAAATTGATTCTTCAAATCAAAAGTAGGTAAAACATAAAAAATATTTTTACCTTGTCTAGTTCTGGCTATAGCACGTACTATAAGATATTCAGATATTCCACATTGAGTAGACTTCATTATTACCATATATCTATTTGTATCTCTATAAATAGCCTCTAAAAAAGTCCCTTGCAATTTTAACTTTTTCTTTTTATGTGTCTTATGAAGAGCTACAGCCAATGTATAATAATCTGCTTCATTTGCATTAATATCTATTATATTTTTAAATTCTTGTTTACTCATGTTCTTCTATTAAATGATCAACATCTTCCTCATCTAAATACGCTTTAATCTTTTTATCAACATCAGTATTATCATTAATTTCTGTTATTTCAGTTGATCTGTTTGAAGCTAATCTAATATTATGATGTGTATTCATTAAAGCTTTAGAAGCTGCTTTTAAAGTCTTTGCTAAATCTTCTAATTCAGAATGAACTAATTTATCTTCATTATTTACTATTTGATCTATTTTAAATTCAAGAATATTAGCTATTTTTTCTGAAGCATTAAGTACAACAGAATCTAATTGAGAAGCTCTTTCAGCAAAATCCTTCGCCTTTGCCAATAATGCTTCATCATATTTTTCATCAATGAACTTATTAAATTTTTTTAATTCCCAAGCCCAATTTTCTTTTCTGTAATGATTTAATACTGTATATGTATTTAATTCATATTTTTGGGCTAATCCATTTAAACTAACATTAGTAGATATCCACTCTTGTTTTAAAGCACCCCAATTTGTTTTTTTAGATTTTTTGTTTGTAGAAAGGTCAATTTTTCTCTCATCTGGCATATTTCTGCCATTATAACTAGCCATATTATCCTCTAATTTATTTATATTCATTTTATAAATAAATTAATCTTTTATTATATCATCTATTTTTATCTTAACTACAAATATACCATGTACATGAAAATATTGAAACATACCCATCATAATACCACTTTCTTTAAAAGTGTCCAATAAAATACCTTCACGAATTTTATTTTTAACTTTAATTTTTATCGGTTTCATAATTTTTTTAATTCTTTTTTTATTCGTTTCCTTTCTTGTATAAGTGATTCCTTTGGAAAATTTCGACCTTGATTTTCAAATAATTCTTCATGTCCTTCTAATCTATTTAATACTTTCAATTGCATCATTAATTTTTCTGCTTTTTCTATATTCTTTATTTTCATTTAATAACCTCATTTTCTAATGATTTAATATATGCCTGTGGATAATGGTCTTCAATGTCATGTTTAATATTATGAATAGGTAAAAGAAATTTCCACCAAGGTTCCTTTCTGCCTATCTTTCTTTTTGTAGCTGGGTGACATAATCCAATTCGATCAATTAAATTAGGTGGCATCTTAGGCACAATATCATCACCATTAACATAACGATAACAATCCATTACATTTTTATTAAACCAATGTTTTGTTTTCCAACCCATATTTCTATTAGCACCAAAAGACCTAACTACTAATTTTTCTTTTAAAAAAGGGAAACATTTAGCAGTAATACAAGAACCTATTTCAGCTAAACTTCCACCTAAACTATGTCCTGTAAAGTAAATCTTATTAATATTTTGAATAAATCCATTTTCAATTAATTTTTTAAAGATAAAATCTTCTACATCATGCCATTGTTTTAAATGTCCTTTATGAAATTTAAAATCAGTACCAATTCTTTCTAAACTTTCCATATCCAATTGTGAATCAGTCTCACTTAAAAATTTTAAATTAGCGATCCAATCTTTTAAATTATTAGAACCTTGAAAAACTATATAAAAATCATTTTTTGAATCTTTACATGTAAAAAATTCAGTATTTTTTATACGATATTCTTTATAATTATGAATTTTTTTATTAATATCATTCTTACCATATTCTCCATGATATGCAATTTGAGCAAGTTTCATACAGAATAATGCTTCTTTTTCTTCTTTTTTCATTAATATTCTCCATCATCTTCTTGAAATATCATCTCTTTTGGTATTGTTTGAAATGTATCCAATATTTTTTCTTCAGAAACTTGACTTTGTTTCCAGAGTAAAAAAATAATACACGTTGCTGCATGTGCAAGATGACTTAAATTAGTTTCATCATCTATTTTATTACCTTGCTTCCATTTTACAAGATGCCTAATACAAGCTGAAAAAAATCTGTCATTAAAATTTTTTAATTGTTTCCAATTATCAATTCCATAAGTATCAGCACCAAACTCCATAACTTTAACTATTTCTTCTATAATTTCAAAAGGGAGTAATGACCAACGTGTTTTCCCTTTATCGTGTTTTATCCCTTCTTTTTCCATTATTCTTCTCCGAAATATTCTTTTAAAAACTCATATAACTTTTTACTTTCTTCTAGGCTAATAATTGTATAACTGCCATGTTTATTTCTAATAAACAAAGATTTCTCTTCTATATCTATTTCGGCAAATATATCACTACTTAAATCCTTTTTTACTTTTTTTTCTGGTATATCTTCCTTATATTTTTCATATTCTTTTATCATTTTATCGATTTTCATTATTATCTCTCATAAGTTAAATAAAATTTAAGGTCTTCTTTGCCTATTCTCTCTACACATATATTTCTAAATTTTTCATTCAAACAATAAATCTCTGGAGTCTGCACATCTTTAGTTTTAACATCACTAATTTCTCCATCTTCATGATCATACCATATTTTATAATGCCACTGATTTTCTCCCCACTTTACTTTTCTCCCCTCATTCAAATCATCTGCAATATACCTTATCTGTGCTTCTATCTCTAAATATCTTTTATATTCCCCTACCTCTTGTCTTGTTTTAAAACAATTTCTTTGATTGTAGCACCATTCATGATAATGCCTATTGTACCATGGTACATCTGTTATATCACCATCTGCATCAACAAACCAATAAATTTCATCTTCTTTAGGCTTCCACCTTTCTTTTTTTTTCTTCTGTATTACTTCATTCTCATCTATAGCAATAAGAATCTTATCAATTTCTAATTCAAAATCTTTCCGCAAATTACCTATCTTTTCATATATTTCTTCTTTTTTATTCATATTTCCCTCTAATTAAATGCCCTAGGAAGTGGCATTTTTACAAATTTTTTAGTCTTAGGATTTATCAAACCACCAGTTTCAAAAATTTTATTAAATAAAGCCTTTTCTACTTTTACATCATTTCTACAATATTCTACTACTTCATCTTTTTTACCATCTTGCCACATATAAGGGGCATTTACTCCATTCATTGTCTTTTGAATATCTCCATCAGGAAAATTAATCTTTAAAAATTTTTCTAAATTATATCCACCATGTGTTCTCGGATTAAAATTTTTAGGGTCCAAACCAATTGCTAACCAAAATAATTCTAATATATCATAAGTTTTTATATCTGGAATGTTTATTCCAAATTCTCTTATCAAATTATTATCAAATTTTTTTATATTAAAACCTGCAATAAGTTCATTTTCTTTTATTAAATTTTGAGCATATAAAAATTCATCAGATTTTTCTTTAATATGATCCTCTAAAAGATCAAATATGCATCCAGTTTGATAATTATAAAAACACACAACAGATATTCCCATGCCCTTATAATCTGTCCAACTTTCAGCATATTCATATTGATCTTTTGGTTTTTCATTCTTCTTTAAAATAGGTCTTACTGTCTCACAATCAAAAACAATCATTACTATACTCCTATCCATATTATTAATATATGTTTCTATGATTTTTTATTTTCCTTATTTTTATTAACAATTCTTCTTGTTCTATAATTGTTAATGATCTATCAAATCTCCTATATTTAAGGTCTTCTATTAAATCATCAATATCAAAATATATTTTTTTACCAGATCGAATAGCCTCAATGAGTTCTCCCATAGTGCCACTACTTTTTTTCCAATTATCCACTACAAATAAAATATCACACCGCTTTAATAATTCAATATTAGATGCTAACATAAATTCATCTGTTTTCTTATTATCAAACCACCCTGAATTTTTATGAGGAGAATAATTGATAATATTGTTAGACCACAATTTTTTACAAATTTTATGTATCTTTTTAAAATTTAACCATTTTCTTATAAAATTACCCCTCAAGGCACCTGCTACATATACTATTTTATCTAACACTTAATCCTCCAAGGATTTTTTTAAATATTCATATTTAATTTTAGGTAAATACTTTAAAAATTTATGATTTTCAATTTCACCCATTAATATACAAGTAATACTATCAATTTGTTTAGTACCAAATACTGTTTTATCGGACAAGACATATTTAGAATTATCATCTTCAATTATGTTTGTTTTTACAATAGCATCGAGTACAATTTTTTGTGTATAATTTGAAACATCACGAGTATTTTTTTCTTTAAAATTTAAAATCCACTCAATTTCAATTTCATTTTTAAAAAGTGATGAATTTAATTTTACTCCTTCTTCATTAAATTCTCCAATAAAATTCTTCTTAATTGAAGAAATCAAAATTACATCTAAAATTGACTTATATAATGATTTTTCTTTTTTAATTTGACCATGATGCATCCTTCTATATTGATTTAATGAAATCCCCTTAAAAGGTAAAGTTACAAAAAATCCACCCTCTTCAAGCAGACCAAATATTATATGTGGTAATGTTGGATAGTTATCTTTTCTTTTCATTTATTCCCCCTTATATTTTTCCTTTTTATTGTGCCTTTTTTTCGTTTGTTTTCCATATTTGACTTTTTTGTTCTTTTTTAGTAGCGCATAAAAATATTCATTATCATATTTTATTACAAATTTCTTTCCATTTTCTTTTAGAGTTTTTTTGAGTTTCCTACATTTTCCGCTTTTACCATTACAAGGATTATAATCATTACATTCACGGCTACATTCGGGATCAATTTCTAAATTCTCTGAACACCAAGGACTTCCATGTTTATGATCAATTTCGTATTCGTAACATAGTATATTCTCACCTTTGTCCCTGGCTTCATCTTGTATAATCTCATAATCTTTATACTTTATTTCGTCGTGCTTTTTTCCATAATAAAGTGTTTTCATTTAACCCTCACACCATCAAAAACATCCATTAGAACTTCTGCAAAATCTATTTTTTCAAAAGTTCTCTTACTTTTTTTCTTCTACCCTCCAAAATATCATCACTTGCATTTATATATCTTATTTTAGAAATTCCATTTGAACATTTTTACAAACACCACGTGTACCTTGACTTCTTCTTTTATCTTTGTGAATTCTACTATTTCCTTTTCTAATTTACATTTACTACAAATTCTATTCTTCATCTACATATATTCCTACAATATTCTTTATTTTTTTTATAACATTCCCATCAATAATTTCTTCAATTTTCCATTTATGAGAATGGATTCCATTATTTCCAATATGACAGTCAAAGCAAATGAAAATACCATTCATTGAGTGGTCTCTATTTTTTATACATTTTGATTTGTAAATAATATGATGAGGATGGCATTTTCCTACTTTTCCACACTTTTTACATATAAATTGATCTTGTCCTGCATCAATTAATATTTTAGTAAAATTGTCCTTTTCTTTTTTCTTTAAAAAAATCCGTTTTTTTAATCTAATGTTAAATCCATTGGACACTTTTTTTATTATAATCTGTTCTTTTTGATCTATTCCAAAAATTTTCTTAAGTTTTTCTTTATCCATTTATATTTTCCTTAAATTTACAGAATTTACTTACTGAACAATACCTTTCACATTTAAGTCCATTCCAAGTCTCTTCTTCAGAACATTCTTCATTCCAATCCCCCATTTCTAAAGCTTTAAGAAGATTTTCTTTTTTCTTTTTAAAATAACTTTTTATTTCTTCATCTTTTATATGAGGTATAGGAATCAAATATATATTTCTATCTAAACCACGATTTCTAGCTATCATAGTCCCACCATCTCTAACAATAGCCTGTATTCTTATTTCGTCAATCTTTGTTCCATTTTCTTCAAGATCAATTCGATATTTATTTAATTGATAAATCCAATCTTTACAATCTTGATTTTTTATATCAAATTTAATTTTCTTCTTTATTTTGGGACTTCCTTTCTCTCTAGCCACTTTCATTCCATCAAAAGTTACATAAGTTTTTTGTTTATAAACTTCATCTTTAGACTCCCCCCATGTTTCATATGCCCCTAATGCTTTAGCAACTTTAAATGAACCTGATGTTTTATAATCAGTTAAAATATGCCAATTATCTTCCTTTTCTACCAAATCAGAAGTACCAGAAATTCCATCTGATCCCACATTAGAAATTTCTATCATCAATGATTCATCTACTTCTACTTCTTCTAAATTGGCATGTGTAACTGTACCATATAATCTAAAAGCCATCTGATCTGGTGATTCTGCATAAGCTACTTTTATCTTTAAAAAAGATTCATATGTTCCATTCAATAATTGCGTTACTGATGGAATACCTTTCCAAGGTCTAACTCTAGCCAATACCATTAATGTAGGTTTTGTTAAACATCTCTTATTTAATCTGCATTTCTCTAAACAATCTTTCATATTAATTTCTTTCATATCAGGACAGACAAATCGCTCTAACATATCATTCTACCTCTTCTATATCAAATTTCCTTATATAATCACATATAATTCCTTTATCATATCTTAATTTAGTTTCACATAAATCCCCAATTTTAATTTTTGTATTTTTCCAAACTGAAGGAAATATAACAATTTCATATCGACCAGTGTGATCTTCTAAAGTTCCAAAAGCCATTTTATTTCCATTTTTAGTATATATCTCCCTTAATCCAACTATATATGCCATGGTAAAAACAGTCAAATTATCTTTTAAATCAATTAAATTATTATATTTTGTTTTATGGTCAGAAAATAAAATTCCAATTTTTTGTACTGGATTTACAGTAATTCTACCACATATATTATATTGATTTAAATTCAATAACCTTAATTCCCTTATAGTTAGATTTGCCCTTTTTGCTAATAATTCTAAATCTTCTTCAATTTTTATCAAAGAATCAAAAGCACCACCACAATATAATGCTTTTATTGCCCTTGCATTTAATGTTTTTTTGGGTACTTTTTCAAATAATTCTTCTATAGAATCATATCCAGTACTCCTCATATTCAAAAAATTATCTATTGATTTTTCTCCAAAAAATTTTAATCCAGTAAAACCAGAATAAACAATTTGATCTTTTATAATATATCGTTTTTGAGATACATTTATATGACAACTATCTATTTTTATTTTTCTCTTTTTTAGAGTAGATATAAAATTACCAATTTCATTCTTATCTCCTGAATTATTAATACAGGCACAATAAAATTCCTTTGGATAATGATATGCTAAATACGCAGTTTCATAACAAATCCTTGTATAAGCTATTGCATGACCTAAATTCCAAGTATATTTAGAAAATTTATCAATAATATACCATATCTTTGCCGATTCTTTTGTTGTTATATTATTCTTAATACAACCTTCATTAAATTTTTTCATTTGCTGATTCATAAGTTCTGGAATTTTTTTACCTATTGCTTTCCTTACATCATCTGCTTCAGAAAAACTAAAACCAGCCAATTCAATAAAAATCTTCATAATCTGTTCTTGATATAAAGGTAATTCATAAGTCTGACTCATCAGATTATCCAAATTAGGATGTAATGGTTCAATTTTCTCTAATCCATTCTTTCTAGCTATATATTTGTCCGTTAAACCTGATAATAAGGCAGCACTTCTGCCTAATGTATTTAGATCAACTAATTCTTTAAAACTATTTGGTTTTACATTTTCAATAACTTTTTTATAGTTAAAAGTGTCCCATTGAAAAACTCCAGATATCAATCCATCATTGATAAATTTAAAAACTCCATCATCATTTAATGATATTTCAGATAACCATTCAAATTTGTCCATGTTAGGCTCAATTAATTCTAAGCAATCACTCATTATCTGCAAAACATTTAAACCTAATATATCTAATTTTATAACTCCCATATAATCTAATGAATTTTGATCATATTGGGTGACTTCTCTTCCATTATGAATGAAAAAAGGTACATTATCTTTCATATCACATGCAGATAATGCGATCCCTGAAGCATGTACACCAATTGAACGTGGCATTCCCTCTAATTTTTCAGCTATTTTATACATATCCATAAATATTTTATTATCTTCATTTTGCTTATAAATATCCGTATCTTTTAATATATCTAAATTAAGATGTTGGTCTGAAGGAAAAGACTTTATTATACTTTCTATTTCTGATGTTAAATTACCAGATATTCTACAAATTTCCCTTATAGAAGACCGTGCACCAAATGTAACTTTAGTCATCATATTTTTACAAGAATCATTTCCAAATTTATCCTTCAAATATTGAATAACTAAAGGACGATCTCTAGGTAAAAAATCCAAATCTATATCCGGCATTACTTTTCTACCAGAATTTAAAAATCTATCAAAAGGTATTTCCATATCAAAACCTTTAGGATTGACTGGATTTATTCTTGTAATTCCTAAAAGATAAGCTATTAAACATCCACCTACACTACCTCGACCTGCAGAAAGATAACCAGATAATTCTCTATTTGCATAATCAACTACATCTTTTACTAAAAGAAAATAATCCTTATATCCAAATTTCATTATAGTATCTAATTCATAACTCAATCTTTCTATATATTTTTCTGTATTTAAACCAAATTCTTCTAATTTACGAAATAAATTTTCTATAAAGTCCTCATCTGGAATACCCATATCTGGCAATTTCAATTCTTTTTGATCTAAATTATAATCTTCTACTTCTTCTAGTAGATCAAATAAGTTCATAATGGCATGTTCTGATAACCATATACAATAATAAAAATCATTAAATTCTTTTTTACAATAAGAAGATTTATTATTATTATCAAATTCCCCTGTATTAATATTGTTGTTAATACACATCAAATATTTCCAATAATCAAAATTATTTGGATTTTGATATTTTACTATATTAGAAGCAATTACTTTTTCATTATTATTTTGTATAAAAGTTTTTACTTTTTCAGTAGGTTCTGCATTCAGAAAATAAACCCAATGTAACTTTTCTTTAAAAATACCCTTTAAAGTTTTATATTCTTTCATCATTTCAAATTTACTATCATTTTCAATATGCATGGCAAGATTAGAATTTAATGAATCAATCAAACAAATTAAACCTTCATTATTTTCTAATAAAAATTCTAAATCTATTCTAGGCTTTTGATAAAAACCCTTCAAATAAGAATATGTAGATAATTTTACTAAATTCTGATATCCTTGATAATTTTTAGCAATTAAAGTCAATTTACCATAAAATTTCCCATACATAGAAATTAATGATTCTACATTACCAAAAGCCGTACAAATATCTAACCCAAATACCAACTTCTTACTTGCTGCTTTACAATTTTTGTATAAAGAAACAACATTAAACATAGTTGAATCTACAACAGTAATTATTTTATCTTCTGATATGAGATCAGAATTAGTTAATATAGAATCAAAATTACCGCCTGCAGATTTTGTATGTAAATTTATCATTGCATTTCCTCTTTATCACATTCAAGGACAAATCGATTATTTTTCTTTACTATCAATTTTGTATATGAATTTAACCATCTACGTATATATAATTTAACATATTTAGAAAAAGGTGCACGAGGAGGAATTTCATAAAATAATATCCTTCTATAAAATTCACCCATAACCATGGAAAGCATTTCATTATAATCTTCTTTATATAAGAAAGTTTTATATTTATTATATGTAAATCTTGTAATTTTTATTAAAAGACCCCTATGAACTTTTAAAATCCAATTAAAAATTTTTTCATTTTTAGTAAGATTATATATTAATATTAAAGAATCAACATGAATTTCTGAAGTCCGTTTATGTTTTTTATAATATTCTTCTATAAAAGAAATATAATTATTTACTATTAATTTATTACTTCTTATATGTACATTTAATCTGTATTTCAACATGTTATTTTCCAGACGACCCAAATCCCTTAGACCCTCTAATACTCTTCTTTTTATTATTTAGATTTTTTACTTTTTCCATTTTTATACTTGTATGAGGTATAACAATTATTTGTGCTACTCTCATTCCCTTATTTAAAAATACATCATGTTCTGTTGGATTATAAATTTTTACAAATAATTCTCCTGTATAATCTGCATCTATTACACCCTCATTGACTATCAAACCATGATTTATTAATGTAGATGATCTTCCAGTTAAGAGAATCCAAGCTGGTCTATGCCCCAAACAAGAAACACCCGTTGCAATATTAGACATTTGTTTAGATTTTATTTTTATTGATTCCGAAATAAAAAGATCATATCCAGCATCATTTTTATATGCTCTAATTGGTAATCTTCCATTCTCCTCTATCATAAAATGATAATCATATGTAAATAACCAAGAATGAATGACTTTTTTCAATTTATTATTTATTTTCTTTAACATTTTTCCTCTTTATATTGATTCTTTCATGACAAGCGAATTATCATCAAAATCTAAAAGTAAAACCCTCTTCCCTCTATTATATCGGACCTTATCAATATGAAAAATAATATCTCCATTTGGTTCTAAATCCTTTTCTTTTTTATTCTTCATTCTCAATGCAATTGTAATATCTGCATCAGTTTGAATTAATTTAGACTGTGATGAATTTCTAGCAGAGGGTATACTTTCATTTAGAGCATCATCATTCAGTTGACCTAATACTATAACTGGTAAATCTAACTCTTGACAGATATTAGTTTTTAAAATTCTAGTCATTTCTTTTAATTGATAAGTTTTTTCCATTCTAGGCATAGACCTTGAAGGTTCTAATAATTGCATATAATCAATAATAACATAATTAATATCATATTTTATTTTAGAATATTTTATAAGATTTATGATTTTATCAAATTTCATAGTTGAATGAAATTTTAATTTATCACTATTAAATGAAGAAGCAACATCAAAAATTTTAGTCATGTCATCATCATCTAAATTATTAGTATTTAATTTAGTATTCGATACACCAGAATTTATTGAAATAAATCTTTTTGTCAATTCATCTATTTGCATTTCTCCACAAAAATACAATCCTTTATAAGATTGATCATATGAAAGAGTAGATGCCAAATTCAAAGCTACATTAGTCTTCCCATGTCCTGTACAACCCATTAAAAGAATCAATTTACCTGGAACTATTCCAAATAATGTTTGATTCATTATCGGAAATCTATTACTTATATCATAGCCTATGTACTTGTGACCATCAACTAATTTATTAATTACTGATTTCATCGAATCATAGAAATCTTCTACATTTTCATTTTTATTCTGATAGATATTAATTAAAGACTCATTAATATATGATAAACATTCATCGTGTGAATCACTCATGAGCATGACTTTTTTACCTATATCATGTAAATACCTTTTATCTCTAATTTCTTTTAATAGATTAAATTTTTCCTCTAATAAATTCGAATTATAAGAAGGTAATGAATCAATAAATCCATGACACCACTGATCTGCAATAGTTTTTATGTTAACAATATTAACTTTTTCTAGTTGAATTAATTTAAATAAATATCTTGAAGATTTGAATGCAAACCATTCTTCATCAATTTTATATTGATATATTAAATTATTATCATATAATATAGAAGCAATTATATCTTTTTCAAGTTCAAAATTTGCAAATTTAGATTTACTAAGGGATAAAAACCTATCTTCAATAATAATTTTATCAATTTCCGTTAAGTTTGATAAATATTTGATAATTTGACTAATAGTAAAATAATCATAACCCTTACATAAATCCCTAGCAAAATCTATAAATTTATACTTATCATCTTCATTTATCCCTTTATATTTATTTTCTAAAAAATGCAGAGGAAGCAACAAACTACCTTCCAATAAAAATTCTACATTAATATTAGTATTAACTAAAATATCTGGATCACTATTTTCAACAAAAATTGTATAACCATTCATATGATTACTAGAAAATAATTCAACATAATTATACGTCAAAGTTTTGATATAATCAAATCCAGCAATATCTCCATCTACCCAAACATAAACATTATTGATTTCATGAGATTTTATTAAGTCTATTAAATCTTGAGTTACCTTTAGACCCCTCATGCATAAAACATTATAATTTTTATGATTCAAAGCCAAATAATCTGCATATCCTTCTACAAGAATAACATAATCATCTTTTTTAAGAGAATGAGCACCAACTAATAAAGCATCTTCCTTATCTGAAATATATTTTGCATCCTTATTATCTAATTGCCTGCATTGGAAGTATCTTATTATTCCATATATATTTCGAATAGGAAAAACAATTGAACTATTAAATTTAGTTCCATATAAATTACTATTCCATATTTCTTCTTTTGAATAATTCTTACTTAATAAGTATGCATGTAAATTTGCTTCAGAATCACAATAACCAATTTTCTCTTGTTCTAAATATTTAAAGTCTTTAAATTCTTTTTTCTGAAAATAATCTTTAAATTTTTTATTTGTTGATTTTTGTATAAAATATTGCGTTGCTGATTCCAAAATATTTTGAATATTTTCTGATTCTGTATATTCAACATAATCATTTACATTAAGTTCTAATTGATCAAAAATATAATGAATAGCTTTAATTCTATTTAAAGAATGAAATTGTTCTACAAAAGAAATTAAAGATCCCCCACCCTTACATCCAAAACAATGCCATACATTTTTATCTAAAGAAACAGTAAAAGAAGGATCAGTATCTCCATGCAGGGGACATATTGCCCTCATGTTATTCCCTATCTTTTTAAATTCTAATCCTTCAAAGGATTCTAGAAATTCTACAATATTTACTTCATTTAAAATAAAACTTGTAGCTTTTGAAAGTCTTAACATAATAAATCCTTTAAATTATTCCATTTTTGTATTGATTTATCTGTAATTTCTTTTTTCTCTTCTTCTTCAAAAGAAGTTATATTATTCCTTAATTCTTCTATCTTCTGATAAAATTCATATCTTTTATCAAAAAAAATTGCTAATATGTAATTCAAATTTGAATTATTTCTACTAAATGCTATATTCATAGATTCTTGAAAAATTTTCATATCATCTGTTTTTATCTGTACTAATTGTTCCCAAATATTCCAATTAAAATCAACATCTAAAGATTGTATAAAACAAAATAACCAATCGCAATGAGAAATATTAATTGAATTTTTCCTAAAGGCCCACTTGAATTTAGGTAAATATCCTTCAATATATTTCATATCCATTTTTTTTGATTGTTGAATCATTTTTACAAGACCGTTTATTTGCATTTTTTGCAATTTTTGTTCTATCCACCAAGCCCAATCAACATTTTGCGGACATGATATCTGATCAAATACTTTTCTTGTTAAAGAAGAAACAACAATTTTATTATTCATCTTTTTCTTTAAGTATTGCTTTTTTTATCTTAGCACAAGAATGTTTTACTTGATTTAAAGCAGATAAAGATGCTGCTAATCTATCTCCAGAAATTTTATATATATCCCATCCAAATTTAAAAATAAAATCCCCATCAGGATGGTTATAAATCTCAAGATTTATTTCCCTTAATTCTTCTAATTCTTTTTCAACAAAATCAAAATCTTTTGCATCATTTGCATAATCAGCTCTATCTAAATTATCATCAACTATAAATTCAATTTTCATTATATTCTCCTTTCTGTCATTAAAGTTATCCTTCTTGATAAAGATTCATATTGTAATTTTACTGCCCTCATTAATTGTTCAAAAGAGTCCCTATGTGCCCTCATTAAATTAGCTTCTTGAGATTTCTTCTTTTGAACATAAATACGAACTTTGTGTGCAAAATAAGCATGCATTTTTACTAATTTTTGAAAAAGATAAGGATATATAGCCAATAGAGTATCAACTTCACCAAAATCACTAATTTCAAGAGTAGAATGAACTGGAATAATAGACTCTACTATTGTTACTAATTCATTAATATCATATTGCTCTGGTTTATCACTAATTGCTTCAAAGAATTTATCAATTGAAATAACAGCAGACTCTTTATTATAAATACTAGACATTTTCATATTCCTCTTTTATTATGGGAATTGATGGTAAATCCATCCAATATTGAGGATTGGAATCCAAACTAATATGCGCCCTTCCATCCCAATTTTCAGCTTCTAACATTGAATTAACTTCATCAAAAAGCCACTCTCCACCATTGTAATATGCAATAGTAAAATCATTGCCATCTGTTACCAATACATTACCTTTATCTTTAGGAGGATCATTAATAGCATCTTTCCATTCACCAAACATTTTTTATACTCCTTTTAATAACTTCTCATATTTATCGAACAACTTCTTATCTTCTAGAAGATTTTGACTAGCTTTTAATTTTCCTTGTCCAATACTAATATCACCCATCTTTACTTGAGAACCATTTAATTTAAGTATTCCTTTTTTTATACCATGTTCAATTAAATCATACCCCTTATCAAAACCTTCTCCTATATTGAGGAGTAAACCCGTTTTTGTATAGGGTAATCCACCAGATTGCTGTTTTATAAAATTAACATTTACCATCCTCTTCAATTTATCTGAGTCTGAATATTTGGTAGATGTTAACTTCATCCTCATTATCGAGTGAAATTTTATAGCTTGTCCTCCAGTAGTTGTCTCTGGCGAATTATGTACAATAATTCCATTATATTTTCCACCAACCATATAATTTTCATTATCTTGAACAGAAATATCAAATTTACGCTTATTTTTTATTTGCTTATTCGAAGCCCCCCGAATCTCCTTAATTTCTACAAATTCAGTTATTTCTATAGGTTTATTTCTTAAATTAAATTCTTGATATTTCTCATGATATTCTACAGGAAGTTTATATTGCATACAAATTGGAACAAATTTACAAATTCTTTTAGCAATTATATCTGTCATTTCAGTAGAAAAATTAATATTTCCATCTGATATTCTATAATTACAATCTAATCCATTTTTTTGAAATAAATCTACAACATTTTGTAAATTTAAATCATCATTCTTAAATCTTTTTATAGAAATATTATATCTTCTATGACCACCTTTTTGATCAAAATGTCCATCATCCATAATCCAAATTGCTAAAGATAAATCAGAATATTTTTGTAACATATATTCCGGATTGCGATTACCAATTATTTTTTTTATTTTTGACCATTCAAAAGTATATTTAGAAATATATCTATACCCTCTATTATTAATATCAATTTTTTTAAATTTTAAAAATGGATTTAATTTTTTTAATTTCCAATTAAGATATTCAACTTGTTTATTCTCCTGAAATCTTAAACAGCCTGTGTTTTGATCACGAATAGATATATGACTATCTCCAATTAATATTCCCCTTAAAAAATCACCATAAGTACCATTAATAGTTTCTAAATATTTAGAAATAAGCTTATCTTCATAATTAATATTTTTTGCTTGTTTCCATCCTTTATTAGTTAAAATTTTATGATTAGGAGTGCATGTAAAACCAAATCTACTTCCACCATCTATTGAATTTGTTTGAATATGAATAAAATCTTCTTTATTTTCTATTTTCCCATTATCATGCCAATCTACTATAGATTTTATTTCAATTTCATTAGTTTTTTCATTTAAGCAATAAACATCACCTTGAATTTTTTCATCTACAACTTTTCCAATAGGAATATTTTTACCATCAGCAAAATTAACAAGAGTATTATAATGAAAACAACCAAACATTACACCCAATTTATAACGAATTTGGTTAATCAATATTAAAATAATATTCTTCTGATTTAAAATAGGTACTAATACCCTACACATTGTAGACATAAGTCTTGCATGTGCACCCATATTAGCATCAGTAAATTCTCCATTTATCATAGATAGAGGAGTTAAAGAAGACACTGAATCAACAACACATATATTCACTAAATTTGAATTAAAAACATCCTTCATAACATCTAAAGCATGTTCTCCATGAGAAGGTTGTGTAATTAATAATTTACTAACATCAACCCCTAAAGTCTTAGCATATTCCAAATTTAATTTATGTTCTGCATCTACATAATAACCCTGCATTCCATTTCTTTGACATTCTGCTAAAATAGATAAAGCTAAAGTAGTTTTACCATCTCCCTCATTGCCAAATATTTCATGAATTTTACCATAACAAAGACCACCTGCAGAAGCATCATCAAGCAATTTATAACCAAAAGATTGCCTCTTTGCCTCATTTTCAAGAATTTTAGGAGAATCACCCAAATGCATGAGTGATCCACCTCCAAAATCTTTATTTATTTGCTTCGCAAGATTCTTTAGATTATCTATTTCTTTCGACATATTTCCTCTTAAAAACTTGCTTTATTATCAATATAAGATTGAATTAATTCCCAATTATCAATTAATAATTTAGATTGTATAGATTCCGCTTCTTGTCCCTTTGCAGACAAAAACATCAAATAAGTTTTACCAGTTTGAATAATAATTTCCTCTAAAGATTGATTGACATAAATACCAGATTGACATTTAGTATCTAAAGCCTCCCTAATATCTATTGGTAAATTTACAGTTGTTGATATATTATGATCGGAATTTACAATTGTTGTTTTATTTTCTTGCACAACATTGCTTTGCGTTTGTTCTATATTCACTTGATCTTTACTAGGAATAGGTCCCCAACTACTAATATCTATACCATCTACTTGATATGATGCCTTTTGAAAAAAAATATAAGGATTCATCCCACTCTTTTCATAAAATTCTTGATCTGAAGGATATATCATTATATCTGTATCTTCCCAAGATACCATTGATTGATTGATTGCTTCTTGAATTTCTTGTGTAATTGGAACTTTATTTATATCTACTCTATAATTCGTATTAAGTTTTTCACCTATTCTAGTTATAGAAATACGATTATCAAAAGTATCTTTAGTAAAGACAAATTCTATTCCATCTTGAATTTGTTTACCTGCTAAAATCCAAAGTACTCTTTGTTCTTGAAAATCATATACTTGAATTAAAGCCTTTTTGCTTAAACCATAAGGCAATCTTCCACCAGCATTTCTATAATTAGGATTTTTTTGTTTATATCGTTCATTTTCATAACAACATGGACATGCTTGTTTCCATTTATTACAAATTATAGTTGAAAAACTTCCTTTATGATTTTTAAATTCATGTACCCAAGCAATTTTTGGACTATTCCAAGTTTTTGTTGGATCATTATCTCCTTGAAGAAGGATAAAATCTCTTGTTGTGTTAGGTAATATAGTTACAAATTCCATGCCATCCCTATATTCCCAAGTAGACTTCAATTTTGAGTCTCCTTTATTATCTTGTGGCATCCACGACATAATTAGTACCTCTTTTTATTTAAATTTAATATTTTGTTCAAATTATTTTATTAAGTTAAAAAATTTCCATGTTTATTCGTTGAAATAGCAAACCAAGGCTGGCCAATTGATTCTGCTCTTTTTGCAATTTCTTGTAATATTTCTTCGGGAAATTCATCCAAACATAATGCATTTTCTACATTTTTGTCTAAATAATTAGCAAAACAAAGAATCGGTTTTGTCACTCCATTTACAATAGTAGCCTTTTTGGCTAAATTGTTATCCCATTCACCTATTCTGCGCATTCTTTTTGTTACAGTAGTAAATTCAGCCAAATCTTTATAACCTGATCTTCCTTCTATTATCGGCCAATCAATCTCTTCATGCATTGGTCCACTATTGCCTCCTACTCTAATGGGATAAGTCCTATAGACTCCATAAACATCCCTTACATCAAGAGGTGATAATTGTGCATAAGATAAAAATGCTGCAGTTGTTGTATCTCTACTTGTACAAAATGGATAATAACCACTCATTATAGAAAGACCATAACCTTGACTTCCTTCAATTAAAATCTTCCCTGAAATATGATCAACAGAAAAATAATCAGATACTAAAGTAAAAGATTTTTCTAATCCTTTAGACTTCAAATTTTTTATAATATCAATAAAAGAATTTTTAATCTGAAGAGATTTTCTCATTGCCCTCATAGCAAGAGCTGACCCAATACCTTCATTTGTACTACCTAACCTATTAGTTAAATTATTTACAGATTCTGCTATTATATCTTCTTCTGTAACAATTGTAGCATTCTCTGAAATGAAAAGCCTGTCACAAATAGGAATTCCCTTTTCTTCCAACATAATAATTTCTTCTACTAAAACTTCAGGATTAATAACAGCACCTGGACCAATAAAAATTTTTGCTTCAAAATCCGTTATACATGAACTAGGCAATTGTCTAGTTACTATCATCTCCGGTTCTTTTTCCCCTTCTTTCCAATAAGGAGCTGTATGACCTGCTTGTGCAGAATTTACAGAAATTAGCCAATCATATTTTTCTATAGAAGCAACATAAGAAGCAACTAATCCTTTTGCTTCACTCCCAAATTGACAACCTACAATCACATCAATAATTTTTTTTTCTTTTTCCATAATCTTTCCTTTTTTATTTTAAAATAGAGGAAACTAGAAACTCCAATTTGTCTATTATATTTAATCACCGAATACAATAAAACCTTTCATAACTTTAATTTCTAGTTTCCCCATTGGCAAAGGCAGGATTCATGAACAGTGTCTTTGCCTATGATGTAATGGACAAAGCCATATTACATCAAGTGGATTTAAATAATTTTCATGATGAGCATGGCTATTCTGGTCCCCACACTCTTCACAAGGTTTTTTTATAAGTTTTCCTGATTTTATTGCATAAAAAACTTTTTCTCTTGCTCTTATTCTTTCTGGATATCTTTCTTTTTGTAATTTTTTATAGTGATAATGATTTTTAGAAATATTACCTTTCCAATATGGATTATTTTCTTTTTTCATATTTCTACTGCTTATAGATGAATTTTTATAACCTCTTTTGCCAATTTCCATTTTAGACAGTGCTTCTAAATTTCTTGAAACATATTTATAAATTGAATTACAAGTTCTTCCTAATATTTTAGCAATATCTTTATAATCCATTATTTTATAATTTTCTTTCACAAATATTTTTTCTTTTTCTAACCATCTTTTGGACATGATATCTCCAAGATAACCACGACAGTGCATTTACCAATTCCACCACTTTGCCTATTATTTTATCGGACATTTTAAATTTGCTTTAAGTTTCCTTTTATCATAAGCTTCTTTTTGAGATTTCTTCCTTGAACATTCATATTTACAACAAATTTGGTCATATCTCCAAGGTTTAAATTTAATTCCACAAACAACGCATTTACTTTTTTTATAATTTTTTGATTTTTCCATGTTTACCTCAACATTTATTTTTATATCGGACAAAATTATTTATATCTTAGGTCGTGTACGACCAAAAGATTTCTTTCTTCCCATATTTCTTTCGTATTCTTCTTTTTTTAATTTTAAATGAAAGCGTCCCGCAAGACATTATTTTTGTCAGAAAATACTTTTATCCCTCTTTCCATAATAGATTAAAAATTGATTATTATGTACTTGATTTAGTCTTTATTGTTTTTGTTATTGTTTTTAATGTATTATCGGACAAAGAATATCCTTTCATGAATTTACTACACATTTGTTTAGGAATTTATTATTTGATATCAAATTAATTCTGTCTCCTTAATATCTTCCTTGCGTTTTAAAAATTTTTAGAATATTGAAACAGCTAAAAAACCACTAGAAGCTAAAGAAGATATCAGAGAAACAGAACAAGATATATATACTATACATTTGTATTATATAATAAATTTATTCAAACTTACTTGAAATTATTCAAAGTTTAATAAACATGGACATGCATTTATGTCGGTAAACAAATGTATAGTAAAGAAAATTAAAAATCACTAAACAAAATAATTCCTTTACAATGCTATACAATCATGTATTTATCAAAATAATACTTCCTTCTGTTTTTCTGGTATTTTCTTTGGCCTTTAAGTAATTTTAGAATATTAAAGGGGCCAAAATTTCTAAAATGCAAGGAAAAATAAAGGAAACAGAATTTTTGTTTACTTAACACACGTTTATCTTGACAAAATTGACAAGGTGTGATATAATGGTTATAGAATAAATTTAAGATGTCTTATGGAGGACAAAAATGAGAAAATTAAGTAGAATACAACAAAAAATATATCAAGCAAAAGATAAACCCCTTGCACTTTTAGAAAAAGCAATCCTTTGCAAATTATACAAAGCAAATACTTTTCAAGTGGATTCTTTAGAAGAAGAATTAAAAGAAATTAGACAAGCAAGATACGAATTATATTGGTTAATAATATGATGAAATTTGAAAATCATGTTAATGAAGACGTAATTTTAAAAGGAAGTGCATTAATAGAAGAGAGTGCTTTTACTCAAGAAGATTTAGAATATATGACAGATAAAGAAATAATATCTCAATATCAAATTCTATTTGGAAGAGAAGAAGAATAATCGAAAAGCCTTCGGGCTTCCGTCAGAAATGGCTTACTGGCGCTGATGAGATAAGCCAAAAAAATTATACGACCTAAGGAGGTCCCACAATGGAAAAGATAGATAGATTTAAAACCCTGAATAAAAATTGTCAGGCAAGAAGGTATGAACTTCTTGATTTTTTAAAAGAACACTCCGGAGAATTTACTAAAAATTCACTTGCACATTTATTTGGTACTAAATGTAAATCTTATGCAGGTGAAAATGAAGAAAATCAATTTAGAAATATCCGGAAAGATTTAACTTTCCTTGAAAAATGTAAACTTATCAAGAGGGTAATTGGAAAACCTATTATTCTAACTGCTAAGGGATTAAAATTTCAACACTAAAATAAAGAGGCACAAATAATTGTGCCCTGTTTTTTAAAAGGGGAGTATAAAACATGATAAACATAATAGAAGAATTAAATTTAGTCTTACGTGATGAAGTGAAATTTTTTCTAAAGAAAAAAGAAAATAATTCTAATATATCATCTGGGTTAATTAATTTTTACCTTAAAAAGGATACTTTAGAATTACCCTATTCTATAATATGTGATATTGTACAAAAATATAAATATAAAGTGCATTTAATAACACCTAATAATCTTATAATATTTAAAAATAATTTATTAAAAAGGAGTGACAAATAAATGTCAAACAATCAATTCAATTCAATTATCAAAAAAATCCAGGAAGGCAATTCCAAATTAATGGAAGAAAAGATAATCCTTTCTGAATTTGAAAGAAGGTATGTACCTCACAAAATTGAAAATTATCTTTTTTCACAGGATGAACTTAAAGCAGAATATATGTTCGCTTGCTTTAATGCTATTTTTAGGGCTAAAATAGATATAGGAGATCCCGTTGCTTTTTGTGTTAGAAGAGGAAAAGGGGCAATACTTGATTATTATAGATCAATTTGTTCTCAAAGATTAATAAAATACTGTCCAGAGTGTAATGTTGTTGTTGCATATGACAGAAGAAATAAACAATGCAAACAATGCAATACCGAATATAGCTCATGTGAAAAAGAACAAATTATGAATCTATATAAACAAATTAAAGAAGAAATTTCTGAAGAAGAAAAATTTATAAAATTTGAACAACTGGAATATTTATTTTCTGAAATAATTAAATTCGTTGAATCTTTTGAAGAAATAGATTTACATTATAAACAGCTTGCTATAGAGGCCCTTAAAAATAAAATTTGCTTTTATGATCATGCAAGGCAACAAGGCAAAAGCCACAAATATGCAAATTCATTTAAAGATAAAATAATTGAATTAATAATACCTATCAAAGAAAAATTAATACTTAATCTTGAATAGGAGGAAATAAAATGGAAATCAAAAATATTTTATTAACAATAAAAAATGGTAAAAAAATTAGTGATTTTTGGATAAATTTCCCTTACCTTCATAATAGACTAACTCTTATGGCAGTAAAATATTATGGTAATTTGATAAAAGCAAAAGAAAAAATAATTACTGATTTTTTATTAAATGAAAAACATGCAATAAAAGAAATTTGTGAAGAAGGACATACGTATTTTATAATTTATAAAAAGAGGTACACAAAATGAAAAAATTAAGTATTTTATTTTTAATTTTTTTTCTTATTGGCTGTAATTTTGAACAAGAAGATGATAGTATTATACAAAAATGGGAGAATGGAATTGTTTATTATCAATTTCGTGATGAAGTTTCAGATAGCGAACAAGATGTTGTCCGTAAAGCTATGGATATCTGGGAAGACGGTACTATAGTTGAATTTATAGAGGCAAGTGGAATTGAACAGTATATCTGTAAAATAGGAAAAGCGCCCCTTATTGATGATTTGTATCGACCACATGCTATACTCGGACAACACAAAGACTCCGAAATGACTTTTATCGAAGTGGGATATTTCAGCGTAATCTTGCATGAACTCGGTCATGTTCTAGGTCTTATACATGAACATCAACGACCTGACAGAGACGAATATGTTGAGATTTATCCAGAAAATATGATAGTTAATTTTGAACACAATTTTGAATTATTTGATAATCCTCTATATGAAGAAGAAAGTTTGCCTTATAACTACAATTCTATTATGCACTATACTAGTTTCAACGGTTCTAAAAATGGTAATCCAGTTATAATAACAACTAATGAAGACTTGCCTTATATTATACATTGGAATAAAAAAAGACCAGCTGATATTGATTATGCTAAAGTAAATTTAATTTATGAATAATAAAAAGCCGGATTAATATCCGGCTAAATTTTCAGCATAGTCTATAGTGAGTTTTTCGTTTAATCATTTTTCCATTATAAAAAACTTCACTCATCCTCCGTTATTTTTTCTTTAACTTCAGTTTCTTCTTTTTTGTATTCTTTAAGGTCATTTTGTAAGGCTGCCTGTAATTGCTTTACATCTACATAGTTACCTTTGAAAACTCCTGTCTCGAATCCGTTCATAATTGCAGATATAATCTGTTCTGAAATTATGAATTTTCTGTCTACTTGTTTTTCCATATCAAATACCTCGTATATTTTATTATGTTTTAACTGCTATTTTTGTAATATCTTTTTTTAAATCGTCAAGTTCATTTTTCAACTCTTGTATTGCTTTAACCATCGGAGCTATTAATTTTGTCTCTGTTATACCCCAAAAGCTTTCCTTGTCATTTTTTGGAGGGCAGGTTACTTCTGGCATTATCTCATACATCTCTTGTGCAATAAATCCAATATCATGTCGGTCATTATTTTCTTTTTTCACTTTACCATCTTTTAATCCACCAGAAAAACGAATATATTTTTTAGGCTTTAATTGCATAATTTCATTAAGACCATATTCAATCTCTTTAATATCAGTTTTTAATCTTACATCTGAAAATGTAGTCCAAGAAACATCTGCATAGGCTGTACCATCACCTTTAAAAATATACCGTGTAGTTAAATAATTCTTAAGCACAAGTAAATTTTCTGTATTCGCTAAAGAGGTTGCACCTGTTCCCGATTTTTTTTGAGATCTTAATAGCAATGTTCCAAATGCAGAAGTATTTGTATCTGTACTAGCACCCGTTGAATAAGCTTCTATTGTATAAGCTGGAAGGCCCTCGGAGAATCCTTGTTGAATAACTCCTCCAAATACAGTATTATACATAATTGAGGAAAAATAAGTATCGGTTTCGGCATAACCTGTTATTCCATGTGCAACATTTGCACTTTTAAATGTTAGTTTTGTACCACCATTCCCTCGCAGACATAATCCACCAGGATCAACATCAGGGGCAGATTCAATACCTGTTGACAATCTGCCATCATTTGTTATTCTAAATCTTTCCGTGTTATTTGTTTTAAATTCCATTTGAACATTTGCTATATTATTAATAATAGCTGCTCCAGTTGCACCTTCTCCTATAAGAAGTCCACCAGTTTCTCCGGTAAATGAATTTGACAATCGAAACCCAGTAAAAGCAGCTGTAGACTTATGGACATGCAATTCGTTATCCGGTGAACTTGTTCCCATCCCAACTTTGCCGTCAGCTAAAATAGTCATTCTTGTTTGATTGTTAGTGTAAAATAACATATCTGTATTTTCATAATTTCTTATAACAGTTCTTTCGGAGGAATCCATTCCTACAACAGTCCCATCGGTATTCGTTACACCTGAATCATTATTTGTAAATTGAATAGCAAGCCCACTAGAATCAGAACGATTGACATGTACAAGAGATTGTGGAGCACTTGTACCAATTCCAACACTTCCATTAGGTAAAATTGTCATTTTCGTATCATTATTAGTTGCAAATAATAAGTTTGTATTTTCATAATTCCAAATAAAAGCATGTTCATCATCACTAATTCCAACTAAACATCCATCAGCTGTAGTTGTTCCAGTTGTTGAATTAGTAAACTGTATTCTATTACCAGAACTATCAGATTGATGTACATGTATGTTTTGTTGAGGAGTAGTAATTCCAATTCCTATTGGGCCTTTTAATGGAATTATATCAAGTAATGGATCAATATCCGTTATAGTAAAAGCACCGCCACCTGTCCCTGTAAAAGTAGCAAGCAATACTTCTTTGTCTGTATTAGGTGTAGAATCAACTGTGATTGTAAAAGATGGCGTAAGTTCGTAATAGTAAGTTCCTGCTTTTTTCTTGCGTGTCCGGTCGTTCAAGTCTGCATCGTTAAAGGCTACTTTGACATAATTGACAGTACCACCGTCCAATGTTGCGCTAGGGATTGCCATGTTTGTCTGTTGTGTCCACTCAATTCTTATGGCGTCCATGTCTTGTTGTATTACGGTTGGTGGCGTAACTACATCGAAGTCATCTGGCAAGTCAACCTCAAATTCTGCATAACCTTTACCGGCTGTTATATCTAAAGTGTCGCCTGCGCCTTTTGTTACAACTCCGCCAGACAAATATGCAGGAAAACTTCCCAGCATGTCTCTTAATGTTAAACCGGCCCGATCAAGTAAATAGTTAAAGTCCCTACCAATATCCTGACTGTAAAGTTTATCGCCTACTGCTAAAGGAATATCAGGCGAGCCGCCATCGTATTTCCAATTATGATGCTTCAAAATTGCCATGTTCTTTCTCCTTTTTAATCCATTGTAACATATTCAATAAAATTACCACCACCATCAAGGTAGCCCAGAACCACCCTGAAATATGAAGGTACTACATCTTCTTCAAGTTCCAATACTAATTTATCAACTTCTGCTGCTGTTAAAGAATCATTATCTACATCTATATAAATATTTCCTGGCTCTGTGGCTTCATCAAATCCACCTAATAAATCAATTCCAAGCAAATCATCTATTCCGTCAACACCCATCGAGCTCCAATAATTGTCAGGTTCGGATGATTCTCCCCCTAACAATACCCAATCTGCCGTTGTTGTTGGTGAAAAGATTTGACTGTCTCCGAGTGCGATTGCATCAATTTTTTTCTTTGCGTCTTGTGTCCATGATCCTCTTAACTTATGTCCAGCAATAGCAGAATAAATTTTAATTCTTTTAGTTCGTTCAGAATCATCAGACAAAATATTTGCACCAACCATGTATCCCAATTCATTTAATAGCTTTGCTGGACATCGTTCAGGCAATTTAAAATATTGCATCTCAAGAATTTCATCAGACCACTCAAGTATATATTCATCTAATTTGTCAACAAGTGCCTGACCATCTGGACTTGAAGACAAGACATCCCTTAAAATTTTAGGCACGTGATCGCTTACAGGATATGGTAACATTCTCTAACCTCTCTATGGAATCTCAGTAATATTCCCAGTCAAAATATTATCAGTTGTTATTTCATCATCTGCGCATGTGATTGGAAAAGCTGGAGAAGATATAATCATATAGTCTACACCGTCAACAAACACATCTATAAATCCCAAAATGTCCGATTCTTGAAAATCTTTGTCAAAGTCTGTGGTTGCTACATTTTCAAGCAGTTTAATTATTTGAGTATAATCAGAATCATTAAAAGATGTACTCCATTTTGCATTTATTATTGCAATTGCACTAGCAATGCCATTTTGTTGATAATCAGAAACAATCTCGCTTGCTGACTCATATACCAATAGTCTTAAAGCTAACATTATATATGGCTTTATACCGGCAAAAGTATATCCAGATAAAACCTTAACAGTTGCAACTATCATAACGGTTATGAATGTGGGATCAACTACTCGGACATCAATACTCTCTAAT